>ENA-USUG01000512-USUG01000512.1-human-gut-metagenome-genome-assembly--contig:-NODE-512-length-65675-cov-10.510107_pt1 | contig 65675 bp, 75 predicted proteins | sample MGYA00250059_ERZ773394 | MGnify/ENA primary metagenome ERZ773394 (study PRJEB29103, sample SAMN06111957) | human gut metagenome | biome: human gut; feature: ankylosing spondylitis patient; material... | reverse complement strand
TTTACCCAGGTATAGATGCTCGGGTCTGTAAGTACCGGCTGTTTTGTCGTCTGATTGTATGCGATACCCATGTATGTCTTTCCAGCTGATTTGAGCGATATTCCGCCGCCCGTTTCCGTATCAGCAAACACAACCCAAGTGTAAAACGTCCGGTTCTTTGCCAGTTTTTCAAATTGTGAAGCCAGACTTTCCATCTTTTCCGAAATTCCACTTGATTTGAGTTTATATTCGCCCAGCGTTGCTGTGTATTCATCATTACAAATGGAAGATTCCAATTTCATGATTCTCGCAGACAAATACAGTTCTCCGGTATCGTCTACAATATTCACCGTATCGCCGATTTTAATCCCATCCGGCAGATACGCCAGCTCTACTTCATAGGAAACAGCCGCATCGTAGATCTTTTTCAGTTTGGAAACGGCACGATTGCACAGTTCCGACTGGCTGGTAGTATCGTAAGTGTACGACTGGACGATATGTCCCGTACCACTTCCTTTTTCAGATAAATAACGGCTCCATTTCGCCACGGCACTTCTGGAATACAGAGTGCTGCCGGACAAATAGATGTCGCCGTCATCGTATTTGTATCCCTTTAAAGTGATTGGCGTCTCGCTTTCTTCCGGATAGCCTCCTGTAACAGACAGTGCGGTCGCCAGATCTTCCACAGAGCTCTTTACAATGATATTGTTGATCTCCCGGTTGATCCGCAGCTCCCTGCCGCTGTCTGTTCCCCGTTTTTTATGTAGATTGATATACTTGTGCCGGGTCCGCAGCCGATCGATCTCAAAACTGTACGATACCTCCGCATCAAACTGTGTGGCAACACTCAGAATTCTCTCCGAAGCTGTTGTTTCCCCCTCCCAGGACAGTTTTCTGTTCAGATTGCTGACCTCGTTCAGTCCTACTTCAAAACCGGAATCGTAGCTGAATTTCTCAACGTAATAGCTCGCCGGGTATGCTTTGTCGGCCGCATAGGCTCCAACCGTTTCATTCAGTAGATCCATTCCTGCGTCTTCTGCATAAATTTCGACTTCCTGTTTAAAAACATTCTCCTCACTGGTAATGATGGTATAGAATTCCTCTTCCTCTCCATTCTTTCTGAGAATGTAATTTCCGACTGCCCCATACCGAGAAGCTTCTTTTCTCGTTTTTTCTGTATAATTCAGTGTAAATTCAAGTGTTGCAACACCAGCTTCTACTTCTTCCGTTTTCAGGTCGTCTGAAATTCTCAGCCCTTCCGGGAGATGTGTACTCGCCTGCCCCAGAATATTCATATGTCTGTCCGTAAAATACAAAATCACAGAAACACCTCCCTGTATTTCATCGTAAACTCTGGTTGTGTTGCCCAGTTCGAAGCGATACATTCGATCTGATTCGTCCCAGGTTTCAAGTAGAACCCTTCCCAATCATTTCCAAGTGTTCCAAGATCCTGCCGTGGAAGCCCCTGCAATGTAACATCTCCATTGCTGCAGTCTGCCGTTAAGATCTGGTTTGCTGCAAATTTGTTCGGGATATCTCGCCATTTCTCTACATTGTCGATGCGGATGGAAATCCCACGGAAATAATTTCTCGTAACGAATTGATTTCCCGTATCTCGCGCTCCCCACTGTCCAATGTAAAGTTTTACACTGCATACTTTCGTGTCTTTTAATTCTGGAACTGTAAATTCTTTGTATCCACCAAACCAGTAGAAACGTATTTTTTCGCCGCTCTTTAAAATATCGCTATCACCATGCAAACGATTATATGGATTGGAATCGTCTCTGTAGCATGGTTCAAATGTATATTTCTTTACAACTCGCGGTTTATTTCCACCTACCCACATGCACATAGCTGCTGTGTTTCCGCTCATGTCATTCTTATAGATTTCCTGGCAACAAATCATTTTTCCATTTGTATCGCAAAAAGCAACCGCCTGGCATCCTGTCTGCCCCATCAAACCCGTCTCAAACCAGCTGTTCACGTAACAATATAGATTAGCAGATCCCTTCGTTCCGTTTGAATCCACAATCGGAATTGTTTTCATTGCCCCGTTCCATCCATTTTTATTTGCCGTTGTAGCATATCCACTGCTGGCCAAATACAGCCCCTGTGTTCCGTCATAAACGTCCATAATGCTCAATTTTCCAGCTGTTTTGCTTGTGTCATGCAAAAAATTATTTCCTGTGTCATCTGTCCATTTCGTATCTTTCGCCCATATCCTGCTGTCCTTATAGTTTGTTACCATTTCACTTTTTTTGTACATTTCGCCATCCGCTTCATCTGGATCGCCAAACTGGAGGATTTTCTTTGATTCATTCACGAAACCGATCATGCCATTGTCGCTTTTCATTTTCGCTTGGAAGGACGGAAATGCTTTGTACGTGCCATTGTAGGACACGACGAACGTTTTCCCGCCATCTGCAGTCGGGCTTACGGTAAATTCTTCCACGGAATATTTGAATGGATCCGCGCAGTAAAATTCCAGCTCCGATGTAATCGAGTTCTTTCCTGCAGGCACCTCACCGGCTCCCTGCTTTGTTCCGATATAATATTTGTCCGGCTCATCCGCAAAAATAAGAGTCGCCTGTTCTTCATCCAGAAGAGCATTCAGCTTGTTATACGCACTACGAAAAGCCGAATTATCTTCAGCAATCAGTTGATATCCAACCACAATGGTTCTTGGTTGATAGCGTTTGCGCCGGTATTTCGTACCATCGGATACGCCAGTTTCCAGATCTGTAATCTCCGTCCCTAAAACTTCCCGGCCAGACACATATAGTGTCCGGTAGCCGGGAATCACATTTTCCAAATAGTTTCCATTAAACATGAGAGCCTCCGAAGGCAGGTTCTGCCCTGGGTACCGCTCTGTGGTATCTACAAAGTTATACATTAGTTCTCCTGCCTTTCTTTCTGTTCTCCCTTGTCTCCTGTTTCTCAATTTCTTCTCGTGTATACGTTGCAGTCGCTTTTCCAATCTCTCTTCCGTCCAGATTAACCGGTACGTAGATGGTATACTTTCCGCTGCTGCTGTACTGGTAACTGTCGTTCAGATCTTCATAGCCTGTCCGAAGGCTCATTCCGATTTCCGGTGCAGGTGTAAGCTCCGGAATCTGTATCAGCTCCATGGCTGCCTGCTTTGCTTCCTGAACATGATCCATAATGCCGTTGATCCAGCCAATACCGAAATAGTTGCCCAGCTTATCCGCAACCCGTGACGGACTGTGAATCTGTGCTTTCGCGCGGATTGCCGCCTCTGCAGCAGCCGCAAGCTGTGCCGCCACTGCTCTTACATGGCCGACCTGGCTTGCCATACCGTTTGCGAGTCCCATGCCAATGTATGCACCGTACGAATAGGTGTTTATGTTGCTTATAGGTGTCTTTGCCGCATTTGCAAGTGCACGTGATGCGCTCGTTACAGCACTGTTTTTTGATCGGATCCCATTTGCCATATTGTTTCCAATACCCTGTCCACTGCGAAGTGCCGCTGGTTCTGTCGTTTTCAACGCAGCATTCACTGCTTTTGAAACGTTTTTAGCGCTGGAAACTGCTTTGGTTCCACTGCTCGAAATTGTACCCGAAAAATTACTCATCGATGTAGACGCAACATTATTTAAGGTAGTCAAGCCGGTATCCATACCCTCTGTGACCGCTGCTCCCGCGTTTGTTCCAGCCGAAAGCAAAGTCCCATTGCCATTGCTGATCCCGGCTGTAAGCGCGCTAATTGCTGTGTCTCCGACACTTCCCGCGGATGCTGCAACGCTTCCAATGCCAGCCTGAATCCCGGCCGCTGTACTACTTGCCGCTGTATTTCCGAGCGAATTCGCCGCACTTGATACCTGCGAACTTCCGGCATTAATTCCGGATACCGTACCAGACGTTACGCTTTTTCCGCCTTTTTCTCCTCCTGCACACCAGTCACTGATATTGCCGAAAAACTTTCCGATTTTTCCACCCAACTTGGAAAGCCCACCGAAGATTCCTTCTCCAATGGCCAACACTACCTGCTTTCCGACTTCCAGCCAGTCTGTCGCCATAATTGTGTCAATCATAGCAGACAGCACCTGCGGCAATGCTTTCAAAAGCTGTGGAATCGCACCTATAATTCCCTGTGCCAATGTTCCGATAATCTGAGCTGCTGTCATCAAAATTGTAGGAAGATTCTGTAAAATTCCCTGTACAAAAGAACTTAGTGATTGAATTGCAGCATCAATCAGTGATGGTAAATTCTCAGTAATTCCTTGTGCCAGTGCCAGTAAAAGCTGCATGCCAGTCATAATGAGCTGTGGTAGTGCAGAAGCAATTCCTGTAATAAGCGTTGTTACCATATTGACTGCTGATGGAATCAGTTCCGGAAGGGCACTGATCAAGCCGGATACAAGAGATTGAACCAGCGTTACTCCGCCCGCAATCAAAGCCGGCAGATTGGCCGTAATCGTATCCAGCAATTCAGAAACCAGATGTCCGCCCTGCTGAATGAGCTCCGGCAGCCTGCTTGTTATTCCGTTGACCAGGTTCGTGATAAACTGAGGTCCTCGTGTCTGCGCCAGCTGTAAAATACTGTCAATCTGCGATCCAAAAGTCTGATAGAGCAGTCCAAGTCCGGCGAGCACGACAGCAATCAGTGCCGCCGGCATCAGTGCCTTCATAGCAAGACCCATGATCTGGGTCAGACCGCTAAACATTTTTGATCCTACACCAAAAATCAATTTTCCAACCGTCTGTACGGTTGATGTAACTGTCTGTACAACTTTTCCACCCAATGCTCCAATTTTCTGTATCCCATTAGCACCATCTAAGGTGGCGGCATCCAGAATATCTTTAAATGGATTTTTTATTTTTCCAACTGCGGACTGTAATATTCCACCAAGCTTCGAATTGCTAAACGCCTTTCCAATGCTTTTTCCGGCATTTTTTGCCCATTGCGGCACTTCTTTCAAGGTTCCGTTTATCCCCCCAATACCCATAGAAACCAGTTTCCATGTATTGCCCTGAAAAAAATCACTTGCTTTGGTAACAATACCCAAAGCTCCAAGAACTGCTCCAAGAGCCTTTACCTTCTCCCCGGTTCCATCCAGAAGACCTCCAATTTCTTTCAATCCACCTTCCAGACCACCATCTTTAAACGCAGATCCAAGATTTTGAATCCACTGGATTGCTTTTTCAATGTACTTTACATCGGATAACTTTTGGTTAAGATTATTTACCACGGAAGTAGCATTTTCCACAAAACCTTTAAGGCTTTCACTTGCCTGTTCGAAAGCTGTAATTCCAAGTCCTTCCATTCCAGACTTAAGTTCATCAACAGCTCCCTGCAAGTTATCCATTTTGATTCCAGCCATTTTCTCGGCAGAACCAGCTGCATTATTGATCGCATCGGAAAGCTTATTGAAGTCTTCATCGCTTGCATTTGCAATTGCCAGAAGTCCAGACATTGCCTCCTGACCGCCAAGCATAGCCGCATAGGATGCCTTTTCGTCCTCTGTCATCCCTTGCATGCCTTTTCGCATGTCTTTCATGACCTCTCCAAAAGAATTCATATTTCCATTGGTATCAGTAAGGCTAAGACCCAATGCAGACATTGCCATACTGGATTCTTCCGTTGGCTTTGCCATACGCGTAATAGTAGAGCGGAGGGCCGTACCGGCGGCGCTTCCTTTGATGGAACTATTCGCCATAAGGCCAGTGGCAAGAGAAATGTCCTGAATCGAGTAGCCCATTGCGCCAGCTACGGAACCGACATATTTAAAGGTTTCACCCATCAAATCGACATTCGTATTTGCATTTGCAGAAGCGGCTGCCAATACATCAGCAAATTCTCCACTGTCTTTAGCCTGTTTTCCAAATGCTGTCAAGGCATCCGTCACAATATCCGACGTTCTTGCCAGATCACTGCCAGATGCTGCGGCCAGATTCATGATTCCGTCAATACCAGAAAGCATGTCCGCAGTTTTCCATCCGGCCATTGCCATATATTCCATTGCATTAGCCGCTTCTGTAGCTGTATATTTCGTGCTTGCGCCCATTTCTTTAGCTTTTTTAGACAAACTCTCAAAATTTGTTCCTGTAGCTCCAGAAATGGCCGCCACGGAAGACATCGCATTTTCAAAGCTCATACCTGCGCTTACTGCACTTGTTGTCACACTTTTAAGTGCGCTCCCGACAGCTGTAACTGCCTTACCTCCAATCGCCGCCATTGCGCCGAATCCAAGTCCGCTGGATATGGTACCGCGCAGCCGTTCTGCTGTATCGCTACACGATTTCATCGTCGAAGAGAAATTGTTATCTACCGCCGATAAAACTGCTTTCACACTATAAGACTCTGCCGTTTTCACCATCTCCTTTCCGAATCAGTTTTGAAATTCCAGCAAAGCGAGGGTCTGTCCTTTTTGTTCTGCGTTTTTTCAAATTTTCAAGTTCCCGTTCATAATCGAAGAATTTCCGGAACTTTTTATAGACCGGAACCGTCTTTTTACCGGCTTTACGCTCTGCACGCACAGCGAAATCAAGATACGCCTGCCTGTGCGCTGCGAAATTTTGATCAAACATTTTCAATTCCAGAGCCTCCATCATGACGTTATACTGAGCTACCGTCAGCTGATCCACTTGTTCGAATGATGTAAAATTGAAGTACCGGAAGCAGTTTACCGCAACATCATGATAAATTTTCTGAAAATCTACTGTTCCTTCTTGCTCTGCGCTTTTTTCTGAAATTCTTCCAGAGTCTTTTTCAGCGTCTCCTGACGTTCCTTCTCCTCCGCCACTGCTTTCTCGATTTCTGCAACCGTCTTCTTCGTAGCATTGGCTGTCTTTAAGAAACCCAGCGTATCCTCGAAAAGTTTATCAATATCCGTTTCTGGGTCATCAATATACCCGTCCAGCTGGTCTCTTGTCACTCTCGGATTCTGCCCATTGTTTGCCGCATCCAGCAGGTCTACAAGGACTTCTATGTCGCCGTCCATGATTTCTGCAACTGCGTATTTCAGACCGATATTCTTTCTAACATCTTTGACTCCGTCAACCGGCATAGTTACTTTTTTATTCATTTCTCTCATGAATCCCATGCCAAAATTAAACTGATACACCTGTCCATTGATTGTAAGTTCCATATCATTTTTCTCCTTTACTGTTCAAAAAAGAGGACGATTGCTCGCCCTCTGCATTTTTACACTCCTGTTTTAGTTGTATCTGTAAATACGTATGCCGCTACTTCCTGCTGTGCGGCTGTCACTGTCACATCGCCTTTCTCGCCGATTCCGTTTACGCCAAAGGTAAGGGATACTTCTACCATATCCTCGGCATTCGAAGTCTTTTCCAGCTCCGTTACGTACCCCTGGAAATATTTTCCCTTGAATTTATTGCTTCCGCTGGATGCTGGTTCATCCAGATTTGCTTCCCAGATCTCGACCAGTTCATCATTGATCATGGCATCTTCAAGAGAGTCGATCAGTGTGTCGCCCTTGGCAAGAATACTGGTTGCCGTAATCTCAACCTCGGCTGCTCCCGGGGTACGGATCGTGCCATCCTTTGTCTCTGTGGTATCGGCATCTTTGCTTGTCGTTCTGCCGTTCTCTGTCGTAAACGCTAATGCTGTAGCTGCATTTTTAGCCGCATCTTTTTTAAGGCGGTACAGATAAACGATCTTTTTACCACGTACCGCATCTGCGAATAACTGTAAATCAATTGTTTTTCTCATGCTGTTCTCCTAACTGAATAAAAAAGTTACTTCCACGATACCGTGAAGAAGTGGCTGATTGGTGGTTGTGTCCGGCAATATTCTCTGATTCAGGTCCTGCACGGACCACGAAAAGTTGCCGGTATGTTCCAGCTGTCTGCAAATCTGCTTAATCTGCAGAAGCATCTGTGATACTGTGCCGCGCTGCCGCGGATTGTCATGCCAGACGTGAATTGTCTGGCTTGCAGTGCCGAATACAGCCGTTTTATTGGCTCTGTCGGTTAAATCGCTGTCCGCCAGATAGATAAACGGGTATGGCGTACCTTCCGGCGGTAAAAACGTGTCATACACACTGTCTGGATACTGTTTTTTTAATTCCAGAAGCAACGCACTGAATAATTCCTGCTGTGGGTCCATGATGTCACCTCGTAAGCTTTTTCAAATCGGATTTGAACTGTTCTTTCTGAATCGCATAAGAAGGATATACAAACGGCTGCGCTTCCATATATCTCGTACCATGTTCGAGGTATGGGCTATATTCCGTTGTTGGTCCGGCTTCGGCAGTCATTCCTCCATCTTTGATGCTCATCCCGATACTTCTTTTTGTTGTTCCGGTCTGATAACCCTTCTTGAAATTTGCTTTTCTCTGCATTTTTTCTTGCATTTGAGCACCATTTTCCTTTACAACCCGCTTTACATCGCTCATCTGCACGTTTTTCTTCAATTTGACCTGCAGCTTCTCCATTCCTTCCAGCTTGATTTTCGGCATCAAACCACCTCCGATAAAATAAAAGTCTGTTTCACACGTAATTTCCGCGTATAGTCCACTTTGTAGGTCGTGTTTCCAATCCGGATCCTGTCAAACGGCTTCTGATAATGGTTCTGGAGCTGCACTGTCACGCTGCCCTGACGGATCCCACCGTATACGATCTGCATGATTTCCGCCCGCGTATCCATCACAGATGCCATTTTCCGCACCTCTGTTACCTGATCGTCGGCATAGTTTCCAGTCGTTGGATCATACTCACCCGGCAGGACTCGCCGGAAGAAAATTGGCGTATCGTATCTCACAAAAACTTCACCTTTCCCTTCCTTGCCTCCCGCTGGCTGTCCAGATAAGACTGAATATCATCCATGTACCCGGCAAAATCATTTTCAGACCAGGAAAGGCTCTCGCCCTCAACACTGTGAGAGGAGAGCCCTTCTGATCCGATTCGGTTGAATCGAATGACTGAAACATCCAATATGATGTATTCCATTTCTTCCGGCGGCTCCAGACCGCCAAGAAGAAATTTCAACCGCTGTTTCGTGGCATTCAGAATCAGCTGTAGCTGCTGTTCTGTCTTTTTATCTGTGTCTTCCAGTCCAAGAAGCAGTTTCAGATCTTCGAGCATCGACTGCCTCCTACTTCTCTGGTTCTTTTACCAGTTCGATCACCGGGGTTCCACGCAGGTTTTTATCCGAAGCAAGCTCTTCCAGACGCTCTTTCGATACCTTGATTCCCTCGCGTGGGAAAACATCACCCTCTCGGTACTCATGGTCATCGTCATGAAGATCCGTAAAGTATTCAATCACCCTGTACATAGGTTCCTCCTTCTCAGCTCTTCACAGCTACTGTTACATCGCCGGAACGAACTGCTTTATAGTTCTGATCACACTCAACCAGCGTGATGTGATGGGTTGCTGTAGATGCGATTTCGGATTCTCCATCCCATTTGCTCCAGTTTTTCACGTCATCGCCGTATTTCACGGTAGTCGCGGATGCCGCATCTTTGTACTTCCAGCAGTTTTTCATAGACATCAGCTGCTCTTTTACGGAGATTTTTGTTTTTCCTGTTTCAGATCCTTCTGCCGCCGTTACGGTCAGTTTTCCAAGAGTCTGTGTATCCGCGCCACCAACGGAGATGTAGGCGATGGCATCCAGGTACTCACAGAATAAGCGCAGACCCATAATAGCGTACAGATCCGAAATTGCTCTCTCGTAGGTACCCTGTGCATGGAAACCGATAAAATGAGTAGTCGGGTCCGTTGTATAGCTGAGGCCAGCTTTTACGAACTCAGAGTCGCCCGGATCGATGTAATATCCGATGATGTTGTTGAGTGGAGTAGCAATGACGACGTTTTCCGGGATTTCAGAGCTTACGAAGACAACATCAGCGCCAAGGAATTTCTTCATATACTCAAAGCCGAACGCTGTCTGCAGGGAGATATCCGCGGCACCGACATATTTATACACATCCAGTGTATTTACCCATACTGCTACGCCGGTAGCCGTTCTTCTCATCTTTTTGAACTTATCTTTAACCTTTCCGATTGCCATAGCAACCGCCATCTGCCAAGTGCTTTCATGGCCAGTCAGAGAACCTGCTTTCAGCTGTGCGTACAGCTTATCCATGACAACGTTCTGCAGATCGGTTTTGAACTCTTCGTCGGTATCCTGTACTGCGGCATCATATCCCTTTTCCGCGATTGCCTCCAGGGTTACTCCCTTACGATACTTGCTGATTTTAATAGTATCAAACGGAATTTCTTCCACAGCGTACTGGGAGTACGGGATCTCTTCGCCCTCTGCGACCTCACCGGACTGCAGGTTTCCTGTCACCTTTTTTGTATTTAAAACGGTGTTGTTATCTTTCTTGATCATTCGGATAATGCCCAGGACGTCAAGCAGCGCCTGAATGTTTTTGCCGAAAGAGGTAACGAAATCAATCTCACGGGCTTTTACCTGGATCTGTTCCTGACCTGTCATGTTATCCGGTGCTGCAAATACCTGCAGCCCTAATTTCTCAATTTTATGCATGCTGTTTTCCTCCTACTGAAATAATGCAATATTTTCCGCAATCAGCCGCTGCCGTTCGATCGGGTTGCTGACTGCAAGAATCTGTTCTTTTGTCACAGCACCTTTCCCGCCGGATCCGCCCTTTGGTGCATTTCCCTTCAGGGCATCTTTTACGGCAGCCTGCACTGCGTCCTTGTACATCTTTCCGAAAGCTTCAACTGCCGCTTTTGTATCTTCAGCGCTTTCCGATACCAGATGTGCCAGAAGTTCATCCGGAATGCTGATTTCTTCATCTGACAGCATCTTTCTGGCTGTTTTTGACATCTCAGAAATCGAATTCTGCCGTTTCAGATCCGCCAGCTCTTTCTCCAGCTTTCGAGTCTTGTACTCTGCTTTCTCTTCTTTAGTCATCTTTGCAAGCTTTTCCGCCTCTGAAAGCTTGTCATCAGTCAGTGCCTGCCACTTTTCCTGCGCTTTGGTCACTGCTGTATTTACCGCCTTCTGGACCCTGCGGTCGAACTCTGCTCGATTCTCTGCCTGCCCAAGAAAATCATCAAATGACATCTCATTGCCGCTATCTCCAGAACCTGCTCCGGCTCCGTCCTCGTTTCCGTTTCCGGCTCCGCTGCCGTCTCCTTCACCTTCTGCAAATAACTGCAGGTTGTTCATTGGAATTCTCCAACGCATGTTTCTGTACTTCATTTCTTTTCCCTTTCTGCCCCGTCCCGTTCCATGCAGGCCCGTGCCGTTGCTCCTGGTGTTGTAGTTTAACGACATCCCGGTCACACCTGTTACACAATCCGGACACAGTCCGGGTATTCGTCAGCGATCATACAGATGCCGACAAAAAAGGAATCCACCAGAGTTCTTGCTTTCTCCGATAGATTCCCATACTGTATATCAACCCATCCGGGCGATACCTTGTATTCTATTTCATCCCTTGTCAGATCCTCAATCGAGCGGATCAGTGTCCGCACAAGGCTGGAAACGCCCGCACAGACGATGTCCTGCCCGTGCGGTGCGTACATTGCATGACCGGACACCTTAATTTCGTTTTTACGAACGCGCACCTCAATCATTCTCTGATCCTCTCTTTCTTAAATGGGCATAAAAATACCACCGGCCTCTCGACTAGTGGTAACTATGAAATAATCGCGCCAAGTAATGCAGACAATATCACGTTGAATGTTTCAGCACAATATTCTTTTGCTTTCTGCATGCGGCTGTTTTCTTCCAGGAACTGTACGCCCTCAAACGTAATCTCAAATGGTCTGTCTGTTTGGAGCATTGGCGCGTCTTTTGTTTTGTCAACGACCACAAATCCTGTAATATATCCCTTCCTTACAAGTGTTGCAATGATCTTGCACCAATAGCTTTGCGGAATATCAAATAATTTTGAATTCCACGCGAACTGTTCGAGTTCTGGTTCTACACCGAGTTTCATGCATTCGTACAGATATCTCAGTATTTTATACATGATTACTTCCATGTCATTCTTTGCCATTATCGTTTTTTACTCCTTAAACAGTTTTATACGAACGGAACCATCTCTTTTACGTCCTTCAACGTCCTTTTTGCCTTTTCAAGCAACGAATTTTCGAACAGATATGAAATACCTTTCGGCGTGATAATGGTATCGGGCAGATCGCCTAAAAGAACGCCATCTTTCGTATGATTAACAGCAATGCCTTTTACATATTCTTCCGTAATCAAGCTTAAAATGATATACTGCCAATAATTCTCAGGAATATTATAAGCTGATGCTGTAAGGTAACACGCTTCTGGTTTTTCACCCTTTTTCAAGCATTCATACAGATATTTCAGTACCTGGTATACAATCACGAAATAATCATTCTGAGCCATTTGTCCTGTCTCCTTATCATCAGTTGATAATTAACTGATTCTTGCAAGAATCACAGTAAAAAGTATTGGTTTTTTCACGGTCGCCAACAGGAATCATGATTCCTGTTTTACATTTTTTGCACAAAACTTTTTCGCCTTTCCTCAAGAGCTTTACTCTCTCATGAGGCGGAATATTCAGAGTATTCGTCATAAACAATCACTCCCATTTCAGATTCGGATATTTATCATTTATATGATTAATTATATCCTGGAGCACTTTCTCTGTCAATTCAATGTTTTGATGCCTGTACTCGTTCACATAGCATTGCAGTTCTTGACTTTTGGTATTTGGCTTGTTGATTTTGGCATGCGTGGCCTCGTGAATCACCGTAATAGCCGTTTCACGAACCGTTTTGGTATTATCAGCATAAATGTTGATTTCTCCATCTTCGAAAAGTCCGTCCAGTCCTTCATCAACATCAACTCCGTACCATACCTTTATTTGAATATCATTTTCCTGAAGATATTCCAACATTTCCGTTCCGATGCTGGACTTTTTCATTTCTTTCATGATATTTCGAGGTTTGATAACGTCTCGCCCCTTTGATCTGCCATCCAATGTTTGGAATATTCCTTCGTTGTCTTTATATCTTGCCTTTCTGTTTTTCGATGCTTCCCATTCTTCTGTGGTACCACCCTGCTCCAGAAAGTCCAACCATTTCTCATATTCTGCACTGTCTTCATAGGCTGCCGTGGAGCAGTGACACCGCGGATGCATCGGCGGCGCGTTCGTCCCCGGCATCATGTCCTGAACTTTGAAATGCCTGCCATCCAACGCCTGGCACCGTTCGCAGACATCTGCATTCCCGCAGGCAACGTATGTATACTCCTCGAATCCGTTTCGAAGGTAGGACTGTTTCTGCGCTTCTGTCTGGACTCTGGCAAGCTCCGTGACCATGAGCCGCTCTGCATCCTCCCTGCTTGCGCCGAAGCGTTTCTGCAGGTGCACCGCAAGCTCCCGCGGGTTCTTTCCCTGGATCAGCCCCGTTTTCAACAGCTTATCCAGCTCTGCTTTCAGCATGTCCTGGTACATCCAGATCCGGTCAGAATAGGTGGCATTGTGGAATGATGCATCCACGATTGTCCGCGCCATTTTTCCATTTTCCTGCACGGAATTGCCGAGAATACCCGCCTGTCTGCGAAACTCTTCTATTGTCTGCTGTGTCAGCGTCCGATCGAAATATTTCTGCAGTTCATCGAATCCGGATACCATTTCCAGCCCAATATTGGCTTTCAGCAGTTCCAGACGGTTGATCTTCATGGTTGCATTGTACAGCCGCATCTCTTCATTCGCCTGGTCGGAAAAATCTTTTTCTTTGACGTATTTCGCCGCTTTCCTGCCATACTCTTCGATATCGAGCTTGGAAACCCTTCTCTTTGCTTCTGCCAACGAAATCTTCTCAGCATTGGCGTATTTTGCGTAAAATCCATCGATTTCCTTCTGAATCTGATCCGCCATATACGCATAGGTCTTCCGGATCTCTTCTGCATAGGTCTGCTCAGACATCTTATTCTTCTTGGCATGTTCCGTCTCACGTTTCTGCCAGTATTCCTTACTCGTCATCCTGTCCACCGCCGCCAAACATCTGCTCCATTACCGGATCCGCTCTCACCTTATCCTGGTCTGCATCGATTTTCTCGATTTCATTCTGCACATTATCCACGATTGACAGCACGCCGAGCTGTGTTTCCTGGCTGACCACGCCTTCCAGGTTCTTCGCGATCTCTGCCTCTTCCTGCAGGTTTGCCGGGAAGTTCGGCGTAAAATGTGGATGAATCTTCACCCAGTCATCTTTTTTCATTCCTGAGACCGGATTTGAGAAAATCAGACGATACCTCCGGTTCATTCCACTGGTAAATTTCCGCTCTTTCGTTTTTTCCAAGTTACTCATTGCCTGCAGCTTATATTTCATGGCGATGCCGGAACTGGTGCCAAAATTCTCATCCGAGATATTGGCCACCATGCTAATATGGAAAATGAGCTTTTCCAGACGATCGATCAGATGTTCCTGCGTGGTATCACCATCCGGTTTCTGAAGAAATTCGACAATCAACCGTTCGGTGTCCCCGTCGAAATTAATGATTCTGTCATCCCGGATATGCGCCACATCGTCTTCTTCCAGCTTGGAACCAAGAACCTTGAGATAGGCATCCGCGAAATAGTCAACATCATTGGCTTTCTCGCTGATCGCCTTGTTGTATGCATTAATCATCGTAAGGACCGGCTCGAAGATTCCCATACGCTCCTTGTTTTCTACGTACTCCGATGCCGGAACGCCGTCGAAGCCGTGTATCTTCTCGTCTGCATCCCAGAGCAATTTTCCTTTGATTGTAAACCAGCGGACCTTCGTCTCGTCCGATACGCTTCCATGAAGGATCTGATTCGAATCGTAATACAGCCGCACGAAATATCGTTCCCTTTCCAGCACGGAATCGTCGTAGATCATGAATGCATCCAGCGGGCTCAGATATGTGATACCGATATTCCCGTTCTCATCTACGTAATACATTTCATAGCCTTTGCCGAAGATACTGCAGATTTTAGACAGCTCGGCATTGTTATCGTCCTGATCGTTGTACTGATCCAGGAACTCAACATATTTCTCAACCGCTTCGTTTCCACCATCAACCAGTAGCTTAATTGGATTCCCGATGAAGAAACCATTCATCGTATCCACGATATATTTTGCAAAATTGACCATGATTCGGTTGTCCGGTTTCCACCGGGGCTTGGGGGCTCATGCAGAATCGGGTAGTCCGTTTCATAGGCCTCCTGCAGTCTATTGTATCGAAATGCGCACTCTCCAGAATGCCGCATGATGAATTCATTCAATTTGGCATCTGTCAGTGCTTCCTCTGACGGCAGCCTGTACAAATTCGTTCGCACTTCTATATCCCTCCTTTCACCTTTCTGTTCAGCCGTGGTCGCTCCCCAAGTATTGTATATACAAAATATCGTACAGCGTCCATCGCATGATCATATTGTTTCACTGGCTTGTCTTCTCCGTTTTCAGCAGCTTTTTTATCCCAAATATAAGATGCAAATTCTTTAATTGTATTTATACACGCCGTTGAAAATACAATTTTTTGCAAATTCAATTTGGTTGCTACCAATCGAATTCCGTCCTCTACATCATTTTTGGCTTTTATGATTTTGAATCCACGTTTTCGCAATTCCGCAATAAAAGAAGCAGCCGCAGGATCCACTATAATTGCGCGAATTTCCATCTTATCCAGCCAATTTTCCAAGTCGTCTGCATACTCTGCATCCGTTTTCTGCTTTCCTTCCTTTCGTCCAGAATAATAATATTCTTTCGTACAATACCAAACGCCATCCGTTCCTTTTTCCCACAGGAGAAACACCGTTGCATTTTGAGTTCCATAATCGCAACTGACATATCTATTGCTGTCAAGCAATAACTTTTCAAATAACAATGGATCTTTCACATGTTGTGCTTCGCTGAACATATCGTAGATAATACCCTCAGCCATAGCCCACAGGCCCAGGATGTATCTTTTATAGAACACCCCGGTATACATGTTTCGGTATCTGGTTTTTATTTTCTCAGATAGGCTTAGGTTGTCATCCATTGTAAAATGGAGATACAGCAGCTGTTTTTCTTTCCTCTTGTCAATCCAATTGAGCTTAAACCAGTGATATGGACCGTCCGGGTTGCAGTTAAACCAAAACTTGGAACCTTCAACGGAGCATCGGCCGGTTGCCTGATTGACGAAGGATTCCGGCATCAGTGCAACTTCATCAAAGAACACGCCCGCAAGCGTGATACCCTGAATCAGATCCTGTGAACGTTCATCTTTTCCACCAAAAATATAGAAATAGTTCTCTGTATCGCCTTTTCTGATGATAATGAGGTTATCAGCTCTTCGATCGGTTACGGAATATCCTCTGGACTTGAGCATCAGTTTCAGCCAGAACAGTACGTTTCTTCGGAAAGAACCAATGGTCTTTCCACACATAGCAAAGTTCTGACCATTGAATGTGCTCATTGCCCACATCACGAATGAGAGGGACATACTGACAGTCTTTCCGGATCGGATCGCGCCGTCAGCTATGATTCCATCCTTATCATGGACTGGCGAATCCTTGCACCACCAGGTAAGAACCTGCTTCTGTTTTCTGGAAAACGGCGAAAAATGGAATGTCTGGTCTTTCTGACAATTTTTAATGTTTCGCGTGAGATTCTGCAGCTTTGTTTTCAACGATGAGATCTTCTCATACACTCTCATCACCCCAGACTTCCTGCGCCACGGCATTCATCGCAGAAAGGAATCCATCATCGCCGGTTTCTTCCTGCTGAACATCCTGTTTGCTCATTTCAAATTCAAGCTGCATTGCTGCAAGTTCCAGCCGTGCATCGTCGTAACCAAATTTATGTAAAGCCTCAATGGCTCTCTGGCGCCGCGCCTGCACGCGAGTCAGGGCATCTTCTATGGACTGGATCTGTCCCAGAATTCCCTCATATTCTTTTAAGACAGTTGGTTTTCCTTTTTCAATTCCAGATCGATATCCGGTAACACTCATTCCCGCTGGAACTTGTTCTTCTGGCTCAATATTTTCATCGGCCGTCGGCTGCTCCATGTTCTTCAGCATCTCAATTCTTTTCAACATCCGCCGTTCCCGCACAGTCAATAGCTGAATTTCCTGCAGGAGCAACTGCTCCTTGTCCGGCGTCACAATTTCAGTCAACCGTTTTTCTTCTGGATCCAGACAATCAAAAAAGAGAGCTTCAAACTCTCCTGTCTTAATCGCATTCTTATTTCCCGGCGGTCCTGTTCCGCCATGCCCTTCGGCATTTTTGTTGCCCGGCTGACCGCCTTTCTTTTTTGCAACGTTGCGTTTATTTTTTTGCAACGTTGCATTATCCCAGTCATATCGATTCTTCCAGCTTCGAACCGTCCCTTCCGGAACTCCCAAAGTGCCGGCAATCTCTATTAATTTCAGACCTTTTGCATATAATTTTCTGGCCTGCTCCACCCGCTGATCCGGTGCTCTTGCCAAGCCTCACCACCTCTCATTCGTTTCGTTTTTGAGTATAAAAAAGGCAGTCTTTATGAAAGACCGCCCGCTGTACTATTTTACTTTTCCTTTTTTTCTATAAGCTTCATCAAGTCATCTGATAAGTAACTCACTTCCTGCTGTACTGGAAACACATCTTTAATCTCATTTGGAGCATCTATTGCAGAATAAAATTGCATTCCCTTGTCCATCCAATAGGCAAGCTTTTCAAGACTTCTTCCCGCTTTATCTTTCTCTTCTCCATCTTTTAATTCTCCAAGCTCCTGCTCCAACTCACTCACAGAATTTTGTGTTAAGATTTTGTTGGTTTTCTTGAACGCATCCAACACCTCGGCTGCTATTCCATTTTTTAATTCCAGTGATCGCAATGCTTCTTCCTGCATTTTTACAGTCGTTGCGTGTGATTTGATTTTTGCAGCAGCATCTACAAGTTTACCCAAATTAGATAATACAGTTGTTGCCGCTGCTCCTGCAATCAAAAAAGTTAACCATGTAGATCCAACATCGACAGAACCATATTTGATGCTCGCATCTTTTGAATTTAAATATGGACATTGACTTAATATAAAATTCAAGTCTGAAATACATCCTGCGAAATCATCCAAATTTTGAAATTCCGGCATTTTAATATCAAATCCATATTCTTTTTCTGCCACTTTTTGTGGATTTATAGCTTCATATGTTCGAATTATTGTCTTCATTGCAATAACTAGCTGTCTTTTATATTCCTTAAATGTGTCTGCCACCGTTTCGGTGATATCAAATTCATCCACATCACGATACATGATTGGAATTGATTCATACAGCTTTTGTACACTTTCACGCAATGGCGTTATCTTAGCCAGTTCATTTAAGATAATACTTTTTTCATTCCAACCTTCAATATATTTAACAGGCCCTGCTGTTATTACTTTAGATCCAATTTCCATATTTTGAACCGTTTCCAAATACATTTTACATGTATAATACATTCCATATAACCTCATTTTCATTTCCGCCTTTCCACAAAATCTTAAATCATAATATCTCATTTCTATTTTTTTTACAACAAAAAACGACCTGTTTTCAGATCGTCTTTTGTATCGCTGATTTTGTGGAAGTCTCCAGTCAATGGAGAGTTGGAACGGCAGGACTCGAACCTGCGCCCTTGTCGACTTATTCGACTGCTTCTTCCTTCTGAGCTACGTTCCAGTTGGTGCAGGGTACCAATCTGCACCGTGCATCATTCGGACTTTTTCCACGGGCTGATGCCGCCCAATCAGCGGCCAGGCTGTGACACCTGACCGCCGCTCAAAATACATGCAAGGAGATTTTTAGGAATGATCCCTTATCCATTCTCTGGCTCTTACAGCATACCACAGGTATGGTATACCATTCTATTCCATCTTGAAATTCGTCAATGCCCTTCCGTGGATTCTATGCACCTGAGTCCATCCATATCCCATTCGCTCAGCGATCTGCTCCCACTGCAACCAGTGTATGTATCTCAGTCTCAAAACTGTTTTTTCGGTCTCATCTTGCATTGCCTCAATCCGCTGCGTAATTTCTCGCCGGATTCTGATCCGCTGCTCCATCTGATCTTTCAACTCTGTCAGCAGCTCATCAAGCTGCGCGGCATACTCTGAAAGATCCATGCAACTGCTCCCATGCGGCATCCCGTCTTGGATCAGCGCCGGAAACATTTTATTCATCCGCAGATCATCGATTTCTTCCTGAATCTCTTTTTCTGCCAACTCTGCCACATGGTATCTCTTCAGGTATTCTTTTTTCTTTTCATTCTCTTCTTTGTACTGCTCCATGGGTACCACCTCCCTGTCATTTCCATTAACATCCTTTCGTTCTGACTCCTAATCAGCATTATGTTTCCGCTTTCCGTGCTGTTCGTTCCACTTCTTTAAATATTCTTCCTGCTCCGCATCTTCTTCCGGATCCTTTGGACGCTCTGTCCGGTTCAGTAGCCACGCCGCCGCGCCGATCATCCCTGCGCAGGCAAGCAATTTTCAATAATTTCTCTCATACCCTATCCTTTCCGTAAGATCTCAAGTCTTACTCTATCCCATTCATCCAGCAGTTCTTGTGGATAATTATCTTTCACTTTCTCAATGTTTCTTTTTATTCTGCAGATTCCGTTTTCTCTCGCAACTCTTCCGATCGTAGTTTCCGATACCCCTGTTCTGTCCACAATCGTTTTATACATTTCACCCCGTTGCAACGCCTCCAGAATCATTCTCTCCATCTCTTCCGGTATTTTTCTCATATTCCATCTCTCACAAATAATTCCGGCCGAAGATCTCTCGAAAATTTAATTCCGGATAATTCTCTTCAAACACCCTCTGTCCTTCCGCCTGCAGATATTGGTTGGCTGCTCCCGCCGGATCCTGATGCACTGCTCTCGCAGATGTCCGGTGGCATTCCGGGCAGATATAGACTTTCAATCCGTATTCTTCTGATAAGTGTCTGTTGGGACCGCCGAAGATGTGGTGCTCCTCCAGCACCGGCTTCCAATTATTATCTCCCTCTCTTGCGCAGAGATAACAGATTCTACTCTCCTTGTTCTGCAGCAGACTCTTTCCGTGCTTCTTTTTCTTTTTTCTCTTTGTTGGTTTTGGATATAACATTTTCTCCTCCTGCTTACATAAATGGAATATCTTCATCGACACCATCCGGGATAGTCATGAAACCGTCCATATTTGCCTGCGGTGTTGCGCCCTGCTCCCGCGGACGTTCCGCGTTCTTACCCTCTCCAAACTCCTGCTCTTCCACAACCACATCAGTTGTGTAAACCTTCCTGCCTTCACGGTTCGTATAGCTTCCGGTTTGGATCCGGCCGGTGATGGCGATCTTCGTTCCCTGCCGCAGATATTTCTCTGCAAATTCTGCCTGACGGCCGAAAGCAACGCATCCGATAAAGTCTGCAGTTGCGGAATCACCCTCTCTGTGAAATCTACGGTCAACAGCCAGTGTGTAACGGGCTACCGCCGTAGAATTCTCTCCTGAAGAGTATCTGACATCCGGATCTCTGGTTAATCTTCCCAGTAATATAACTTTATTCATGCTCTTTTCCTCTCTTTCCTACTCGTGTTCCGCGGATCCGGAACGCTCGCTGCGTTCCTGGCTCCGCATCTGTCTCCAGAATTTCCTCATCTATGAGTTCCTGAATATGTCTTCTTACTGTTGACATGGATATTCCCAACGCGTCTGCAATTTCTTTGTAGCTTGGTGGATAGACATGAACCGTGATGTACCTCGCAATAAACCGGTATACATCTTCCCGGATCGCTGCTCTTTCTTTTCTGCTATGCATCCGTGCCTCCCTCTTGTTCGAATTCATATCCTCTTTCATCAACCAGCTTCTGCATCCACTGATACAGTTTCTTCTGATCCGCCAAAATATCCGCTGGAAGATATTTCGAGAGATACACGGACAGCCCCCAGGCGGTAAGGGTATCAAAATAATCCTTTCTCGGCATTGCCTTTCCGACCACTTCGATACTCTCTGTACCCGGATAATCTGCAGGAAGATTCATCTGCCCTGGCAACTGCTCCTGGACATCTTCCGTTTCGTTTTGTACGACTTCCGGCTCACTGGATACTTTTTCTTCTACTTTCTGCGAATCTTTTAATTGTACTGTCCCAGATTTCTCTTCTTCTGTACTTTGGGACGCTTCTCTTTCTGGCTCTTTTGGCTCCCCTGAACTCGTCTCTTCCTCTGTATTTACAATGGTTTTCGGCATTTTAAATTGCGCCGGCGCAATTGGCGTTTTCTCATTTTTCTCCTCTAACTGCATTTTGGGATGATTATCTTCCGGCGGCTGCTCCTCCGCTTCCATTTCACCCTCGTCAGAATCATTTTTCTGATAGAGTGTCTGATCTTCTAATTTTTCCCTTGATTCATGCTCTTCTCCGATCGCCTCCTGCTCCACTGCCGTCTCTTCATGCTTTTTCTCAAAGATTTTCTTCGAAATCTCAAAGAACTCATCCCAGCTCATCGGCCGCGGGGTCTGACCAAACTGCTTGATCTGAATATTCTGCTCATACATCGCGGCGAAGAACAGACCCATACGAAAGGTTTTGGTTCCGGACGGATTAACAATCTCTGCCATTTTTTCAACATTCCATTCCGCGTATGCTGCGCTCTGCGCCAGCTCCTTTTCTATCTCTGGATTTATTTCGAAGAACTTCTGCACCAGTTTCTCGATCGAGTCCGCCTGCTCCGCATCCGGCTCCGACTTGTTAAACCGTTTCAGCTCCCGAATATCCTCTCTGGATGTTTCGGGGCAGATCATCTGCCGATCACTCTCCGGCAGTTTCAGCATCTCTTCCAACTGGCTTCTTCCCATGTCAGCGTATTCCGGCCGAAGATGTTCAGAATATCCATCAACGGAATATTCTCTGTTGATGCTCATAAACCGGCTGGTGATAGACGGTCCCAGGCCATACTCAGCCTGAGCAAATTCCGCTATGCTTTTATACCCATCTTGTTCATAGAGCTTCTGATCATCAATCTGTCTCAAAGCGTATCCAATCCGGACAAAGCTCTGTTTCACTCCCAGGAGTTCCTGTTTCAATTTCTGTTTCATCTGTACCCAGTCATCCAGGGTCAATTGCACATATTCCATACTTTCCTCCTTACGCTATGGCTGCCGGCCGGATCATCTCTGACAACGTTCCTGTTTTCAGTTTCTTCAGCCAGGTATTCAGCCATTTCCGCATATTCTCTCTATCTGGTTTTCTGTCTTTATCTCCGTACCATTGCAGAATTGTCGGATTTTTTGCATCGATCTCAACTGTGATATACGGTACATCAGGCTCCTCTCTGAATCTAAGCATTAATATGTATGTCTGCCCTGTGTTGTGTTTTCCCAAGTAGGCGTTTCCTCCCACACAATGATGAAGAAGACGCCCTTCCATGACAATTTCCTCTGCTGATCGAGCCGGTCTGATGATATATCTATCGTCTTCGTAATAATATTTATTTCTGAGTTTTTTGTAGCTTTTTCGAATTTCCGGATAACGTTCTGCCACCTCTTCGAGATGTCTATCCATTTTTGCTTTGTTGGATTTCATTACCAGTTTATTATGTGCCGCCTCTAAATCCCGCGGCTGCTGATAAACCGAATTACTAAGGTCATATCCCGCATTCACTCGCATACTCAGATAATCTGCATAAGTTATGGCCGTGTGTCTGATTCGTTCTGATGCGCTGTAGCAGCCCGTACCATACTCACATCCAGCATATTTTTCTATACGATTAAGCAACTTCTGCAAAGTCATATATCTGGTAGCCATTGCCACCTGTGCCCCGCTCAAACCGGTCTCTGCCAAATGTTCTATCTGCGTATCTGTCCAGTTCTTCCCTTGGCGTCTCTCCATCTGCATCACTTCTAGGAGATGCGTATCCCCTTTCTTCTTGATGAGCTGTTGTACCCTTTCTTTCCGAATTCCAAGGAACTGATCCGGCCTCCTGGCATTCTCATCAGCAACTATTCCGTAGTAGCATTTGACTAACTTTTCTACTATATCCGTCATTCCAAGCTTCACCAAAATTTCAATCTGTGGCGTCCGGTTATAACACTCTAAGTAGTCAATCGGATTGATTTCTCTTACGTTCTCTGCAAATTCCCGCAATGCGCTATACTGGAACATTGTCCCTTTCATTTCTTCGTAGGTTTCTGACAGGATTAATCCGGAATGGATGAAGATAGGCGATCTTCCACACAAGTTGCAGTCATCCCAAAAATCTTTTCCCGTGTATGAATTATATTTTTGATAATCTATCTGGATCTTTTTCCCTGGAGTCCAATATGCTCTCGCAATTTCTATTCCGGAAAGTTCTTCGCAGGCATTGTACATCTCTGGTTCTTTATCTCCGCAGATGAAGCCCAATATCCATTTTTTCGACACTTCCACATACCGCATAACCATTCCATTCTCTTTATACTTCTGCCCTAAAAACAGATATATGGTTTTACTATAATCTCCTTTCACTTTTCCCTGGCATTTATATTTTCCGCGTACCCCGCACATTGGACAGGTACCATACTTGCCCTCTCTCGGTTCTTCCGTCCATCTCTGGAACTGGCTTTCATAGGAGATCCCTCTTTTCCATCTTGCATCTGTTACTCCCCCGCACTTGCTGCAAGCTATCTGCGCCCAGCAACCATGCTTCTTGTAATACAAATAATGTTGGTTATGAAAACAGAGACTGTCTGCTCTGGCCAAGATCTCTTTTTCCGGTAATTCCTTGGTATGTGATATTCTGTCTGCCAGTGCCTCCTTGCGGCGCACATATTCTCTATGCTCCCTGTCCCGTCTCGCTGTCGCTACGATTTCTTTTTCGTGCCTATATATGTATTCCCACCAGCGTTTTTCATTGTAGACGGGGCTTTCGGTTTTGCAGAACTTTTTTATTCTTTCCAGATCATCTATACTTTGAAGAATATTTTCTTTCTCCGTCTGCTCCCAGCTCGATGGTTGTTCTACCCATATCATCTCTCTCCTGTCTGTCTCCACTCTCTGCCGGGTCCATTCTCCCCCTGGCCAATACGTACCGAAATCCTTTTTTGTAAGCACGATACGCACCAGCGGCGTTTCTTTGTATTTCTTTTTATTTCGATACACTTCCAGGAACAGATGCTTTTCATGGCCTACAATTTTAACCGCCGTGACACCGATGTATTTGACCTCTTCTTTTGAACTGATTTTCCGTAATCCCAAGTAAGGAATTTTTTCAATCGCTTTCTTTTTCATCCGTCCCACCTACTTCCCCATATAGTATTCCGTTATGATCTTCTTTGCCGTAGCCATGCCTGGCTCACCATGATCTACTCTGCCTGTTATTCCGGCTGCTTTTAATATTTTCTTGTCAACTGTTTTTCGATTTTTATATGACCATTTCAGCAAGGCACCAATGCAGCCGCATAAGCTCTTCCCCTTTTTGCGCACCTGGTATGCCATTACTTCATTGTTCATACACTGTGCTTTGACGTATTCTGTCCAATCAGCCAGAAGTTCTTCTGGTTTTAATTCTTCGGCCTCGACCTCGATCTTGCCAAGCGCTGCTGTCGTTGCATCACACAGCGCCGGCAGATCACCAGCGCAGAACATTTCCACGAAATCCTCTGGAATCCCATTTTCCGCAGCCATCGCCTTCAAACTTCCGATATCTCCTTCATTGAACAAATTTTCTGCCAATTCATTGATTTCCTGGAAGGAATTCATTTCTCCAAATCTCTCAAACATCCTATTTCCCTCTTTCCATTTTCTCCATCTCGCTCTGCAGCCAGGCACTGTACGCGTGCCGTCCCGGAGCGATCGTGATTGTATGTATTTTGATTAAATTTGCCAGCTGCTCCCAGCCACTCCGGTATTTGATCGACTCCCCTTTTGCATTGGTGAATCCATTCTGCTCCCACGCAGAGAGCTGACGCAGTAGCATCTGCAAAACCCACTCATCCGCTGCATGAATCGTGATCCGGCTCGGCTTTTGATACCGGCGAAGTGCTTTGATCAGAACCTGCAGCGTAATTCCATGCATTGTGCCAGTCATCTCACCCAGTTGGTATACTGTTCTCCCTCCCGGAGCTTCCAGCACATAACCCCACTTACGCTTTTTTTCCTGCGGTGCGCTTATGCTTGTCTCGACGTAAACGTCGGTCGCCATCATAGTCTGTTCGCCTCCTCTCCAGACGGATCATCGTATACTGTCTGTATTTGTATCCGGTTACCGGGTTATATCCCTCATAAATCTTTGCTATGTAATACCCTTTGCGGGGCTTTGCCTCCTCCTGCCAGCGGACAAGTTTCTGAATTTTCGGCTCCGGCAGCGGCATATTCCTTGAAGTGTTATAGCTCGTTTCTTTTAACCGCGGCTTCGCAGCGTCCCCGTTCGATTTATGTTCGGTCCGGTGTTCGCTCTTGGTCAGATAGCTGGCGATCTGGTAAAAATCTTCGCTGTAAAACTGACTGTTTTTGATTTCACACGACCAGACACCGCCTTTTCCCCATACCTGCTGTAAAATACTGGCTGTATCCCCAACCTCGTTAAGAACAATGTGGATATGCCAGGCTCCCTTTGTTCCCCGCTCAATATTCCGGATCCAGAACAATTCATATCCCCGTTTTTGATATTCCTTGCGCACTTTTCGGATTGTCTTTTGAAAATCTTTCAATGCCTCTTTCATATTGGGTGGCCTCTTGTCCTGCCGGTAAGTCAGCGTTGCAAGACAGTCGCCCTCATGGAAGTACGTCATCATCCGCAGCTGGCATCTCCGGATCTTCTCTCTCTCGTTTGCCTGCCGCATCTGCTCCTCTGTCGGCTTTTTCTTTTTCTCCCGCCGCTGTCCCGGCGCTCCATATCGGCCATCGTGGAACTCTCTTATCTCGAGAATGTCTCCCCCACGAAGCCTGTATTCTTCCCGCTTTGTTCCCATCTGTCTGTCCTATCTTTAATATCTTTATCGAGTCCGAAAAGGGCAGAAGCAAGCCCTTTCAAATCCCAATTTTTTTGTTAAAAATACAGGCGGGTTTCCCCGCCCCGTTTGACATTTCGACAGCCGGGTGGTACACTAATCTTGTGAGGATAAGTATGCCATCCGGCTACGGGCTCCTGCTTTTTGGGCAGGAGCTATTTTTTATGTTTTTCTTCGTCCTGGTCCTCATACCGGCCCAGCTTGTTGACCAGGTCGCCATACGCAAAAACAGAATCCATCTGACTCTCAAGCCGAAATGTTCCTGCGCGTTCCATCCAGATCCGGTATGTTCCATCTGGATTCTTTACCGTCAATCTCTCTTTTTTCATTCTACGTTTCCTTATCCTTTCAGTGATCCGTTCCGGATCCACGCCGCAAACACTGCGTCCCGGCGCTCTTCTTCCCACTCTTCCTGCTCCTCGCGGCACTCTTCGATGTAATCGCCGATCTTCTTTGCCACGAGCGCCAGAAGGAACATTCCAGCTCCCAGGGCGGCGCGGCCCCACAGATCCGAATCCACGCCGCCGATGTAGATCCATGTACCAACCGCGCCGACCGCCAGCGCCGCTTTATCTGATCTCTTCATTTCTGCGTCCTTTCATACCCCATCGACTCCACCGCGGCTTCCATCCGCTGGCGAACGATCTCTTTTATTTTTTCTTCTCCGAGTTCCTCTGCTGTATACTGCTGTCCCCCGATTGTAATTCGGGTAACACACATAATTTCATTCACAAAGCCTCACCTCTTCTTTATGGTATGCACCGCCCATCGGCTATGCTTTTTCCTTTGTGCAGTTTTGACCTGACCTGCCATCATCAGACACAAGGCAGTCACCCCTTGTATGACGGCCATTGCTGGCCGTTTCGGCTATTCCTATTGACTTTTGTTTTTACACTGTGTTAAAATTTCCATATCAAATTACAAAGGAAAAATTGATATGTCTTGGACTCACTCTGTTCCACTATGGCTGCAGTACACTGGCAATATTGTTGGAATTATTGGCTTTCTGATTTCTCTAAAGACCTTACAGACCACTTGTTCTGTAAAGAAACAACTCACGGACAAATATGAAGTCAAAAAATTTAATGCTGAATTTGACCAAATTATTTCAAAGATAAATTCCCATATAAATTCAATCCAGCAGGATCAGATATACAAGAATGATGCCGTTAACTCTTACTCTCAGACCCTTTCAAATTTTATTGTTGACTTAGAATCCAGCTATTCTTTCCTGCCACATGAATGCACCAGTTATTTAAAGTCAATAAAATCAGCTGTAAAACAACCAATTATCACCTCGGAAAGATGGAACAATATTGCTGAGAATCTTATTCGTCTTAGAAATTTCTTAGAAAAGGAGCATAATTCACATGAATGACAAAAAAATAGTTGAATTCATTCAAAAGCTTTCCAAAGAAACTCTTGCAAACCGTATCGCCTGGAAAAGTGTCTGTTACTATCAAAACACTTCTTTTGATGCCGATAATTCGTTATCTTTGCTTTTTCAGGAAAACGAATTTCATCATATTGACTTCTTGTCTTCCTACTATGCCGTTATAGACTTTGGCATAATTATTGTTTTAAAAGAAGAAAATGAATCCGGCCGCGATGGGCTTTTGACTTCTGGATATAGAATTTATCTTCATGACGAATCGACCGGAACTACTTCCAATCTGCGATGCGCCGACAGCCTTTCTTATCAACTTGTTAATTCCATTCAGGTATATCTGGCAAATGCTGAATCAGCTGCAGAGTCCTTTATTGATAAGTATCTTGCTTCTAATGATTCTTCAGATAATCGTCAATAAACTTTTCGACCCAGGCGGGAAGCTCTTCCTCTTCGTTTTGCTGAATAGGTGGTTTTTCCCGCTTCTTTTTCCACTTCTTTATTCTGTACTTGATTTTTCCCTTGATGTTTAATTCTGGAAACAATATGACCACTAGGCACAAGCCGTTTACCGCCAGCAGCGTTATGTTTATCATAAATAGCTCTTCTTGGGTCATCTGTCACTCCTCCTCTACACATGGTTTCCAAAAGATCATCGGATCGACATCCAGATACTTGCATACCGTAAGAAACTCATCTACTCGCAGATCACGATCCCGTTTTTCGTTGAAAAGGCTGTTATATAGTGCGCTGTAGGGAATATTCACTTGCCTTGCCATGTCTGACAGATTGAGTCTTCTATGTTTAATGTACTCAGAAACTCTTTTCGTTGCTCCATCTGTCTTCATGCTTCTTCTCACCCCCTTCCGATGTCTCCTGCCCCTCTGGTTATTTCAAAGTTGTGGTTGTATTTCAGATGGATCCATGATGGACTGGAAAATAGAAAGGGGAATTTTTTCCTCGTTCCTTTTACAGGAGGCTTTCTACGATCATTTTAACTACCGCTAAGAAAGTCCCGATTTCTAAAGCGAGCTGAGTAAGTGCTACTATCACTTTCTCAGCTTTCTTTATTTTCAGTTATCATGGCATCCTGATTACTTCCTTTGTCTTATCATGCAGTTACATGGTTGAGTTTTTCTCAACTACGTGAGAAAAAAAATAAGCGTGTATATCAGAGTATGGAATTTCTAATGCTGTAATCGCATTCTCCATTTCATCCTGTCCCCAATCCACTACATTATTTAATTTATTGCTCACAGATACCTCGGACAGCCCAATGCTGCGCGAAAATTCGGCTTGAGTCCCAAATTTTTCTTTTATTCTACCGCGCAATTTTCTATAATCGTAAGGCATTTCTTTTTTTCACCTCCTTGTTAAGTTTTTCTCAACTATTTGTATAATATCACCCGTCAAAAAAAGTGTCAATCCTATTTTTTAAGTTTTTCTCAATTTTCATAAATAATCATTGATATTTTCTCAACCATGTTTTATAATTCCATTAAAGAAATCTTTAAGGAGGACTAGTTTTGAATAAAGTTGATATAAAAGAACGGCTCAAACAATGTCTTGAAATTCGTGGAATCACTCAATCTCAATTAGCCATTCGAGCTAATATTGATAAAGGTCAGTTGAGTTCATATATATCCGGAAAGTATAAGCCTCGGCAAAACAATATAGACGCACTCGCAAAAGCTTTAAATGTCAGTGAAGCCTGGCTTATGGGATTCGATGTCCCGATGGAGCGGCAACCAGATCCAGTTCCCGCCCCTGCTCCTCTCCCCGCCGATCAGCAGCAGCTGAATGACCTCTACACGCAGCTCGACTCTTCAAATAAAAAGAAAGTCATTATCTACACCCAGAATCTCCTCTCCACCCAGCGAATGGAAGATGAGCTGCTTGCCGCACATGCCCGCACCGATGTAGAACATACACCAGAAGGGCTGCAGCATGATCTTGATATTATGAATGATGATTCCGAATGGGAGGATTAAAATATGACCGAAGATAAATTCTTTTTAACATATAACCAACAGATGAAGAAACTACGCAATGATAAACACATTATTTGTCAAGGTTCTTCTCATAAACAAATTCTTGTGCGCGCTGGTTATTTCAATATTGTTAATGGATACAAAAATCCTTTTGTGAGCGGTACAGACTCTCACGGTAACCATTCTTATATTTCTGGTACTTCCATTAACCAATTACAATCCGTCAAACGTTTCGATGACCATCTTCGAAGTTTTCTTCTTCAATATATAACACAAATTGAAGAAGAAACTCGTACTTTAGCCGGTTACAAATTTGATGAATGTAATGACAATGGTTCTATCCCATGGTATGACACAAACGCATATTCGCCCAAAAAATCTTTACAAGAAAAAATGAACGTCATTTCCAATGCTTATAGTGAATTAAGCAGAAGCCAACTTGATTATGTAAAATTTTACATGGACAACCACAAGCAAATTCCAACCTGGATCATGTTCAAAGTTATTAATTTTTCAACTTTTATAGAAGTCTTACGGTGCAGTAAACTCGACGTATCGCATTCCTTATGTAAATTGTACGGATTGGAAGATAACGATGGACATTGTAATGTAAAGCTGCTGATTGGTTCATTACACTGGCTCCGCAAAGTCAGAAATTCCTGTGCGCACAATGAACGTGTTTATTGTCTTACAAGAAAATCTGGATCTCATGGGCATTCTGGAAGAATTATTGAAAAATATTTTCGTTCTTTAGGACGTAGTTATTCCAGAGATCTCAACCAAAATATTTTTGACTTGCTCGTATATTTTAAATATTTTCTTCCAAAAAGTGAATATAAACAGTTTATCTCTGATTTCAAAAAAATGCTATTGGATCTTCAATCAAAAATTCACCCGCACGCTTTTGATTATGTTCGCGGACAGATCGGTATTAAAAATTTAGAAGATTTGGATTTACTAATTGCGCTTCCTAAAGATGAAATAGAGTACAATAAATTTGATAAATCCGATATTTTTTAGCAAATAATAAAATATAGACCACAAATACTTCTTAGAATGTCTAAAAAAACTTCTTTTAAAGTTTGCAATATTTTTCTCTTTATAGTAATATACTTCTACGGAGAGAACCATATTGATTATGGTTGAAAGGCACTCATGCAAGTATTTGCGTGGGTGCCTTTTAATATGCGAAAATATGTTCGTTTCAAATAGTTTTAAAAAGAGGTGGTGCATTTGAACTACGAAGAACTCTTGGTCACTGCGGACAAGGCCGGACTGAAAGTTCGGGAAAAAACACTTTCCGAACAAAATGGTCTGATCCGTGGCAGAAGAATTGCCATTCGGAAAAATTTAACAACCCAAACTGAAAAATCCTGCGTTCTTGCTGAAGAACTGGGACACTATTTTACCAGTCATGGAAATATCTTAGATATGGACGAAGTGAAAAACCGGAAGCAGGAACTTCGCGCCCGCCTGTACGGATACGACATGCAGATCGGCCTGCTCGGCATCATAGAATGTTATAAACACCACTGCCGTTCACTCTATGAGATGGCAGAATATCTGCAAGTAACTGAGGAATATCTAAACGAAGCGTTGGAATGCTACAGCAGAAAATACGGTGAAAATCTTGTTACAATAGACAACTATGCGATCCGCTTCGTTCCGTCCTTACAAGTAACTGAATTTTGGAAATGATTTTTTTCTTTCAAAGTGTAATTTTTTTAATTCTCAAACGTATTTATATGGGATATTATATCCAATTTATATTGAGGAGTGGTGCCTATGATTTTGCTTCATATGGAATAAAAATTTAATATACACTATTAGGAGGACTTACCGAATGTCACAAAAGAACCCATGGTACTTAAGCACTTTATTTATCTGTCTACTTTTTGCTCTTTGGTATTTTTTTATTCCGCCTGTGATCGGAATTGTACTGCTTTGTGTTCGCGCACACAAGGAAAAACAAAAGAATCTTCAAATTGCCGAAATCTATGATCAAAATACTCGATTGTCAGAAAGTAATATTGCACTCTCTACTGAGAATACCACATTAAAGCAAACGATTGAGGAAACAGGTATTACAGAATATTCTCAGGCCAAAGAAAAAATAGCTCAACTTGAATCCGAGGGACAAGCCAAGCTCGATAAGCTCAACCAGGACATTCAAGATATTAATGCTTTAACCACCAATTTATGGTCTGAGCTTGAAGAGCTACAGCAGCGTGATGACAAATTGAAAAAATCTGTTTCTACCCAAGAGCGAAAGCTTTCTCGGAGTAAAGAACTGTATAACAGTATGGATTATGCTTTGAATACATTCTTTACAACTGATGCCCCATATAGTGCTTGCCGCTTAACCGAGCGCGACATTAACGACGCCGAATTAATTGCCCCGTCTGTTATTTTGAAATTACATTGTATGGATGTAAAGAGCTTAAAGAAGGCTTATCGTGAAAACGAAAAGCTTATCGAGTCTCTAATGACGCAATATTCTGCACGGTATACCACCAAGGCAAACAGATCCATTTACGAGCTCTTGACAATTTCCATTCAGTCGGAAGCACAAAATATTCTTTACACGCTCAAATACGATAAGCTTGATACTGCAATTGAAAGTATAAAGAAAATAACAGCAAAATATCTTAAGATTGCGGGCGAAGGAAATCAGGCTATCGCAGGTACACTTACCAAGTTCATTGGTGAAATGGAATATCTGCTCATTAATTCTATTAAAATAGAGTACAATTATTATGTAAAAAAAGAGCAAGCTAAACAAGAACAGTTGGCTCTTCGTGAACAGATGAAGCAAGAAGCCGAAGAACGTAAAGCTCTTGAGCAGGAAAAGAAACAAATTCTGAAAGAAGAAGAAAAATTCAATGGGGAAATCACAAAATTGCAGCATAGCTTAGAAACTGCATCTGATGATTCAGATGTTGCAAAGCTGAAAGCCAGAATCCTTGAACTTCAGTCACAACTTAGCGATGTCGTAGTAAAGAAAGAAGAAATCACCAATCTTCAGAACGGAAAAGCTGGTACTGTTTACATCATAAGCAATTTAGGTTCTTTTGGAGAAGATGTCTTCAAAGTCGGAATGACCCGGCGGCTTGATCCAAATGATCGTATAAACGAACTTGGAAATGCAAGTGTTCCATTCAGGTTCGATGTACATAGCTTCATTTTCTCACAAGATGCTGTCGCTTTGGAAAACAAAATGCATGAAATTTTGAATGATCGCCGTGTAAATAAAGTAAATATGCGCAAGGAATTTTTCAAAATTTCAATTGATGAATTGGAAAAAATTGTTGATGAAATTGAACCTACTGCCGAATTTAACCGAACCATGGTAGCAGACGAATTCAGACAATCTCTTTCCAGTGATTCTAATTATACAAGCACTTATTCTTCCGATGACGACGAAGAAGATTTAACCGAATAAAAAAACCGCCCCGGTGCGCCAACACCAGGACGGCTCAGTAACATTCCGAAGAATGATACCTGTTCAGCAAAGCATATTGTATCATCTTCGGAGACGCCAATCAATCAGAACGTTTGTTTTGGCGTTTTTCTTATACCCAAAATTAAAGAAGGTGATATTATGTCAGCACTTAAAAATGGTGCTCTCTACATCCGCGTCAGCACCGCGGATCAGACAGAACTCTCTCCGGATGCGCAGCAGCGTCTGCTCCTGGACTACGCGAAGAAGAACGGGATTGTCATCGCAAAAGAGTTTATCTTTGAGGAGTCTGTTTCCGGCCGGCATGCCGACCGGCGGCCAAAATTTCAGGAGATGATCGCCCTCGCAAAGCAGGATTCTCACCCGATCGACGTGATTCTGGTCTGGAAATACAGCCGGTTTGCCCGTAATCAGGAGGAATCCATCGTCTACAAATCACTGCTGAAAAAGAGCAATGTAGATGTGATCAGTATCTCAGAGCCACTGATCGACGGTCCGTTCGGCACGCTGATCGAGCGTATTATCGAATGGATGGACGAATACTATTCTATCCGTCTCTCTGGCGAGGTTCTGCGCGGCATGAAGGAAAAGGCCCTGCAGCACGGCTACCAGACAACGCCATGTCTTGGATACCAGGCGGCAGGCGGCGGCAAACCGTTTGTGATCGATGAAGCGGAATACCAGATTGTCAAATACATCATGGACCAATATGATCTTGAGCATCTGGATCCGACGGCGATCGCCCGCAAATGCAATGATCTTGGATACCGCACCAGGCGCGGCAATCTGATGGAACGCCGCTCCATCGAGCGCGTACTGCGTAATCCGTTCTATGCCGGCACTGTGATCTGGAATGGCATTTCCTTCGACGGTACCCACGAGACGCGGCTGGATCCGGCACGCTATCAGGAGCGTATCAAGCGCATGGATGCCTGCAGACGCTCTCCTAAGAGCCGCAACCCATCAACCTGCTGCCACTGGCTCTCCGGTCTCTTAAAGTGCCCAATTTGCGGCGCTACAATGACGGTAACAGCCGGAAACACATCTTGTCCGTACTTTCAATGCTGGAAATACGCAAAAGGTTTCCATAAAGGCTCCAATTCAATCACGGTTGCCAAGGCTGAGCGAACCGTCTACCGTTACTTCGATGATATCCTTGCCGGCGCGGACTTCTCTTTCAGCGTCCGGGACCGAAAGCAGGAGCAAAAAGACGATGAAACCATCCAGCGGCTGCAACAGGCCCTGGAGCATCTGGCTGCCCGCGAAGCTCGCGTGAAGATGGCTTATGAAAATGGGATTGATACGCTGGAAGAATACGGTGCCAACAAAAAAAGACTCGCCGAAGAACGGCAGAGCCTGCAGGAAGAACTGGACCGCGTTCTTACGCCCGCCGCCCCGCCGGAAACAATCTCGAAAGAAGATTTCCGAAAAGAGATAAAAAACATCAATGATATTCTGAAAAATCCAGAGGAACCAGCCGAGAAAAAAGGACTTCTGCTCCGCTCCATCGTGGATCGTATCGTCTATGAAAAAGCTTCCGGGACCATGTATTTCGACTTTTTCGTTTCCTGATTTTTGTTCCGAAATCCCGCAAACCCGCATAAACACTGTTTTTTTCCCTTATCATCTGGTATGGAACTCCGGTCCACCATACTGACTCATGATAATTTGGGCGATTTTGGGGTTTGGTGTCGTGATGTTTACAGGATACTCGAGGCGTTTTTCATAATTCCACATCCGTCAGCACCCTCCTTTCCGGTTGACTTCCCACGGCCATGGCTGCATAACCCATTCGAAAGAACGGCTCATGCGGTCGTTGGCGGTATCGATCGTGAGCGGGCCGTACTGTTCGGCGTACTGTTTCAGTGCTTCTTTTCGAAGCTCCACTTTTTCCCGGAAAAAGGCAAGTGCATCTTCATCCTCCGGGTGGGTGTCGAGGTAAAGGTTCATTTCAACAACAGCAAAGCTGACCTGATCAATCCAGGCAAGCAGCTTTTCGCGGGATGGCATCTGCGGCATCATAGGCACTCTCCTCCTCCCTTTCCACAGAATGGTTTACAGAGTTCCGGGAATAAGGTTCCATTTTTTAATGCAGTGGAAAGATCATAGATCTGTTCAAACCGCTGCATCGGAACGTACGCCATTGCAGGTATCATATGATCTACATGCTGCATTTTCCGCGGGAAATTCCTTGGTTCCATCTTCAGTTCCATATTGTTTGAAGCGGCGCGGCGGTTCTGCATATTGTTCGCACCGCAGCAGCCGCGATTCATACGGGATGAATCCATACCATGTTCCTCTTTCATTTTCTGTTCTTTATAGAGTATGAAGAAAATAAGAAAGTGTCAAAAAAGGCAGCGGTTTCTCTTCCGCTGCCTTTCTGTCATACTAATGAAATTTTCATCAAAACTGCATCTCATACAAATGCGCATAAATCCCGCCTTTCGCGAGCAGTTCCTTATGTGTGCCTTCCTCCGCAATTCCATTCTCCGTCAGCACCAGAATCCGCTTTGCATTCCGGATTGTGGACAGCCGGTGCGCAATCACGAAGGTTGTCCTGTCTTTCGCCAGAAGTTCCAAAGATTTCTGGACGACTTTTTCGCTTTCGTTGTCGAGCGCTGAGGTTGCCTCGTCGAAAATCAGGATCGGCGGGTTTTTGAGGAATACGCGGGCGATGGAAAGCCGTTGTTTCTGGCCACCGGAAAGTTTTACGCCGCGCTGGCCGATATCGGTGTCGTAGCCGTCCGCCAGCTCCATGATAAATTCATGTGCATTGGCCGCTTTCGCTGCGCGGATGACCTCCTCGTCGGTCGCATCCGGTCTGCCATAGCGGATGTTGTCGATGATTGTTCCCGCAAACAGATACACATCCTGCTGCACAATACCGATCTCATCGCGCAGATCCTTTAACTTCACATCGCGGATGTCCTTTCCATCCAGCAGAATCCGTCCTTCCGTCACATCGTAAAAACGCGGAATCAGCGAGCAAAGCGTCGTCTTTCCGGCGCCGGAGCTGCCGACCAGTGCCACATAGTCGCCGGCCGGGACATGCAGATTCACATTGCTTAACACGTTTTCCTTCGACTCCTCATAGTGGAACGAAACGTTTTCAAAGGTTACTTCTCCCTGCACATTCTTCAGTGGCAGTGCATCCGGCTTGTCCTGGATGTCCGGTGCGATGCTCATAATTTCCAGGAAACGTTCATAACCGGAATAACCATTCTGGAACTGCTCCGTAAAGTTCACCAGCTTTTTCACTGGATCTGTGCAGTTGTTGATGTACAGAAGAAAGGTAACCAGATCGGCCGCCCCAAGCTTCCCACCTGTCATCAGCAATGCGCCGACAATCAGCGAAATAACGGTAATCAGCGTCGAAAAGGCTCCCATTCCCGAATTGTAAATTCCCATATAGCGGTAGCTGACCTTCTTCGAATCGACAAAACGGTCATTTCCCACATTGAACTTACGCATCTCTTCTGTTTCATTTCCAAACGATTTGACAACACGGATCCCCGAAAGGCTGTCCTCAATCTGGCTGTTGATATCCGCAATTCTGCGGCGGTTTTCCTTGAATGCACTCTTCATGCGGCTGTTCATCACTAACGCAAACAGCAGCATCACCACAATAACCACAAGCGGCACACATGCCAGCATCGGATTTACCACAAACAGGATGATCATCGCACCGATCAGTTTGATAAACGAAATGACAATATCCTCCGGCCCATGATGTAAAAGCTCACTGATATCGAACAAATCGCTTGTGATGCGCGACAACAGATGGCCGACCTTCTGGTTATCGAAAAAAGCAAACGAAAGCTTCTGATAATGGCCGAAGATCTCGTTCCGCATATCATGCTCAATCCGCGCCCCCATCACATGGCCGTAATAGGCAATATAAAAGTTACAGTACATTTCAACCAGAACCATAGCAATCATCAGAATACCGAGGCGGATAATCTCACCCGTTGCCTGCTCCAGCGGCTTTTCCACAACTGTACTCGTAATATACCGTACAATCAGTGGAATCACCAGTGTAATGGCTGCTCCAAGCATTGCAAAAAACATGTCGGTAAAAAACAATCCCTTATATGGAATGTAATACCGCGCCAGCTGGCGGATTCTTCTCTTCTCTTTTCCGGTTTCTTTTTCTTTACTCATCCTGTCCTCCCTTTCCGTTGGAAACCATTTTGTAATCTTTTCGGAACTCAGACGGTGATACGCCGCATGCCGTTTTAAATGATTTCATGAAATGCTTATCATTTTCAAATCCAACCTGTTTGGCAATTTCCGTAATTTTATCTTCTGTTTGAATCAGCAGACGCTTTGCCTCCGCAATGCGGATCTCCTTCAGATAGTTCACAAAATTCACACCGGTATGTTCTTTAAACGCTGCTGAAAACAGCGAATAATTCATACAAATATGGTTAGATACCATTGCCATATTCAGATCTTTTGCATAATTTTCCCGAATATATGAAATTGCCTCTTCCATTTTTTCTTTTCCGGCTGTCTGACTTTTCAGGCTTTCCCTGTAAACGTGTATCCATTTTTCAAACGCATCCAGAAACAGATCTGCATCACGGTACTGCAGAGGGCGCGGACATTTTTCCTGTTTTTCCGCCACTCGATGAAAAAGATCCAGCTCTTTACAGATTGCTTCTGTTACTGCCAGAAGCTGATAGGGGGAAACCCTCTGATGTGCTGCCTCAAAATACCAGTTCCGCATTTTTCGCAGCACAGTATCTGCCCGGTCCGTTGGCACCTGCAGAATAAATTTTTCCTGAAACTGTGCCAGTTCCGGCTTTTCCTCAAAACATTTTTTCTGATATTCTTCCACAGGATTTTTCTGTATAAATGCCATTTCCCGGGCCAGCAGTGCTTCCTGGTATGCCTCTGGAATTTCCATCACAGAATGATGTTCTTTTCCCACTCCGAGACAAAATCTCTCATCTTTTTCTTTCATGATCCGCTCTGCCTCCGGTTCCGGCAGAAGATACAGAACTCCTCCTTCTACGCCTTCCAGCAGAATTCCGCTGCATTTCGAAAACCGTTCCCCATTTGCCTTGCTGGTCAGCAGGATCCGGAAGCTGTCGTTTCCGATGTATCGCCGGATCCTGCTTTCCATATCCATCCATTCGTTTTCTTCGGCCATTTCTGCATTCATCATCAGATAACGGAGCTGATTTAAAAAGCACCGTTCTTCCTCTTCTTCCGTTTCCCGGGTCTCCGAAAGCTCTCGTTCCAGATTTTCCAGAAGCTGTTCTATCGTCTCCCGCTTGATCGGTTTTAAAATATAGTCCCGAACTCCATGCTTCATCATTTCAACCGCATAGGAAAATTCGTCATAGCCGCTTAAAACAATAACAACAGGTTTCTGTGACAACTCCTCCATTTTGTTGACCAGTGTCAGACCATCCATTTTGGGCATACGGATATCAGTGAACATGACGTCCACCCTCTGTTTTCCCAAAATCTCCAATGCCTCTTCTCCGTTTCGACACTCCAGAATCTCCTCCACCGGCACGCTGCTTCGCCGGATCATCGCCACGATTCCCTGTCGAATCAATTTTTCATCTTCTACAACCAGCAGTGTATTCATTTTCTTTTTCTTCCTCTTTCTCGTCACCCTCTTGATCCATCGGAGAATATTTCCCCCTCGTGATGGGAAGATGAATGCTCACCTTCGTATAGCAATGCTCTTTTGTATAAACTGACAGTCCATACTCTGTTCCAAATTGAATGTGAATTCTGTCCTGTACATTCCGAAGCCCGATTCCATGTTTCGGCTGTGTGTCTGAATTCAGGCGCATCCTTAGTTTACGTCTCAGAATTGCAAGCTGCTTTTCTGACATGCCTGTTCCGGAATCTGTGATTTCAATCTCAAAGCTCTTTTCATGCTCTATTCCTTTGATTTCAATGACGGCGTCTGCATCCAGCTCCTCAATTCCATGTGTGATTGCATTTTCCACAATCGGCTGAAGAGACATCTTGGGGATATCCTGCCGATACAAATTTTCCGGCATCTGAACGGACAGTGTTATTGTGAAATCATACCGCAGATTCATCAGTTCCACATAGTTCTGAATATAATTCATCTCATCCTGAACGGTTACCAGGAATTTATTCCAGCGCATATTGTAGTGCAGCATTTCACCAAGTGCTGTCACTGCATCAGAAATCGTATATTCTTCATTAATCTCAGCCATCATCTTGATGGATTCCAGAACATTATAAATAAAATGAGCGTTAATCTGGTTCTGCATTGCCCGGATTGCCGTATCTTTCAGCGCTGCCTCCCTTTTGATGCTTTCCTCGTTCTGTTTCTGAATTCTCTCCAGCATTCCGTTGATACCATAGCTCATTTCCCGCATCTCTTCTGCGCTGTAACAAACCTTTATCTTTGTTGTTCCATTGTCAATCTGACGCATCTCACACAGGACGTCATAAAACTCCTTCAGCAGGCCACGCACAATCAGATTGACCACCACAATAAGAAGCAGCCCGAAGCCGGCAAATTCAAGCAGCATTCTCTGCTGCTGTTTGATCATGTTTCCGGTTGCATCATCCAAATTGGTCAGTGTTACAAACATTCCATTGAGTTTATCGACTTTCCGAAGCACAATTGCAACGTTTTTCCGGTCAATCACCGCGCTCTGCTGACTCTCTTTTCTGTCACGGATTCCTGCCCGGAACAGAATCAACCCCCGATAGGACTGCCATTTGCAGGCTGCCGCTGTCTTCCCGCAGTCATATAAATTCCAATTTTCATCAACAAAGCAGGCCCAGCTGCTGTCACCGGATCGATAAATTTCGGGAAATATGTCTGCCATACGCATGGATACCTCGATCACGCCAAGCCTTCCTCCGCTTTGATCCCGCAGTTCCCGTACATAAGTCATCAAATGGGAACCTTCTTTTTTTGTACCGGAGATAATATTTTTTTCCTGTATGTCAAAAAACCACTGTCCTCCGCCCTGATAGCTTCGGTACCAGGAACAGTTTTTCATCTTTTCCTTCTGATACAGGATCGGCTGCTGCTCCAGAAAACCATCTGCCATGGCAAAAATATGGATCTGGTACAGATCTGGCATTGCCTCCTGCATTTTATCGATTATGCTGATGCTGTTGTTCCGAAATTGCTGATAATAGCTCTCAGAGATCTCCTCTCCCCTCCTGAGATGAAGAAGATATTTTTCCAGTGGTTCATACTCCTGCAGCGTATCTACAACCATTGAGCAGGCATTCGCTTTTGCATTCACCTCCGCACAGGTAAGATCTGTTGCCGTTACTGCTTCATTTACCCCATGATCTATGGCATTCCTTTTGATACTCCTAAACCCAAAGCACATCATGCCAAAAAGCGGAATAAAAACAAAGATCAACGTTGTTACGGTAAATTTTTGGTTCAGTTTCAGTCCGCGAAACCAGTTTCGCATTTTTCATCCCCCAGTTTTCTTTTCGGTTCTGTAACCTTACTAATTTTACCAGTTTTTTCTTTAAAAAGCAATTTTTTCAGAAAAATTATTGACAAAAAGAGAAGACGGTACACTTTTTTTCCGTGCACCGTCTCTCTTTTCGCAAGACTCATATATGACGCAAAGCATGATTCCAGGGAAACAGCTTTCGTACCATTGTTATACCGTTGTCAGATCCCACGGTTCATAAATCTTTGGAACATCGCTGATCAGACGTTTGGTATACGCTGCTGTCGGGTGAAGAATTACTTCTTCTGCCGGTCCCGATTCCACAAATTTTCCATGCTCCATAATATAAACATTATCGGATACATAGTAAGCAAGACCAATATCGTGGGTGATGAAGATAATCGTCATATTGATCTCATCACGCAGCTTCAGCAGCATATCAAGGATCGTTGCACGTGAGCAGGCATCAATCATGGACGTCGGCTCATCGGCAAGCAGAATCTTTGGTTTCAGAAGGAAAATACGTGCAATCATCAGTCGCTGCATCTGGCCTCCTGACAACTCAAATGGATATTTGTTTGTCAGTTCTGCGTATTTTAAGTTAACAAAGCTGCAGGCCTCTGTCATCAGACGTTCTTTTTCTTCTTTCGGCAGATTTTTGTCACCGCGCATGTTAATGCAATCCAGCAGAACAGAATCTACACGTTTGAACATATTGTAGGAAGCGAACGGATCCTGGAAAATTGCCTGAATTCCCTTCCAGTACTCTTTTTTCTTCTTTCCGTTCGAGATGTCTCTTGGTTTACCCTGGAAATCAATTTCGCCTTCGGTTACACTGATCAGTCCGAGCAGCATCTTGGAAAGCGTTGTTTTTCCGGATCCGGATTCTCCTACGATGGAAACAAATTCACCCTCATGAAAATCGAAATCCACATGGTCTACAGCGACCGTTTTGGCATCACCAAAACCAAACACTTTCGTCACACCTCTTCCGGAAAGGCATGGTTTTAATTCTTTTCCATCACACATTTGCATACACCTCCCGAATCTTTCTCTCAGACATCAGGCAGCGGTACTCTCTTCCGTTTGGCAGCTCGATGACCTCTGGTTTCATACCGCGGCAGGTTGGTTGTGCATAAGGACAGCGGTCTGCAAAGCGGCAGCCCTCCGGCGGATGCTTCAGGTTTGGCGGAGTTCCAGGAATTGCAGTCAGCTTCTGTTCTCTTACACCTTCCTCCGGAACGATGATCGATCCCATCAGACCTTTGGAATATGGATGCAGCGGATCGAATACCATTTCTTTTGCGGTACCTTTTTCTACGATCTGTCCGGCATACATAACCATAATATCGTCAGTTACGTTGTAAAGAAGCGGCAGCTCGTGGGTGATGAAGATCATGGATTTGATAAATCCTTTTTCCATCAGGTCTCGCATCATCTTGATAACCATCTTCTGGGAAGTTACATCCAGTGCAGATGAAGGCTCATCGGCAATCAGTACCTTCGGAGAAAGGATGGTGGAAATTGCAATTACCGTTCTCTGTTTCATACCACCGGAAAGTTCTACGGCGTGTTTCTGCAGAACCTCTTCCGGCAATCCCAGGATTTCAAAACGCTCTTTTGCCAGATCATAAATGTCTTTTTTCGGCATTTTCGGATCATGCGCATGAATAACATCTTCCACAAATCGAATGATTTTCTGTGTCGGATTTAGAGCATTCATTGCCGCCTGCGGAATGTAGGCAATCTCATTACCAAGGATATTTTTTCTTACATCATCCGGTTTCATTCCGGAAATCTTTCTTCCATCTACAATGATGTCACCGCTGATGTAATGCAGTGGCGCGAAATAATAGCCCATCAGGGACAGCGCCAGTGTTGATTTACCACAGCCGGACTCTCCGGCTACACCAAGGGATTTTCCCTCTTCAATTTTCAGGGAGACTCCGTCTACGGCGTATACATCTTCATGAAAACGAGTTACATATTTCGTTTTCAGATTGTTTACTTCCAGCATTACTTTTCCCATAGCTGCCTCCTTAGTCTCTTAACTGCGGGTTGAATACCTGGTCAAGACCGGTGTTCATCAGGTTAAGAGAGAATGAAATAAGTGCGATTACAAGAATGACCGGGAAATATGCCCACCATGCACCGTTTAAGTGTGCATTGTACTGGGTTGCCCATTGCATCATAAGACCAAGTGTTGCAGTCTTTGTGGTTGCCGGTCCAAGTCCGATCATAGAAAGCTGTGCCTCTGCCAGAATTCCGGAGGAAATCTGGAGAATGAAGGCCATAACAACGTAGGATGCAACGTACGGAAGGATGTCGGTAAGGACAATCCGCAGCATGCTGTGGCCGGACAGTTTGGAAAGGTTTACATGGTCACGGTTTCGAAGAGAAATAACCTGGGAACGTACGGAACGTGTTGTCCACGGCCATGCGGTAATTCCGATCAGGAGTGCCACCATCATGATTCCCCTCTGAGACTCACCTACGCTGTAGGAGATGAGGATCAAGAGAACGAAGGATGGGATAACGGTGAACAAGTTGGTAAAGAACAGAATCAGGTTATCCACAAAACCTCCAAGGTAACCTGCAAGAAGTCCGAGGAACAGTCCGATCACGGTTGCAATGATTCCCGCAACCAGACCAATTTTCAGGGATGAACCTGTTGCAGAGATCAGCTCAGTCAAAACATCACGACCAAAGTTATCCGTACCAAGCACGAAGGTCTGACGGTTAATGACATCTTTTTCATTGATATACTGCTTGCTGTCGATGCTCTGAACCTCTTCCAGTTCACCGGTCTCTTCATTTTTCTCGGCAATAATGGTTGGAACATCCTCTAAAATACCGTCGATCTCTTTGTCGAGACGCTGATATTTTTTCTTTTTTGCTGCGATAAGGCCTTTCTGTTCTGCATTTGGGTCATATTTTTCCTCCCAAAGCGCAATCAGACCTTCTGCATCGGTAACATCGATTTCACTGGCATCTACACCGCCGTATTTTTCCAGCCATTCTGCCATCATAGAACGGTTGTCCATTGTCAGTTTGCTTTCAACGATGGATGCGGTTGCATCAACATTCATCTTATACGTTTTGCCGGAATTTACGGTATCCTGAATCGAAAGATAGGTACCCGGTTTGAAAAAGTTTCCGTTTCCGATCATTGCCAGCGGATCTTTTGCCACAACAAGCGGATAGATGATAATGGTCAGGAGAATTGCCAAGAAGATTACAAATCCTGTCACGAATTTTCCTGAATGAAAAATCTGTTTGATTGTATTTTTCATAGCGTATTCTCCTTTCTAATCCTGCTGGGATGCTTTGACACGTGGGTCAATGACTGCATACAGAAGTTCAACAAGCAGGTTGGCCAGCAGAACCATGATGGTAATGATTAACGTACAGGCAGAAAGCAGCGGATAATCCTGGCCGGTAACTGCTGAGAGCATTGTCGTTCCAAGTCCCGGATAACTGAATACCATCTCAGCTACCAGGTTGCCGCCGATCATGGTACCAAGGGACATTGCAAGACCGGTGATCTGCGGAAGCATTGCGTTACGGAACACATATTTCACAATCGTATGATCCTTGATGCCAAGGAAACGACTGTATTTTACATAGTCAGCATTCAATTCATAAATTGACATCGAACGCATACCAATAGCCTGGCCGCCGATCGTAATTATTACGATAGACCAGAACGGCAACTGGTAATGTGAAAGCACAGATTTCATAAAAGCAAGGCTCATATGCGGAATCATACTGCTCGCATATCCACCTGCTGCAGGTGCAATATGTAATTTCAGTGAGAAAATAAACAAAAGTACGGTCGCCATACCAAAGGCAGGTACGTTACTGATAAACAGGAATGCCGGAAGGATTGCCTTGTCGAAAACACCTTTCATATAAGCTGCAATTGCACCAAGCAGGTTACCAAGAATCCATCCAACAATAATGGCCGGAAGCTGTAAACATATGGTCCACAGAACCGAACTGGAAATAATATCGGATACGGTACGCGGATACTGGCTGAAAGAAACGCCGAAATCACCGCGAAGTGCATTTTTTACCCAGGTAAAAAACTGGACATACATTGGTTTGTTAATACCAAATTTTGCTGCATAGTCTTCATATACTTTCTGAATTGCAGTCGCATCGGTCATACCTTCTACCGATTTGGACGCAATAGTTGAAACCGGATCACCCGGCATCAGACGCGGAAGAATGAAGTTCAGCAGTACCGCAAAGACTAACGTCAGAAGATACCACAAGATCTTCTGCGTATAATACTTTTTCATTCCTTTCATAGAAGAACCCTCCTTCTGATTTTTAAAAGCGGCCGGAGCACCCCGGCTCCGGCCGCCTCTGTTACAATTCAGTATGAACTTTCTTTCTGTTTGGCAAATCAGCCGTCAACCAGTCCCAGATTGTACAGTGCTGCTACGCCATAACCATCGGTGCAGTCCATCGGAGGAACGTTACTTCCATCGTCTTTCTGCGGATAGTTGGTCCATACGGACTCGTTTACTTCGTGGAATACCTGCGGTCTGTACATCAACGGTACACACGGGCACTCTTCCAGCATAATCTTGGAAAGTTCTGTATAGTAATCTTTCAGTTTTGCATCATCGGTCTCATGAGGAATTGCTGCAAGGATTTCATCTACACGGTCGTTCTGATAATGACCGAAGTTACCACTGAAGTTAACCTCAAGATCGTTGTAATCAGAGCTCATGAAGAAACGGCATCTCATGTACGGGTTAGCAACTGATGTACCAGGACCGGACTGCATGGTGATTTCGAAGTTTCCGGTGCTGTAATCCGTGTTGTAGTTTGCTGCTTCCGGGAAGTAGGTCTCAATGTTGATACCAATATTCTTTCCTGCTGCTGCTACGATTTCAAGGGTTGCATTCCAGTCAGACCATCCTGTCGGGCACTCAGCCTTATAGGAAAGGTTCTTTCCGTTGTACTCACGGATTCCGTCTCCGTCGGTGTCTACGATTCCGGCATCGTCCAGAAGCTTCTTAGCACCTTCTACATCGGCATTGGACCACTGATACTCTTTTAAGGCATCCTGATCCACCATAGCCTGCTCACCATCGGTCGGGTTCATGACAGAACGCGGAACATCTGCGAAGGTAGGAGACTGTCCGGACATTGCTGAAGAAATAACCTGATCGTAGTCAACTGCCATAGCGATTGCCTTACGAACAGCTACCTGATCCAGTCCTTCTACTTCTGTATTAAAGAACAGGGTAGGCATTGTCATACACAGCTGATACGGTGCTTCATCAATATAGGTAGAAATCGGAAGATCCTGCTCTAACCACAATTTCTGAAGGTCTGTGATGAATACCTGTGCCACATCAACATCACCATTCTGGAATGCGGTAGTAGCTGCTGCGTTATCTTTAAAGATCGGGTGAGAAATATATTTCGGAACCGGAAGCTTACCCCACATGGAATCTGCCTGTCCCCAATAATTATCATCGCGGATCAGAACTACGTTCTGGTCATTGTCAAAGTATTTTTTGTACGGTCCGGAAGTTACCAGATCGTCCATCTTATCCAGTTTAATTGCTTCAGCATCGTTGTTGTTTCTGTCAGCTACGGTCTTTAAATAATTTTCCTGCATGATGTAGAGCATCGGCAGATATCTTTCCGCAAGAACCGGGTTAACTGCTTCGCCGGAGTCATCGGTTGTCAGTTTGAAGACTACGGTACTGTCATCCTGTGCAACAACATCTGCAATGTAGCTCTTCATTTCAGCGCCGGTAGAAGAATTGTAATCCACATGCGCATGATAGGTAGCTGCTACATCTTTTGCAGTAACCGGTGTGCCGTCATTCCATTTTGCGTCAGCTTTGATTTTCACTGTGATCTCGGTACGACTGTCGTTCCATACTGGATCTCCGTCTGCAAGCAGCGGATACATTTTTGCATCCAGTGGATTCCACATATAAAGAGTTTCATAAACAAGTACACGTGAAGCATCGCCCTGTGCTATAACCATTGCATTGTTTGAGTTTGCGGACATTGGGTTGTAATCATTGACGGTACCCCACTGCTGTCCTGCGAAGTAAAGAGTTTCATTTCTTGGAAGCTCTCCTACCACATCATCTGAACCTGTGGTATCTTCGCTGGAAGCATCTGCTGTGCTGGAAGATGTTGCTGTGGTATCGCTTGATGCATCTGCTGTTCCGCTGGAGGATGCTGTTGCTCCTCCGCTTGAACTAGTGCTTGTGCTTCCGCTGTCTCCACATCCGGCAAGCATCGTTCCTGCCATTGTCACTGTCATTAACAGCGCAAGGACTTTCATGTTACGCTTTTTCATACTTTTTACCTCCTTAAGGTTTTCGTTCTTGCTTGATGAGTTCATTATACACAAAGGCTGTCAGAAAAACAGTGTCTATTTTTTGTTTTTGGTGTTCTTTTTTTGTTTTGTGTTGGTTAAATCGCTCATTTTGCTCTTTTTAATTCCCTTTATTCTGCTCATTTTTCACATATCCATTTTCGCAACATCTGCACTCTTTCGTCATTATGATTATTTGTGCTATTTTTCCGTCTTTTCCGACATTTTTCCGTTCGCTTTTTCCATCTCTTTGTGCTATGATGAATATCGTATCAATTTCAGGAGGTTTTTTCTATTATGAATACTGTTTCTCATAAGTACCGACAGTCAGCGCTTCTGCTTCTGACCGCTGCGATCTGGGGTTCTGCCTTTGTCGCACAGCAGACCGGTATGGATTATGTCGGACCCTTTACGTTCAACGCGGCACGAAACCTGCTCGGCGGACTTACGCTTCTTCCGCTGATTGTCTTTTTCTCCTCGCGTAAAAAGCGAACCCTACCGCCGGATGCTTCGTCAGAAAATGGCACACAGCCAAAAACGCTCTGGGCGGGCGGTATTCTCTGCGGCATCGCACTGTTTGTCGCCTCAACTCTGCAGCAGATCGGCATCCAGTACACAACCGTCGGAAAGGCCGGTTTTATCACCGCACTTTACATCGTACTTGTTCCGGTCTGCGGTTTTTTTCTCCGAAAGCGTGTACAGCCGAAGGTCTGGCTCGCAGTTCTTATTGCCGTCGCTGGTCTCTATCTGCTCTGTATGACAGACGGCTCCTTCTCTTTGCAGAAGGGAGATTTTCTTGTGCTTGCCTGCGCGCTCGGATTTACCGTACATATTCTGGTTATTGATCATTTTTCTCCGCTTGTCAGCGGCATCAAAATGTCCTGCATTCAGTTTTTTACCTGTTCGATCCTGTCCGCTGTCTGTATGGTTCTCTTTGAAACCGTAAACTTCTCCGATCTTCTGCACGCCTGGATGCCGATTCTCTATGCCGGAATTCTCTCTTCAGGTATTGGCTATACCCTGCAGATCATCGGGCAGAAAGGATTAAATCCTACCACAGCTTCTCTGCTTATGAGCCTGGAATCCGTTTTTTCTGTTCTTGCCGGTTGGATTCTCCTTCATCAGGCTCTCTCCGCTCGCGAGCTCTCCGGCTGTATTCTGATGTTTGCAGCGATCGTGCTGGTACAGCTTCCGGGATTTTCCAAAACCAACGCTGTTTCCTGATGCCATTCCTTTTTCAGTGTAAGAAAGATTCCTGTTTTGCGAGCTTCTTTCTTACGACAGCTTGCTTTGATGACATAATCCCCCTCCGCCGCAGTGTGATCCTGCCCGGAGGGCTTTTTTATGCCTTCCGAAAATTTAACCGAATCTAGTAAGTCCCCTGCTTCCATTTCGAATATCCGCTTGCCCAATATTTTCATAGCATAAAAATACAAAATTCTGCATATTGATTGCAGGATTTTTTAATTCGTGCTACACTGTTTTTATTGTACCAATAAGCACTTATTTTATTAGGAGGTTCTGTCATGCCCGTTTTTGATTTCAGCAATTCCCCGGAAAAAGCAAAAGTTTCCGAATGTACGTATACTGTTTTCCGCACAAACGCACCGTTTACTTCTCCAGATCAGCCGATTCTTATTCTGGATACAAAAGAGAAGGCTTTCCCGCATCATCCCTGTGGTATTTTCACAAACCCATCCAAACGGACCTCGTTTGAATTTAAAGACGAAGAAGATGCCTTCATTGCCGACATCCTTCAGATCGATGCCCGTTTTGTCAGCCTTTTAAAATGGCTTGGCGAAAATCATATCAATGTCCGCCTTTCCGGTACACAAACATCCGACGGTTATGCAGTTTACAAAATCCGCGAGATCGCTTTCGGTGGCGGCGCAAAGCTTTCGGCTGAGGATGGATTTTTACAGTTTATGATTGAACGTCTCCTCGCCAGCAATGCACCGGAAGAAGAAATCGAAGATGAAGACCAGGAAGAAACCGGTGACAGCATGAAACTCACCAGCATCCAATCCATTACTGATTTTATGAACTGTGCCGGAAGAACACTGCCGGATAATATCCGCCTTTGGGCGCGTCGAAATCTCGCTGTTGCCCGATCCCACGAGGTTTCTCCGGAGGAGCGTCGTCACGCACAGCGCGCTCTTTCCATGATGATGAATATCCAGTGGAAAAGCAATTATTTTGAAGCCATTGATCCGGTAGAAGCACGCCGGATCCTTGATGAAGAACTGTACGGCATGGAACGCGTGAAGCAGAGAATTATCGAAACTATCATTCAGATTAACCGGACTCATACACTGCCGGCCTATGGTCTGTTGTTGATCGGTCCTGCCGGAACTGGAAAATCACAGATTGCTTATGCCGTTGCGCGTATCTTAAAACTGCCGTGGACAACACTCGATATGAGTTCAATCAATGACCCGGAACAGCTGACCGGAAGCTCCCGCATTTACGCAAACGCAAAACCGGGAATCATCATGGATGCTTTTTCCATGGCCGGCGAATCCAACCTCGTCTTTATCATCAACGAACTCGACAAGGCTGCCTCCGGCAAGGGTAATGGAAACCCGGCAGACGTTCTGCTGACCCTTCTTGATAATCTTGGTTTTACCGATAACTATATCGAATGTATGATCCCGACCGTCGGTGTATACCCGATTGCAACCGCAAACGACAAGGACCAGATCAGTGCTCCGCTGATGTCCCGCTTCGCTGTGATTGAAATTCCGGATTACACACCGGAAGAAAAGAAAATCATTTTCTCCCGCTATGCACTTCCAAAGGTGTTAAAACGTATCGGTATGAAAGAAAAAGAATGCATTCTGACGCCGGAAGGACTCGATGCCGTAATCTCCTGCCACGAAAACACAAGCGGTATTCGTGATCTTGAGCAGGCTGCTGAACATATCGCAGCAAATGCACTATATCAGATAGAAGTCAACCACGTTTCTTCTGTTGCCTTTGACGCAGAAATGGTACGTGAACTGCTCTTGTCCTGCTGATCTGCCTTATTTTCTATTTTGAAGGCGTATCAGGGTACGGCGAAAACCAGTGACGCAACAATTCACGCTCTGTGGTGCTGAAATTTTTTGCATTATTTTAGAGTGTGCTGTAAAATAGTTTCCTGTCCCATCAGTCTGTACTTTCGGGCCGGGAACTATTTTATTTCTCCAGATATTTTCATAAAAGGAAGCCCCTGACACTTTCATGTCAGGGGCTTCCTTTCGATCAATTCAGAAAATTTATTTCTGCGGGCCAGCGGAAACAAGTGCTTTACCAGCAGCGTTTCCTTCATATTTTGCAAAGTTCTTGATGAATCTTTCAGCCAGATCCAGTGCTTTGGTCTCCCACTCGGAAGCATCAGCATAGGTATCGCGAGGATCCAGGATAGCCGGATCAACGCCCGGAAGTTCAGTCGGAACTTCGAAGTTGAAGTACGGAATAGTCTTCGTCGGAGCTTCGTTGATAGCACCGCTTAAGATTGCATCGATGATTCCACGGGTATCACGGATGGAGATACGTTTTCCGGTTCCGTTCCAGCCTGTGTTAACCAGGTATGCTTTTGCTCCGCTCTTCTCCATTTTCTTAACAAGCTCTTCTGCATATTTGGTTGGGTGCAGCTCCAGGAATGCCTGGCCGAAGCATGCAGAGAAGGTAGGAGTCGGCTCGGTAATTCCGCGCTCGGTTCCTGCAAGTTTTGCAGTAAATCCGGACAGGAAGTAGTACTGAGTCTGCTCTGGTGTCAGAATAGATACTGGCGGAAGTACGCCGAATGCATCTGCGGACAGGAAGATAACATTCTTAGCTGCCGGTGCAGAAGAAATCGGGCGAACGATGTTCTCAATGTGGTTGATCGGATAAGATACACGAGTATTCTCGGTTACGCTCTTATCATTGAAGTCAATTTTGCCTTCTGCATCAACAGTAACGTTCTCAAGCAGAGCGTCACGTCTGATTGCATTGTAGATATCCGGCTCAGACTCTTTGTCCAGGTTGATAACTTTTGCATAGCAGCCGCCCTCGAAGTTGAATACTCCGTTGTCGTCCCAGCCGTGCTCGTCATCACCGATCAGAAGACGTTTCGGGTCTGTGGAAAGTGTTGTTTTTCCTGTTCCGGAAAGTCCAAAGAAAATTGCGGTGTTCTCACCGTTCAGGTCTGTGTTTGCAGAGCAGTGCATGGAAGCGATGCCTTTCAGCGGCAGATAGTAGTTCATCATGGAGAACATACCTTTCTTCATTTCCCCGCCGTACCATGTGTTGATGATAACCTGCTCACGGCTTGTGATGTTGAATACTACTGCTGTCTCAGAGTTCAGACCCAGCTCTTTGTAGTTCTCAACTTTTGCTTTGGATGCGTTGTATACAACGAAATCCGGCTCGAAGTTCTCAAGCTCTTCTGCTGTAGGTTTGATGAACATGTTAGTTACGAAATGTGCCTGCCAAGCTACCTCAACGATGAAGCGGATAGCCATACGGGTATCTTTATTTGCACCGCAGAATGCATCTACAACGAACAGTCTTTTGTTGGAGAGTTCTTTTTTGGCGATCTCTTTTACTGCTGCCCATGCTTCCTGGGTTGCCGGATGGTTATCGTTTTTGTACTCATCAGAAGTCCACCATACAGTATCTTTCGAATTCTCGTCCACAACGATGTATTTGTCTTTCGGTGAACGGCCTGTATAGATACCGGTCATAACGTTAACTGCACCAAGCTCTGTCTCCCGGCCTTTTTCATAGCCTTCCAGCTCTGGTTTTGTCTCTTCCTCAAATAACTGCTCATAAGAAGGGTTGTACACAATTTCTGTGGTACCGGTGATGCCATACTTTGTTAAATCGATCTGTGCCATCTTGTAATTAACCTCTTTCCTTTGATAGTAATACTGCTTCATTCTGCAAAATGCAGAAATTTGAAGGTATCCTTTAGAAAAAACCGGACCAGCCGGCCTCTTCTACTCTAATTATACATAAAAGGCCAAAAAAATCAACTGAAAATCTTCCGTTTTTTTACAGAACGTGTCCCAAAATCTGTAAAAATTTTATAAACTTCGATTTTTCGAAGTTTTCTGACAATTGCATTTTTGTACGCTTCATCCTGCAAATTGACATTTTTTGATTTTTTATGTTATAATATTAATAATTATGTTCGGAAAGAAGTTTCTTTATGTATTACGATCTGACCCGCGGGAAAATCTCCCGCTCTCTTATCCTGTTTGCCCTGCCGATGATCGCAGGAAATCTGTTGCAGCAGTTTTACAACATTGCCGACACCCTGATCGTCGGACGCGTTCTCGGAAGCAATGCGCTCGCCGCCGTCGGCTCCTCCTATACGCTGATGACGTTTCTGACTTCCATTTTTCTCGGCCTGTCGATGGGCGCCGGTGCGCTCTTTTCGATTTATCAGGGACGAAAAGATCTTTCTTCTTTAAAACTTTCGATTCTCCACGCGTTTTTGCTGATCCTTGCCGTTACGCTCGTGCTGAATCTCGCTGTTTATGCAGGCATCGAGCCGATCCTTACGTTTCTTCGCGTCCCGGATGAAGTCCGTCCCGGCATGCGGACGTATCTTCTGATTATCTTTGCCGGCCTTATTGCAACATCCGTATACAATTTCTTTTCCTGTATGCTGCGCGCGCTCGGAAACTCTTCTGTGCCGCTGATTTTTCTCGCTGTCTCTGCTGTGCTGAACATTGCACTGGATCTGCTCTTTGTCGCTGTACTGCCGTTCGGCATCGCAGGCGCGGCGCTCGCTACGGTTCTTGCGCAGTATGTGTCCGCCGTCGGTATTCTGCTCTATGTGCTGCTCCGCTGCCGCATGTGGCTGCCGTCAAAAAAAGAATGGCGTTTCAGCCATTCCATTTTAAAAGAGATTCTGAATCTTTCTTCGATGACCTGCATTCAGCAGTCGGTCATGAATTTCGGCATTCTGATGGTACAGGGGCTCGTCAACAGCTTCGGTCCGGCGGTCATGGCGGCATTTGCGGCCGCGGTGAAAATTGATACCTTTGCCTATCTGCCGGTGCAGGATTTCGGAAATGCCTACTCCACTTTCACCGCACAGAATTACGGGGCTGGAAATCACGAGCGGATCCGGCGCGGCACGAAAGATGCTTTTGCACTGAGCGCTGCTTTTTCCATCGTCATTTCTCTGCTTGTCAATCTGTTCGCGCATCCGCTGATGCAGATTTTCGTGAAAGCATCAGAAATGGAGGTCATCGCGATCGGCGTACAGTACCTGCGGCTGGAAGGCTCGTTCTATCTCGGCATCGGATGGCTGTTTCTGCTGTACGGGTATTACCGCGCTGTCAAACGCGCCGAGATGTCGGTTGTTCTGACCGTCATTTCGCTTGGCATGCGTGTGGCGCTGGCATACCTTTTCTCCGCCACGGCGCTTGGCGTTGCCGGAATCTGGATCGCCATTCCGATCGGCTGGGCACTGGCTGATATGACCGGACTTTTCTTCCTGCGGCGTGCATTCCGATCGCAGAAGCCTGCATAAGTTCCGAATCTTATATCGCAGTACGGTTTTCTGCGGATAAACTGCGGAACTGCCCCGGCGTCTGGTGCATGCGTTCCTGGAAGACTCGGTTAAAATAGCTGATATTTCGGAATCCGCAGTCGCTCGCAATCTTGCTGATCGCCTCCTCGGTGGAAAGCAGCAACCGGCAGCTCTCGGCAATCCGCAGGTTATTGGCATACGTCACGGCGGAAATATGCATAATCGACTTAAAGAAGCGGCAAAAAGCGCTCTCACTCATATGAAACTGGCTCGCCAGTTCCGCGATTTCGAGATCCTCACAGAAATGAGCATTCATGTATGTGAGGATCTCTTTCATTCTGCTGACACGGTAATTCGTTGAGGCATCCGTTTTTCCGCCGTTCTTTTCTGCCGCACTGTAATATCCCTGCCAGATTTTCAGAAGTTCCGCTTTTAACAGCAGCTCCCAGCCCGGTTCTTTTCTTTCCTGCAGATTTCGGATCTCCTGCATGGCCTGTGCCGTTTTTTCTGCAAGGCGTGTCCCCCGCTCTGTCTTGGATGGAAAACGGATCTCGGAGGACAGCACTGGTTCGATATACTGCTGCTGGATCCGGTCAAGCGATGTGCCGGACAGAAAACGCGGCTGGAATACAACGGCAAGAAACGTAAATTCCTGTCCGTCGATTCCCTCTACCTCATGCAGACGGTTTGCATTGACAAAGACGGTCTCCCCTTCCCGCAGGAGAAAGGTCTCGGTATCCATATGAAAAACAGCTTCGCCCTTTACTGCATAAAAGAGCTCCACTTCCTCATGCCAGTGGCAGTACACCCGCACGGTACTCTGCAGGTCTGTCTCGAAAACGTGAATGCTCAGCGGAAAAAGCTCATCACCGTGGGGCTGTGTTTCTTTTCGGTAATTCATCTGTGAGAGCATATTTTTGTCTCCTCTCTTGTTTTGCTCTGCTGTCCCAATTGTAACACGAACTTTGCGATTCCGGCAAGTTTCCATGTTCTGCCGGCGAATCGCCCTTCCATGACCGTATTTTTCCTTCTTAAATGATAATAATTATCATATTTTATCAGCTTATTGACATTTCTTTTCATCCGCGCTATATTTTAGATACCCCGATAGGGTATGTGATTTCAAATTTTTCATCAAACTCCAGGAATACAGTCCGGCACGCTTTCGTTTCGCTGTATTCCCGGAAGAAAGCAGGTATTGTATGATTAAAACAGTCTTAAAAATTGATGGTATGATGTGCGGCATGTGCGAATCCCATATGAATGATGTAGTCCGCAAGATCTGCTCTCCAAAGAAAGTAAACTCTTCTGCAAAAAGCGGCGAGACCGTTGTCATCAGCGAAGCGCCGCTCGATATTCCGTATCTGAAACAGCAGATCAAGGACATCGGATATGAGCTGGTTTCGTATACGAGTGAGCCGTATGAGAAAAAGGGATTTTTCCATTTCGGACGATAATCGGATTTCATGCCTTTCCTTTTGCAGTTTGTGCATCGGAAAAAAGCACCGTTTCAGAAGTTTATTTCCTTTTGGAAATCTGCCTCTGAAACGGTGTTTTCTATTTTTTATCTATGATTTGATCAGCCGCAGCAGCATCCGAAGGACGGCGGCGTTTCTTTCTCCTCTTTTTTCGGAGATTCTGCGCCCAGATCGTACCAGGTCGGGTCGATGTCGAATCTGCGGTTGTTTCCAAGATAGATCGGATGGGTCGGGTCTGAGGACAGGTAGGCGCGCTCGGTCGAAACCTTCCACTGTGCATCCCAGTCAATCTTCGGAAGTGCCAGATCGTAGTGTGTGCTGGCGCGGAAGCCGTCTTCCTCTCCCTCAATTCTTCCCTGGCGTCTGCCGGCGGCACGGCAAAATCTGCAAAGAAGGTGTTCACACCGTCGAAATGGCCTTCGTTGCTTCTGGAGAAGGAACTGCGGTATACCGCGTTGTTGATATTATCGAAGAGCCAGAGATTCATCTTATCAATCTCTTCCCGCAGCTCCACCGGATACAGCTCCGGCGCGCCTTTTTTGTGCCATGGGCGGAAGTTGACCTCGAAATAAGTGGCCAGCCAGTTGTAATCGTTGTTGACTACCTTTCCCGTCGTTGTGTCGATCAGCGCCGGAACGGTCGTTCTTCCCTGGTAATCATCATCAGCACGGTAATACGCCTCAGAGAGGAACTGATCTCCGAGCACCGGGTCGATGTTGTTTTCATTGTAAACGTATTCCCAGCCAAGGTTTTTCCCATGCGGGGCATGTTCTACCATATTGACGGAAATCTGATCTTCCAGGCCCTCCAGCTCTCTTACGATCGCCGCGCGGTTGGACCAGTGGCACAGCTTTGCCCAGACGAGACGGTATCTCTTATTACCTTCTGCCTTCAGATCGTTTTCACCGTCGCCGAACGGAGTCGTGAAGTGATTCGGCTGTCTGCGGAAATAGCCGTTTTTGTCGATCTCCGATACGGTTTCTTTTGGTCTTACGCGGATTTTTCTTCCATTTACAATCTCATAATCATAATTCGCCATTGATTTTCTGCCTCTCTTTCGCGTGTTCTATCGAATGAATTTTCAAATAGGAAAGCTTTTGTTTTCCTATTATTTCGCTATGTTTTCTATGCAGTTATCATACCATATCTGTCTGGTTACGTCTAATTGCTAATTCTTTGGAGTGGCTATAGGATTTTCTTATAGTAAAAGGCCAGTGCCGCATTCTCTGCAAATGGGCACTGGCCTTGTTTTCGGCGCTTTTTGTTTTTCAGATTTTTCCTTCCCGGCGCAGATACGCCAGAAAACCGTTGCATCCCTCCACGACATCGCGGTACGTCGCCTCAAAATCTCCCGTATACCACGGATCCGCAATATCGCGGCCGGAACCGGTGAAGGAAAGAAATTTGTAAACCTTTCCATCCGGATCATTTTTCAGCATCCGGTTCAGATTGCGGATATTCGCGGTATCCATGCCGATGATGTAGTCGGCGCGCTCGTAATCCTTCCACGTAATCTGCTTCGCGTGATGCGGCACGAGCGGAATGTGCTCCTCGCGCAGTTTATTGACTGTCCCGTAGTGCGGCGGATTGCCGATCTCCTCACGGCTGGTGGCGAAGCTGTCGATTTCAAAATTGTGGGCAAGGCCGAGGGAAGTTACTTTGTGGGTGAATACGCCCTCAGCAAGAGTCGAGCGGCAAATATTGCCGTGGCAAATGAAATACACAGTTATCATACTCCTAAAATTCCTTCCTTTTGCGCATTATCCCAGCAGATTTGTTCTGTCCGGTCTTACATCATCTTCATCCCGGAAGAAAAACTCGCTGTAATTGTCCGTGTCAAAAATCTCCAGCAGTTCTCTCATATTCCAGATCAGATTGGCAGTCGGAACATCTTTCCGGTCGAGCCAGAAGACGCGGCCTTCCTCGGATGATTTTAATTCTCCTTCGAACTGATCTGTTTTGTACAGCAGAACAAGATATCTCGTGCCGTCCTTCTCGATCCAGTCCTTTACGCCGCACAGCTTTGGATTCTTTATGGTCAGCCCTGTCTCTTCTTTCATTTCACGAATGACCGAATCCTGCAGCGATTCATTTTTCTCTACATGGCCGCCTGGGAAAACCAGGCCGCCCGAATAAGATGTGCCGCACTTTTCCTCCACCAGAATTCGTGTTTCATCGCAGATGAGGCACATGCTTGTCAATTCTACTTGTGATTTACGATTCAAAATGATTTCCTTCTATGTCATATACAGGCTTCATTATAACAAAGGAATCCCATTTTTGACATAGCTTTTTATATAAAATCTCACACTCTCCACTCAATCACATCTTCTGTTCTCTTCCGCAGTCTGGCCTCGGGTGCTTCATCCGCATAGCCGACGGCAAGAACTGCGTACAGCTCACCGCCCGCCCAGTCGCTCAGTTCTTTCTGGGCAAAAAAGGAATTGCAGATCCACAGACTGCCAAGGCCCTGTGCGGCAGCCTCCAGCGTCATATTCTCAATCGCTGCGCCGATAGACTGGGAATTGCAGATTTCGGATACACGCTCGTCCATGGAAAGTGCTTTTCTAAAAGAACTTGCTTCCTGAAATATTTTCCTGATGCTGAGATTCCGGTGACGCAGGTAAAATCTGACCGGAGTGCCTGTCTCAGAATCGGAGCATTCATTGTTGTGAACTTCCAGTTCCTTAACAATAAATTGTTTAATCCTCTTAATGTCCATGTATAGCAGATTTGTTTGTACAGTTTTTCAAATTTGCTCATTTATAGCTATACATTTAAAAGTTTTGCACTTGTTTTTTATCTCACCAAGAAAATTGTAAGAGGGTCAGACCCCAATGTCTCTCACACGATTTCTTTTATACTCTGCGGGATGCTTTTAATCCTCGATTGCTGCCTTACGGGCATTGATTGCCTTTATCACATCCATATCAAACTTTGGTTTACGTTCATAGGTATACAGACCGTTTAACTCCTGCTCCACATCATACAGCTGGGTATAGCAGAAGGCAAACATATGGGGATTGTCCAAAAGGGCATCGGTCAGTCCCTTATATCGGTTCAGGAATTCCTCCTTGGTAGCAGGACCTGCACCATAGCCCCAGCCATCCTTTTCAACACCTTCCTCGTCCCACTTGATACCGCCATACTCACTGATGAAGGTAGGGATACCCTTTACAGGTGTCTGCCTGTAGCCATGATTATCTTCCAAATCACCTCCCTGTTTAAAGGACTCGTAGGTTGCTGCAAACTTTGCCGGATCCTGCTCATAATTGTGTAAGTCATAGATGTCCGTCACCACATGATAATTTCCGCTGGTATCAATGCAGGGTCTGGTGGTATCATACAGCTTTGTCATCTTATACACATTGGCCAGTAAGCTGTCATCCTGCCTTCTTCCCTCATAATCCCATGTCTCATTAAACGGACACCAGCCGATGATGGCGGGATGGTTGAAGTCTCTCTCCAAGGCTTCCATCCACTCAGGCAGGAAATATTTTAATGCTGCTGGATTGCTGTAATCCAGTCCCCAACAGCCCTGCTCGCCCCATACCAGATAGCCTGCTTTATCGCAGTGATACAAGAACAGAGGCTCAAATACCTTCTGATGGAGTCTTGCGCCGTTGAAGCCTGCAGCCATGGACAGTTCCACATCCTTGACAAGTGCTTCCTCTGTAGGCGCTGTGTAAATGCCATCCGGATAGAAGCCCTGATCCAGCACCAGTCTTTGGAACACGCTCTTATCGTTGATGAGGAATTTCTCTCCATCCAGTCTTACCTCACGCATACCAAAGTAGCTTTCTACCTTATCTTCTCCATAGGTTAATGTAAGGTCATACAGTCTGCCATGACCCGGCTCCCACTTTTCCAGACGGGACAAAGGAAGTGTCATGGTAACGGTGCCGCCCTCTGACTTTGCGCTTACGCTGCCACAGGGCTCTCCCCCATAAAAGGCCTTTGCTTCCAGTGTGCCCTGCCCCTTTACTACCGCCTTAATTCCCAGAGTTGCCTCTGCCAGGTTTGGATAATATTGCACTTTTTCAATGTAGCTTTCCGGTACCCACTCAAGCCATACCGTCTGCCAGATACCTGTCGTTCTGGTATAATCACAACCTCTGGAGTAGAAGAAATGACTCTGCTTTCCCTTGGGCTGCTTTCCGCCTCTCACATCATCTGCTGCAAAAAGCGTAATGTCATTTTCTCCTTCCTTTACAAGCTTTGTAATATCAAACGTAAAGGAAACATAACCGCCCTGGTGTCTGCCTGCCTCTACTCCATTGATCCATACTCTTGCATCATAGTCCACTGCGCCGAAGTGTAAGAGAAGATCTCCCTTCAGCTCCTCCCCTGTCAATGTGATGGTGCGGTGATACCATACGCTGGGGATAAAGTCCTTATAGCCGATTCCGCTCAGATCACTTTCCGGGCAGAAGGGCACCAGGATCTTCTTCTCCCAATCTGTCTTTCCTTCCTGCCATTTCTGATCTATGCCGCTGCATCCAAAGTCAAAGGAAAAATCCCATTCTCCATTCAGGTTTTTCCAATGCTCCCTCTTCATCTGGGGCTGGGGATGCTCCGGTCTGGGTATTTGTGTCATAATTTTGTCCTCCTGTGATCATTTATTTGGGTTGATTTCATTTTTATTTTATATGGTGAAAGCCATAGTTGACAGGCTTACTCCTTTTTACTACAATGCTGTTATTACATTATTGCAATTTGCTTTCAAAAAATGGAGGAACCACCATGCCTCAGGAAATTACACGCACACAGATTGAAAAATACACGGTCTACACCGGCCCTACCGCGGAAAGCTTTTCTCCCATCATGGCCGGTATCACTTACCCGGATCCTGCCTATGAGATCCTGGTTTATCGCAGACCCCTGTGTGTGTTTGAATACGTTTTAAGCGGCCGTGGACATATCGAGCGAAACGGCAGTATCCTCACTGTAAATGCCGGAGATGCCTATATCCTTACTGCCGGCACCTACCACCACTACTATTCAGACAAAGTTGATCCCTGGACCAAGATCTGGTTCAATGTCAGCGGCAGTCTGGTACAGCATCTTCTCTCCGATTACGGCTTAGACGGTGTCACCCTGATCCCCCGCTTCCATAACGAAACACCTCTGACCCGGATCCTTGATGCCTTTACCGCCGACCCTGTACACTCTGCTGACAAGCTGGCTGTACTGCTCCATCAATATATTCAGGAGCTTGCGGATTTTCTGGCAAACAAAGTTCCCATCAATCCTACTGCACTGGCGATCCGCAATTATATCGATATGCACTTAACAGAAAGTCTGTCCTTGGATCATCTGGCAGATACCGTTTCCCTATCCCGCTCCAGGCTCATCCACCTGTTCCAGGAGGTATATCATGTTGCTCCCTACCAGTATTACCTGTCCCAGAAGTGCAAGCTGGCCCAGTCCATGCTAAGCCGCACCACTCTTCCTGTTTCTGCCATCTCCACACAGCTTGGGTTCTTAGACCCTCACCACTTTTCTTACTTTTTCAAGAAACAGTGCGGTCTGTCCCCGGCTTCTTACAGAAAACTCCACACAGCGCCTGGGAATTTTCCCACCTAAATATTATTCTTTCTAAAAATGGAACCAAGGCAACGAAACTACTTTTTTAAGTACTTTCATTGCCTTGGATTATAGTGCATTTTCTTTCTGTTTACGATACAAAATACAGCTAAAAAGGTATGAATTATTGCTACTACATATTCGGTTTACGTTTACCATTTGGGCTTCGATTTGATTTGCAATCTCACCCACCTAATCGCCTGATCAAGTTTCTGTTCATAGGCTCAAGAACTTTGCTACACCACTTCCTCCATCCATACCGTTACTGATACCGACTTGTGATTCGCTACACTTGGCGGTAAATACCCGTGACTGGACTTGCACCAGCAAGATTAGTGCCATGCTCGGCACACAAAATGACTGCCCCGCCTGCTCAAATGCAGGCAGAACAGTCATCTGATCTTTTTATTCACTTTTTATGAAACAAATTTTCCAACGATCAGGCAGATTACAATCGTAATCACCATATCCGGCAGAGTGTTTCCCAGCGGCATGTCGATGTTCATCAGAATTCGGTATACCGCAAATCCAATCACCCAGATGATCAGATTCGGAATATGTACGGCCAGGCTGCTCTTGTCCCGTTTCAGCAGGAAAAAGTCGGCAATCTGGATTGCGATCATCGGTGCAAAAACCGAGCCGATCAGATAGAGAAAATCTGTGATGTTGTCCATCGGATATACAATCGCTGCGATGGTTCCAATGACGGTGACAACGATGGCCACATGCTTTCCATTCCATTTGCTTACGACGGTCTCGCTGGAAATTCCTGCGGAGTAGGCATCCAGAAATGTTGTTGTTACTGTTGAAAATACAATAATCAGAAGGCCCGCAATGCCAAGGCCTGCCTTCAGCATGATCTGCGCGATGTCATATTCTCCGGTGATGATCGCTGCTCCCATTCCAATCACATACATCCAGCAGCTGACGATTCCATAGACAACCGCGCTGATGGCCGTTGCTTTGACCGGTTCTTTTGCTTCTCTTGTGTAATCGCTGATCAGTGGCAGCCAGGATAACGGCATCGCAACCGCAAGTTCTACTGCTGCACCGAATGTCATACTGTCATCCGATGGTGCTCCTGCTCCGCCTCCGGCAAAGATGACCTTGCTCAGGATCAGGCTAAGCAGAAATAATGCTGCCATGGCAACCGTGTTGATTTTACCAAGATTCGTGATTCCGATCACAATCCAGAGAATAATCAGGACTCCGATCACAAGGCACCAGATCCATCTGCCCGTATGCATTACGCCGTCTGCGGCGAGCGCTCCGTCATAGATCATGATGGCGGTCCAGCCAACGAGCTGCAATACATTCAGGACAGCAAAAAGGATGCTTCCCTTCTGTCCAAAACTCATTTTTACGGTTTCCATGGCACTTTTTCTGACCCTTCCGCCGATCACGCCCGCCAGAAACAGCATCAGGCATCCGATGATATGGCCGATAAGAATCGCTGCCAGACCTTTTCCCATGCCGAGCGGTGCAAGGTATGTTCCGGTCAGGATTTCGGCAATCGAGACACCTGCCCCAAACCAGATCAGGCCATTCTCGAACAGGCCGGTACGTTTTTCGTTCATTTTCATGTTCCTCTCTTTGCTTAAATTTTCATACCGGAAACCATTTTAGCACAGAAGGGAAAATGCGGCAATGAATTTACTCTATCCGTTCATCTGACTCCCAATCTTTCTCCAATCATCCCAGCTTTTCAGACCATTCTGCTTCCTTAAAGCCGATCAGCACGGTATCACCATCGATCAGCAGCGGGCGTTTCACCAGCATACCATTCGTGGCAAGAAGCTGCAGCTGTTCCTCTTCGCTCATGGCAGGAAGTTTGTCCTTCAGTTTCATTTCTTTATAAAGAAGGCCGCTGGTATTAAAGAACTTTTTAAGTGGAAAGCCGCTCTTAGAATACCATTCCTTTAACTCACCGCAGGTTGGATTCACATCCACGATGTTGCGCTCGGTATATTCTATTTTCTGTGCATCTAACCATTTTTTCGCTTTCTGGCAGGTTGAGCATTTTGGGTAACATATAAATAACATTTCTCCATCTCCAATCAAATATAATTTATCCATAATCCTGTATCTTTTGCCGGAATCATTTCAGCACAGGAACGGAGGATCGGCAATTATTTTCCTTCTTCCAAGATCAATTCCAGCACCTTCATCAGCTTCGGAATCCAGCCCATCTATCTTATATAGACGAGCTGTTTGAGCTCTTTTGGTCTTTCCTTTTTCACAATTATGCAATAATAATCTATAACTTTGCACATACCAAATCATACAAAGCACTCATAAGTTCTTCCCCGTTCCGGCATTCTGCGACCATCGAAATAACCGCATTCTTGTCCGGAAGGATCATGGAAATCTGAGAATATTTTCCATCCGCCCGGTAGGAATTATATTCTCCTCTCCAGAAAAGATAACCATAATTGTCTGTATCGGATGCTGCTGTACTTTCTTCTATCCATTTTTCGGATAAAATCTGTTTTCCATTCCATTTTCCCTTATTCAGGTAAAACAATCCGAATTTATGAAGTTCAGAAAGTGTAAGGAACAATCCACCTGCGCCAAAACTGTTTCCAAGAGGATCCGTCTCCCATGTCGGCCGCTTGATTCCAAGATGTTTAAAAAGCCTTGGTGTAAGATAAGAGACCAGATCGCATCCGGAACGTCTCTGTACAAGAATGCCTGCCAGGTAGGGACCAACATTATTATATACAAAATGTGTACCTGGCTTATATTGAAACGGAATCGCCAAAGACATTTTTACCCAGTCATCCTCCTGGTATAATGGCCGCTGTTCTCCCATAAGGCTGCCCTGTTCCTGTCCTAAACACATCGTAAGCAGGTCTCGAACCGTCGCCATTTTCAGATTATCATCGATCACATCGGGTAAATCTTCGGGAAAGGCATCCGTCAGTTTTTCATCTAAAGACAGTAATCCTTCCTGGACAGCAAAACCAACTGCACAGGATGTGAAGCTCTTCGTTGCAGAATAGATATTTCTACGGCATTCGGGTTCGCTGTACCATTCATTTATGAGGTCGCCATCTTTTGTAACCTTTATTCCAAGAACGTGAAATGTTTTTGCAGCTCCTATAAAATCAGATATGTCCATAGCTAGGTTCCTCCTTTATTTTTACTATAATAATTTGTAGTATCTTTGCCATGTTGTCTTTCTGAAGTTTTTATAAACCTATGTATATTTCCTCCTCATCAACCACTTCTGATCAATACATTTCACCTCACCATCAAATCGAATATGAAGATGAACTCCACCAGATCTCAGATTAATCTTTTCTATGATTCCATCTCCGAATTTCGGATGTGTGATATTGTCTCCAATTTTATATTGAACAACTTCATCCTTCTGCTTCTGTGCTTTCTGCTGGCGCTGATACGTATCTCGAATCGGCACTGTCTTATCATGAATCCGGCTTTTTAATACTTTATCATAGTTATGATCCAACAGCGCCTCTCCTGCCTTATAATAAGGTGTCGGTGCTGCACCTATAAGAGAACAACAATATTTCCACGCACTTCCATGTGTTCCAGCCTGCCATTTATACTTCTCAGGTATCCGCATATTGTACTGCATGTAATGCGCATATTCATGCTTGAATAAATCGATACGGTCCTCTTTTGACAACGGATTGTTGACTCCATACGCAACAAAGAGCAGGGAAAAATGAAAATGTTCCTTTTCATGAGCACTCTGCCTTGTATAGGATCCCAGAGAATCTGTCTCAAATCCAAATGTTACCGGTATTTTTGCTCCGTTCAAATGAAACTTCTGGTCCAGGTCCTGATACAAATTCTGGATTAATGCTGTCAAGATCGGGATTTCTTTCTGTAACTGCTGGCGTAAAAACTGGTTTTCTTGATCATAATAAGTCATTCTTTCATGTTTCCTCCCAGCTTTTCTATTGCCACTTCTTCCATATCTCCGGCTGATAACCGAGCGTAGAAAGTTTTCCATTTCTGACCACTGGTGTCTTAATTACAGATGGATTTTCCATCACTTTCTGAAGCTTATCCTCATCAGCAATGTATTTAATCAAAGCTAATAAATCCTTGTCTTTGCCATCCCAATTAATCATATTTTCCAGTCCACCATTTGCCTGAGCTACAGAATTAAATTCTCCTTTGCTCATGCCTTTTTCCTTCATGTCTACGAACTGGTACTTGATGCCGCGCTCTTTGAAAAAACGCTCAGCTTTCTTTGTATCGTTGCATTTCTTAGTTCCGAATATTTGTATGTTCATTGTAATGTTCCCTTCTGGAGCCAAAATTGCCGTATGCCATAATCTTGCGTATTATCTTACATACTTTCTTCCTTGATTATACAAGATTTCAGTTCTTACTTTTTAATTCCGACCTTTTGAACCTTTATCTGCCTAGAATCAGCTTTACTGCATCAATCAGATCCTCACTAAATCCTTCGAGCTCATCCATCGTAATAACTCCATCTCCGACTAAATATGCAATATCCCAAATTGCCGTAGATTTCCGAAGTTCAATCAGAACTCCTGGATTTTTCTTGTCCTGCCTAATGCGCTTCTCAAGTGTCCAAAAATGATCTGATGCATTTCCCGTGTTCGCGGGGTCAGGTACCTGTTGCAGATGTCGTCTTGTATAGGATCCCAGAGAATCCGTGTCAAATCCAAAAGTTATCGGGATTTTTGCTCCGTTTAAATGAAACTTCCGGTCCAGTTCCTGATACAAATTCTGGATTAATGCCCTCAAAATCGGAATTTCTTTCTGCAATCGCTGGCGTAAAAACTGGTCTTCTCGATTATCATAAGTCATTATTTTATGTTTCCTCTTGATGTAAGGTGCTGACCCCAATGCTATGAATCTTCTGTGTTCTCGGTCACTTAATTATATATTTTGTTCCTCTGCCTTTTCCTTCAACTGCAACCACACCCTTTTCTCCCATAGTTTTAAGTAAATGTGTTGTTTTTGATTTTCCAAATGGGACATATGGTGCAATTTCACTTATTGATTTTAACATCGTCTTACTTAATAATTTGTAAATTACTTTTTCGTCCTCAGTCAAATTAACATTCGTTTCAAATAGCGGCAGCACAATTTTTATAGCATTTTCTGATACCTCAAAATCTGGTTTTATCAGACTCTCTGCATACAGTTGTTTTATTCGTGTAATTCCCATTCCAAATATCTCTACAAATCCCAATCTGTAAAACACATTTGCAAGATTTCTATTCCTTAAAACAGAAAGTTTACCTGATAAATATTCTTCGGCTGTTATTCCAGCTGGCAATCCACCAGGAGATACAACCTCTATTCTATCATCAAACATAGAAACTCTGATGTGTGAATCAATATCCCATACCCTATGAATTAAAGCATTTGCAATTGCTTCTCTGAAAGCTGCTTGTGGTATTTTCTCCATCGTTTTTCTATCAGCGCCCTGTATGACTTCATATTGGTAATAGTCTTTAAATACAGCAAGTGTTTTTTCATATACATCTAAAACTGATACATTGTGAACCTCACATGACTAAAGCCACGTGCTTCCGGCCGCTTTAAGCGGCAGACCAAATATCGGCGGATACGCCTGTTACTTAGATTTTGCACAGATATGTGCTTCTTCCATGCCGGATACG
>ENA-USUG01000509-USUG01000509.1-human-gut-metagenome-genome-assembly--contig:-NODE-509-length-65868-cov-10.977216_pt1 | contig 65868 bp, 69 predicted proteins | sample MGYA00250059_ERZ773394 | MGnify/ENA primary metagenome ERZ773394 (study PRJEB29103, sample SAMN06111957) | human gut metagenome | biome: human gut; feature: ankylosing spondylitis patient; material... | reverse complement strand
GCAGCTTGAAGTTGCAAAAAAAGTAACGTTCCGAATGTCCTTCCTTATAGGCGATACGAAGCCCGACGGTGCGAGCGCAATTCTTGAGCTCAAGCGCATGGGCGTTAAGGTGGTCATGCTGACGGGCGACAACGAGCGCACCGCGGCGGCTGTCGGCAGGCTCGCAGGCGTGGACGAGGTTATCGCAGGCGTGCTCCCCGACGGGAAGGAACGGGTAATCGGCGAGCTTAAGACGCGCGGCAGAGTAGCGATGGTGGGCGACGGCATAAACGACGCGCCCGCGCTTACCGCCGCCGACCTCGGTATAGCAATCGGCGCAGGTACGGACGTGGCTATCGACGCCGCCGACGTGGTGCTGTCGGGCGCAGGGCTTATGGGCGTTGCCGAGGCGCTGAAACTCGGCAAGCGCACGCTCACCAACGTCAAGGAAAACCTGTTCTGGGCGTTTGTCTACAACGCGCTGTGTATTCCGTTCGCAGCCGGGCTGTGGATTCCGCTCACGGGCTGGGAACTCGACCCCATGTTCGGCGCGGCGGCAATGAGCCTGTCCAGCGTGTGCGTGGTGCTCAACGCGCTCAGGCTTAATCTGTTCGACCCCGTAAAGAAAATCCGCTACCGTCGCCGCGACAAGGTCAATAACGAAAATAAACTCACGGAGGTAGATAGTATGAAAAAAACATTGAAAATCGAGGGAATGAGCTGCGGTCACTGCTCGAAGCGAGTAAAAGATGCGCTCGAAGCCGTCGACGGCGTTGCGTCCGCCGAGGTCAGTCACGAAACGGGCTTAGCGGTGGTCACTCTCTCAAAAGAAGTCGCCGAAAAGGCGCTCGAAAAAGCTGTGAAGAAAGCCGGCTATAACGTAGTAAAGTAAGGAGCCCGGTTGCCCCTATAACCCGAAATTTTAGGAGTCGGGGGCGTAATTGCCCCCAAAAGCCCGAATTAAAAGTAGCGTTATTTTGCATTAAAGCAGGTAACGCTATTTTTTTTGTTATAATGGATATTTTTTTGTTTTTAGTCGTGATAGAAAAGTTAGTTAAAATGGTGTAACTTTTACTTGTGAAAGCGAGTAAAAGCCCTTCTTTTTTCAAACGAAGAAAAAAGAAGCAAAAAAGTCGCCGGGACACTATCGACTGTGTCCCGGACCCCGCAACTCCTCTAAGGTCGGGAATGGGTATAGTTTGTTTATCGCGTGACAATCGTAAGTATTGTGCAAATCGAATTAAATTTAACGTGCACACTCCGTGTTACCACGTCATTCAGAGCGAGGCGAAGCCGAAGCGTGGAATCCCCTGCATGGAGCGATTACTAATCCTTAACTCGCGCACAGCGCGAATCTCACTATAATAATCCTCACGATAAAACGCGCATACTAAGGGAATGAAAAGGAACATTCGGTATTTATTCACGGGCGCAGGCATGCTTGCGGTTGCGTCGGTGATAGCCAAGCTTTTGGGCGCGATGTACCGCGTGCCGCTCACCAACGTGCTGGGCGGCGAGGGAATGGGCTTGTATCAGCTGGTTTTTCCGCTGTACACGCTGCTTCTCACGGTGTCGAGCGGCGGACTGCCCGTCGCAATCTCGCGGCTGGTTGCGGTAAAGCTTGCTTGCGGCGACGAAAAGGGCGCGAGGAGAGTGCTCGGGGTGTCGCTTGCCGCGCTCGTGCCGATAGGGATTCTGGGCACCGCGCTGCTTGCGGTATTCGGAGGCGCGGCGGCTGCGCTTCAAGGCAATGCCGAGGCGAAAACCGCCTACTACGGTATCGCGCCGTCGGTGGCGTTTGTCGCCGTGATTTCGTGCTTTCGCGGATACTTTCAGGGCAGGGAGAACATGCTGCCGGGAGCGGCGTCGCAGCTCGTCGAGCAAGCGGGCAAGCTCGTGTTCGGGCTGTACTTTGCTTACAAACTGATGCCGCTGGGGTACGCGAGCGGAGTTCTCGGCGCGCTCGCAGGTGTTTCGCTGTCCGAGCTACTCGCCGCGCTCGCGCTTGCCGCGACCTACCTGATAAGCGAGAGAACGCGCCGCCGTAACCGCGCCTACGCCGCTCGCCGCGCGCTTTCCGTGGGGTTCGGCACGGACGAGGCTTTTTTAATCGGCACGGAAGCAACCGCCGCCGAGCGCACGCGAAGAAAAGTTGCCGACGACGAGAGCGAAGCGGAGAGAAATCGCGAGGGCGAGCTTTACGCGCAGTCGGCGCAAGCCGTCCAAGGAGCCGCTCAAGCCGAGTTTGCCGGTGACATGACGGCGGAGCTCGTTTCGGGCGCGGCTGACCTGAGCTTGCAGGACAGTTGCAAGCAAAATCGCGCGCCGAACGAAACCACCGTGCGAGGAATACTGCGCGAGTTGTTTGCCGTGGCTGTGCCCGTGGCGTTCGGCTCGCTCGTCATGCCGCTCACCGCGCTCCTCGACAGCGTGCTCGTCATCAATATCCTGACGTATACGGGAGTGGGGCGCGCCGAGGCTACCGCCGCCTACGGACTGACGAGCGGCACCGTTGCGACGCTTATCAATATGCCCGTCGCGGTGATTTTCGCCATTTCCGCCGCACTTTTGCCGCGCGTGGCGAAGTGCTGCCGCGACCCAGAGCGCGTGGCGAAAGAAGCCTGTTTCTCGTTTAAGCTGTGCCTAATCGGAGGACTTTTGTGCTCGCTCGCGCTGAGCGTATTCGCGCCGCTAATCGTTAAAACGCTGTACTCGCGCGGTTTGGGTGAGGCGCAGCTTGCCGTGACGATAAGGCTAACGCGGATTTCGGCGGTATCGGTGTTCTACGTCGGCGTGATTCAGGTCGCTACAGCCGCGCTTCAGGGCTTGGGCGAAGCCAAAATCCCTGCCGTAAACCTGGTCATCGGAGCGGTGACGAAGGTAGCCGTCACGGCGTGTCTGCTGTTCGTCTTCGGGATTTACGGCGCGGCGATAGGCTCGGTGCTGTGCTACGCGGTCACGGCGACGCTGGACGTAATATCCGTCGTAAAGCAAGTACCCACGCTCGCGCACCCGAAATCGCCGCTCGCGCCCGCGCTTGCCGCGGCTGCGTTCGTCGCGACGGGAATCGGGCTCAGTTATGCGCTCGGCGGATTAAAGCCGCTGTTTGCGCTCGCATTATCGGGAACAGCCGCGACGGCGGCTTTCGTCGCGGTTATCGCGGTATTCAAATGGTTCACTCGAGAGGAAGCGGCGCGGATTATTCCGTTCATTCGTCCCGTAAAGCCTGCGAAAAAGCGCGGCAAAGCCTGAAAAATCGACGCTACAGTTGCCCGAAAATGACATTTTCATAAAAAACCGCGCGGAAAAGCGGCGAACCCTTGATTTTTTCATTGCGATGGTATATAATAGCGGTATAATTTCACCAAGAAGGTAAAGCTATGTTAGACGTAAAATTCGTTGTGGAAAACGCCGACCTCGTAAAAGCGGCTATGAAAACTCGCAGCGGCGAGTACGACGTTGACATCGTGCTCGAACTCGACCGCCAGCGCCGCGAGATTCTGAAGGAAGTCGAAGCGCTGAAAGCGGAGAGAAACCGCGAGTCCGCTCAGGTTGCCGCGCTCAAAAGAGAAAAGAAGGACGCCTCCGAAATCATCGCGAGAATGAAAGACGTGGGCGACAAAATCAAAGCGCTCGACGACGAGCTCGGACCCGTGGAATCGGGACTGAGAATGGCGATGCTGTCCATTCCGAATATCCCCGACAAGACCGTGCCTATCGGCAAGGACGACACCGAAAACGTAGAAATCCGCAAGTTTATGGAGCCGACGAAATTCGACTTCGAGCCCAAAGCGCATTGGGACTTGGGCGACTCGCTGAATATCCTCGACCCGACTACCGCCGCGAAAATCACCGGCACGCGTTTTACCGTCTATCGCGGCTTGGGCGCAAGGCTGGAGCGCGCAATCTTTAACTTCATGCTCGACACGCACACCGCAAACGGCTACACCGAGATTTTTCCGCCGTTTATGGTCAACCGCGACAGCATGACCGGCACGGGACAGCTTCCCAAATTCGAGGAGGACGCCTACGCCGTCAAGAATACCGATTACTTTTTAATTCCTACCGCCGAAGTGCCCGTAACCAACATGCACCGCGGCGAAGTGATTGACGCGGAGAAGCTTCCGTACTACTACTGCGCGTACACCGCTTGCTTCCGCGGCGAGGCAGGCAGCGCGGGCAGGGATACTCGCGGACTTATCCGTCAGCACCAATTCAACAAAGTCGAGCTCGTCAAGTTCACGATGCCCGAAAATAGCTGGGACGAGCTGGAGTCGCTTACTCACGAGGCCGAGCTTATCCTTCAGAAAATCGGGCTTCCGTACCGCGTGGTATGCCTGTCGACGGGCGACCTCGGCTTCTCGTCGGCAAAGACCTACGACATCGAGGTGTGGCTCCCGTCCTACAACAGGTATGTAGAGATTTCCTCGTGCTCGAACTTCGTCGACTATCAGGCGCGCCGCATGAACATCAAGTACCGCACGCGCGACGGCAAGACCGGCTTCGTGCATACGCTTAACGGCAGCGGACTCGCGGTGGGCAGAACCACGGCGGCAATTCTCGAGAACTTCCAGAACGCCGACGGCTCCGTGCGCGTTCCCGACGTACTCGTGCCGTACATGGGTACCGACATCATAAAATAATCCGCGATTAGCGTTTATCACTAAAGACTGCCAACGCCCGAGCGCAATTTCGCCCCCGGGCGTTGCGACAAAAGGAGAACCGATTGATGAAGACAGCAAGCTCGTTGTTCGGCTGGATAGGGCGAGGCTTACTCAAAATTCTGAAATTTTTATTGCTCAGGCTGGGGCTGTGGGTGCCCGTGGCTTATTCGCTGCTGTTCGTTATCGTCACCGCCGTCACGCGCACTTCGTTTTCCGCGGTGTGGGGCGTGTACGTTTTCGGGCTGTGCGTGACCTGCGTGTTCGCCGTCGCGGTCGCTTGCCTCGGCTTTATGCACCGCGCCGAGCGCAAATCGTCAGCCGCCAAGCGTTCGTCCGGCTATGTGCAGGGCATGACTCCCGTCGATAACAACGTGCAGTACGTCGAGGGCGCGCAGGGTGGACAGATAATCAATCAGCCGCCACAGTCCGGCGAAAATCAACAGCAGCCTGCGGCTTACGCTCAGCAGCAAAATCAACCGCAAAATCCGCAGCAGCCTTATCAACCGCAACAACAGCAGTATTCTCAGCCCTATCAGCCGCAGCAACCCTACCAACAGCAACCGTATCCGCAACAATCCTATCAACAGCAGCCGTACCGGCAGCCTTATCAGCCTCAGCAAAGTCAGCCGCAGAATAACGATTTCGGCTTCGGTAGAGATTATGACGGAGGATTCGGGAGAGGCGAGCGTCGCGACGGCGATTTCGGGCGCGGCTTTGACGGCGGCGACAGGGGCGTTGACGGTAAACCCGATTTTCTCAGCTACAATGTCGACCGCGAGCCGCAAAAGCCCGAGTACACGGGCGGCGACCCGGGATTTTTAAGTTACTATCCCGAGCGCGACCAAAGAAGCGAAACGGACTTTGGCGGCGAAATCGGCGCCAGAAGAGTGGAGCCGAGCGAGTTTTCGGGGCGCGGCGACAGAGATTTTTCAAGCGACAGCGGATTTTCGGCTCGTGAGGAATTTCCGAGAAGCGACAGCCGCGACTTCACCGCTCGCGACGACTTTTCCGGTGGCGGCGAACGCGGCTTCGGAAGAGAAGAGTCGGCAAGGCGCGATTCGGCTATACCGTTTCAGAGCGCGCCGCACGAAAAACCTGCGATTTTTCGCACGCGAATGGACGCGAGCATGCTGATTTACGAGTACTCCGACAGGCTTGAGTTCTACAAGGTGACGGCAAAAGGACCCGTCCTCGTGTCGGTAGAGTACAAAAACCCCGGCGGCTTACGCTGAAATCCGAAAATAACGCAAGCTGCGACGGCGTATCGCGGCTCTGCTTTTTTTAAAGCGGTATTGACTTTTTCGGAAATTGCGGTTATACTAAGGGCGTAGATTAAAAATTATTCGGATAGAAACCGATTGTATTCAGCGAGGTGGAATTATGAAAAAAGGCAGACTTATCGCAGGCTCGATTTTCGGGGTGTTGTCGCTCGTTTGTTTTGCAGTGGCAACGCTGATTATATTTTCGGGATTGCACGACGTAGAGGTCAGCGGCGACGCCGCGGCAGGGCTCGCGCTCATCATCGTGTTCTATCTTGCGTTTATTGTTTACGGAGGACAGTTGATTAGCGGCATAATCTCGCTGATACTGACGGGCGGCTGCTTCCGCTCGGAGAATAAGACCGTAAAAACGCTTGCGACGGTTGCATTTTTTGCCGTGCTCGCCGCGCTCATCGCATCCGCCGCCGTCATTGCCTACCTGTACCTCCGTGGCTAAGCCCTCGCCCGACTTGCGATACGATAACCGACAGTTACGACAGATGGATTAATGGCGGTAAATAGTTTATGCCTTATGTTGCACGCAAAAACAGCCCACTGTGTTTATACTGTGCTTTACCTGTGCACCTTAGCCGAGCGAGGCGAAGCCGAAGCGAACGCCACGAGTGAGGACATAGCCCGAACGAGTATAAGGAGTAGCGCGAAGCTCTGAACGACTGTGATACACAAAAAACAGCCTGCCGCAATATTGCGGTAGGCTGTTTTGGTGCACCATAAGGAGTTCGAATCCCTAACCTTCGGTTCCGTAGACCGACGCTCTATCCAGTTGAGCTAATGGTGCTCGTGGGTCGACGCTTTCGCAGTCAACCCTAATATTATAGATAATATCTTTATAATTGTCAAGGGAAAAGCGGCAAGATTTTCAAAAATCGTTCGCGGTTTTTCCGAGCAGGGCGGGAAGAGCGGCTATTGCTTGTCGCTTTCGTCTGCGCCGTTATCGTTCTGCTTCTTTGCCTTAGCCTTTTCGGAAGCGCGCTGCATAAGATAAGTGACGGCGACTATGATACCGACAACAATCAGTATGGCAAGTACCCCCTGCCACAGGATATTCAGCGACTTCATGAGATTGGGGTAGATTTCCTCCCAGCTGAGCGCCGAGAATAAAATTGCGCTAAACAAAGTGTTCATACTAAAGACTCCTTATAACACGAGCCCGAGAATCAGACCGCCGACGATAGCGGAAGCGACCTGACCGGAAACGTTGGCGCCCACGGCGTGCATGAGGAGGTAATTGGTGTTATCCTCATGCAAGCCCATTTTGTGGACTACGCGCGCGGACATGGGGAACGCGGAAATGCCTGCCGCGCCAATCATGGGGTTGATTTTCTTTTTGCAGAACAGGTTCATCACCTTCGCGCACATTACGCCGCCCACGGTATCGAACACGAACGCGAATAGTCCGAGTCCCATAATCATCAGCGTCTGAACGGACAGGAACATATCCGCCTGCATTCTGAACGCGATTGTGATACCGAGCAGCAGGGTAATGAGATTGCACAGCGTGGTTTTGGCGGTGTCGGCGAGCGAGCCGAGCACTCCGCATTCCTTAATAAGATTGCCGAACATCAAAAAGCCGATGAGCGACAGGCTTTTGGGCGCAATCAAGCCCGAAACCACGGTAATGATAATCGGGAAGAAGATTTTTACCGACTTGCTCGCGTGGCGCGTGTTGTCGTCCATGCGAATCAGCCGCTCTTTTTTGGTGGTGCAGCACTTGATGACCGCCGGCTGAATTATCGGCACCAGCGCCATGTATGAGTACGCCACGACCATGATAGGACCGACGTAACTGCTGCCGAGGCGCAGCGCGACGAGTATCGAGGTGGGACCGTCGGCGGCGCCGATTATGCCGATTGAAGCGGCGTCGTTGATATTGAAACCTAACAGCGTTGCGAGAATAATCGTCACGAAAATGCCGAGCTGCGCGAACGCGCCGAGTATCATCAGCTTTGGGTTGGTGATAAGAGGCTCGAAGTCAATCATCGCGCCGATGCCGATAAACAGCAGTATCGGCATAGCCTCCGAAGCTTCGATGCCGACTTCGTACAGCCACGAAATAATGCCCGTGCCGTCGCCGTCGGTCAGCACGCTCGTGCCCGGAATGTTGACGAGTATCGCGCCGAAGCCGATGGGCAGCAAAAGCGCCGGCTCCATATCCTTCTTGATTGCGAGGAATATCAGCACGCCGCCCAAAACCCACATGACCACGACCTTGACTATGCCGACGGCGCCTTGAGCCGCGAACAAGTCCAGCCACGCTTGTATAAGATAGCTCATTATACAGCCTCCGTAAAAATAATTACCCTGATTTTATTCTGCCCGTCACGAGTCTTGATTATCGCGGCAGGGGCGGAATAGGCAAAGACCTCAAAAAAAACCATACCGAAAAAACGGTATGGTCTCGTCGTTTCAAATTAAACCGGGGTTTCCGCCCGTGCTAGCGATTTAATTGCGAATTCAGTCGCCGACTACTCCCCATAGGAGAACGCAAACATTATATATCTATGCTTGACGTTTGTCAAGCGATAATCTCGATTTGCGCGGTTTTCGCGTCGCCGCAATTGACATGACCGCCGCAAAAATGTAAGTTTATGCATAAAACAGCCGCATATTCACGTCATAGTGCATAAAAATAAATATTTATAAATTATTTTTGAATATTTATGCAAAATCGCTTGACGAATGGGAATCGACCTGTTATAATATGCCCATAACCGACGAGGGAAACACCCGAAACCGGTGAAAGAAAGGGAATGACCTTTCGGATAAACAAGTATTAAATTTTTTCTAAAGGAGAAAACAAAAAATGAAAAAGACAATCGGATTACTTTTAGGCGCTTTACTTACTCTGGTATCGGCGGTTTCGTTGGCAGGGTGCGGCAGCGGGGTAAATTATCCTACCGTAAAAGGCAAGTTCACGGTCGTGACCAATTGCCCGTTCGGCATGTACGAGTATATCGGCGACGACGGAAAGATTTACGGCATCGACATCGAGGTTGCGGGACTTTTCGCAAAGGAGAATGGGCTTGAGCTCGTGGTAAAGAATATAGAATTCGACTCGATTTTCAGCGAGGTCGAGGCAGGCAAAGCCGACGCAGGCATGGCAGGTATCACCGTTTCCGAGGACAGGAAGAAAACCTTTGATTTTTCGGACACTTACGCAAAGGCTTCGCAGAAGCTGATAGTGCTTGACGGCAATGCCGATTTCGACGGCAAGACCACCGCCAAAGCCGTGGAAGAAGCGCTCAAAGGTTTGTCCGGCAAGAAAATCGGATTCCAGACGGGAACGACGGGGCAGATGTACATAAACGGCGACGAGGGCTTCGGTTACGACGGCTTCGCCAATATAGAGGGCAAGGGCTACGACACCGCCGTCACCGCAATTCAGGACATGAAAGCAGGCAACATCTACGCGGTAGTCGTCGACGAAGGACCGGCTTCGGCGCTCGTGGCTTCCATCGACGGAGTGAAGGTCATCGACGTGAAACTCACCGACGAGGACTACGCGTTCCTTATCAAGAAAGGCAACGCCAAACTTCAGGAAAAATTTAACGCGTTCCTTACAAAGATTAAGGGCGACGGCACCTACGCTGCAATCGAAGCCAAGTACTACGAGGGCAAGGGCGAAAAGACAGGTTACGCGGTGTCTACGAACTAATCGGATTGAAATCGGATTACGAAATTTAATAGACGAGAGCGAAGAGTTTTCCGTCGGTTGCGGCGGAAAACCTTTCGCGCGTTACGGAGATAATAATGAATTGGCAAGTTAAATGGGTGCGCTTTTGGGAAACGATGTCCAATCCGTATTGGACGGGGCTGTTTTTCAAAGGGCTTCTCAATACGGTGTTAATAGCGGTGTGCGGACTGCTGATAGGCATAGTCGTGGGCACGCTGATTGCAATGGTCAAGGTCGCGCCGAAGTACAAGCGCGTCGTGCGCGTGCTGGATAAAATCTGCTCGGTTTACGTCGCGATTTTCCGCGGTACGCCTATGGTGGTGCAACTGCTTATCACATACTACGTCCTTTTGCCGGCGATTGGTGCGAAGGGTGTGGAGGCGATAAACGTCGGCATAGTCGTGTTCGGACTGAACAGCGGCGCGTACGTTTCGGAAATCATGCGCGGCGGCATCAATTCCGTCGACCGCGGTCAGCTGGACGCCGGGCGCGCGCTGGGGCTAACCTACGGCACGAGCATGATTAAAATCGTCATTCCGCAGGCGGTCAAGAACATTCTGCCCACGCTCGGCAACGAGTTTATCACGCTTATCAAGGAAACTTCGGTGGTTAGTTTTATCACGGTTTACGACCTCTACACGGTCATGCGCGCGATTGGCAACAAGAACTACGAATTCATGATGCCGTACCTATTCATGGCGGTCGTGTACATCGTGCTGGTACTGCTGATAACCCTGCTCGTGAAATTTATCGAGAAAGCGTTGTCGAAGAGCGACAATAAAAGGAGCGCGTGATGACTGACGAAATTATGAATAACGCCGCGGAGAACGCTTGCGCGGCTTGCGGAAACAAGAACGAGGAGAGCTGCGCCGCATGCGAAAAGGGCTTTGTCGACTTCGAGGACAAGGGGAACGCCGACGAGGTGCTGCTTTCTGTGCACGGGCTTAAAAAAAGCTTCGGCGACAACGAGGTGCTGAAGGGCGTAGACCTCGAGGTGCATAACGGCGAAAAGATAGCCATTCTGGGACCCAGCGGCTGCGGCAAGTCGACTTTTCTGCGCTGTCTGAATTGCATGGAGGACCCGACCGGCGGCTCGATTTATTTCGAGGGTGTGGATTTAGCCGACATGCGCGTCGACATCAATATCCACCGTCAGAAAATCGGCATGGTATTCCAGAATTTCAATCTTTTCAACAACCTTACGGTGCTGAAAAACATCACGCTCGCGCCCGTGCTCATCGCAAAAAAGAAGCGCGCTAAATTAAAGTCGGCTAACTTTTGGCGCAAAATCGCCAACCTGTTCAGGAAAAAAGCGGACAAAAAGCCGCTTTACGATTTGGGCAAGTCGGTAAGCGAAATCAAAGCCGAAGCCGAGGTCAAGGCTCACGAGTTGCTTGACAGGATAGGGCTGGACGATAAGGCGGACGTCTATCCGTCCACGCTGTCCGGCGGTCAGAAACAGCGTATCGCTATCGTGCGTGCGCTCGCGATGGAGCCTAAGGTAATGCTGTTCGACGAGCCGACCAGCGCGCTCGACCCCGAAATGGTGGGCGAGGTGCTTGACCTGATGAAAAAGCTTGCGGACGACGGCATGACGATGGTTATCGTCACTCACGAAATGGGGTTCGCAAGAGAAGTGGCGACGCGCGTGCTGTTCATGGACGGCGGCGTGATTGCCGAGGAGAACACGCCCGAGGAGTTTTTCACCAATCCGCAGTCGCCGCGCCTCAAAGAATTTTTGTCCAAGGTGCTGTAAACGGGAGCGGTATACGGATAATTACTTGTTTGTAGTAGGGGATCCTCACGTCATAAGCGAAAGCACCTGTTTATTGGGTGCTTTCGCTTACTCCTCAGGATGACGTAAAAAAACGGAAACTGCGCGTTAAATTTTAAAATTAAAAGCAGAATCTTACTTTTATCCCGTCATCCTGAGGGAGCGGCGTTCCGCGACCGTGAGGATCCCCCGCAATAGAGAAATATAATCCTTATGTCATTCTGAGCGGAGCGAAAGCGCAGCCGAAGAATCCGGCCGCAGGCGCATTATTCACTTCTTTACGCTTCGCCGGATTTCTCGACAAGCCCCTGAATGACGAAAAAGTCAAAGTATTCGTTCCATGCAGGGGATTCCCCGTCGTTATTCGCTTGCGAAATTTGTCGCTTTATGGTAGAATAGCGCCGTAATCACTGGAGAGAAGCATGAAACGATACGACGGAATTTTACTGTGCAGCGATTTTGACCTTACGCTTACGTCCGATACCTACAAATATCGTGACGGCGACGATTTTTTCGCGCCCATACCGAAGAATAATATCGCCGCGGTAAACGAGTTCGTGGCGCGCGGCGGCACGTTCGCGGTGGTTTCGGGCAGAAACCCCGACGAAATCGCGCTCCTTCGCGACGTTATGCCCATTGCAGATTTGTGCGTGTGCAGTAACGGCACCGCCGTGTACTCTATATCCGAAAAACGCCCTGTCGTGTCGTTCACCATGGGGCGCGAGTGCGAAAAGGTTATCGAATACTTTTCGGGATTTGCGGACGAATACTCGTACCTGCGCGTGACCGACGGCGATTTCCGTTTCAACTTCTACCGCCGCGGCGACGACGTTAAGGAATTTTTGAAGCAGCCGAAATTTCCCGTCTACAAAATGATAATCGAACATGCCGACAAGGCGCTCGGCGAAAAGCACTACGAGGCGGCGAGCAGGCTGTTCGGCGGCGAGTTTTCCGTCGAAATGTCGTCCTGGCGCACGCTCGAGGTGTGTCCTAAGGGCAGCGGAAAAGGCGAGGCGTTAAAGCGCATGCTTCCGCTCCTCGGCAAAACCTTCGATAAGGTCGTGTGCGTGGGCGACAATCAGAACGACATCGGAATGATTAAGCTCGCGGACGTTGGCTATGCCGTGGGTAACGCTATACCTGCGCTGAAAGCCGCGGCGACGCGCGTAACCGTAAACAGCGGCGAGGGCGCGATTGCCAAAATCATAGAAGAATTATAACGAGACGGGACGGGTAGCCGTCCTTTTTCTTTATTCTCGTTTCATCGGCGTTTCCGCATTTTTCCTTCCGCATTTTTCTTTAAATAAATATACGCGCGTATGTGTGCGCATACGCGTATACGCGCGCACGCGCGCGAGGCGTAAAGGCGTCTTTTTCGCACTTTCGGTCAGAGACTCGCCGGGGACGTGCGCCACGGCACGCCGTCGCTCGTCGCTGCGCCGAAATTATCAAAAAATCCGCTCTTTACGATAATTGCTTTAAAAACGCCGTAAAAACGCTTGACACCGTATCGCATATAGGTTATAATAGACAGGCTGTACTGAAAGTGCGGCATTTTAGTGAGCGTCGGGATGACGTCCGAGATTACTTCCGTCAAAATCAGCAAGGACGAAGAGAACTCGGACTGACAAGTGCGGATAAATCCGCGCGATTGCGAACTGCGTGTGCGGGGCTACGACTTATGCCCCTATAAACAGCTCACGTTTTGACACACACGAGCAAGTTGTCGCAAATGCTTAAACGGAGGAGTAAAAATGGCAAGTCAGAAGATTCGTATCAAACTCAAAGCCTACGACCACGAGCTTATCGACCAGTCGGCAGCGCGAATAGTTGAAACTGCGAAGAAAACAGGCACGAAGGTAAGCGGACCTATTCCGCTTCCTACCGAGAAAGAGGTAGTAACCATCTTGCGTGCGGTGCACAAGGATAAGGACTCTCGCGAGCAGTTCGAAATCCGCACCCACAAGAGATTGATTGATATTTACAGCCCCTCGGCGAAGACGGTTGATTCTCTTATGAAACTCGACCTTCCCGCAGGAGTTGATATTCAAATCAAGTTATAAGTCGCGCGGAGGAAATTACGATTATGAAAAAAGCAATATTAGGTAAAAAACTCGGCATGACTCAGATTTTCGACGAAACCGGTCTTATGGTTCCGGTCACCGTCGTCGAAGCAGGTCCGATGACCGTAGTCAGAAACAAGACCGTCGAGCGCGACGGCTACGCTGCTACCGTCGTGGCGTTCGAGGACAGAAAGGAAGCGCTTGTCAACAAGCCGCAGAAAGGCGTGTTCGACAAAGCCGGAGTTAAACCCAAGAAATACCTTAAAGAATTCAAGTATTCCGACTCCTACGAAGTCGGCGCCGAGATTAAGTGCGACATGTTTGCCGCCGGCGACGTGGTGGACGTTTCGGGCGTTACCAAGGGACACGGCTTCTCGGGCGCAATCAAGAGATGGAATCAGCATCGTCTTAAGATGACTCACGGTACCGGCCCGGTTCACCGCTCGCTCGGCTCCGTCGGCGCGAACAGCACCCCCAGCAAGGTCATCAAGGGACTTCACATGGCAGGTCAGTACGGACACGAGAACGTGACCATTCAGAATCTCGTCGTCGTGAAGGTAGACGTAGAGCGCAACGTGCTTTTGATTCGCGGCGCCGTTCCCGGGCCTAAGGGCGGACTCGTTACCGTCAAGCAGGCTGTCAAGTCTACGAAATAACGGAGGTTAATATGGCTAGCATTAAAGTTTATAAGCAAACCGGCGCCGAAGCCGGCACGATGAACCTCGACGACAGCGTGTTTGCGGTCGAATTCAACGAAGCGCTCGTTCATCAGGTAGTCGTGGCTCAGCAGAATAACGCAAGACAGGGCACCAAGTCCACTCTCACCAGAACCGAGGTTCGCGGCGGCGGCGTCAAGCCGTGGCGTCAGAAGGGCACCGGCAGAGCGCGTCAGGGCTCGATCAGGTCGCCTCAGTGGACGGGCGGCGGCGTGGTGTTCGCACCCAAGCCCCGTGACTTCTCCCAGAAGGTCAACAAGCAGATGAAGCGCGGCGCGCTGTGCTGCGCACTCTCCGACAAGGTGGCTTGCGACGCGATGGTTGTCGTCGACGAGATTAAGCTCGCGGCGGCAAAGACCAAGGAAATGGTCGCCGTCATGAAGGCGCTGGGCGTCGAGAAGCGTGCGCTGCTCGTCGTCACCGACGCCGACGAGGCTGTGGTACGCGCGGCAAACAACATTCCCACCGTTACCACCGTCAATTCCGCTCTCATCAACGTTTACGACGTTATGGCAAACGAGAAGCTCGTTATGACCAAGAGCGCGGTAGAGAAAATCGAGGAGGCATACAAGGCATGAACGCTTACGATATAATCAAGAAGCCGCTTCTCTCCGAGAAGAGCTACGACGGAATCCCCTCCAAGAAGTACGTTTTCGTCGTTGACGAGCGCGCGGACAAGACCCAAATCAAAGCCGCCGTCGAACAAATCTTCGGAGTGACGGTCGACAAGGTAAACGTAGTCAACGTGCGCGGCAAATACAAAAGACAGGGTAGAACCGAGGGCTATACCTCCAAGTTCAAGAAAGCCTACGTCAAGCTTACCGCCGACAGCAAAGCAATCGAATTCTTCGAGAGCCTCGCGTAAGGATTAAGGAGAGATTACAATGGCAGTTAAAAGATTTAAACCGATTACTCCGGGTACTCGCCAAAAGACCGTAAGCAGCTTTGCCGAGGTCACTACCGACAAGCCCGAAAAATCGCTGCTCGTTTCCATCAACAAGACGGGCGGACGCAATAACAACGGCAGAATCACCGTTCGCCACATCGGCGGCGGCAACCGCAACAAGTACCGTATCATCGACTTCAAGCGCAACAAGGACAATATCCCGGCTAAGGTCGCGACCGTCGAGTACGACCCGAACCGCACCTCCTACATCGCGCTTCTGCACTACGCGGACGGCGAAAAGAGATACATTCTCGCTCCTTTGGGACTTTCCGTCGGCGACGTGGTAGTCAGCGGCGAGAACGCCGACATCAAGGCGGGCAACGCGCTTCCGCTCGGCTCCATCCCGGTAGGTACTCTCGTGCATAACGTCGAGCTCCAGCCCGGCAATGGCGGCGTAATGGTACGCACCGCAGGCGCGGCGGCTCAGCTGATGGCTAAGGAGGGCAAGTACGCCACCATCAAGATGCCCTCGGGCGAAATGAGAATGGTGCTCCTCACCTGCAAAGCGACTATCGGTCAGGTCGGCAACCTCGACCACGAGCTGGTTTCGCTCGGCAAGGCAGGCAGAAAACGTCACATGGGTATCAAACCCACCGTCCGCGGCGTCGTAATGAACCCGAACGACCACCCGCACGGCGGCGGCGAGGGCAAATCCCCCGTCGGTATGCCCAGCCCTGTTACTCCTTGGGGTAAGCCGGCTCTCGGTTACAAGACCAGAAAGCACCACAAGGCAAGCGACCGCTTTATCGTTAAGCGCATAAATTAGAGGTGAATTATGAGTAGAAGCGTCAAAAAAGGACCTTATGTAGAAGAAAAATTGTTCGAGAGAGTAAAGGCTCAGGCAGAGACCAACGACAAGAAGGTCATCAAGACCTGGTCGCGCTCCTCCACGATATTCCCCGAGTTCATCGGCTGCACGATTGCCGTTCACGACGGCAGAAAGCACGTTCCCGTGTACTGCACCGAAGAAATGGTCGGACACAAGCTCGGCGAGTTCGCCCCCACGCGCACCTTCAAGGGTCACGCCGGCGAGAAAACCACCTCGGGCAAGTAAGGAGTTTTCAAATGGCTAAAAGAATGAAAGAAAAAACCGCGAAAATCGCGGCTAATAAGGATACAAGACCTTGCGCTCACGCAAAATTCGTTCGCATTTCGCCCTCGAAGGTGAGAGTAGTCATCGACACCGTTCGCGGTAAGTCCGTGAACGAAGCGCTCAATTCCCTTGCGGTTACCCCCAAGGCGGCGAGCGAGGTCGTCTACAAGCTCATTCAGTCCGCAGCCGCCAACGCCGAGCACAACAACGGCATGGCAAGAGCAGACCTTTACGTCGCAGAGATTTACGCCGACGGCGGTCCTATCTTAAAGCGCGTACAGCCCGTTTCCAAGGGTAGAGCTTATCGCATCAACAAGCGCACCAGCCACATCACCGTAGTGCTGGACACCAAGGAGGTTAAGTAATATGGGACAGAAGGTCAATCCGCACGGACTGAGAGTGGGCGTCATCGCCGGCTGGAACGCTCAGTGGTATGCAAATAAGAAAGACTTTTCCAAATACGTTCTCGAGGACCACAAGATTCGCGAGTACATCAAGAAGAAGTATTACGCCTTCGGTATCTCCAAGGTCGCTATCGAGCGCGCTCAGGACAAGGTAGTGGTTAACATTCACACCTCCAAGCCCGGTATGCTTATCGGCACCAAGGGCGCAGGCGTCGAGCAGCTCAAGAAGGAGCTTGGCAAGATTGTCAAGGCAGGCTCCATTCACATCAACATTCTCGAAGTAAAGCGCCCCGACATGGACGCGGTGCTCGTCGCCGAATCCGTCGCTCAGCAGCTTGAGAAGAGAGCGTCTTTCCGCAGAACGATGAAGCAGGCTATGAGCCGCGTAATGCGCAGCGGAGCAAAGGGCGTCAAGATTATGGTTGCAGGTCGTCTCGACGGCGCGGAAATCGCACGTTCGGAGAGCTATCACGAGGGTTCGATACCCCTTCAGACGATGCGCGCCGACATCGATTACGGCACCGCAGAGGCACACACCACCTTCGGTATCATCGGTATCAAGGTTTGGGTTTACAAGGGAGAGGTCCTTCCCGTAGTTAAGAGCGAAGGAGGAGAACAGTAATATGTTAATGCCTAAAAGAGTAAAAAGACGTCGCGTTCATCGCGGCAGAATGAAGGGCAGAGATATTTCGGGCGGCGTTATCGCTTACGGCGATTACGGTCTTGTTTCGCTCGAGCCCGGTTGGGTCACCTCCAATCAGATTGAGGCAGCCCGTATCGCAATGACCCGTTATATCAAGCGTGGCGGACAGGTTTGGATAGACATCTTCCCCCACAAGCCCGTCACCAAGAAACCTGCCGAAACCCGTATGGGCTCCGGCAAAGGCGCTCCCGAGTATTGGGTAGCGGTAGTTAAACCGGGCAGAGTTATGTTTGAAATGGCAGGCGTCAGCGAGGAAGTCGCAAAGGAGGCGCTCCGCCTCGCTTCGCACAAGCTCCCCGTCAAGTGCAAAATCGCCAAGAAGTCGGACATGGTAAACCCCGACAAATCCGGAGAGGAGGTTAAAGCGTAATGAAAGCAGTTAAATTCAGCGAAATGAAAGACGACGAATTGAACGTTAAGCTCGGCGAGCTGAAGCAGGAGCTTTTCAACCTTCGCTTTTCTCACGCGACCGGTCAGCTCTCTAACCCCATGCAGATGGTAAACTGCAAACGCGACATCGCCAGAATCAAGACGATTCTTCGCGAGCGCGAGCTTAAAAAGGCTTAACGGAGGAAACTAAAATGGCAGAAGCAATCGAAAGAAACCTCAGAAAAGAGCGCGTCGGCGTGGTAGTTTCCGATAAGATGGACAAGACGATCGTCGTCGCCATCAAGGACAAGGCAAAGCATCCGCTTTACAAAAAGACAATCAACAAGACCAAGAAGCTCAAGGCTCACGACGAGAACAACGAATGCGGTATCGGCGATACCGTCCTCGTCGCCGAAACCAGACACCTCTCCAAGGATAAGTGCTGGCGTCTTGTCGAGATAATCGAAAAGGCTAAGTAAGGAGAAACGATTATGATACAACCTCAATCCTATTTAAAGGTTGCGGACAACAGCGGCGCAAAGGAGATTATGTGTATCCGTTGCCTCGGCGGTTCGTTCCGTAGAAGTGCCAACATCGGTGACGTCATAGTTGCCTCCGTAAAGAGCGCGACCCCCGGCGGCGCGGTGAAGAAGGGCGACGTAGTTCGCGCGGTCATCGTTCGCACGCATCAGGGCGTCAACCGTCCCGACGGCTCTCACATCAGATTCGACGACAACGCGGCGGTCATCATCGACTCGCAGAAGCAGCCGCGCGGCACTCGTATCTTCGGACCCGTCGCAAGAGAACTCCGCGACAAGGACTACATGAAAATCGTGTCCCTTGCTCCCGAAGTTATTTAATCGGAGGAGAACGTCATTATGGCATTACATGTAAAGAAAGGCGATAACGTACTCGTTCTCGCAGGTAAAGATAAAGGTAAAATCGGCAAGGTCCTTTCCGCCAATCCCGCCAACCACACGGTTGTCGTCGACGGCGTGAACGTAGTGACCAAGCACCGTAAACCCCGTTCGGCTCAGCAGCCCGGCGGAATCGAGAAAGTCAACGGCAATATCGATTCCAGCAACGTGCAAATCATTTGCCCGGCTTGCGGAAAGGCTACGCGCGTGGGCAACGCCGAAGTAAACGGCAAGAAGTCCAGAGTGTGCGTAAAGTGCGGAGCGTCGCTCGACGCAAAGGCAGCCAAGGCTGAAAAGAAAGCAGCCAAAAAGGCAACCAAGACCGCAGATACCGCCGCTACGGAGACTACTGCCGAGGAGAAACCGGTAAAGAAAACCGCCGCCAAGAAGACGACCAAAAAGACCGGCGAAGCTACGGCTGAAAAGAAGACCGCCGCAAAGAAAACCGCGGCTAAGAAGACCGACGAGTCTTCCGACAAGTAACGGAGGTTTATAATGGCAGAAAAGAAAAATCAGGTTGCGAGCATGGCTGCAACCGATTCGGGAAGATACCGTTTGATGAAATCCTACAAAGAGGAAATCGTCCCCGCGCTCATGAAAGAACGCGGCTACAAGAACGTAAACGAGGTTCCCGCTCTCGACAAAATCATCGTCAACATGCGCCTCGGCGACGTCAAGGATAACTCCAAGAGCGTGTCGAACGCAATCAAGGAACTCGAGGCTATTTGCGGACAGAAGGCTCTCGTCACCAAGGCGAAGAAGTCCGTCGCAAACTTCAAGCTGCGTGAGGGACAGGCGGTCGGCGCCAAAGTAACGCTCCGCGGCAAGAGAATGTACGAATTCCTCGACAGACTCGTTTCCATCGCGCTTCCGCGCGTCCGCGACTTCCGCGGTATTTCCGGAAAGTCGTTCGACGGCAGAGGAAACTATGCGCTCGGTATCAAAGAGCACATCATTTTCCCCGAGGTGTCCTACGAGTTGGTTGAAAAGGTTCGCGGCTTCGACGTCTGCGTCGTAACCACCGCGAAGTCCGACGACGAAGCCAAAGCACTCCTTGTCAAGCTTGGAATGCCTTTCAAGAACTGATAGGGAAAAGGAGATAATTTCAAATGGCAAAGAAAGCAATGATAAACAAACAGCGTAGGGCGCAAAAGTATTCCACTCGCGAATACACCCGCTGCTCCATCTGCGGTCGTCCGCACGCTGTACTTCGTAAGTACGGTATCTGCCGTATTTGTTTCAGAGAGCTTGCTTACAAGGGCGAAATCCCCGGCGTAAGAAAGTCGAGCTGGTAAGAGGAGGACGTTATGGTAGTTACAGACCCTATTGCAGATTTACTGACCAGAATCAGAAATGCGTTGACGGCTAAACACGAAACCGTTTCCGTCCCCAATTCTAAAATGAAAAAGTCCATTGTCGACATTCTCGTAAACGAAGGCTTTGTAAAGAGCGCGGAAGTTGTCGAGAAAGACGGCAAGAGCGAAATCGTCATCACGCTCAAGTACGGCGCGAAGAACGAAAAGGTTATCACCAACCTCAAGCGTATCTCCAAGCCGGGTCTCAGAGTTTATTGCGGTTACGAGCAGCTCCCCAAAGTCCTCGGCGGCTTGGGTATCGCTATCGTTTCCACCTCCAAGGGCGTCATGACCGACAAGCAGGCAAGAAACAACAAAATCGGCGGCGAAGTTCTCGCCTATGTGTGGTAACGGGAGGCGTATATGTCCAGAATAGGTAGATTACACATTACCGTACCCGCCGGCGTAACCGTCGAGTACAACAATCAGGTCGTTACAGTCAAGGGCCCCAAGGGTACTCTTACTCAGCACATCGACTCGCGCCACATCGGCGTTACCGTCGAGGGCAGCGAGGTCCATGTGACGAGAAATAACGAAGAGCTTCAGACCAAGGCTATGCACGGGCTTTACCGCGCGCTCATCCACAACATGGTGACCGGCGTCGTGACCCCCTACACCAAGACTTTGGTTATCGCAGGCGTCGGCTACAAGGCGGCGGTTGCGGGCAACAAGCTCACGATGAGCCTCGGCTTCTCGCATCCCGTCGACTACACGATTCCCGAGGGCGTGTCCATCGCATGCCCCGACGCGAACACGATTGTCGTCACCGGCATCAGCAAGGAGCAGGTCGGACAGGTTGCCGCGACTATCAAGTCGAAGCGCCCCGTCGAGCCTTATCACAACTACGGCGTCCATTACTCGGACGAAGTGCTTGTGAAGAAAGAAGGCAAGACCGCAGGCAAGTAACAGGAGGTTTAATTCGTTATGATTAATAAAGCAAATAAGAACGCCGTCAGAGCGAAAAGACACCTTCGCGTCCGCAACAAGGTTTCGGGTACGGCTGCGGTACCGCGTCTTAACGTTTACCGCTCCACCACGCACATTTACGCGCAGGTCATCGACGACGTGAAGGGCGTAACGCTTGTTTCGTCCTCCACCATCGCCAAGGGTATGGACGTCAACGGACTCACCAAGGTTCAGGCTGCGGAAAAGGTCGGCGCGGACGTTGCGAAGAAGGCGCTCGAGAAGGGTATCACCACCGTCGTGTTCGACAGAGGCGGCTACCTCTACACCGGACGCGTAAAGGCACTTGCGGAAGCCGCAAGAGAAGCCGGACTTAAATTCTAATAGGAGGTTCATTCATCATGGCAAGAAGAGAACGTGAAGAAGTTAAGCCCGACGACGGTTTTTCCAGCAAGCTTGTTGCGGTAAATCGTATCACCAAGGTCGTTAAGGGCGGCAGGAATATGCGTTTTTCCGCGCTCGTAGTCGTCGGCGACGGCAAGGGCAGCGTGGGTATCGGCGCGGCTAAGGCTGCCGAGGTTCCCGAGGCTATCAAGAAGGCAGAGCTTTTGGCTCGCAGAAGCCTCATCAAGGTCGCAATGGACGGAAACACCATTCCGCACGAAGCCATCGGTCAGTTTGGAAAGAGCTCCGTGATCTTAAAGCCGGCTCCCGAGGGCACCGGCGTTATCGCAGGCAGCTCGGCTCGTTCGGTCGTAGAGCTTGCGGGTATCAAGAACATCACCACCAAGACCTATGGCTCGCGTAACCCCATCAACTGCGTCAAGGCTACGCTCGAAGGACTCAAGAGCCTTCGCACGCCCGAACAGGTCGCCGCTCTCCGCGGTAAGACCGTAGAAGAGATTTTAGGGTAGGTGTAAGTTATGGCTAACAATACTAACGGCAAAATTAAGGTAACGCTTGTCAAGAGCACCATCGGCTGCCTTGAAAAGCAAAAGAAGACCGTACAGGCTTTGGGACTTCACAAGATTCGTTCCAGCGCGATTCACGAGGATAACGCCGCTATCCGCGGTATGATTTTCGTCGTCAAGCACCTCGTTAAGGTCGAACCCGTGGAGGCATAATTATGAAAATTCATGAACTTAGTCCCGCCGTCGGAGCAAGAACTTCCGCAAAACGCCTCGGCAGAGGTATCGGAAGCGGTCTCGGCAAAACCAGCGGCAAGGGTCACAAAGGTCAGTGGGCTAGAAGCGGCGGCGGAGTCCGTATCGGCTTTGAAGGCGGTCAGATGCCGCTTGCGCGTCGTTTGCCCAAGACCGGCTTCGACAACAATTGGAAAAAGGTTTACTCCGTTGTCAACCTCGAGCGTCTTAACGACTTCGAGGACGGCACCGTGATTACCGCGGAGCTGCTTTTGGAGGCAGGCGTGCTTTCCAAAATCGAAGCCTACGGACTTAAGGTGCTGGGGAACGGCGAGCTCACCAAGAAGCTTACCGTAAAGGCAAACAAATTCTCCAAATCCGCTATTGAGAAAATTGAAAAGATTGGTGGAAAAGTAGAGGTGTTATAATGTTCCATACGTTGGCAAATGCTTTCAAGAACAAGGACGTCAGAAAGAAGATGCTCATTACGCTCGCTTTGCTCTTCGTGTATCGCATCGGCTGCTGGCTTCCCGTCCCCGGCATCAGCGCGGCTGTAAACAGCTCCGTCACCGCGAGCGACTCTTTGCTCACGCTGTTGTCCTCCATTACGGGCGGCGCGCTCGCTAACGGCGCGTTCCTCGCAATAGGCATTTCCCCCTACATTAACGCTTCCATCATCATTCAGCTTCTCACCGTCGCTATTCCGTCGCTGGAAAGACTTTCCAAGCAGGGCGGCGAGGGCAGAAAAAAACTCACTAAAATCACGAGATTTGCCACGCTGATTCTCGCTATCGCTCAGGCGGCCGCGATTACCGTCAGCTGGGCTAATCAGGACGGGCTGGAAACCGCCATCTTCAGCGGACTGCTCACCGAAAAGTGGATGGTCGGCATCTTCGTTGCCGTCATGCTCATCGCAGGCGCTATGTTCACCCTCTGGCTGGGCGAGCGCATCACCGAGAACGGCATGGGCAACGGTATTTCGCTCCTCATCTTCGTCGGTATCCTCGCAAGCGCGGGTCTCGCAATCGTCGCTAAGTTCGGCGAAGCGTTCGGCGGCAGCCAGACCGCTATCTGGGAGCTCCTCGGCTTCGTCTTAATGGTTATCGTCATCTTCGCGCTTATCGTGTTCGTGGATCTTGCCGAGCGCAAGATTCCCGTGCAGTACGCAAAGCAAATCAAGGGCAGAAAGCAGTACGGCGGACAGAGCACCTATATTCCGCTCAAAGTCAATGCCAGCGGCGTTCTCCCCATCATCTTCGCAACCGCAATCATAACCTTTCCCCAGCTCATCGCGCAAATGGTCGCTCCTCAGAGCGCTTTCTACGCATGGTGGGTCAAGTGGCTCGGCAGCGGTACGCCTATCTACAGCGTGTGCGTCGGTCTTCTCATTCTGTTCTTCTGCTACTTCTATGCGCAGATTCAGTTCAACCCCGAGGAGGTCGCTCGCAACATTCAGCAGTACGGCGGCTTCATTCCCGGCATCAGACCCGGCAAGCCTACCTACGAGTATCTGGTCAGAATATCCAAGAGAGTAACGCTGTTCGGTGCGATTTACCTCGCGTTCATCGCAATCGTTCCGTCGCTTATCTTCTCGCTGGTGCTCGACTCCACGCTCGTCAACGCGCTCAGCGCCACCGGTATGCTAATCGTCGTGTCGGTTGCTCTCGAATTCGACAAGCAGCTCGAAAGCCAGATGATGATGAAGCAGTATAAGGGTTTCTTAAAGTAAAAGAATTATCCGAGCTAAGCCGCGTTCCGCGCGTTTTCCGCGGGCTCGTTGCCGAAAACGGCAGGGTAGCCTGAGGTAAACGGCGGAGCGTGGCTTCAGTCGGAAAAAAGGACGAACTATGAATTTGATTTTGTTGGGCGCACCCGGCGCAGGTAAAGGCACTCAGGCAGTACGCATCGCCGAAAAGTACGGCATTCCGCACATTTCCACCGGCGACATCTTCAGGAAGAATATCAAAGAGCAAACTCCTATCGGCGTTACCGCCAAGTCGTATATCGACAAGGGTCAACTCGTTCCCGACGAGGTTACCGTGGAAATCGTCAGACTCCGTCTCATGGAGGATGACGCAAAGAACGGATACCTTCTCGACGGTTTTCCGCGCAATCTCGCGCAAGCCGAAGCTCTCGATAAGATAGCGAACATCGACACCGTAATCAATATCGACGTCGACCTCGGCGCGCTTTCCGACCGCCTTACCGGCAGACGCGTCTGCTCGAAGTGCGGCGAAAGCTACCACGTTTCTACCAAAAAAGACGAGGACTGCGATAAGTGCGGCGGCAAGCTTATGCACCGTGACGACGACAAGCCCGAAACCGTGGCTAATCGCCTCAACGTCTACACCGCGTCCACAGCTCCGCTCATCGACTATTACGAAAAGCAGGGCAAGCTCGTGACCGTCAACGGCATGAACAAAATCGAAGAAGTATTCAAAGAGATTACCGAGGCGCTTAAATAATGATAACCGTAAAAAGCGACGCGGACCTCGAAAAAATGCGCGTAGCGTGCCGTATCACCGGCAACGTTCTCAAGATGATTGAGAAGTACGTCGTGCCCGGAGTGTCCACGGCAGAGCTCGACGCGATAATCGAGGACTTTATAAGGTCGCAGGGCGGCACGCCGAACTTCAAGCATTTGTACGGCTTCCCGGCTTCCGCTTGCATCTCCGTCGACGACATAGTCGTTCACGGTATTCCGTCGGCAAGAAAGCTTAACGAGGGCGAAATCGTGAGCATCGACGTGGGCGCTGCCTACGGCGGCTTCAACGGCGACGCCGCAAGAACTTTCGCAGTCGGCAAAATCAGCGAGGAGAAGCAGCGGCTTATCGACGTTACGCGTCAGAGCTTTTTCGAGGGCATTAAAAACGCGCATGCAGGCAGACGCCTCGGCGACCTGTCGCACGCGATACAGTCCTACGTCGAAAGCAACGGTTTTTCGGTCGTTCGCGTAATGACCGGGCACGGCATCGGCAGACGCGTCCACGAGGACCCGTCGATACCCAACTTCGGCGCACCGGGAACGGGCGTAATGCTGAAAAAGGGCTATACGCTCGCAGTCGAGCCCATGGTCAATATGGGAACATTCAAGGTGTTCATCGACAAGGGCGACGGCTGGACGTGCAGAACGCTGGACGGCAAGCCAAGCGCACACTATGAAAACACAATTCTCGTCGGCGACGGCGAGCCCGAAATTTTAACCCTGTAAAGGCGGTTTTAGCCCCGGCGGTAAAAAAATAACCCCGTAAAACACTTTACAAAACGGTATAGGTTGTGTTATAATAATATTTGCGGTTTACAAGGTGGGTGCGTTTTGCAGGAAGGATATATCGTAAAGAGTCTTAAAGGACACGATACCGACAGAGTGTACGTTGTCGCGTCGAAAGCAGGCGAGGATTTTGTTCTCGTCGTCGACGGCAGATACCGTAAGCTCGACAATCCGAAGCTGAAAAGAGTCAAGCATCTCAAGGTTCTTCGCGAGGGCGAGTTGCCGGCGAAGCTTACCGACAAAGCCGTGGAGAAAATCGTTAAGTCGATTTAGGAGGGCGTATGCCGAAAGACGATAATATCGAAGCCGAAGGAACGGTAGTAGAATGCTTGCGTAACGCAATGTTCAAGGTAAAATTGTCCAACGGACACATCGTTACCTGCACCATTTCCGGAAAAATCAGAATGCACTACATCAAGATTCTCGAGGGAGATACCGTAAAGATAGAAATGTCGCCTTACGATATTACCAAGGGCAGAATCACTTACAGAAACAAAAATTAAAGGAGTCCATCATGAAAGTCAGATCTTCTGTTAAGCCTATGTGCGATAAATGCAAGGTCATCAAGCGCCACGGCAAGGTTATGGTTATTTGCTCCAAGTACCCCAACCACAAACAAAGACAAGGTTAATAAACGCGCGTTAATCCCGCTAGTCCAAACGGAAATCCGTTCGGGCTGTCGGGCTATTGCGCGGTTTCTGCATGTGCGGAGAACGGAGAGCGCGCTCGCGGCTTGCGCCGGTAAGAGCGTGGTTTCCGCTTCTTTCCACACGAAAATCAATATAGAAAACAAACGCGAACAGGGCGTTTGCGGCTAACATTCCATAGCTTGCGATTGCCGTTCGTTTCCATATAAACACACACAATTATCTTAAAAAATCAAAGGAGTCAAAACAGTGGCAAGAATTGCTGGTATTGATTTGCCGAGAGAGAAACGCGTAGAAATCGGTCTTACCTACATCTACGGTATCGGTCGTCCCTTGGCGAACAAGATTTTACAGGAAACCGGTGTCAGCCCCGACGTCCGCGTCAAGGACCTCACCGAAGAGCAGGAAAACGCGCTCCGTAACTACATCGAGCATAACGTCGTCGTCGAAGGCGACCTTCACCGTGAAGTTGCGCTCAACATCAAGCGCCTTATGGAAATCGGCTGCTATCGCGGCGTAAGACATCGTAAGGGTCTGCCCGTTCGCGGTCAGAGCACCAAGCAGAACGCGCGCACCCGTAAGGGACCGAAGCGCACGGTCGGACGCGCTAAGAAAGCGACGAAGTAATCGGGAGTGTAACTACTATGGCAGTTAAGAAAACTACTAAGAAGAGAATAACCAAAAATATCGACAAGGGTCAGGTGCATATCAACGCGTCGTTCAACAACACGCTTATCACCTTCACCGACGAGCAGGGTAACGCCATCTCCGCTTGCAGCGCCGGCGCGCTCGGCTTCAGAGGCTCGAGAAAGAGCACCCCGTTTGCCGCTCAGCAGGCATGCGAAAAGGCGGCTGCCGTTGCCAAAGAGCACGGTATCCGTTCGGTCGAAGTGTTCGTAAAGGGACCGGGCTCGGGACGTGAATCCACGATTCGCGCGCTTGAGACCGTGGGCATCGCAGTCACGGCTATTACCGACGTGTCGCCTATTCCGCACAACGGTTGCCGTCCCCCCAAGCGCAGAAGAGTATAATAGGAGAAACAGACAATGGCTAAATATACTAACGCAGATTGCAAACTTTGCAGACGCGAGGGTGCAAAATTGTTCCTTAAGGGCGAGCGTTGCTCCACCAAGAAGTGCGCGATGGACCGCCGTCCCGTAGCTCCCGGCATGCACGGCGTTACGAGAAAGAAAGCGTCCGAATACAACGTACAGCTTCGCGAGAAGCAGAAGGTTAAACGCGCTTACGGACTGCTCGAAAAGCAGTTCCGCGCTTACTACGAAGAGGCAGAGCGTCTTAACGGCGTCACCGGCGAGAACATGCTCGCGCTCATCGAGAAGCGTCTTGACAACGTCGTTTACCGCATGGGTATCGGCTCCAGCCGCGCTCAGAGCCGTCAGGTCGTCAATCACGGTCACATCACCGTCAACGGCAAGACCGTCGACATTCCGAGCTATCAGGTAAAGCCCGGCGACGTTATCGCGGTTAAGGAAAACAAGAAGGAGAACGCTTTGTTCAAAGAGCTTCGCGGCGCCAAGATTGTTATGCCGAAGTGGGTCGAGTTCGACACCGAAAACTTCACCGGCAAAATTCTCGACAACCCGAAGCGCGAGGACATTGACCTTAACATTAACGAGCAGCTTATCATCGAGTTGTATTCCAAGTAATCAGGTTGCTTTTCAGCAATTCAGACAAGGAGATAATTAAATATGATGGAAATCGAAACGCCTAGAATCACTCTGGAGGAAAGTGCCGATAACAGGTCGGGCAAGTTCGTCGTAGAACCCCTCGAGCGCGGTTACGGAATTACGCTCGGAAACGCTTTGAGACGCGTGCTCCTGTCGGCTCTTCCCGGTACAGCTGTGGTGGGCATCAATATCGAGGGCATCTCTCACGAATTCTCCACGATTCCCGGCGTCAAAGAGGACGTCGCGGAAATCATACTCAACCTGAAAGGGCTAAATCTGAAAGCCGAGTATGCCGACAAATCGCTGAAAAAGACTCTTAAAATCGAGAGAAAGACGCCCGGCGTAGTCACCGCGGCGGACATCGAGCGCGACCCCGAAATCACCATTCTCAACCCCGACATGTACATCTGCACTCTCGACGAGGGCGGCGTACTCAATATGGAAATGTCCGTGGGCTGCGGCAGAGGTTATGTCGTCGCGGCGAACAACAAGGATTCGTCCAAGCCGATAGGGTATATTCCCATCGATTCTATCTTCACCCCCGTGAAGGCGGCAAGCTACAGCGTCGAGTCCACTCGCGTCGGACAGAGCATCGACTATGACAAGCTCACTCTCGAGGTGAAGACCGACGGGTCGCTTTCCGCAAAGGAAGTAGTCAGTCTGGCGGCTAAGGCAATCTGCGAGCACATCAGATTGTTTGTAGATCTCAGCGACACCTTCAGCGGAACGACGATTCTCGTCAGCAACGAAGGCGACAAGCACACCAAGATTTTGGAAATGAGTATCGAGGAAATGGACCTTTCCGTTCGCAGCTACAACTGCTTGAAGCGCGCAGGTATCCATACCGTCGAGGATTTAACGAAAAAAAGCGAAGACGATATGCTTAAAGTCAGGAACCTGGGCAGAAAATCGCTGGACGAGGTTATCGCAAAGCTTCGCAGCTACGGGCTTGACTTGAGAAGCAACGAAGATTAGGAGGACATTATGGCATTACAAAGAAAATTGGGCAGACCTACCGACCAGAGAACGGCTCTGCTTAGAAACCAGGTGTCGGAACTGCTGTGGAACGGTAAAATCGAAACGACCAACGCTAGAGCGAAAGAAGTCGCGCGTATTGCCGAAAAACTCCTCACGGTTGCCGTCAATACCTACACCGATACGGTTAAGAAAATCGAAACCCGTAAGAACGACAAGGGTCAGGACATCAAAGTCGAGCTCGTAAACGACGGTCCGAAAAAGCTTGCCGCTCGCCGCAAGATTATGGCTTACGTCTATGACCTTCAGGAGCAGAAGCAGGACAACGAAACGAAGGCTAACTTCGTTGCTCGCACCGAGAATATCCGTCACCCCCTCATCGAAAAGATGTTCAACGAGTACGCTCCCAAGTACGCTCAGCGCGCTGCCGAGAAAGGACAGAAGGGTGGCTACACTCGCATCATCAAGATGGGTACCCGTCGCGGAGATAGCGCGGAAACCGCTATCATCGAGTTGGTCTAATCACCGTAATCCGCTTGTAAATGGTTGCGCTCGCGTAAAGTGCGAAACGTGCGTCGCGGATTCGCTTCGCCGCCGTTAAGCCATTATCCGGGGCTCAACTTAAACAAGCATAATCAAGCACGATTCCGTCGCAGCGTAACGCCGCGGCGGTTTTGTTATATTGTAGTAAAAGCACATAATTCCTATCGTCACCTGCGCGACGAAAAATACAGAAACGATAGTATTTAAAGTACTAATCCTTAGAATCCGGTCGTAGGCGTATAATAATATTTTTTGCGCTTCGCCAGATTCCTCGACTAGCCCCCTGAATGACATATAAGACTATTAGTTGTTTACATAAAATCTAACGCGCAGCCTCCGTTTTTCCCGTCATTCAGAGCAAATGCACAAGCATTTGCGTGAAATCCCCGTCATGGAGCGAATACAAATCCGTATTATCGCTTTGTGCGGTGTAAAACACTATAACAATAGGATTAGAAGGCATAAAACCTTGTGTTATTCTGCGAGAAAGAACCGATTATTTCCATATTACTGCCGTGCGCAAAATTATAAGCTCCGATTATACAAATTACCCGTGAAACGTTGACAACGTGAGGAAATTATCTTATACTGTTTAAGACAGTGCACAAAGCGGCGCGAAGCCGCAATACGCATTGAATAGAGGAGAAAGGCTTGGATAACATAATAGAAATCAGCCATCTGGTAAAGACGTTCGGCGAGCTTCGGGCTGTGGACGACTTGTCGTTTACGGTGGCTCGCGGCGAGCTGTTTGCGTTTTTAGGCGTAAACGGTGCGGGCAAATCCACGACGATATCGATAATGTGCGGTACGCAGTCAAAGGATTCGGGTACGGTAATTCTGGACGGCAAGAACGTTGATACGGATATGGCGGCGATAACCGCGAAAATCGGCGTAGTATTTCAGTCGTCTGCGCTCGACGGTTGCCTTACGGTCAAGGACAATCTTTTCGCGCGCGCGGCGCTTTACGGCATCACGGGCGAAGCGGCAAAAAAGCGCATAACCGAGCTGGAAGAGTTACTCGGCTTCGGCGATTATTTCAACCGAACCCTAGGCAAACTTTCCGGCGGTCAACGCCGTCGTATCGACGTGGCTCGCGCGCTTATACATAAGCCCGAAATACTGATACTCGACGAGCCGACCACCGGGCTTGATCCGCAAACGCGCAAAACGCTGTGGGAGGTAATCGACAACTGCCGCAAGCGCGACGGAATGACGGTGTTCCTTACCACGCATTACATGGAGGAAGCCGCCGACGCCGACCATGTGGTAATCCTGGACCACGGCAAAATCGTGGCGCAGGGTACGCCGCTCGAGCTAAAAAACAAGTATACGGGCGACTTTATTACCGTGTATAACGCGGACGAACAAGCGATTGCCGCACTCGGGCTCAAGTATGAGAGCATCAGGGACGCAGTGCGGATAGAGGTCAAGGACACGGCTGCCGCGCGCGACCTTATCGTGGCTCACCCGGGACTGTTCGACGACTTTGAAATCACCAAGGGCAAAATGGACGACGTGTTTTTGGCTGTCACCGGTACCAAGCCCGAAGGAGGCGCGCTGTGAAAACGTTTCTCGCGCTGACAAAGCGCAACATAAAGGTATTTTTCAAAGACAAAGGCATGTTTTTCGTGTCGCTCATCACCCCCGTAATCCTGCTCGTGCTGTACGCCACGTTTTTAGCTTCGGTGTACCGCGACAGCGTGGCGAGCGCGCTGAACGGCTTTCCCGTTTCCGACGAACTGATAAACGGCATAGTGGGCGGCGAACTGTTTTCGTCGCTGCTCGCGGTCAGCTGCGTCACCGTCGCGTTTTGCTCGAACCTTTTAATGGTCAACGACAAGGTGAACGGCGCAAGAAAAGACATGATGATAACGCCCGTCAAAAAGTCCGCCGTAGCCGTTTCGTACTTTGCCGCGTCGCTTGCCTCGACGCTCATCGTGAGTTTCGTCGCCTGCGCCGCGTGCTTTATCTACATTGCCGCCACGGGCTGGTATTTCAGTTTCGGCGACGTAATGCTGATTATCCTCGACGTAATTTTGCTCACGGCGTTCGGCATCGCGATTTCATCCGTCATCAACGTGTTTCTGTCCTCGCAGGGTCAGGCTTCGGCTGTGGGCACAATTGTGTCGGCAGGCTACGGCTTCGTTTGCGGCGCGTATATGCCCATTTCCAGCTTCGCCACGGGCTTGCAAAACGTGCTCATGTTTCTGCCCGGAACCTACGGCACGTCGCTCATTCGCACGCACGCACTGAACGGGACAATGAGGGAGCTCGCCGCCACCGGCGCGCCTGTCGAGCTTATCGACGGACTCAAATCCGGGCTCGATTGCACGCTCGAATTTTTCGGGCACACGGTTTCCGTGGGCGCAATGTACGGTGTGCTTATCGGCTCGACCGTGTTGTTTATCGGCGCATATATCCTTATCAATATCCTCAAAAAACCGAGATAACGCGTTGATTTGCTTCTGTTTCCGTAGTGCGGCAGAAAAATCGTAAACAATGCAATAATTAAAGCCCGAGAGCTCGTTTGTAAGCCTCGGGTTTTGTTTTGACATTAAGATACAAAATAAATCTACCATGATACAAAATTAAATCCACCACTCGGGCGTAAGCTCGCCGAGCGTTACCACGCGCCCCGAATTGTAATCGAGCATAATTTCTATGCCCTTGTAGTCGTGCGGCATGATTTGCGTCATAAGCTCGCGACACGCTCCGCACGGCGGTCCGGCTTTGCCGTCGCCGCAAATCGTCACAACGCGTTTTATTACGCTTTCGCCGTTTGTAATCATATTGAAAATCGCGTTTCGCTCGGCGCAAATTCCCAGCGTGCAAGAAGTGTCCACGCACACGCCGACGTAAATTTTGCCCGAGCCTGCCTCGATAGCCGCAGCTACGCCGCCGGCTTCCACCATATCCGACACCTTGCGCGGATTAAGCGCACGTTTTGCTTCGTTATAAAGCCTGTTCCATATTTCCTGCATACGACACTGCCTCTTATTTATTACGATTATTCTACCATATTGCGGAAAAATATGCAAGCCGACAGGCATAACAAAAACACCGACAGGGCGATAGCTCGCCGCCGTATCGGTGTTGTTTTGGATTGCGTTTATGATTTTACTATGCCGTCACGTCCTCGGTCAAATCCTCGAATGAAACGCGCAGCGCGTCCACTATGCGGATAATGTTGTACAGGGTGGGCTCGACCTTGTCGTTTTCCCACTCGCTTACTCGCGGCTGCGTGGTGCCGATTTTGTCCGCAAGCTCCTGCTGACTCACGCCGCATTGCTCGCGCAGGTTTTTAAGATTTTGTCCGAAGCTTTTCACGCTATGATTGTAGCAGGTTTGACGGCGCGGCAGGGAAAATATACGGTAATTAGCATTGCATTATAGTGTGGAAATAAATCGAATTCACTCTGAAAACAACGAAAAACGCCCGTGGGAAGAATTTTCCTCGGGCGTTCCGTTTAAGACTTAGGTTGAGTTAGGTGTTCAGGCGTAGGTGCTGAAGTTGTTGTTGCTGTTTCGGTAATTGACTACGGCGCTGTAAGCGGTTGCCTTTTGTCCGTCCACCTTGGAGTAATCGTCGAGCTCCTTATAGCCGAAGTTATTGCACTTAAGACTTGCGCCCGAAACGAACTTGCCGTTTTCATCATGCCCGAGTTCAATGCTCACTACGCTCAGAATCTTAGTAGACAACCTCAAGGTCGTCAGCATGTCTGTTTGACCGTCCTTGGTTATGTCGATGTTCACGTCCTTGATTACGTTTGAAGTAAACGCGCCTACGTTCAGATTGATTGTGAAGTTGTTATTGTTGTCGTAGGAGTACTTGGTAAAGATTTTCTCGATGCTGGCTTCGGTGTTGCTTTTCTCACCGTCGCCGAGGAAGCTTTTGTTTATGGGCAGAATGTTTTTCAGCAGTATATCGGCGAGCTTCGAGGTAAACTCTTCCTTGGTAAACTTATAATTAACGTTCTTGTGCGTACCCTTATACTGTATGCCGACTACCTTTGCTTCATAATAGTCGCAATTCATATATACGGTATCCGTGCTGCCATCGAAGTAAACGGTAGTTGTTCCGGAATAGTCCTGCCACAGCGAAACAAGAGGGACATGTTCTCTCGTAACCTTAAGCGTAGCGTAGGTTTTTTTGTTGATAACGTCGATTTTGCATTCGATTTTAACGGGCTTATAAAGCAGAACCTTCATTGTGCCGTCGAGCTCGAAGTGGTCGTTTGCCGAGGTTGCGGCGAGCGCGCCGAGCAAAGTGTCGATAGAGGAGAAGTCACTCGTCCTGTCGGGGTTTTCGTCCGTGCGGTATGTAAACACGCCGTCGTCAATCGCCTCGGCGGTGTTAGCCGTGCCGTTGAGCTTGACGGTGGTGGGCTTAGCTCCGTTGTCGCCCTTTACGGCAAGCCCCACGACTACGCCGAGCGTGGCGGACTTATCGCCGTCGGCGTCGGCAAGCAGGGAAACCGTTATGGGCTCGCTCATTTTTGCTTTCATCGCCTCGTCGTGAATAAGCGAGGAAACCTTGATTGAAACGTTCAGACGTTTGCCGTCCTTATCGAAAGTCAAGCCGCCGACGAGCTTACCAACGTCCTCGATAGAGGGCATGTGGAACTTGCCGTCTTTGCTTTCGGGAATGGCGAACGACAGCGCGCCCTGAAGCTCGGGCATATTGTTGTAAATCGTCTTTAGCGTGTTCATGGTTTCCTTAATGTTCGCGGTGGAGAACGTTCCGATTACCGGCTCGTTCGTAGAAGAGCCGTCGACGTTCAGCCTGTCGAGCTTGAAGTAAGCGTTGGGTCTTATGACGGTGCGCTTAGACGAAATCATGTTGCCGTTCTCGTCTGTAGTCGTTTCTTCGGAGTAATGCGGAGTTTCGCCGTCGAGAAGCCCCTTATCGCCGTTTTTCAGCGGAGTGGTGTAAATCACGATTATGCGGTAGGTCTTTGCCGAGCCGTTTTTGGTGATGGTGACAACGAGATCCGCGTTGACCTTGATTACGCCGTTATTGGTTTTCTTGTTCACGCCTGCGACCTTAATGTTGCCGCTGAGCGCAATTGTCGTGTCGCCGAGCGAAACCTCGCAGCCCTTGCCGAGGTCGACTATCAGATTTTCCGCGGTGCAGATATTGTTAATCGTGTCCGCGAAGCTGTCTATAACCTCGTTAAGGCCGACGTAACCTGCGGCTTTCAGCGCGGAGTAGGGCTTAATCATGCCTACCTCGTCGAACACGGCAGGGGCGCTTGCGACGGAGGTTGCGATTTTCGCGATAATCACCGTGCCGCCGAGCGTGACCTTAACGCCGCCGAGCGAGTAGCCGCTCGTTTCGCTTGCGTCGAGGCGAATGGTAACGTCGGCTTCGGAATCGCCGAGCGTGACGGGCAGCGACAGCGTAACGCCGCTCTCGTCGGGCTTGCCGTCTATAGCCTTTACAAGCTTTTCGATTGTCGTCATTAAATCCAAGTCGAGCTTGACGTTCGGCTCGAAATCGTCAACGAACGTCCGAATGGTGGGCGCAAGCTTTTCGAGAATGCTCTGCACGTTCGCAAAGTCCTTGCCGCAGTCGAGTAGCAGTTTCGCGCCGCCGCACTCGGCGTACACCATCTTCGTGTCGAGGTCGAGCATCAGCTTTATGCCCAGAACGTTTGCCGTCAGGCGCTTAGTCCTTATATTAAATGTAGCGAGTACCGAAATCGGTTTTTTGTCGGCTTCGACGAACTCCGTCTTGCCGTCGGTAATGTCGGTTATCGCGCCCGAAATAGCGCCGGAAATCGCGTCGCCCAGCGAGTCCGCAATATCGGTGTCGATTGTAAGCCGCAGCTTGATATTCCCCTCGTAGTCAATCAGCTCGTTCACGAGCGGCACAAGGTCGTAGAAGGTAAGGGTGGCGGTGTCGAGAGCGGAGAAGTCGACGTGAGAAGCGGCAGGTTCGACTACAGCCGAAACAAGCGTTTCTTTGTCCTTTATGGCGGTTGCGTCTATGCCGCCGAAGCGGTAATCCGTACCGTTATCTTTAAGAGTAACGCCGAGCGCAACGTCCACGCCGTTCACGCTCATGCTCGCGCCGAGCTTAACGCCGTCCGTTACCGCAACCGCATTAAGCGAAGCGATTATAGAGTCGAGGTCAAGCGCTTCGAGAATGCCGCTAACCGCGTCGCCCGAGCTCTTGTCCTTGCCGAGAAACGCGGTAAACTTTTTCACGAGCGAGGAAATATCGTCCTTGCTTGCCTTGCCGCGAATACCGAGCGCGGAAACGTAGACGGTATCGCCCGAGTACTTGACGAAAATATCCTTTTCAAAGATTGTCGCTTTCGCCATGACGTCGAGCGTGTTGAGGTCGACGTACACGTCGACGGGAACGTCGCTCAGAACGAAGCCGCCGGCATTGACGTTGACGAGCGCGTGAAGCTCGATTGTGAGCTCGTCGGAAACGATTTCAGTCACGGGCAGGATATCTCTGAACAATTTAAGGTCGGAAGTAATGAGCTTGACGTCGCCCGGCTTGCAAGTGGTAGCGGCGAGTACGAGCTTGCCGAACGTAGCCCTGACTTCGCCGAAGCCGTAGGCGGTTTCGCTTTCGGTCAGCGTGAGAGAAACGCCGAGCTTGTCGTAGGTAAGCGACAGCGTGAGCTTGCCGTTTTCTTCCTTGACCGCGAGCGTATCGAGTACGGACTTAACGATTTCCGCAGTCGAGGGCTTTTCTTCGGTGGTATCTGCGCTTTCGGAAGAAGCGAACAGCGAGCCGAACTTATCCTTAAGAACGGGAACGTCGTCGAGGTTGAAGCTTGCTTTGAGGTCGCCGAACTCGAGATAGACGGTGTTGCTCTCGAGGCGGATTTTAAGGTCGTTGGGGTTGGAGCCGAGCTTTCCGCTTGCGTCGAGGCGCATGGAAGCGAGGTTGAATTTGGCGTTGAGAGTAATGGGAGTAGAGGTAATGCCTTCGAGCGAAGCCGCGAGGCAGATATTCCCCTCGTCGTCAATCAGCTCGTTCACGAGCGGCACGAGGTCGTAGAAGGTAAGGGTGGCGGTGTCGAGAGCGGAGAAGTCGACGTGAGAAGCGGCAGGTTCGACTACAGCCGAAACAAGCGTTTCTTTGTCCTTTATGGCGGTTGCGTCTATGCCGCCGAAGCGGTAATCCGTACCGTTATCTTTAAGAGTAACGCCGAGCGCAACGTCCACGCCGTTCACGCTCATGCTCGCGCCGAGCTTAACGCCGTCCGTTACCGCAACCGCATTAAGCGAAGCGATTATAGAGTCGAGGTCAAGCGCTTCGAGAATGCCGCTAACCGCGTCGCCCGAGCTCTTGTCCTTGCCGAGAAACGCGGTAAACTTTTTCACGAGCGAGGAAATATCGTCCTTGCTTGCCTTGCCGCGAATACCGAGCGCGGAAACGTAGACGGTATCGCCCGAGTACTTGACGAAAATATCCTTTTCAAAGATTGTCGCTTTCGCCATGACGTCGAGCGTGTTGAGGTCGACGTACACGTCGACGGGAACGTCGCTCAGAACGAAGCCGCCGGCATTGACGTTGACGAGCGCGTGAAGCTCGATTGTGAGCTCGTCGGAAACGATTTCAGTCACGGGCAGGATATCTCTGAACAATTTAAGGTCGGAAGTAATGAGCTTGACGTCGCCCGGCTTGCAAGTGGTAGCGGCGAGTACGAGCTTGCCGAACGTAGCCCTGACTTCGCCGAAGCCGTAGGCGGTTTCGCTTTCGGTCAGCGTGAGAGAAACGCCGAGCTTGTCGTAGGTAAGCGACAGCGTGAGCTTGCCGTTTTCTTCCTTGACCGCGAGCGTATCGAGTACGGACTTAACGATTTCCGCAGTCGAGGGCTTTTCTTCGGTGGTATCTGCGCTTTCGGAAGAAGCGAACAGCGAGCCGAACTTATCCTTAAGAACGGGAACGTCGTCGAGGTTGAAGCTTGCTTTGAGGTCGCCGAACTCGAGATAGACGGTGTTGCTCTCGAGGCGGATTTTAAGGTCGTTGAGGTTGGAGCCTAGCTTTCCGCTTGCGTCGAGGCGCATGGAAGCGAGGTTGAATTTGGCGTTGAGAGTTATGGGAGTAGAGGTAATGCCTTCGAGCGAAGCCGCGAGGCAGATATTCCCCTCGTCGTCAATCAGTTCATTCACGAGCGGCACAAGGTCGTAATACTTGCCTTCGAGCTCGGGGATTTCCGCCGATTCCACCGGCAAAATCGTGGCGGCAAGCAGCTCGCTGCCGTCGGCTTTGCAAATGGTCGCGGCGGCGGAGAGGAATGTAACGGTGTCGCCGTCGGTAAACTCGAGCGTGGCGTTCACGGTGACGTCGCCGAGCGGAATGGTAATTCCCACGGTGGCTTTGCCGTCCTCGCAAGTGAGCGTCATCGAGTCGAGAATCGCGGACGCGTCGAGGTTAGCAAGTAATCCGCCGGAAGCCTCGCCGCCGGAAGCCTCGCCGCCGGAAGCCTCGTCTTGAGTGGGCTTTTTAATCAGCGCGGCAAGCTTTTTGACGAGCTCTTTCGCGTCCGAAATCGTGCCTTTGGCGCGCAGGTCTGCGTACTTTATGTAAACGGTATCGTCGGAGTAGACGACGAAAACGTCGTTGAGTTTAAGGTCGTCGTAGCCGAGCTCGTCGATTTGCACGCGAGCCTTTATGTTGGAGAGGTTGTTGATGTCGATATTTACACTTGCCGCGCCCTTGAGCGATACAAGACCGCTCGTTTCGACGCTCGCAACCAGCGGAGTGCCCGCCATGTACGCGCCGAAGCCGCTCATTATGTAATCGAGAGCCGTGGGCTCCTTGTTGGTAAGCTCAGTTTCCTCGGCGTCGAGGTAGGGCGAAAACACGTCTGCGAGCGGAAGCGGAGTTTTTTCGCCGAGCGCCGTAAAGACTTCGGTAATCGATTCGGTGCACGATGGCTTGACCATGCCGTAGGCAACAACGTACTCGCAGTCGGTGGTCGTCTTTTTGACAACCCAATCGCTGTCCATATATACGGTAATCGCCGCGCGCGTGAACGAGCTCTCCATGCCGGACATGGTAAGCATCTCGCGCAGCATTTTTGTAGTAGCCTTGCTTGTGTCGAAGTCGTAGCGGAACGCGTGTAAACCGTCCTCGAGCCCGAGGTACTTGCCGCCATCGAGAACAGTATCGTCTTCCACAATGTAATTGCAGATGCCGAGGGGCTTACCGCCGAATTTGCCGACAAACGTTTCTTCGCTAACCTTGTAGGGAGTGCTGTTACTCCAATCGGGGGAGTCGAGCGAGCTCATCTTGCCGGTGTCGCGCATGACGTAGCTCTTGCCGCTGACGTAGAACTGCATGCCCACTTTTTTCACACCGAAGGAGTACGACTCCTTGAAAACGTCTTTACCGAGCACCGTTCGTCCTGCCTTGATTTCCTGAGTTATGCCGAGAGAAGTGGATAATCCCGTGGTGTTGCCCACAAAGCTGCCGGCGTCACGAAGCACGCCGGTCGCGATATAGTAGTTATCGAGCGGCGAGTGGTCGGCGGGCGTGGTGCCGTCGGTGGGCTTGGGCAGAGTCTTTTCGTCGCCCGGCAAGCTGTTGTTCGAGCCGTTTTCGAAGCTCGTCTTGTTGCAGCCGAGGAACCAGAACGTTGTGACTATGCCTGTACAGATGATTAAAAGCAGCGATATTATTTGTTTTTTAGTCAGTAGCCGAGATGTATTCGGCATACGAACAAAGCCTTTCAAAATATTCTCCTTTGGCGCAAGAGCACGCTAAATGACGGTAAATAAGCTAAACCGCGCGAGTAGTCGCCATTTCTTTCTTTTTTGATTTTAGGGGAGAGAGCGAGCGCCGATTCCCTCCGATATAGTTTATTTTTTACGGTTTATGGTTATGAAAATCGTTTACGAGTATAAATAGTATGCCGTACAGGGCATAAAAGCGCTTCAAAGTAAAATGTGTTTTTTCAAAAATCGACTAAGCGATTGCGCGCGTATTGTCCCTCGCGCCGCCGTGGGCTTGTACGATTGCGGCACAGCCTGCCGCGAATCGGGGAAAATCGATACGTTTTGTTTTTTTAAGGCTAATCCTTCCTTTCCGAGTCGGGCTCGGGAGCGTTGCCGCGCGACAGGCGGCGGTAGGCGAGGGGCGTAGTGCCCTCGACGTTTTTGAATACCCTGCAAAAGTAAGCAACGTCGACGTAGCCGCACGCTTTCGCGACGTCGCCGATAGGTTTGTCCGTTTCGGCGAGTAGCTTTTTGGCGAGCGATACGCGTTTTTTAATCAGGTATTTAAGAGGCGGTATACCGAGCGTGTCCTTAAAAAGGTGAGTCAGGTAGTACTTATTGATGTATAGACTGCGGCAAACGTTGTCTATCGTGTCGATGGTGGTAAAGTTGTTGTCAAGGAATTCCTTTACCTCGGTGTAGGTGCGTTTGCTTTCAAATATTTCCTCCGCGCGACGGGAGGTGAGCCGAAGCACGAACGATACCAGAATTTTAAGGAGCGAGTCGCTGATGACGCTGAAATAAGCCGGCTTTAATTCGTTTTCCCACAGCAGTTGGTCGCAATAGCCCATTACCCGGTCGTAAAACGCGTCGGTGTTTACGAGGCGGAACTCGGCGTCTTTCAAGAGCGCGCCCGAGGGATAGCCCTCGATGAGAACCCTCGCGATGCCGAGGAACATGATGTCCGCGCTCACTCCGTCGTCAAAGAACTCGTTGTGCATGACGCGCGGATTGCATACAATCATGTCGCCTTTTTGGAACGGGTAGGTTTCGTCGTTCACGCGGAACTTGCCCGAGCCGCTTTTCACCAACATGATTTCGCAGAAGTCGTGGCAGTGGGGCTTGTTCATCCAGCCGCCGTGCGAGTGGCGGTAAACGCCGATGTACATGAGCTTCGGTTTTTTCAGAAATATGCTTTTTTTGTCCGTTCCGCTGAGTTCCATTTCTGTCCGATTAAAGCGCAAAAGCGCAGAGCACCGCTACTGAGCCTTGTACTTGAGAATTTTGAGGTCGGTAATCTTCTTGTAGGTGTCGTTGTTGCGCGCCAAAAACTCTTCCGCAAGCGCCTTGTACGCAAGTGAGCCTACGCACTTGGGCTCGAAGAGCATGACGGGCAAGCCGAACGACGGGGCTTCGCCGAGGCGGATATTCCTCGGGATTTTCGCGTCGAAAACCTTTTTGCCGAAGAACTTGTAGATTTCCTCGGTGACGTTCTGCACGAGGCGCGAGCGGCTGTCGTACATGGTCAGCACCACGCCCTCGACCTCGAGCTGCGGATTGAGAATCTTTTTCGCCAGCCTTATGGTGTTCATAAGTTGGCTGAGCCCCTCGAGCGCGTAATACTCGCCCTGTATGGGGATGAGTATCGAGTTTGCGGCGGTAAGCGCGTTGACGGTCAGAAGCGCCAGCGACGGGGGACAGTCGATGAGTATGTAATCGTAGCTGTTGCGAAGCGGCGAGAGCACTTTCTTCAGTACCTTTTCGCGGTCCTCGACGCCCACGAGTTCTACTTCCGCGCCGGCAAGGTCGATGTTCGACGGCATGATGTCGAGGTTCTTGACGAGGGTGGGGATAATCGCCGCCTTTGCGTCGACTTCGCCCGAGAGCACGCTGTAGGTCGAGTACTTGACCTTGGTTTTATCTATTCCGAAGCCGCTGCTGCAGTTTCCCTGGGGGTCGATGTCCACGGCGAGCACGCGTTTACCCATCAGCGCGAGATAGCTCGCAAGGTTTACGCAGGTAGTGGTTTTTCCGACGCCGCCTTTCTGGTTTGCTATTGCTATAATCTTGTGCATAATACCTCACAGTGATTGCAAAATAAATCGAGTTCCGATTGCTTTTAAGTCGTTTGGATACAAGTATATAGTGATACCTTCATCACATTTTACCATAAAAAAAAGCAAATGACAAACGTTTTACGCGCACGCGCGCTATAATCTTTAAAAATGTTGTGCCTTTTTCGTGGGTTAACGTCTTTTTCGGGCGCGGCGAACGGGCTTTCGGCGCATTAAAGCCCAACCCTCGGGGCGAGAGCGACGGAAATCGGCGGCAATAGCAATCGGAGTGAAAAAACCGCTTAAATTGACTTGCCTAAATCGCGGCTTGTCGCTATAATAAGTATATGAGCATCATCGAGTTGAACGACGTTTACTATACATACGGCAAAGATACGACTAGTCCCGTCCGCGCCGTCGATGGCGTTACGCTCTCCGTTTCGGAGGGCGAGTTTGTCGCGGTCGTCGGGCATAACGGCAGCGGCAAGTCCACGCTCGCAAGACTTATGAACGGGCTTATCGAGCCGGACAAGGGCAGCGTGAAGGTGAACGGGCTGAGCACTCTCGAGGATAAAAATCTTTTCGACATAAGAAAAACGGTGGGCGTGGTTTTTCAGAACCCCGACAACCAGATGGTAGCGACGATTATCGAGGACGACGTGGCGTTCGGACCGGAAAACCTGGGGCTGCCGTCCGAGGAAATCCGCGAGCGCGTTGATTGGGCGCTTAAAAGCGTGGGAATGTACGAGCACCGCGGCGGCACGCCGTTTCGGCTCAGCGGCGGTCAGAAGCAGCGGCTGGCGATTGCCGGCGTGCTGGCGATAAAGCCGCGAGTAATGGTGCTTGACGAGTCCACTTCGATGCTCGACCCCGACGGGCGAGCCGAGGTCACGGAAGTCGTAAAACGACTCAACCGCGACGAGAAGATGTCCGTCGTGATGATAACGCATTTTATGGAAGAAGCAATGCTTGCCGACAGAATCGTGGTTATGGACAATGGAAAAATCGCGATGCAGGGCGGCAGGGAGATATTCGAGCGCGAGGACGAATTAAAGGCGCTGGGGCTCACCGTGCCGACGGCGACGAGGATTGCCCACGCGCTTCAAAAAAGAGGCGTGCCGATTGATGGCGGCGTGACTACCGCGGAGGAGCTTGCTGAAAATTTATGCCGATAAAAATCGAACACCTCAGCTACGTCTACAACCCCAAAACCGCGTTTGCTTCTCGTGCGCTGGAGGACATAAACCTCGCTGTCGAAAAGGGCGATTTTCTGGGTATAATCGGGCACACCGGCAGCGGGAAATCGACGCTCGTCACGCACCTGAACGCGCTGACGAGAATACAGACGGGCGCGATTTTCGTGGACGAAATTGATTTAAGACCAAAAAAAATAGACTTCAAGAAGCTGCGCAGCCGCGTCGGCATGGTTTTTCAGTACCCCGAGTACCAGCTTTTCGACGAAACGGTGTATAAGGACGTGGCGTTCGGTCCCAAAAACCTTGGGCTTGGCGCGGAGGAAATCGCGGAGCGAGTGAGGGAAGCGATAGAACTTGTGGGGCTTAACTACGAAACGGTAAAGGACCGTTCGCCGTTCGAGCTCAGCGGCGGTCAGATGCGCAGAGTCGCGCTCGCCGGCGTAATCGCCATGCGCCCGGAGGTGCTGGTGCTGGACGAGCCCACGGCAGGGCTCGACCCGAGAGGCAAGACCGAGATTATGGACTTGTGCAAGCGGCTGCACGCGAACTGCCCGATAATTATCATGATTTCGCACAATATGGACGAAGTGGCGAAGTACTGTAACCGCGTGGCAGTGATGAGCGACGGCAAGCTTTACGGCGTGTTCGCGCCGCGCGAGCTGTTTGCGCAAACGGAACTTTTGCGCTCGCTGCACATCGAGCCGCCGTCGGTTGCGGCTATTGCGGAAACGCTTAATGCCCGAGGCTTTACCGTGGACGCGTCGATAATCGACGAGGACGAGCTCGTAGAGGCGATTGTCGCCGAGTGGAAGAGGAGGCACGACAATGCGTGAGATTGCGCTCGGACAATACTATCCCGTCGATTCCGTGATGCACCGCCTCGACCCGAGAACCAAAATCGTGCTGATGATTGCCTATATCACGATGATTTTCTTCGTAAAGACGTTTATCGGCTTCGGAATAGTGCTCGTGTTTTTGGCGGCGTCGATACTTTTATCGCGCGTGCCCGTCGGCAAGGTACTGAAAAGCCTGAAAACGATTATGTTTCTCGTGCTGTTCACGGTGATAATGTCGCTGCTGTTCTACGCCGGCAAGGAAGAGGACTTAATATGGCGGTGGGGCATAATCAAGGTCTACCGCGCAGGACTTATCAACGCAGGGCTTATGGCGCTGAGGCTGATGTTCCTCGTCGTGGGTCCCACGCTTTTGACGTTCACGACCACGCCCGTCGCGCTCACCGACGGACTCGAAAGCCTGCTCAAACCCCTTACCTACATTAAATTTCCTGTGCACGAACTCGCGATGATAATGAGCATCGCGCTGAGATTGATTCCCACGCTCGTGGAGGAAACGGACAAGATTCAGTCCGCGCAAAAGGCGCGCTGCGCCGACTTCGACAGCGGCAACGTGTTCAAGCGCGCAAAAGCGATGATACCCGTGCTGATTCCGCTGTTCGTGTCGTCGTTCCGCCGCGCCGACGAGCTTGCCGACGCCATGGATTCGCGGTGCTATCGCGGCGCAAAGGGCAGGACGAGAATGAAAAAACTGAAGTTTCATATCCGCGACCTTATCGCCGTGCTGTTTCTCGCCGTGTTCTTCTTCGCCGTGCTGTGGCTGCGCTACAACTTCTTCCCGTGGGTGATTGACCTGAGCTCAATCCCCTGGATAATGTGAGGCGGCTATGCGAAGAATAAAAATCACTTTCGACTATATAGGCACCGCCTACGACGGCTGGCAGCGGCAGCCGGGGCGCGACACCGTGCAGCAGCGCGTCGAGGACGCTATATTTTCGCTGTCGGGCGAGCGCGTTTCCGTCACCGCGAGCGGCAGAACGGACGCAGGCGTTCATGCCCTCGGTCAGGTCGCGCACTTCGACGTAAACACCGCTATCCCCGTCAAAAACTACATGACGGGAGTCAATCATTTCCTGCCGCCCGACATAAGAATTCTGAAAGCGGAGGAAGTTACCGCGGACTTTCACGCAAGGTTCTCCGTGCACGAAAAAACCTATACGTATTGTCTTTACGAGAGCCGTTTCGAGCGCGCTTGCTACCTTAACCGCGCCGCGAGAGCGGACAATCGGTTGGACATCGCGAAGATGAAACAGGCGGCAAAAGCATTCGAGGGCACGCACGACTTCACCTCGTTCTGCTCGTCGGGAGCGGACACTACGACGTTCACGCGAACCATAAAGAGCGTGTACGTCCGACGGAGCGGCGGACTTGTCAAAATTTCCGTCACCGCCGACGGCTTTCTGTACAACATGGTGCGCCGCCTCGCCGCCGTCCTCGTCCGCGCAGGCTACGGGCAAGTCGATTGCGACGGCGTAAAAAAACTGCTCGCCGCCGCCGATAACCGCGTTGCGAAGGACGTTTTGCCGGCGTGCGGATTATATTTGCAGTCTGTCAGGTACTAGCGTTAAAAAAAGCATCTTTTCCGCCCTTTTTTACATGAGTTTTTGCGTTTTTCCGCAAAAATTACGCAAATTCACGTAAAAATCGTTACGATAAAACTTCCGCGAGAAGCGGTAAAGAATAAGGTTGTTATTAAGGAGGTAAGCATGAAAATTCAGTATTGGGGAACGGCAGCTGCGGAGGGTATTCCGTCGGTGTTCTGCGACTGCGAGGTGTGCCGCGAGGCGCGCGAGAAAGGCGGCAGGTTTATGCGAGCGCGTGCGCAGGCGCTCATCGACGACGAGCTGCTTGTGGACTTCGGACCCGACACCTATCACAGCTCGCTGAAATGGGGCTATAACCTCGCCGAGCTCGGGTACGTTCTGATTACGCACACGCACGAGGACCATTTCACGCCGTCGGAGCTTCACAACCGCCAGGTGGGCTTTTCCTACGGCATGAAGCACGAAACGCTGGAATTTTACGGCTCGACGGACATGGTGGAACAGTACTACCACTACATGGCTGGTCAGGGCGCGTACCTTCTGGAGCAAAAGCGCGTGGGGCTGAACGTAATCGAGCCCTACAAGACCGCCGAAATAGACGGCTATTCCGTCACGCCGCTGCCTGCCACTCACGGCACTCGCCGCCCGTATGTGTACATTATCGAAAAGAACGGCAAGACGATTTTCTACCTTAACGATACGGGTTACCCGAAGCCCGAGGCGCTGGATTGGCTGAGTAAGTGCGGCAAAAAGTTCGACCTCGTGAGTTACGACTGTACTCACGGTGATATGGATCCTATGGAGCAATGGGGCGAGAACGCTTCGCACATGGGGCTGAAACGCAATATCATTCTTCGCGACAAACTGCGCGGAATGGGGCTTTACAAGCCCGAAACCGTCGATATAGTCACGCACTTTTCGCATAACGGCGTATCCGTCGGCTACGACGACATAACGCGCGCGGCGAAAGAAAACGGCTTTATCGCGGCTTACGACGGAATGATTGTCGAGATTTAAGCCGAGCCGCCCGAAACACAAAAACAAATAACGAAACAGCCGCGACAGGGAGCCTTTTGCCCGTCGCGGTTTTTTGACGAAAAATGCTTCGCGTTTTGCCGCCGACCTACGGCGGAATAGGAAAAATTGCGAAAAAAAACGCCGTGCCGCCGCTCCCACGGGTTGACAAATCGTGCGTATTGTTATACTATACATAGGATAGGAGCCGCGCCGCCGCGCGCAGCTCTTCCACGTTACAGCCCGAATAATTCCTTTTAAGGGAGCAGAGTAGATGAAGAAGTTGTTTTCGGTAATAATCGCGATTGCGTTGACGTGCGCGCTTGCCGCGTGCGCAGGCTCGTCGAAGCCGCAGCCGGAACCCACGCCCGCGCGCACCTCGTTCGAGATAAAAATCAATCCTGCCGAGCACGGCAAAATCATGCTTGACGAGGCGAGCGCCGATTTTATAGTGGAAAAGGGCGGCAATATAACCGTCACGCTAGTACCGGACGAAGGCTATGAGCCCGGCGGCGCGGAGTATACCGACGCCATGGGCAAGCACGTCATCAAAAAGGAAAAGCTGACGAGCGGCGCGTTCGAGATAAAGAACGTGACAGCCGACGTCACGATTTCGGCTACGTTTACCGAAAAAGCCGAAGCTCCCGAGCCCGAAACGTATTATTCCGTCAAAACCGCAGTCGAGGGTGGCGGTGGCACGCTCACCGCTGCGCCGGAGTCGGTAAAGAGCGGCGAAAAGGTGACGTTTACCGTCGCGGCTTATCGCGATTACAGGCTCGATTTTGTGAGAATCGCCAAAAGCGACGGCAGCGATCCGAAGTTTCTGGATTTGTCGCAGGTGAGTAAAGACGGCACGTTCACGCTCGTGCCCGAATTCGATATGCTCGTTACCGCAGGATTCGAGGCGGTAGAGGCGTATTCCGTTACCGCAAGTTACGGCGAGGGCGGCACCGTGACCGCCTCCGCAGCCGAAGTCGAGCCGTTCGGCGAGGTTACTTTCAACATAACCGCCGACGAGTTCTATACGGTGGGACGTTTTACGGTGAACGGCATAGATTACACCGCCGCGGCTAAAACGGGTTCGGTTACCGTTTACGATATCCACGAGGAAATAGAAGCGGTGTGCGAGTTCGTGCCCGTCGACCATACGATTACGGTTATCGCGACCGCGCACGGCACGACTACCGCGCCCGAAACCGCGCCGCACGGCTCGGTGGCTTATGTTTTGTGCGTCCCGGACGACGGTTATGTGCTGTTCTCGGTGACGGTGAACGACGAGCCGTACACGGGCGAGCTGCCTGCCGACGGCAGAGTGCCGGTCACGATAAACTTCGACGCAACGGTAAAAGCCGAGTACCGCGAGAAAAAGGAAGCGGTGGGAGTAGCCGGCACGCTGAGCGTAGTCGGCGGCGGCAAGCCCTCGGGCGTAACGCTGATAATATCCTCTGCCGACGGCGCGGAAAAGGCGCGCCTGACCACCGACGAAAACGGCGGTTTTTCGGCCACGCTTCCGTCGGGTTCCTATAAGATAAATATCGACGCGCTCGCGCTCCGCATGAGTGAAAGGGCGTTTTTGCTCAGCTACGACGACGTTACGCTCGACCTTACCGCAGTCGCCCTGTCGCTTGCGACCGACGGCTTTACCGAGGGTTACGACGGCGGCGCTACGCTGGAAAGCAACGGCGCGGCGACGGCTTTTTCGAGGCATAAATCGGAAAAAGCCGTGTGTGAGGCGGTCATTCAATCGGGCGAAGCCGGCGTGATAATGAAATCGGGCGGCAAAACGCTGAAAATCGCGTTTACGAGCGGCGCAGTAACGGCTGCGCTCGACGGCAAAGTCGTCTTTACTACCGACAAGGTAAAGCTCGGCGGCACAGGCAGAATACGCGTGGTCAAGTACGGCTCGACGGTGTACGTCTACGCCTACCGCGGCAGCGGCTATGACAGCGCGGCGTTTACGGCAGGCGACTTTAAGGGCGCGTGCGAGTACGGCTTCTATTCGGAAGGCGCGGCGCGGCTTACCGAAGTTTCCGCGCGCGAGGACGCGGCGGAGGCGGACAGCCTGGTCGTCAAGTCCGTCAAGGTAACGCGCACGGGCTCGGGCGGAGTCGCGCTGGGCGGTGCGGATAACGGCAGGGCAAGGCTGGGCGACGTGCTCACGCTCGTCGTCACGCCCGACTACGGCTATGAAATCGACGAAGTAACGGCATGCGGCAACGCGCTTACGCCTATATCGACGACCGAAACGACCGCTGCTTACCGCTTTGAAGTAGCGAGCGACGACACCAACGTGATTGCCGTGCACTTTGTGCCGAAGAGCGGCGAGAGCGACGAGTTCCCCGTGGTCACGGTGTCCGACGGCACGCAGCCCTCGGGCGGAATAACCTACGACACCACGCTGTTTTATCGCAACGACCTCGAAATCGACGGCGCCGACCCGGGCGTAATCTACGTTTCGGAGGAAGAGGACGCCGTTTACGGCGGCTGGTTCTACATGGCGGTGACGGGCGGCGGAGGAAACTCGGCGTTTCCGCTTTACCGCAGCCGCGACCTTTCGCGCTGGGAAAGAGCGGGCAAGGCAAGCGACGGCAACGCGCTGGCGATAACCTCGTCGGCATGGTCCATGAACAACTATTGGGCGCCCGAGCTTATCCGCGACCCAAAAACGGGCAAGTACTTCATATTCTTCTCCGCAGGCTCGAAACAGGGCAATTCGGGAACGGAGTACGTCGGCGCGGACACGAGCAACGACGAAAACAAGTGGGACAGACTTTACATCGGCATCGGCATTTCCGACAGCCCGATGGGACCGTACTCCATGGTGACCGCCGAAAAATACTACGGCAGCGGCAAAACCGCCAACCTCAACGGCGAAACGATAAACGAGAGCACGCCGCCTATAAACTTCGGCAAGCATTTCAAGAGTCAGCTCGCCGCGATGACGAGTAAATATATCGATTCAGCCACGGGTTACGGCATCTGGCCGGCAATCGACGTCAGCCCGTTCATTACCTCGAGCGGCGACATGTACCTGTATTTCTCGCAGCACGTCAGTTCGATAACCGACGGCAACCGCATTTGGGGCATGAAAATGAAGGACATGATTACTCCCGATTTTTCCACGCTCACGCTGCTTCTGATGCCGTCGGAACAGGCAAAAAACAAACAAGTACATCAATTTACAGGAACGAAAGGCGACATTAACTACAATAATTGGACGGGGACGAGCGCTTCCGGCGCCAACGACGGCGGTATCTGCGAGGGCGCGTTCGCAATCGAGCACGACGGCAAGTACTACCTGACGTATTCGCCGTTCGGCTACGGCGACCGCCGCTATTCCGTAATGCAGACGGTGGGCGACACTCCCTTGGGACCGTTCAGAAAACTGTCGAGAGATTACGCCAACCCCGTCATAGGCATAGGCACCGAGCAGCCGATGTACGACTTCATGTCGGGCACCGGGCACCACAGCTTCGTAAAAGCCGGAGGCGAGCTCTTTGCCGTCTATCACGCGTTCTATAACCCCGTCGACAACTACGTCAACGGCGCGTTCGCAGGCAGAGCGATTGCCGTCGACAGAGTGCGCTTTACGCACAGCGACTACTATAACTGCGACGTGCTCGCCGGCACGGGCGGCACGTTCTCGCTCCAGCCGCTGCCTGCCGTCGCAAGCGGATTTTCAAACGTTGCCGCCGAGGCGACTATCACCGCGAGCGGCACGGTAAGCGGCGCGGAATACCTTACCGACGGCGCGTTCCCGTACCAGCCGTTCGAGAAGTCGCGGGAGTTTACGGCAGGCGGCGACACGACGATAACGCTCGAATTCCCGTCGTTAAAGGAAATCCGCGCGGTAATGGTTTACAACAGCTATACCTACTCGAAAGCGGTGAAAAAGGCTACTATAAGGCTTACGCTCGCGAGTGGCAAAACCGTTTCCATGGAAGCGGAAACCGACGAGCAGAACTACAACGCCGCTAAGAGCTATATGCGCCCGGGCGGAGCGATTATCGCCGATTTCGCCACGACGAAGGTCAAAAAGATAGAAATTACGCTCAAAACCTCCGCAAAGCTCGACCAAAGCGACGATACAATCGCGGTGGGAGAGATAGTCGTGCTCGGCAAGACGGATGCCGGTAAGGCGGCGGATTTGCCACTGTACGACGTGGCGTGCGGCTCGCGCCCGAGCGGAGCGTTCGCAATCGACGGCAAGTTCGACGAGCCCGAGTACGTAGGCAAGAAATTCTACGCCTACAACGTTTCGGGCGTAAAAGTGGAAACCACCGCCGTCATCGCCTCGGACGGACTGTACGTCGCGGCGCGCGCTTACGACCCGGACGTAATGTGGAACGAAAAGAACTTCTTCCAGGTCAATTCGCACTTTGAAATCCACTTCGGGGTTTACGGCGGCTCGACAAGAACGGTATACGTCGACCTTCAGAATCACAGCCTGTTCGGCGCGCCCGTTACGGCTTCGGCGCGGCTCGAAGCCAAGGGCGTGATGACCGCCGAAGCGTTTGCCTCGTGGGAAACGCTGGGCTACAAGACCGTGCCGGCGAACGTCAACGTCTTTGCGGCGTACTATCGCCTGCAACTGACGAGCGAGGCTCAGGACACAGCTCGGAATATCTATCAGACATATATCGGCAGGGTGAAGGGCACGCTGATAAAGCCGACTACGGTAAATCTCGCTTCGCCCTCGTCCTACGGCTCGTATAACGTCGACGGTTACCGCGCGGTGGGAGCCGCGGCGGTTTTCGGCGAAGGCCGCTACGGCGAGGCGGCGACGGGGAACGTTACCTATTCGGGCTCGACGGTGACAATGAAATCCGACGATGAGAGCGAGGTGTGGTACCGCGCGGCTTGCGCCGATAACCTTACGCTGTCGATGACGATAAACGCCTCCGGCGGCGCAAATAAATCGGGCTTTGTCCTCTCGAACGGAACGGAGAAGAAATATCTGCCGCTGCCGTCGGGGAGCGGAACGTACACACTGGTAAAGAGCGGCTCTACGCTCGCCGTGTATTCGGCTTCGTCGGTTGTAGCCGCCGTGCGCGACCCGAGCTTCGGCGGAGCTTGCTCGGTAGGGCTGTGGTCAAACTACAGCGCGGTCACGGCAACCAACGCGAAGTACGTCTCCTACTCGGACGGAAACGCCGCGCTGAAAGCCGCCCCGGCAGCCGCGAGCGGCGCACTGCCGATTATCGCGATTAAAGGCAACGGCGACGTTTACTCCGACGATTTGACGGCGAACGGCGGCGAATTGAAGCTCACGGCATACCCGGCTTCCGGCTATACGGTGGGCGCGGCGAGAGTGAACGGCAAAGCCGTGAAAGCCGCTTCCGAAATCACCGTTCCGGTTGCGTCCGCGAATACCTTAGTCGAAATCGAGTTTACGGTAGTCTCCGACCCCGTTACCGTTTCGGGTAAGCTTAGCTACGCTCCGAGCGGCGGCTATGCGGCGAACGCAACGATGAAAATCGTGGGCGAAAGCACGGGCGCGACTTACCTCGTGCGCACGGGAATCGACGGTGAATATTCGGCGGTGCTGTCGAAAACAGAAAGCTATCAGGTCACGATTAGCGCGCTCGGATGCCAGAAATCGCGCTACGGAATAGAGAACGGCGAGTTTACCTCCGCGCCCTACGCCACGCGCTACGCCCTCGGCGGCGGCGCCACGCTGAACGGCGCGAGCTATGACGTCGACCGCACGGCGTGGGATTTGAGCGGCAAGGACGACGGCGTTTACGTCGCGAAAAAGTATAAGAACGGCTTTTTCACCGACGGCGTAGGCGAAAAGGCGATCATAAAATTCAAGGTCACCAACAAGTCCGACATAAGCGCGTTCGCGAGCGTGGAGGAGCTTAAGGCTTCGAGCATAGAGTACGACCCGGCAATCGGCATACAGTTCGCCGACGGCAAAGTCACTTCGTTCGCGGGATTCTGGAGCACCGGCTACCGCGTGCTGCTGAACGAGGGCAAAGGCTGGGGCGAGGCAGGCAACGTCATAAGCAGTCGGGTGCAGGGCACGAATTACGACAACTACACCTGGAACGCGATTAACAGGACGTATTCGTATATGTTTATCCGCGACAACGACAACGTGTATCTGTTCTACGAAAACGCCGACGGCGAGTACGTCAAGATTTACGACAGCGCGGCGGCAGGCCACACGTTCGCGGCGAAAGGCAGGTGTGCCTACGGCATAGGCTTCACCTCGGCGAAAACCTTCGAGATGGAGTTTAAGGACATTCTCGTGCTGACCGACGAGCTTGCCGAACCGCAAATTGCGGCGTATCTTAACTGATTTTTCGCCCTTAGCACATCAAAAAATCAATCGAAACCGCAAGCTTTTCCGTCGCTATCGGTTTGCGGTTTTTTCGTTTCGGGACGGTATATACGCGCGTTTCCGCCGCCGAAATCGTGATTTTTCCTGCGATTAAACAAAAAAGCGCGTTATGTAGTTGTTTTTTTGCGACTTATATGCTATACTAATCGACGAGGCTGAAGGCGAGATATAGCTTCCCGAAACGGAAAACGCGTATCGCCTGAAATTAAACGCCTCGCGGCGCGGTTCGTGCCGAAAAGAAGGAAACAGATGAAAGCTTGGAGGGTTACCGGTCAGAGAAAGGCAGAGCTTATAGACATGGGCTCGCAGTCCGTCGAAGCCGGTTGCGTAAAACTGAAAATGCTGGCGGCTTCGCTTACGCCTACGGAGTGCGACGTTTACAATTCCGCCGCACCGAACGCGCTCGTTCTCGGCAGAAACGGCGTGGGGCTTGTCACGGAAACGGGCGGCGACGTGACGGGAATAAAGCGCGGCGACACGGTGTACGTTCGCCCCGTGTCCTATTGCGGCGAGTGTGCGCACTGCCGCAGCGGCAAAAAGGGCGAGTGCGAGCACAGCTATACCTACGGCAAGACCGAGGACGGCGTGCTGCGCGACTTCATCACGGTGCCGCAGTCGGACGCGATACTTCTTCCCGGCAAAATATCCGCCGAGGAGGGCGTGTTTATAGAAACCGTCGCTCTGGCTGTCGCCACGCTCGACAAGCTGAAGCTGGAAAAGGGCGAGCACATCGTCATCGTGGGCGCAACCGACGTGGGACTTGCGCTCGCGCAGGTCGCTCTGTATTATCAGGCCGTGCCTATCGTCGTCGACATGCGCGGCGACAGATTGGAGCTCGCCGAGAAATTGGGCATCTACTACACGATTAACATCGTCGACACCGACCCCGTGAAAAAGATTTTCAGCATCACCTGCGGCAAAATGGCGGAAACCGCCGCCTATTGTCTGTTGTCGGGCATGCCGCTTCAACGCTCGTTTGACTGCCTGGCGCGCTTCGGCCGCGCGGCGATTGTGGGCATGGAGCATCTCGGCCGCGACATGACGATAAACCTATTGCCCATTTTTGAAAAGAACGTCACGCTCGCGCCCGTGTCCGGAGCCGACGACAACTATCTTTCCGCAGTCAACATGCTGGCTTCGCGCGCGGTCAACGTGCAGCCGCTGATTACGAAAAAAATCCCCTTCGAGTCGGTGGGTGCTTCTCTCGCCGAAATGGGCGACGACACAGACAAGTACGCCGGCGTAGTGGTGGAGATAGACAAGCTGTAAAACAAATTCGGCTGTCGCGATATTCGGCTTATCGAAAAATAAAAGCAATATGTCAATGAAAAACGCCTCGGATTTACGGGGCGTATTGTTATGCCGCAGGGGCAAGGGAAACGGGCTCTATGGCGGTAGGTCGCCGCGCCGTCCGCTTTGCATAAAATGAATATCGCCATAAATTTCGCGAAAAGCGGCGTTATTTGGTTGCAAAAGGCGAAAAAAGATGTTATAATACCACTTGCCCTGCGAAATAGGGTAATCCTTTCTCTTGGGAAACAAGGGACACATAGACCATAAGGAGGTATATTATGAACAAGTACGAGGTTCTCTACATTCTCGACGCAAAGCTCGACGACGCGGCAAAGGACGCGCTCATCGAGAAGTTCAAAGGCGTGGTTGAAACCGCCGGCGGCTCCGTCGAGGGAGTGGACAAATGGGGCGTTAAGAAGCTTGCCTACGAGATTAACTTCAAGTCCGAAGGCTATTACGTTCTGATGAACTTTACGGCTGACGCGGCTCTTCCGCAAGAGCTCGAGCGTCAGATGCGCATCACCGACGAAGTAATGCGTTTCATCGTCGTAAAGAAGTAACAAAGGGTAAACCGTTATGAACAAATGTATTTTTATCGGTAATCTTACGCGCGACCCCGAACTCCAGACGACCGGCAGCGGCATTTCGCTGTGTCGTTTCTCGATTGCGGTCAACCGTAATTATTCAAACTCGAACGGCGAACGCGAGGCTGACTTTATCAACATCGTCACCTGGCGCGGTCTTGCCGAGAACTGCGGCAAGTACCTTAGTAAGGGCAGGAAGGTCTGCGTTGTCGGTCAGCTCCAGACGCGCACCTACGACGACAAGGACGGTAACAAGCGTTACGCGACCGAAATCGTAGCCGAGGACGTCGAGTTTATCAATTCCGGCGCAAACAGCGGCGACGGCGCGGAGAGAAGCGGCGGCTATACGCCCCGTCAGTCCGCTCCCGAAAAGACCAAAAAGGTCAGCGAGCTCGAGCCCGTCGACACCGACGATTTGCCGTTCTAATCAAATTTCAAGAGGTTAATTATCATGGATAAGAAAAACGTAAACAAGGCTAACGACACGGACGACAAGTCCAAGAAGTTCAGAAGAGCGCCCAAGAAAAAGGTGTGCGCGTTTTGCGTAGAGAAAGTCGAGGAAATCGACTACAAGGACGTAACCCGTCTTAAGAGATTCACCACCGAAAAGGGCAAGATTGTTCCCCGTCGCGCTTCGGGCGTGTGCGCCGAGCATCAGCGTCAGCTCTCCACCGCAATCAAGCGCGCTCGCGCTATAGCTTTGCTCCCCTACAAGGGCGAGTAATCGCTGCGGAGGCGGGCTTAACGGGCAGGCTTTTTCCTTTTCGCGAGTCCGAAAAATAACGAACGAATACCGTCGGTCACACAGTGGTCGGCGGCATTTTTTTTGTAATCGGAATTTACAAAATTTTAATTGCCGAGTTTGTAAAATTGCTTGACATTACGTCGGCGACGGGAGTAAAATAACCGAGGTAATAAAAAAAGGAGATAATAATTTATGAAAAAGAGCAAAATCGTTCTTGCCGCGCTTTTGGCGGTGTGCCTGGCGTTTTCGGCGTTCGCTCTCACGGGCTGCGGCGAGAAACTTGCCGACGAGGTTTTCGTTTTCTACACATACGAGAACGAAGAGGGCAACGGCATCATGTATCACGGCGAGGAAACGCTGGCTATGCACATTTCTCAGTGGGCTTCCGACTTCAAGCCGATAGGATATAAGGGGAAAGACCCCGGCGTAGTCAAATTCAAGGCGGAAATCCCTGCCGACGCGATTAAGTTCTCTGGTGACGTGTTTGAAAACAAGAGAGTCGTTGCCGTCGAACGCGTCGACGACACGCACATCAACGTCAAGATTGCGGGTTCGGTTTCGCCCGAAAAGGACAACGGCGAGTCGTCGTCCCACGCGATCAGGATTTACGCAAGCGCGTTCGAGAACACGATTGAGAATGAATATGTGGAGAGGTCGCTGAATTATCAGACAGAGGCTCCGAAGATTGAAGCGGAGTATTGGACTTACAACAATAACGAGATGAAGATGTTGCTCAGCGTTCCGGCGTTCGGAACAAAAGGCGCGAACAACGTCGTGACTTCCGTAACGAAAGAGGACGTCAAGTACTATACCACAAGAGATGCCGACATCAGCGACGTTGCCGACGTTACCGACATGAGCAAGCTGAAGGACGCTACCGACGCCGAGAATTACAGCATAAAGTTAGTAAACAAGAAGAAAAGCGGCAAGAGCGTCTACAACCTCGAAATCACTTTCAACAACTACCACATGTTCATGGAAGAGAGGTTTGATATGCTGTTCGTTTCGGTCAAAGTCAATATCGGCGACGGCTGCGAGGGTGACGCTGACAGCTATTTGATGCTTGTCAAAGCCAAGAAGAGCAACGCGGAATATCCTGCCGACGTCAATGCTTGAGTAACAAATAAACGACAAACGAAAGCGCTTGTAAAAGCTACGGGCGCTTTTTTCGTTGCCGTAAAGTTGAGTAATGACTGTTCGCGACGAATAATCGGATTAAGTCAACGGAGATTTTACCGTCTGACGACCCTGAATCTGAAACAAAACTCGCGGCAGCCCTCGGGGCGCGCGAACGGGCAGTCGCAGCCGTCCGGCACGCAGCGCGGAAGCGCGGGCGGAAACACGGGCGGAAACGCCTGCGGCTCGTCGCACGGGCAGGGGTACGGAAAGCAGTCGCACGGAAAATCGCAACACGGGTCGGGCTTTTTCGGGCACGGCTTCGGCGGCGGACAGTCGGGACAATCCGCGTATAGAAATCGTCGCGGTCTGTACGGCTCGGCATAGCACGGCTTTTGCGCCTTCGGCGGAGGGCAGAACTTCGGCGGCGGACAAGGCGGCGGACAAGGACAAGGCTGCGGACAAGGATAAGGCTGCCGACGCGGACAGGGCTCGGGGCAGGAACCGCAAAAGCCGCAATAAACGTTCAAAAAATCGAATAAATCCATTTGCTTTCTCCCGTAGGTACTCGTCATCATTATATGCGCGAGCAGCCGCTTCGGACAGCGTAATCGATTGACTTATTGCGGACAGAGTTGTATAATTACGGTAATCGCGGAGGTAGTAACTGAGCCTATGAGAAAGGTTGCCGCAGCCGCAAAACTCGGAGGTAATTTTTATGGAGAAAAAAATCATGCTCGCGGCGCACAGGGGCTATTCGGCGGTATATCCCGAAAACACCATGCTCGCGTTCAGAGAAGCGCTGAAGCTCGACATCGACATGATTGAAACCGACGTCCACATGACGCGCGACGGCGTGCTGGTGCTGATGCACGACCACCTCATGGACCGCACGTCCGACATGACGGGTCCGATTGTGGACTACACCTACGCCGAGCTTGAAAAAGCCGACATGGGCTCGTGGAAGGACGCTCGCTTCAAGGGCGAAAAAATTCCCAAGCTGTCCGAGCTTCTGGACTTACTGAAATCGCGCCCCGAAATCGAGCTCAACGTCGAGCTCAAGGACTACCCGAAGGAGCTCGGGGCTCACGCCTACGAGTGCGCCGACAAAGTAATAGCTATGCTCGAGGACTACGGCATGCTCGACCGCTGCATGATAAACAGCTTTTCGGGCGACTTACTGAACTACATCTACACCAAGTACCCCGGGAAAATCCGCCTGCACGGCTACTATCCCGTGCGCTTCCTCGGCGACCAATTCAACGAGAACATCTGGGACCGCTGCTATTGCGTGTGCCTGTTCAACGTGACGTTCGACGAAAACGGCAAAGCCGATTGGAGCAACAATCGCGAGGTGTGTCCGCAAGAAGCGTTCGACCGCGTGGCTTCCCACGGCGCGCAGCGCTGGCACTACTACAAGGAAGAGCACGAGGAAATCTTCCGCGCGGCAATCGAGCGCGGCACGAGCGCATTCACATGCAACGACCCCGTTAAAGCCGCCGCCATCCTCAAAAAACTCGGCAAAAGATAGGATAAAAGAAAACAAAATAAAAACGGGCTTGCGATTGTTTCGCAAGTCCGTTTTTCGCTTCTTAATCGTTGCTTCTATTTGTTATCGTTCTTGTTATCGTTCGCCGTTTTTCAGGCGATTTTGAGTTTTTACCGCAGCCTAATCCTTGTCCTCGGGAGGGAAGAGCACGCAGCCGGCGGCGCGGAAAGCGCGCACCTTTTCGTCGAGCAGAGCCTCGGTGACGGCAAACTTTTCGGCGAGGCAAGCCTTGCACAAAAATTCCGTCGCGCCGCGGTTAATCAGTTTTTTGGAAAGCCCCACGTCAATCGGGCTCAATTCCTTGCCGCACTTTACGCAGCGGCTCATTGCGGAATGACCTTGACGCGCAGCAGCTTGCAGCCGTGAGCCGGGATAGAGGCGACGTAGGCGTAGTTATGAATTTCAAATTCCTCGCCCGACCACGCGTCGCGAGCCATAAGCCGCACTTTGGTCACGGGCGGAAGTCCTATCTGGTCGCCGCGGAAGTTGCACACCGCGTCGTTGTCGTTCATATTGAACAGCGCGACGGCGACGTCGCCGTTTTCCATCATGCGCGCCACCACCGGCGTGTTGCCGTGATTGATTTTCATCCACTCGTTGTTCGCAACGTAGGGCTGAGCTCCGCGCCCGTCCTGATTGATTGCCAGCACGTCGCGGTTCGTGAGAATTTTGTACGCCTCGTCGTCCAGCTTGCGTATATCGCAGCCTATCATCAGCGGCGAGCCGAATATAGCCCACGCGGAGAAGTGCGTGCGGTATTCCTCGTCGGTGCAACCGCCCAAGCCCACATTCCCGACTCCGTGCATGCCGACTACCAGCATATCCATATCGTTGAAGCAGCCGATGCCGCCGAACGGCATAGAGCCCTCGTCGTTCTTATACTCGCAAGTGATGTCGACCTGCTGCATGATGATGTTCTTCACCGAATTCCAATTATCGAAAATATCGCCCGTCGAACGCCACATGCCGGCTCCCGTCGAGCGAATCCACTCGTGGGTTTTCTCCGCGCCCCAGCTGCATGCGCTGAAAAGAATGTCGCGGCCGCAGTTGGCGAGCGCCAAACCCATTCTGCGGTAGAGGGATTTGCCGGCTATGAACTCGGGCTTGTAGCAGAAATCATACTTCAAAAAGTCCACGCCCCACTCGGCAAAGGTCTTTGCGTCGATAAACTCATAGTCGTAGCTTGCCGGGTACTGACCGCAGGTGAGTACGCCTGCGCACGAGTACATGCCGAACTTCAAGCCCTTGGAGTGAACGTAATCGGCTAGAGCTTTCATGCCCGAGGGGAACTTGTTTTTGTCGGGTACGAGCCTGCCGCTACTATCGCGCGTTTTCTCCGCCCAGCAGTCGTCGATGACGACGTAGTTGTAGCCGAACTTGTCAAGTCCCTTTTCGACGATAACGTCCGCCATTTCGCGCACAAGTTTTTCGTCGATTTTCTCGGCAAAGGTGTTCCAGGAATTCCAGCCCATAGGGGGTCTTGTCGTAAACATTGATTTTCCTCCGTTTCGGTTTTTTGATTTTGGCGCGGAGCAGCCGCCCCGTCCGGAATATTATACCACCGCCGCGAGTTTCGGACAATAGCAAAGTGTTTTTACTTTTTAATGATTTGTTCGATTTTAGGCTTACAATGGCTACAATTCGCGCATAAATAATATTTTTAGTTTTAAAGTATGATTAAAAACGCAAAATGCACGCAAAATCGTTTGACGGTATAAGAAATTTCCGGCATAATACCGAATGTGGCGCCGTCGCGGCTTGTGCCGGCGAACGTCGAAACAAGCCCTTATGCGGAAAAACAATCGTCAACGTTCTTTCTTGCTCTGCTTGCCAATACTCGGATTACGGAAAGCAGAACAACTACAACAGAAGTACGGAAATCGACTTCACCGAAAGCGGCGTAGTCGTAGTCCGCTCAGAAACGGGAACGAGAGTTATTCTCATCGAATATCTTGTCGACGACGTAGCCACGCCGGACAGTATAATAATCCCCGAGAACGTTACCGAGATTTCGTCCTCAGTATTCTCGAACCGCGGCAACCTTGTGAACGTAACGCTCCCTTCGTCCTTGAAGAAAATCGGCGAATATGCGTTCAGCTGCACGGGCATAACCTCCGCAGAACTTCCCGAGGGTTTGACGGAAATCGGCGAGTATGCGTTCTATTGCTCGCAGCTGATTCATAATAACGATAACATAACGCCGAAAAATGCGGCGCGGAGCGAGTTGCGACATGCGACTTGCATCGCGCCGCTTTACTTGTTTGTCCGTGAAAAAGCAAAAACGCAACAAATAATTTACGGAAAAACGATTGATATAACACGGGTTTATTGGCATAATTAAGTTAGAGCCGAAGCGCGGCGTATGCGCATCAAAACAGAAGAGGGGCGCGGCGCGTTTCACGGGCGCGAAAAACAATCGTCAGCAGTTTAGCGCGCGGCTTGTATTTTTTTACAGGAGGGACTATCAATGAAAAAGCTTGCGGTAATACTGCTTGCCGTGATTATGGCGCTCAGCATGGCTGTGTTTGCGGCTTGCGCGAACAAACCGACCGAAGAGCCGAACAAGCCCGATACCCCGGGCACCGAGCAGCCTGCGACTCCCGAAACGCCGGTGGACGAGAAAGCGGCGTTAAAGGAGAAGCTGGACGAATTCCGCTCGTACCTCAAAGCCGAGCACGACGGATTTTCCGTTTCCACCGAGATTACGATGCACGACCCCGACGACGGCGACGGCGCGATGGCGATGACCGTCGACGCTACCAAAACCAAGGTTCGCATGTCCTACACGATGAGCTATGGAGAAACGACCAAAAGCGCCGCCGTATATTACGTCTACGACGAAACCAACGAACTTTGGTACGCGGTGTCGGTTGAGGACGGAGAGGCGAGAACTCCGGACATACTGTTTGACAACGTGGACTCGGTTGATTACGTTATCGACAACGTTATCGACTCCTACGCTTCGATGGAAGGTATACTGACCGCTATGGACGAGGCGACGATTACGGACGGCGCGTTCACGCTGACGACCGAAGAGGGCTTTGTCGTCAAGATTTCTTTCGGCGAGGACTCGTACATATTTGAAATGTCGGCGAGCATGGACGGCGCGTCGCTCGCGATGAAAATGACGTTCAAGACTACGGCTGCGAGCATAGATTTGCCTGCCGAAGTCGAAACAAAGATTGCCGGCGTGACGGCGGAGCAAATCGCGGTTGCAAGGTATATCAACAAGTTTGAAAGCAGCTCTGCGCTCGTCACCGTGACCACGAGCGGCACCGGCATTGTCGCAGAAACCAAAAGCGGCTTTATCGGCGGCGGCGAATACTCGCTGTACTCCGACAATAACCAATCTAGTCTGGTGAATATAAACGGCGAACTCGTGAAAATAACGCGCAGCGGCGAGAATATTCCGGACGCGGAACTATATCCTGACCACTCGTCAACCGCAACCGTTCGCGGAATGCTGTATAACGAGCAAATTTTCACTTTCTATTCGGCTTCCGACGACAATGAAAACCCGTACTATTGCCTTAAAGATGGCAGCGACGGCAAGGTTGTCACACTGACCGAAAGAGGCAAGGATTCGTACCTCTCCAACGGCGTGACGAGCGTCGAAATCGACTATTCCGTCGAGGGTACGATTGTTATGACGATAAAAGAGATCGTCAACGAAGACGGAGAATGGAACACGGTCGTGACTCTCACGAACGTAGGAGAAGCGGTAACGCCCGACTACGCTCCGAGCGTAGAGTACGTCAAGGCTCGCGTGATAGACGGCGTTTACTACAAGACGATGAGCAGCGACGGCAAGAACACCGCCGAAGCGAGCGCGGTCTTAGGTTATATCGATATAGCGGACATAAAGGCTGCGATTGCGGTGGGCGACGAGAGCTATGACGTAAACGAAATCTCGCCGCGCTTTGTGTACAATAACGGCGCCGTGAGCGCGGTGGTTGTTCCGAGCTCGATTACCGAAGCAAACAGCTTTGCAAGCTACTCGTCCATTTACAAGATTTACTACAAAGGAGCGGAGCAGCCCGAGCTTAAATTTGCGAACCATGTTCTGCTGGTGTACCTGTACTCCGAGAGCGAGCCGACGGGCGAGGGTTACTTCTGGCACTACGACGCGAATAGCAATATTACCGAGTACAAAAACTCGATGCTGTTCACGATAACGTTCCACGTCGACGAGAACGAGGAATACGAGTTTGAAATCACGCGCGACGGCTTTATGCTGGGAATGTTGCATGACCCGGACGGAAGAAACGGAAAGAGCTTTGTCGGTTGGTACTACGACAGGGATACATGGGAGCATGTGTTCGACCTCGACAAAATCGATACCGTTACCGAAAATATCGATGTGTACGCGCGCTTCGAGAAATCGTACAGAGTCACGTTTGTGACCGACCACGGTTATATATCCGACACGGATTACGCCGTAATAGACCGCGAACCCGGCATTATGGTCAGCGACGACGTTTACGAGTTCGACGGCTGGTACTTCGACGAGGAGTTTACGAAAAGAGTCGAATTCCCGTTGGTTGTCACCAAAGACATCACGCTTTACGCCAAGTGGACCGAGAAAGCATACGGCTACAGATATGTGCACGACGAAAACGACTACATTGTCGGTTGTATTCTCGCAAACTACGCCGGCGATTCCGAGGACGTCGTTATCCCCCGGTGGCATAACGGCTATGCCGTTATCGGCGTTGACGACGACTGCTTCGAGGGGAAAGAGGACGCGATATACACGCTGGACATTCAGGCGAGATTAGGTAACATAACCACCGCCGCGTTCAAAAATCTCCGCAACCTCGTCAAGGTCACTATCGGTTACGGCAATACCGATATCGGCGGCGAAATCGCGAGCTATGACAAAGACAGCAAAACGTTTACGAAAAGCGATATTTTTTCCGGCTGTCACACAATCAGAGAACTGCGCATTCTCTCCCCGGAGCTTGAAACGGCAATCGAGACAAAAGTGGGCTACACGTTCGGCGGATTGCGCAGATACAGTATCCCCGACGAAATGGACGTTTACTACAGCGAAGATACCGAGAGCAAAATCAAAAAAGAGGGCTGCTATTTTATCCGCACTGACAGCATGAACCGCAGATGGGTGATAAAATATCTGCCGCAGTACGCCGAGACCCCCTATGACGTCACGCTTCCCGATGGTCTCTACGGCGTGGACGCCTACGCGTTCTACAAGTGCCGCGAGCACTATAAGATTAAGACCGTCGACCTCAACGACGTGAACAACATAAAGAACAACGCGTTTTTCAATTTCTCGAGTCTTACCGAGCTGACTGTTCCCGATACTGTTACCAGTATCGGAGGAAACGCGTTCGGCAGCTGCATTAACCTCCTCACGGTTACGTTCGGCACCGGCATGAAAAACCTTGCCGACGGCGCGTTTGACTACTGTCCGAAGCTCGTCGAGGTCATCAATCGTTCGGCTAAAATGACCGTCAGCAACACCAATGCGATGTTCGCCGACGTGCTCGTCATCAAGAACGACGCAAGCGCGACGAGTTCGCTCGTCTATCATGAGAACGGTTGCGTGACATTGACCGTGCCGGGCGACGACAAAGAGGCCGCTCGCGTTTATCTCGTGACTTACGTCGATAAAAACGGCGAAACGCACGAGAGTCTGACCGTTCCCGAGGGCGTAACGCACATTCGCGCCAACGCTTTTCAGAACAAAAGGGGAATAAAGAGGATAACGCTGCCCTCTACGCTTCTGTACATCGGCGAGTACGCCTTTGCGAATAGCGACGTGGCGTCCGTTAACCTTCCCGACGGCTTATTCGAAATCGGCGGGTACGCATTCAAAGACTCCGCAATCACGTCGATAAACATTCCTGCCTCCGTCGCGGCGGTAGGAGAGCAAGCGTTCTTAACCGCTACGCTCAAAACCGTCACGGTAAACGGTATTATCGCGAATATACGCAATTTGACTTTCGGGTCTGCGTTCGACGGCTACAACGAAAAAGACGGCTGCTACTACCTCGGAAACGCCGAAAACCCGTATATCATTCTTATCGGCGCAATCGACAAGACGGCTAAGAAGTGTACGATAAGCTCCTCGACGAAGCAAATCGCAGACTATGCTTTCCATAATTGCAAGCTCACTTCGATTAGCATTCCCGATTCCGTGACGTATATCGGCGCGTCCGCGTTCCGCGAGTGCGGCTATATGTACACCGTCGAGCTCGGAAGTTCCGTGATGTATATCGGCAACTACGCGTTCCTGAATTGCGTAAGGCTTTACGACATCGTCAATCACAGCTCGCTCGACGTCGCTTCCGACAGCGCGGCATACGGCAATATAGCCGACCATGCTCTCTCGATAGGTACGAGCTCCGCAATCACCAGAACCGCCGACGGCTTTGTGTTCCTGACGGTGACGGACGGCAGCAAAGCAATCAACCTCCTGATTACCTATGAGGGCGAGGGCGGAAAAGTCACGTTGCCCGAGAGCTTTAACGGAAGCAAGTACAGGGTGTACGTCGCTGCGTTTAGCAGAAGAGCCGACATCACGCAGATTACGATTCCCTCGGCGGCAATCGAACCCACCCGAATCACGCTAAGCACCGGCAGGACGATAAACGGCATCGGCAGAGTCGCATTCGCCGTCGCCGAACGCGACGTTATCGAGCTTAAGATAAACTTTATCGGAACACGTGAGCAGTGGGAAGCGATTGACAAGGATGATTTATGGTACAACGAGCTGACTAGGGTTACCGTTACCTACGTCGCCGAATAAAAAGCAAGACAACATCAAGAAAACAGACTGAAAAAGGTTGCGGCTTAAACGTCGCGACCTTTTCGCGTATTTAAGCCGCGAGTATTTAGTGTTCGCCGTTGACGGGAATTCGCGCCGTCGGAGAACTCTATTGCCGCGGCTAATCCGTGTCCCGTCCGCGTCTTACAAAAAAATTTTTTTAATTTTATAAAAAACCCTTGACAAAGACCGAAAAGAAGTGTATTATATAGATGATAATGATAATCGTTATCACTTAACGACGCATTATCGAAACTCTTACACGGTATCGAGCGCAAAATAAATGAGCACAAACAACGAACAAGTGAACGGCAAGCGGCGAGGCTCCTTGCAGCGCGAAGTGATTTACGAAACGCTGAAAGGGACTACGGCGCACCCGGACGTGGACGCGATACTCGCGATGATCAATGACAAGCTCCCGGGCATAGGCGTGGCGACGGTTTACAGGAACCTGCGCGCGCTGGTAGACGAGGGCAGGGTAGTGACCTTGGAAACCTCGCTGGGCAGTATTCATTACGACGCGGACGTGTCGGATCACGCACATTTCGTGTGCCGGCACTGCGGACAAATAAGCGACTTGTTTATCGGCTCGCCGCTCACGAAAACGGTGGAGGAGCTGGGGTACGAGGTAGAGGAAGAAAAATCGATACTTTACGGGCTGTGCCCCGACTGTGCGAAGGAATCGCGCCTGAAATAACGACGAATTGCGCCGAGGAAACGGCGTTTCGTAGATAAATTTAAACCAATTACGGAGGATTAGGTTATGAAAAGATGTTTGGTATGCGGATGCGTTGTAGAGGACGACGTAATGGTATGTCCGCAGTGCGGAGCCAAGAAATTCGAGGCAATCGACGAGAGAAAGACGAGCTGGGCTTGCGAGCACCACGTCGGCGACGGCAAAGTGGAGGACGCCGAGGTCATGCAGGGATTGAGGGAAAACTTCACGGGCGAGTGCACCGAGGTGGGCATGTACCTTGCCATGGCGAGAGTCGCCGAGCGCGAGGGCTATCCCGAGATTGCCGAGGCGTACAAGCGCTACGCGTTCGAGGAGGCAGAGCACGCGGCTAAGTTTGCCGAGCTTCTGGGCGAAGTCGTCACCGACTCCACGAAAAAGAATCTCGAGCTTCGCTATATGGCGGAGGGCGGCGCTTGCAAGGGCAAGCTTGACCTCGCGGTACGCGCAAAGCAGCTCGGTTACGACGCCATTCACGACACCGTTCACGAAATGGCGAAGGACGAAGCGCGCCACGGCGCAGGCTTCAAGGGCTTACTCGACAGATATTTCAAGTAATACTTATGGAAAACTACGTTATCTGCAATTGTAAGCAAGTGACGTATGCCGACGTAGAGAGCGCGCTTTACGGCAAAAAAACGTTCGACGATGTGGAAAAAGCGTTTGAGGACGTACAAAAAATAACGCATTGCACGACCGGATGCGGCGGCTGTCACGACAAAATAATCGACGCGATTTCGCGAATAATGATGAATAAATAGCGAAGGAGAAAACAACTATGAAATACGTATGCCCGTGCGGATATGTTTACGACGAAGCGCTCGGCGATCCCGATAACGGCATTGCACCCGGCACGAAATGGGAGGACGTTCCCGATGATTTCTTATGCCCGGTATGCGGACTCGGAAAGGAATTTTTCGAGGAAGAGTAGTACTTCGGCGTTAAATCCGAAACCCATTTAAGATTGACAGAAAGTCATATAAAACAGCCGACGGGCGTTTCCTGTATGCGGAAACGTCCGTCGGCATGTTTATTTTTGAAGTTATTATGACGGTTGAGAAAGAGTCAGGCTTTTTTTGGCGTGGATTCGGCGATGTCGGCGATTTTCCGTGCGACAGCATAGGCGAAACGCGCGTAATCCCACATAAGTTCCGGCGCGATTTTGCCCGCGGGCTTAAAGGAGGTTTCAAGGCACACCGTGCCGTCGTAGCCTACTTCTCCGAGCGCCCTCGCAAAGTCTGCCCAATCGATTTTGCCC
>ENA-USUG01000506-USUG01000506.1-human-gut-metagenome-genome-assembly--contig:-NODE-506-length-66068-cov-7.568775_pt1 | contig 66068 bp, 51 predicted proteins | sample MGYA00250059_ERZ773394 | MGnify/ENA primary metagenome ERZ773394 (study PRJEB29103, sample SAMN06111957) | human gut metagenome | biome: human gut; feature: ankylosing spondylitis patient; material... | reverse complement strand
AATCTAAGGTGCCTTCGGGAAGAAGAAGGCGATAACCATTCGTTTCCATTATTATATAATTGGGAGGCAAAGATAAGAATTTAGACTTAATCCCTCAGGTTTTTACGTTGGTCCCTTTTATCCTTGCATTAAAAGATTCGGAGGCAGCATTTGTAGAACGCCTTTCAAAGAAATTGATAATATTCAGGCAGTGTGTGTCTGTATTGATCGCGCCACTCTTCCAAACGTAAGAAAGCCCGATTTGTCCACTTCATCATACCGTCCGGCAAGTCGTGTCAAAGCTATATCCTTAAACCGACATTGATGATAGATTAATCCTAACCTCATAGATAAGTAATAATCTTTCTTTATATCCGGATACTCCCGAAAAAGTATTTCCTAGAACAGTGAATATTAGCAGACCTAATATATACCCAAGGTATAAATTTATGAGTTATTTATTATCTTTTGGTTTATATATGTTTTTAAACATGGCTATTTATTATGAAATTATTTAAAAAAACAATAATATTGCAGTTATTAAAGCTGGTTAAAAATGTACCACCTATTAATAAATATAATAAGATAAGTTATGAAAAAGGGATTATTTACGCTTTTAATTGTTTTTGTGGCCTTGTTTGTGGCAGATATGAGTGCGCAAACCTCTCGTAAGGCCAAAGTTCCGGTACAAAAAGATGTAGCTTTTGAATCACTTCGATGGACACAGCGCAGACCATTGTCGTTGATTAATGGTTTTAAAACTTCTATGCCGTTTAAGGTATCGCAGAAGGGTGCATTGGGTAGATTCTTTGCTAAATCAGTTGGAGATGGTACAATGATTAATGGTAATGTGATTGCTGCTAATAATTGGACGGAGGATAATTTGCATTATGGTGTTTATTCCTTTAATGCAAAAGGTGATTTTACTATTGATCCTATTATTGAAAAAGCTGAATTAAATTCACCAATGGCTGTTTATGCTAAAGGAAAATATTATACTTTTGGCTATCAGGAATTTTGGGGGATGTTGCTTGAAGTTTCTTGTACTATATTTAATACCGAAACGTGGGAAAGAGAAAATGTATCTTCTAACGAGGCGGTATGGAATAATATTCCGGTATCTTCTGCGATGGCTTATGATGCGACAACCGACAATGTGTATGCTGTAACTTATAATGCAGATCTGACCGGGTATTATTTAAGTATAATGGATCAGGAGAATGGTACTTTTACTAGAATAAGTGACTTAAGTAGAGCATTTATTACACTTGCTGTTGCACCGGATGGGATATTATATGGTATTAGTGAAGAGGGAGTGCTTTACAAATTGGGCAAAGATGGGACAGAAACATTTATTGGAGTAACGGGCTTAACTCCTAAATACTCTCAATCTATGATCTGTGATCCTATTACCGGAAAATTATATTGGGCATTTATCAATGATCAGGAATCTGCACTTTATGAAATAAATACTTTGACAGGTACAGCCTATAAAATTGATGATATGCCTCATTTTGAAGAAATAGTAGGCATGTTCATTGAGGCTCCCGCTTTTTCTGATAAGGTGCCGGAGGCAGTGACAGATTTGAAATTTACTCCAAGCTTAGAGGGTAGTTTGAACGGCATTGTTTCTTGTGTTGCTCCGACAGAAAATAAAAAAGGAGAAAACCTTTCTGGGACCGTCAAGGTGACGATTTATTCCGGAATGGAAAAGATTCTGGAACAAGATGTAACCCCGGGAACTACGGTACGAAAAAATAATTACACTTTTGATGCAAATAAACTGTATACGCTTTATGCAGTAGCGTCAAATTCGGAAGGTGAAAGTCCGAAACAGAGTATTACCATTTATGTGGGTAAAGATGTGGCTAGTGCTCCTAGTAATGTGACACTTAGTATTCAAGAAAAGCAGGCTACACTTACTTGGATTGCCCCGCGTATCGGATTGCAGGATGGTTATATTGATCCGACACAAGTCTCTTATAAAATTGTACGTCATATGGGAGATGATGAAGGTACGTTTGTCACTACAACAGCGGCTGGTGTTACGACTTGTTCGGATATAGTACCTAATGCTACGGCAAAGTATTCTTATGCAGTAACAGCTATGTATGATAATAAAGAAGGGGGCACAGCAATATCTAATAAGGTATTGTCAGTAGGTGCTTATGAGTTACCATTCTATGATGATTTTAGTGACGGAGACTTATCTACTTCACTTTACACTTTTCTGGATTTAGATGAAGACGGACATGATAATCAGAGCGAATGGTTTTGGAAGGAAGATGAAAAACTGATGCAATTCTGTGCAGATAATGTACATGTCGGCAATGACTGGCTGATTACTCCGGCTATTCATCTGGATGGTAAAAACTTATATGATCTGAACTTTAACATTAATATGGGTAAACCTTCTAATTTGAGAGTAACCATTGGTACATCGACAGATCCGAAAGACCATACTACTATTTTGGATTTAAATAATATCAATGACACTTATAAAACTAATCATTCGACTGTCTTAAAAGCTTCCGAGGGGATCTATTATATAGGTTTTTATGCTTACAGTGGTTTAGAAAGTTTTTACATGAATTTGTTTGATATAAAATTGGAAGCCGGTGTGTCTTCAGAAATCCCTGATTCTATCTATAATTTGAAAATAGTTCCGGCAGAAAAAGGTGAGGCGTCTGCTAAGATATCATTCAATGCACCGAAGACACTGGTAAATGGTACCCCTATTCCTAGTTCATTTAAAGTGAATGTTTATCGGAATGATGAACTTGCTAAAGAATTTTCAGTTACTCAAGGGCAAATTGTAGATTGGACAGATGAAAAACCTGTTTTGGGTAGTAGTACTTACCGTTTTGTCGCAGTTTTGGGTGAATTGGAAGGATTTGCTAATTCCAAAACTGTTTGGATTGGTCCGGATATCTCAGAACCTGTAAAAGATGCGACAGCTAAAACTATTGATGGTAATATGCACGTGTTATTGACGTGGAAGGCTCCTGAAAAAGGTGCTAACGGTGGCTATTTTAATATTAATGATATCACTTATTCTATATGGCGCAGCAATGATGGAAAGGAGTATACACAGTTAGAAAAAAATCTTAAAGTGTTGACCTATACCGATGTCGAAATAGAAAAAGAACTTAATGGTAAACAAGACAGCTACTATTATGCAGTGACTGCCGACTCTAAGAGTGGAGTAAGCGAAGCAGATGCTAAATTTATAGTAGTAGGTACTCCCTATAAGTTTCCTGCATGGGAATCTTTCCCGAATGGTCAATTCCATATTTATCCGTGGACAACAGAACCAATCGAGGGCTCGTTTAGTTGGGAATGTTTACGTGATGACAGAGATGCTGAAGTATATCCGCAAGATAATGATAAAGGATTTATTAAATTCTATAATACTTGGTCGGAAAAGGCAGATAGTCGTTTGAAAACTCCTGTGCTTGATTTAAGTGGAAGTAAAAATCCATCGTTTAGTTTCTTCATGTTCCACTGGAAGAATGAGGATGTAGAGGCTGATGGTGGAAAAACTAAAATATCAATTGAAATATCCGTAGATGGTGGAGCATTTAAACAAATAGGTGAAGATATAACGGCGGGTTATGAAAGAGATGGCTGGGTAGAACATCGTATTTCTTTGGCTGAATATAAAAATGCAAAACAGGTACAATTCGGTTTAAGGGGATATACAGATAATACTTGGATGTATTATTATGTGGATAATATTCGTATAGAAGAACAGGAAGATAATGATTTGGCTGTAACTGGATTCTACGGAACAGAAAGCGGAAACATAAATGATGAGTGTGTTTATACATTACAATATTTTAACCGTGGTTTGAAAGTTGCTTCTGGATATAAGATTGAATTATATCAGGATGACCAATTAGTACAAAGCCTGAATGGTGAGGATATCCAACCTAATGAAATAAAGATAGTAGATTTAAAAACTTTATTGAGTGCGGCTAAAGCTGGGCAAGAAAGTGTATTCTATGCAAAAATTGTTTATGATAAAGATGGAAATACTGATAATAATCAGAGTCCTTTTGTAAATACGACGATAAAAGAGTCTTGGTATCCTGTCGTTGAAGATCTTAAAGGCACAGCAAAGGGAAATGAAATAATGTTGTCATGGACTGCACCTATTATTCCGACTACACCAACCGAAACATTGGATGGAGTAGAAGATTATGAACCGTTTGCCATCAATAATATTGGGAATTGGGTTACTTATGATGGTGATCAAAGTGGAGCCGGGACAATAATAGGGCTTCCTGATTATCCGAATAGAGAGAAAAATCAGGCATTCCAGGTTTGGGCTTTTGGCTATTTGGATGGTGCTTCTGCTGAAGATTATCCGTATTTACAAGCCAGAACAGGAGACCAATGCTTTATTTCTTGGTATGCAAATACTTCTTATATCGGCGAAAGTCCTTTCAATGATGATTATTTGATTTCTCCGGAGGTCTTGGGTGGGACTAAAGTTGGTTTTTATATCCATCGTATAGATGAAGATGCAGATGAAGAATATTATCAAGTAATGTATTCCACTACTACTCAAGATCCAGAAGAGTTTAAAGTATTGCAAGAAGGGGCAGCTGCTTACGATTGGGAAAAGGTAGAAGTTACTTTGCCGGCTGATGCACGTTATTTTGCTATTCATTATATAGCCGAGGACCAATACGGTATTTTGATTGACGATATAAGTTATACTTCTGCTGTTTTCGCACTGAAAGTGAAAGGATTTAATGTATTCCGTGATGGACAAAAGATAAACAATGAATTATTGATAGAACCAATGTTTAAAGATACAGGTGTATCAACAGGAAAGCATAATTACCAAGTTTCTGTAGTGTATGACCGTGGTGAGTCTAATGCTTCAGAGGCGATTGAAGTTACTGCCGGTACCGGTATACATAATATAAGAGCAGGAGTGAATGTTTTTGTGGAGAACACTCGTATAGCAGTTATAACTGAAAGTATTCAACCGGTTTATATTTATACTGTAGATGGTAAGTGTATTGCATCTGACGTGATAAAGAATAAAGCCTATTTCTCTGTAGAAAAGGGTATATATATAGTTAAAGTTGGAGAGATGGTGACGAAAGTTGTTGTAGGTGAATAATTATAAAATGGAGAGTATGCGTTTATATTGGCGCATACTTTCACTTAAATAAAAAGATAATTATGAATAAAAATATATTGTTATTTGCCTTATGTAGTATATTAACGGCTGCGATTTATGCGCAAACATATAAAGTAAATCTTGGCTATCTTAATGAACAAAAAGCATCAGATCAATCAGATGGTGTAGTATTGGGGTATTGTAGTGAAAAACTTGTTATGCAGGTTGGAAAAGGAGAAAACACAGAAGTTGCTGCTGCTATTTATATACCTGCACTTATGTTGAAACCGTATATCGATAATAAGATTAAAACTATCCGCTACGGCCTAATGTCGGCAACGACAGAAACCTCTATATTTATAAAAAAAGATTTAAATGGAGATAACGTTGTTACAAAGTCTGTGGGTGATGCTACACGGGGATGGAATGAAGTAGAATTGGAATATATCATTGGTGAGGAAGGGCTTTATATCGGGTATGAAGCAAAAGGAACAGATCCATTGGCTTTATCGGATAATTATTCGGAAAATGGATTGTTTTTGCGTGAGTCCGATGGCTCTTGGGGAAATTATGCCCAAATGAATGCGTGGAATGCACTGAATGTAGAGATAATTGTTAATGGAGATAATATGCCTGTCAATGTTATGTCAATCCTTAACTTGGATGATATTTATGCTCAACAAAACAAGAGTTTTATAATATCCGGTATTGTGGAAAATCTATCTGTCACGAATGTGAATAACTATGAAATTACCTATAAAATAGATGATGGGGAAACGAAGAGCCAAATCTTTAACGACAAAATGTTGGCAAGTAACTATAGAGATACTTTCCGTATTGAACTATCTTCTTTAAATGAAGTCAAGGATTATAAAATTGAAGTCAATCTTTCTAAAGTAAATGGAGTAGCGAATACAAATACTTATAATAACACGTGGGAATCATTAATCCATTGCAAAGAATATCTTTTCCCACGCAAAGTTGTGATAGAGGAGGGCTCCGGTACCTGGTGTAAATATTGTGTGCGGGGCATTGTCGGTATGCAGGAAATGAAAAAACGATATCCTGAAAATTTTATTGGAATAGTGTCTCATAAAGGAGATGTGATGGCTGCCAGTTCTTATGCTCAACTGCATTCTAAGTTTTTCTCTGCCGGTTTACCCAATAGTGTAGTGAATCGTAAAAGTAACTTAGTAGTAGATCCTGCGCTTGAGAATCTTGAAAAGGCATTTAAAAAAGAATGCATACCTTCGGATATTGGAATAGAAGTTACAGCAAGTTTTACATCTAATAATAAAGACGCTATTGATATTAGAACGACCACGACATTTGGATTTTCGGAAGAAAATGTAGCTTACCGAATAGCTTTAGTACTTGTTGAAGACAGTGTTACCGGGACAGGACAACAATATGAACAGTTGAACGCTTATACAAAAGAAAGCGGAGGTCAGTTCGACGGCATGGAAATGGGTGGCTTTGAGAATCTTCCATATGTGGTACCTGCCGATCAGATGGTATATGAAAATGTAGCACGGGGTATTTATAAATCTTTTGTGGGTAATTTGAATAGTGTGCCATATATTGTCGAAAAAGGAGTAGGATATAAATTTTCGTATACTATAGATAAGACTTCTTTTAAGAGTGCTAAAGTCAATAATAAAGAGAATTTGTTGATTGTAGCTTTATTGTTGGATACTAATACCGGAGAAATAATAAATGCTGATAGAGTGAAAGTCGGGGAGTATAATCCTTTAGATATGACGAATTCTGAAATTTCTGAATTGAAGGTTTATGCAATAGATGGTCGTATCTGTGTAGAAGGGGCATATGATAATCTGCACGTATTTACTTCGGATGGAATAGAAGTAGGTTCTGATAATTTGCAATACGGAATTTATTTTGTTCAGATAATAAGAGGAAGTGATATAATTGTACGTAAAGTATATATTTCCCAATAATATTCTATTTAAAAGTAAATAGTTGTATTTTATTACGGCTTTTAATTTTAATCAAGTTGGTATTTATGCTAAAATCGACGGTGACTTTTTCGATCACCGTCGATTTTATATTGTATGAAAGGAAGTATTCTTAGTCGAATTCTACTAAGATGCGGAATACTTTTCCCGGGGCTGCTGCCCATTCCTGCATGGCCTTTAATGCAGTTTCAGGTTTAGCTATTTTACTGATTAATTCATCTTTAGGACAAGTTTCTTGCTCCATATAGCGGATGACTGCTCTAAAATCGGCAGGTAAGGCATTGCGTGAACCACGAATATCCAATTCTTTTTGTACGAAATACTTAGTTTGAAATGCTATTTCTGTTTTCGCATAACCTATACAGACGACCCTTCCGGTAAAGCCTACTTCATCTATTGCCATTATGTAAGTAGCCGGACTTCCTACTGCTTCGATGACTACATCCGGACCCAATCCTTCTGTTATTTCCAATAAACGTTCATGTACGTTTTCTGCTTTTGAATTGATGGTGTGGTGTGCACCTACCCGTTTTGCTAACTCTAATTTTTCATCATCAAGGTCTACGGCAATGACTGTTGCTCCGCGAAGTGCGGCACGAATGATGGCTCCGATTCCAATCATTCCGCAACCGATGACCATCACTGTGTCAATGTCGGTAACTTGAGCACGTGAAACTGCATGGAAACCTACACTCATCGGTTCTATCAGAGCACAATCTCTTGGCGAAATGTTTGCAGCAGGGATAACTTTAGTCCACGGCAGCACAACATATTCGCACATGGCTCCATTGCGTTGCACGCCCAATGTCTCATTATGCTCGCAAGCATTCACCCTACCATTACGGCATGAAGCACACTTGCCGCAATTAGTATATGGATTAACGGTCACGTTCATTCCCGGTTTTAAGGATGCCGGAACTCCTTCTCCTGTGGCTTCGATAACGGCTCCCACCTCATGTCCCGGTATAACGGGTAGTTTTACCATGGGGTTGCGTCCTAAAAACGTGTTTAAGTCCGAACCGCAAAAACCTACGTATTTAATCTTAACGAGAACCTCTCCCGGATTCAAAACCGGTTTCTCAATATCGACTACCTTCATCTCAGAAGGAGCTGTAATCTGAATTGCTTTCATTTATTATCTATAATTTAAGTTGTTTTAATCAATGACTTTATATCCTTTCCAACCATAATATGCGCAAAACAAGAAGCAAATCATGGGGATGAGGTAAGCTATATAGTAGATATGTTCATTTAAATGCATCACATATGCTGTGAGCTGAGGCAAGCAGGCATTCCCTACGATAGCCATTACCAGAAAGGCGGAGCCGCTTTTGGTGTTACTCCCCAGGTCTTTTAGTGCCAATGAAAATTGTGTCGGGTACATGATAGACATGAAGAAAGAGATAGCCAGCATGGCATATAATCCTACCCAACCGCCGAAACAAGCTACTATAATACATAATAGTACGTTGACGATTGAATATATCAGCAACATATCTTGCGGGCGGAATTTTATCATGAGTAATGTCCCTATCCAACGTCCTAACAGGAAAGCGAGCATATAGAGACCGAAGAAAGTCGTTGCGGTATTTTCCGGTAGTCCGGCATAAGTACAACAATAAACCAGAAACAAGCTGTTAATCGCAGTCTGTCCACCATTATAGAAGAACTGTGCGATAACTCCCCAGCGCAAGTGTGAACGTTTTAATACTTTAAAATCAATTAGTTTCTCGCCTTTCTTCTCTTCTCCTTCTATGCTGTCGCCTTCTTTTATCTTTGGCAATTTGGAAAAGATGAAGATGACTGCGATTATGATTAATAATAGTGCGAGCATCAGATAAGGAAGTTTCATGGCATCTGTTTCCATTTGTATATAGCCGTCCCATCCACCGGGGAACTCGGCAGGCAATGATTCACGGGTGTAATGATTCCCGCTGAGTATCAGTTTGCTAAGAAACATGGCGGCGATGAATGCCCCTAAACCGTTGAATGATTGAGCCAGATTCAGCCTGCGTGGTGCAGTGTCCGGATTACCAAGTGCTGTTACATAAGGATTGGCAGCTGTTTCCAAGAAACACATACCGGTGGCAATGATGAAGAAGATGCACAGATAAGCCCAGTATTCTTTTAATATGGCTGCGGGAAAGAATAACAACCCTCCACAGGCTGCCAATAATAATCCGAAGACGATTCCTGACTTATAGCTATATTTTTTCATAAACATGGCAATGGGAATCGGGCAGATAAAGTAGGCGAGCCAATAGGCACTCTCGGTAAAAGAGGCTTCGAATGCATTTAACTCGCAGGTTTTCATGAGCTGTCTAATCATGGTGGGTAACAGATTACTGCTGATTGCCCATAAGAAGAAAAGGCAGAAAATGAGTGCTAAGGGAATAAAATAGTTATTTTTTTTCATGGTAATGATAATGACGTAATTAGTTATTCGGACATATTCTTTATATAAGGAAGGGTTATCAGGTTTGTAAAACCATAGAACCTTTCGGCATTTCTGCCTAAAAACAATTCTTTTTCTTCCGGTGTCAGTTCTTTTGTTTTCAATATAAAGTCGTAAGACATTTTATAAGTGATGGCGGTGATGGTACGAGGATAATCCGAACCCCACATCAACTTCTCTATTCCCACAAGGTCTGCTGCTTCTTTAATGGCATTTACAGCTCCGTTGAACGGGTAAAATTCATCATTGAATAACCAGGTAATTCCTCCCGATTCAATCATCACATGCTTATTGCGGGCTAATTTTATTTGCTCCTGCCAATTGCGGGTTGTTACCATTCCGAAATGGCCGATAGCGATTTTTAGTCGGGGACATTCCTGAATAATTTCTTTCATTTCTTGCACTTGTGTGTCGCCGTCGGCTAAATCAATGGAAAGAATGGTGTCATGTTCTTCCATGTAATGAAACATTTCCATCATTTCGGGGCTGTTCAGCATCACTCTTCCTTCTTTTAGAAATAATCGGTGAGCGGGAATTTTGATGGCTTCGAACCCTGCGGCAATCAGTTCCTTTGCTTGTTGCAGATAGCCCGGTTTACGGAACTCGCACATACCGCATACAAAAAAACGGTTAGGGTACTGATTCTTGACTTCTGTCAGATAATCATTTTGGATACCGTCAATATATTCCTGTGTGACTACAGCTGCGGATACTTGGGCATAATCCATATTCGAGAGAAAGACTTCCGCACTGTTTTTCCCGTCGATCATGAATGGAGGAATCATTTGCCGCTCTTCTCCCATGAATAAGGAACGTCCATTCTTTAGGGTACGGATGGGTAATCCGTTTACTTCCGTATCTTGGCGTAACCACAGATGGGAGTGGGCATCGATAATTTTAAAGTTCATTCTTTCTCCTCCCATCGTTATGAGTTAGCCCATCCTACGCGTTTCTGGTCACCGATAATGTCTTGAACTTCTTTTACCAAATTCCAGTCGATCGGTTCTTCTGCGTATGCAATATTTTTCAATACATTATCCGGATTGGCAGAACTGAACAGAGTCGTGGCGATACGAGGATTGCTTACGGAATATTGAATGGCAAGTTTTTCTATCGGATAGTTTTTAGACTGGCAGTGCTGAACTGCTTTCCTACATGCTTCAACTAAAGGTTTGGGTGCGGGATGCCATGCCGGAACGCCACGCTGTGAAAGTAAACCCATAGAAAGAGGAGAGGCGTTGATAATACCGATATTCTTTGACTCGAAGAAATCCAGATAGTCTGCTAACTTCTCGTCGTTCAGGCAATAGTGGCAGAAGTTTAAAATACTTTCAACTGTGCCCGGCTCTGTATGTTCTACCACCCAATGCAGGTTTTCCAATTGCAAATCCGTAATGCCCACATGCTTCACGATGCCTTTCTTTTTAAGTTTTGCCAAAGCCGGCAAAGTTTCACCGACAACTTGATTTAGGTCGGCAAATTCAACATCGTGCACATTGATTAAATCAATATAATCTATGTTCAGTCTTTCCAGGCTTTCATAAACACTTTCCGTTGCCCGTTTTGCCGAATAATCCCATGTGTTAACACCGTCTTTACCGTAACGTCCTACTTTGGTGGAAAGATAATATTTATCACGTGGAATATCTTTTAATGCTTTGCCCAGTACGGTCTCAGCTTTATAATGTCCGTAGTAAGGAGAAACGTCGATAAAGTTCATTCCGTTTTCTACTGCTGTGAACACGGCTTTAATACCTTCTGCTTCACGGATGTCATGGAATACTCCTCCTAAAGAAGAGGCTCCGAAACTAAGGTTGGATACACGCATGCCGGTTTTCCCGATTTCATTGTAATTCATAGTCTTAACAGTTATTATTTATTGTACTTCCGGTTTCAAAAATAGGATGATAAAGAGTAAGAAAGTCCTCTGTACTACTGAAAAAAGCACGCAAACCTTTGCGTAAATGATCCGGATGAATTACATTTGTGAAAGTAATGATTTGGCAGGAATGAAGGATAAAAGGCATGTTTCTTTACGGGATTTGGCAGAAGAGTTGGGAGTCTCTGTCTCCACCGTCTCACGGGCATTGAAAGATAGTCCGGAGGTAGGGTATGAAATGAGGGAGAGGGTGAAACAACTGGCTAAAGAGCGGAATTATCGTCCCAATCCGTTTGCTGTGAGCTTGCTGAAGAACAGTCCGCGCATTATCGGCATTATAGTCCCCGATATAGTAACGCATTTTTACTCTTCTATTATAAGCGGTATTAGTGATGTGGCTCGCAGTAATCACTATTCGGTCATTATTACTTCTTCATATGAACAGTATGAGCTGGAAAAGCAGTGTGTGGAAGATTTGGTGAATATCCGTGTGGAGGGAATTATAGCGTGTATCTCTCAGGAGACGACGGATTATACGCATTTTGAAGCCTTATCCAAACAACGTGTGCCGGTTGTGTTTTTTGACCGGGTTTGTCTTCAGGATATTTACTCCTGTGTTGTGGCTGATAACGTAGAATCCGGTCGTATTGCGACCGAGCATCTTTTGTCGAATGGAGCCAAGCGAATCGGATTTATAGGAGGCGCAAACCATCTGGAGATTGTGAAACAACGTAAACATGGCTATCTGGAAGCATTGAGGCAATACCATGTCCCGATAGAACGGGAGTTGGTGATATGTGAGAAAATGACGTATGAAGAAGGTAGTGAAGCCACTTGCAGGTTGTTGGCTCTGCCTGTCCCGCCGGATGCGATCCTTGCCATGAATGATACATTGGCGTTTGCTGCGATGAAAGAAATAAAGAAACGCAAGCTGCATATACCCCAAGATGTAGCTTTGATAGGCTATACAGACGAGTTGCATTCCAATTATGTAGAGCCGGCTCTTACGGCAATGACTCACCAAACCTATAAAATGGGTACCTCTGCCTGCGATCTGCTTTTACGTCATCTAAAGGAAGAAAGCAAACCGAAGTGTATTGTTGTTCCCACTCACTTGGTAGTGAGAGATTCTTCCGTTAAGATTTAACAGACCGGTCCTTTCCGTTCATTCGTTTAGCCCGGCACATCCTATCGTTTAACCATGCCTGAACGACAGGCTTGCCATGGTGAAACGACAGGATGAGCATGGTGAAACGATTCAATTCACAGGACGGATTTATGCAACTTCCGTGAAGAAATACTTGATGATACTTTAAATCTTAATTGCATCGATATACGTTTGAGCGACAGGAAGATAATTATTTTTTGTTTTGTACTTAAAATAATTTTAAATCATAGGGTATTTATTAGGTGCAATAAAGTAGAAATTCGTAACTTTGCGCATCAAAATTCTTAATCTGCAAAGTAAATGTCTGAAACGAAGAAGATTAAAACCGCATTAGTGTCGGTTTACCATAAAGAAGGTTTGGATGAAATTATAACCAAACTGCATGAAGAAGGTGTAGAATTCCTTTCTACCGGAGGAACACGTCAGTTTATAGAATCATTGGGAATCCCCTGCAAAGCGGTGGAAGACCTGACTACTTATCCTTCTATCCTTGGAGGTAGAGTGAAAACATTGCATCCGAAGGTATTTGGAGGAATCCTTTGTAGGAGAGGATTGGAGCAGGACATTCAACAAATAGAAAAATACGAAATACCGGAAATAGATTTAGTAATCGTGGACCTTTATCCGTTTGAAGCAACAGTTGCTTCCGGTGCAAGTGAAGCGGATATCATTGAGAAGATAGATATAGGTGGCATCTCATTGATTCGTGCCGCTGCCAAGAATTTCAATGATGTGGTTATTGTGGCTTCCCAAGCGCAATATAAACCATTGCTTGATATGCTGATGGAAAACGGAGCGGCTTCTACGCTTGAAGAACGTCGTTGGATGGCTAAAGAGGCATTTGCTGTTTCATCTCACTATGATTCGGCTATCTTTAATTATTTTGATAAAGGAGAAGGTTCTGCTTTCCGCTATGCGGGAGATAATGAAAAAACACTTCGCTATGGTGAAAATCCTCATCAAAAGGGGGCTTTCTATGGTGATTTGGATGCCGTTTTCGATCAGATTCACGGAAAGGAAATTTCCTATAATAACCTTTTGGATATTAATGCAGCTGTTGATTTGATTGATGAATTCGAAGATGTGACTTTTGCTGTATTGAAACATAACAATGCTTGCGGTCTGGCTTCACGCCCTACAGTTTTGGAAGCATGGAAAGATGCCTTGGCGGGTGATCCTGTTTCTGCATTCGGCGGAGTCTTGATAACCAATGCCGTTATAGACAAGGAAACTGCAGAGGAGGTAAACAAGATATTCTTTGAAGTTATTATTGCACCGGATTATGATGTGGATGCATTGGAGATACTCGGTCAGAAGAAAAACCGTATCATCCTGGTACGCAAAGATGCTAAATTCCCGAAGAAACAATTCCGTTCTTTGCTGAATGGTGTATTGGTACAAGAGAAAGACACGGATATAGAAACTGCTGCAGATCTAAAAACTGTTACGGACAAAGCTCCGACGGAACAGGAAGTGGAAGATATGTTGTTTGCTAATAGAATAGTAAAGAATAGCAAGTCTAATGCCATTGTTTTGGCAAAGGGTAAGCAACTGCTAGCCAGTGGAGTTGGTCAGACTTCACGCGTAGATGCATTGAAGCAGGCTATTGAGAAAGCGAAATCATTTGGTTTTGACCTTAATGGTGCTGTAATGGCAAGTGATGCTTTCTTCCCATTCCCTGATTGTGTGGAGATTGCAGATAAAGAAGGTGTGACGGCTGTTATCCAACCGGGTGGCTCTGTAAAAGATGACCTTTCGTTTGAATATTGCAACCAACATGGTATGGCAATGGTCGTAACCGGTATAAGACATTTTAAACATTAAAATATAATTAAGTTAGGAAACCGGGAGTGAAATTATAGTAAGTTTCATCTTTTAGTCTTGTTTTCCTATCTCGATTATTAATTCTTAATTAATTATGGGATTATTCTCTTTTACACAAGAAATAGCAATGGACCTTGGCACGGCCAATACCATTATTATCAGTGGCGGTAAAATCGTTGTAGATGAGCCTTCTGTTGTAGCTTTGGACAGGAGAAGCGATAAAATGATTGCCGTTGGTGATAAAGCAAAAATGATGCATGAGAAAACGCATGATAATATCCGTACTATCCGTCCGTTGCGTGATGGAGTGATTGCGGATTTCTATGCTTGCGAACAGATGATGCGCGGACTTATTAAGATGGTTAATACAGGTAGTCGCCTGTTCTCACCGTCTCTTCGTATGGTGATCGGTGTTCCTTCGGGAAGTACGGAAGTGGAACTTCGTGCCGTACGTGACTCTGCGGAACATGCCGGAGGGCGTGATGTCTATCTGATATTTGAACCGATGGCTGCCGCTATTGGTATCGGTATAGATGTGGAAGCACCGGAAGGTAATATGATTGTAGATATAGGTGGTGGTTCTACCGAAATTGCCGTTATCTCTTTAGGAGGTATCGTTTCAAATAACTCTATCCGTATTGCCGGTGATGACTTGACTGCGGACATTCAGGAGTATATGAGCCGTCAGCATAATGTGAAAGTCAGCGAACGTATGGCAGAACGTATTAAAATCAACGTGGGTGCCGCTTTAACCGATTTAGGTGAAGAAGCTCCGGAAGATTATATTGTACATGGACCTAACCGTATTACCGCTTTGCCTATGGAAGTACCGGTTTGCTATCAGGAGGTAGCTCATTGTTTGGAGAAGTCGATTGCAAAGATAGAGACTGCTATCCTGAGTGCTTTGGAACATACTCCGCCGGAGTTGTATGCGGATATTGTGCATAATGGAATCTATTTGGCAGGAGGTGGTGCCTTGTTACGCGGTTTGGATAAACGTTTGACGGATAAGATTAATATTCCTTTTCATATTGCGGACGATCCTCTACATTCTGTTGCTAAAGGTACAGGTGTGGCGTTGAAGAACGTAGACCGGTTCTCGTTCCTGATGCGATAAGTAGTAATGAAGAATCTGCTGAATTTTCTTATTAAGTATAATTACTGGTTCCTCTTTCTTTTGTTAGAGGTAATCAGTTTTGTCTTATTGTTCCGTTTCAATCACTATCAGAGTAGCGTATTCTTTACCTCCGGCAATAAGACTGTAGGTAAGGTTTATGAAATATCAAGCGGAGTAACTTCGTATTTTCATCTGAAGTCGGTGAACTCGGACTTATTGGATAAGAATATAAATTTGGAACAGCAGGTGGTAGCTTTGCAGCAGAAATTACATGATTTGCAGATGGACTCTGCAACGATAACACATATCGGTGATTCTGTCTTGTCTCATTATAAGGTAATCAAAGCAAATGTGATTAATAATAGCTTGAACAGGCTGAACAATTATATTACATTAGACAAGGGAGCGGATGATGGTGTTCGTTCGGAGATGGGAGTCATTGATGGTAACGGGGTGGTAGGTATTATTTATATGACTTCCGCTCATTATTCGGTGGCTATTTCTGTGTTGAACAGTAAATCAAGCATTAATTGCAAGATAAAAGGAAGCAATTACTTTGGTTATTTGAAATGGGAAGGAGGAGACTCGCAGTATGCTTATGTAAAAGATCTGCCTCGCCATGCTAAGTTTGCTTTAGGAGATACGGTGGTTACGAATGGATATTCATCGGTGTTTCCTTCCGGTATAATGGTCGGCACGGTAGATGATATGTCTGATTCGCATGATGGTCTTTCTTATTTATTAAAGGTAAAACTTGCTACGGATTTCGGGAAGCTTGGAGAGGTGAGAGTGATTTCACATAATACATTTGCCGAACAAAACAAACTGGAACAGAAATCTAAAAAATAATGGTATACGTATATATAAAAAGGTTTGCGTGGTTTATTGGATTGGTACTGCTTCAAGTATTGGTCTTGAACTATATCCATATAGCCGGATATGCTACTCCTTTTCTATATATTTATTTTATACTGAAGTTGGACACAGGAGTTTCACGTAATGAGTTGATGTTATGGGGATTCTTCTTGGGATTATCCGTAGACATATTTTCCAATACGCCGGGAATGAATGCTGCCGCTACTGTTTTATTGGCTTTTGCAAGGCCGTTCATCTTTCGTTTGTTTTCTCCGCGTGATACCTTTGATGATGTGGAACCGTCATTTAAAAGCATAGGAATCAGTTCGTTTATTAAATATGTAGTGGCAGGAGTTTTACTTCATCACACAGCGTTATTAACGCTTGAAGCATTCTCATTCTTTGATCTGCCCGTGTTATTACTGAAGATTATTACAAGCAGTTTACTTACGACATTGTGTATTTTGGGTATTGAAGGAATAAGGAAATAAGTTGTGGCAAAGGATTATAATCTTGAGAAACGGAAATATGTGATTGGAGGGATAGCCGTCTCTATCGTGTTGATCTTTCTAATTCGTCTTTTTGTGCTTCAAATCCTGACGGATGACTATAAGAAGAATGCCGATAGTAATGCTTTCTTGAAAAAAATACAGTATCCTTCCAGAGGTGTAATGTACGATCGGCAAGGAGAGCTTCTGGTATATAACCAGCCTGCTTATGATATAACAATGGTTCCTAAAGAGATAGAGAATCTCGATACGCTTGATTTGTGTAATGCACTTAATATTACCCGTGGATACTTTGAACGCCGGATGAGAGATATTCGGGATCGTCATATCAATCCGGGTTATTCCCGTTATACGCATCAGGTTTTTATGACGCAATTATCGGCGGAAGAATGTGGCGTTTTTCAAGAGAAATTATTCAAATTCCCGGGTTTCTATATTCAACGTCGTACCATTCGGCAATACACATATAATTCTGCGGCACATGTGTTGGGCGATATTGGTGAAGTATCCATGCGTGATATAGAATCGGATGATTATTATATACGTGGAGACTTTGTGGGGAAGCAAGGAATAGAACGTTCGTACGAAAAGCAATTGCGTGGGGAAAAGGGAGTCGAAATACTGCTTCGTGATGCTCATGGACGTATTCAAGGACGATATATGGATGGCGAACTAGACCAGACTCCTACGCCGGGTAAAGATTTGACTTTAGGCTTGGATATCAAGCTTCAAATGCTAGGTGAACGTTTAATGCAAAATAAAATCGGCAGTATTGTTGCCATTGAGCCGGAGACAGGAGAAATTCTTTGTATGGTTTCGTCCCCGACGTTTGATCCTCGTGTGATGATTGGGCGACAGCGTGGTAAGAATCACCTGGAATTAGAACGTAATCCTCAGAAACCATTACTTAACCGTGCGATTATGGGGGCTTATCCTCCCGGTTCTACTTTTAAGACAGCGCAGGGATTGACTTTCTTGCAGGAAGGGGTGATTCAGGCGAATACTCTTTTCCCTTGTTCGCATGGATTTGTACATGCGGGACTGCGTGTCGGTTGTCATGCTCACCCTGCACCGTTACCTTTGATCCCGGCGATAGCAACTTCTTGTAATTCTTATTTCTGTTGGGGATTATACCGTATGATGGGTATGAAAAAATATGGTAAGGTTCAGAATGCTATGACTGTATGGAAGGACCACATGGTATCTATGGGATTCGGTTATAAGCTGGGAGTGGATTTGCCCGGTGAGAAAAGAGGGTTGATACCTAATGCGCAGTTTTATGATAAGGCATATAGAGGTTCTTGGAATGGGTTGACTGTTATCAGTATTGCCATCGGACAGGGAGAAGTGTTATTAACTCCATTACAAATTGCCAATTTAGGTGCGACAATCGCTAATCGGGGATATTTCGTTACCCCGCATATTGTGAAGGAAGTAGAAGGGGAATCTTTAGATAGTTTGTACTCTGCAAGGAGATATACGGATGTGGATAAGGCATATTACGATATAATTGTGGAAGGAATGCGTAATGCCGTATTAGGAGGAACGTGTCGTGCTGCTAATATTCCGGGAATTGAAGTATGTGGAAAGACAGGTACGGCACAGAACCGTGGGCATGACCACTCGGTATTTATGGGATTTGCACCAATGGATAAACCAAAGATTGCTATTGCCGTATATGTGGAAAATGGTGGATTCGGTGCTGTATATGGTGTACCGATCGGTGCGTTGATGATGGAACAATATTTGAATGGCGAACTTTCGGAATCCAGTAAGATTAAAGCAGAAGAGTTTAGTAATAGGACGATAATGTATGGCAACCAGGAACGTTAGTGTATGGAGGACAGTGGACTGGACGACGATTATTCTTTATTTGATACTCGTCATCTGTGGTTGGTTTAGCGTCTGCGGAGCCAGTTATACCTATGGAGATATGGACTTCTTTTCTTTTGGCAGTCGTTCCGGTAAACAGCTGGTTTGGATATTATGTTCTTTCGGCTTAGGCTTTGTCCTGTTGATGTTAGAGGAAAAGATGTACGATATGTTTTCCTACCTTATATATATAGGTATGATTCTGTTGTTGATTGTCACAATCTTCATTGCACCGGACACCAAAGGTTCACGCTCTTGGTTGGTAATGGGACCTGTCAGTTTACAACCGGCCGAATTTGCGAAGTTTGCTACCGCATTAGTGCTTGCCAAATATATGAGTGCCTATTCTTTTAATATAGGAAAGATGAAGAATATGCTCATGCTTGCTTTATTTATACTCTTGCCGATGGGTTTGATAATCATGCAACGGGAAACCGGATCTGCTTTAGTTTATTTGGCATTCTTTCTCATGTTGTATAGAGAAGGTATGCCGGGCGCTATTTTGTTCTCCGGCGTTTGTGCGGTGATTTATTTTATCGTATCCATACGTTTTAGTAATGAGTTTATAGGTAATACGCCAACTGTCATCGGTGAATTTGCCGTTTTATCTATGATACTATTGTTTGCCGGGAGCATGGTATGGGTGTATTGTAAAAGGGATGTTGCTGCACGTAATATCATTGGCATTAGTTTGTTGGTGGTAGTCTTAGGATTGATAGTGTCACGTTTCATCGTTGTTTTCAATTTAGTTTATATATTATGGGGACTATGTATTGTCCTTATCGGATACCTTTTTTATCTAAGTATAGTAAAACGTAATAAGAATTTTGGTTTGATAGCTCTTTTTACCATTGGCTCAATTGGTTTTCTTTATTCCGGAGATTATGTGTTTAATAAGGTCTTGGAGCCTCACCAACAGGTGCGTATTAAAGTAGTGTTGGGTATGGAGGAAGATTTGGCAGGAGCCGGTTATAATGTGAACCAGTCTAAGATAGCTATCGGTTCCGGCGGACTCACAGGAAAAGGCTTTTTAAATGGGACGCAGACTAAACTTAAATATGTGCCGGAACAAGATACGGATTTTATTTTTTGTACGGTAGGAGAGGAGAAAGGATTTATAGGATCATCCATTGTCTTATTACTGTTCTTAACGCTGATTTTACGCTTAATTGTTCTTGCAGAACGACAGCATGGCACATTCGGTCGAGTTTATGGTTATTCCATAGTGAGTATTTTCTTGTTTCACCTATTTATTAATATCGGAATGGTGTTGGGGTTGTCTCCTGTGATCGGTATTCCGTTACCCTTCTTTAGTTATGGAGGCTCTTCGCTATGGGGTTTTACTTTATTATTATTTATTTTCCTGCGGATAGATGCGGCGAGAGGAGAGTAACGGTCGTTTGTTTTCAAACGATAGGAGTTTGTGAGCAGAGGACCGTACGTTCGTAAACAATCGACCGTATGTTTGTTTTCAAACGTCCCGATGTTTTTTTCAATCAACCCGATGTTTTTTAAAAACATCAAGGTGTTTATAGGTGAAATACAGTATAAAAAACAAATAACCCTCAAACAACCTTCAATCTTTCAGTCTACTAATTTATGATTGATTATCAGTTTGTTGTCCTGAACCTTTCTCCGGAAAAAGATTCAGCCGATAAACTGTGCCTGAAGTCTTGCTGAATGATTCCATCATTCAGGATAACTCATTCTATTTCAATGCAAAATCGGCGGACTGAAGGATGAAGCATATAGGAGATAATTGCTCTGAAAGGGGATACAGAGAAAGAGAAATTTAGAATATCAGGTGAGTCGTAATCTATCTTTCTAGTCGTATTCCTATATCGTTGATACCTTGAAGTAAAGCATCCGTCATGCCGTGATTAATGCGGAAGATAAGTGTGTCCAAGTGTAGTAACGGTGGTATTTCTTTGTAGGAAAATGAATTTTGATAGATAGCTCCGATTCCTGTACCTGTCCATCGCCCTTCTTTATTGGCAAGTGTATATTCTATGGTATCGGTAGTAGAAAAGTCGGAACCTTTTTTACTAATATTGACAAATAAAAAAAGGTTTGTATAAGGGTAATATTCCGAATTACGTGTCTCAATAGATATATGTATCGGCATTACCGTATCATTTACAGGTACGGTAAAAGTAAGAGTGTCACTTTTTCCCCATCCGTCGAGCGGTATTGATGAGAAAGAGTGATATATTTTTTTATTATCACATGCTGACAGTATGATAACTGCCAGCATGAGAATGAATAGATGATTATTCTTTCGGAGCATTTGAAGACTGGCTGTTTCTTTGCGGCTTTTGAGGACGATTATTATTGTCGTTCCCGTTACCTTGTTGTTCCGGCTTGCGATTATTGCTTTCAATGCCCTGCTGTCCCGCACCTTGTGGCTTTTTCTTCTTCTTTTTACGGTTGGGATTATTTCCGCCGTTATTGTTGCCGCCTTTGCGTTTATCAAAACGGGTAAGGCTTTCCTGTTCCAAAAGATCGGCAGACGGTTTTGGTTCCGGTTTATGCTCGGATGGAAGGAGAGTATCCGGCTTTTGTCCTTTACGGTTCATATTGATAATCTCAAAGGCTCTTTTTCCCGTAATGGTAACTGCGTTCGCTACAAAATTCTTGTCGGTAGAATAGGTGATTACTCCTTTTAGAATATCTGCTTTAAAGAAATAGTAGGTACCGTCTTTCGTCTCCAGTTCGATTTCCCGTGAGGGCAAACGCTTCTGTGATTCTACGTAATCATCCACTTCGTAATTGAGGCAACATTTTAGTTTGGCACATTGTCCTGCAAGTTTTTGAGGGTTGAGAGATATATCCTGAAAGCGAGCGGCGTTGGTTGAGACAGAAACAAAGCTTGTCATCCATGTAGCACAGCAAAGCTCTCTTCCGCATGGACCAATACCTCCGATACGTCCGGCTTCCTGACGGGCACCTATCTGTTTCATTTCGATACGTACTTTGAAGGCTTCTGCCAATACTTTAATGAGTTGGCGAAAATCGACACGTTCGTCGGCAATATAATAAAAGATAGCTTTATTGCCGTCTCCCTGATATTCCACATCACCGATCTTCATGTTGAGGTTGAGGCTCAATGCTATTTGGCGCGCATGTATCATGGTTGCATGTTCTTTAGCCTTGGCCTCATCATATTTTTCCATGTCTACGGCTTTTGCTTTACGATAGACACGCTTGATTTCAGTATCCGCTTTAAAGTTAACCTTTCTCATTTGCAGAGGTACAAGTCGTCCGGTCAGAGTGACTGTTCCTATGTCGTGTCCCGGATTGGCTTCTACCGCTACGATATCTCCTTTTTCTAATTTTAATTTGTTGCTGTTACGGAAATATCCTTTACGGGTATTCTTAAATTGCACTTCTACCATATCGGATTCTTCGCCATTACCGGGAATATCCGCCATATAGTCATAAGTATTTAGTTTATTATTTTGTCGGGAGCAACCTTTGCAACAAAGATTGCCACTCCCGTTTTTTAGTTTAAAATCTGTCATATATCATTATATAATTTTTATCGGTTATTGTTTTAATAATACAATCATTTTGAGCGAGAAATCGAAGAATATCATTTTGGGGTTCACATTTTGTTCCACATGGGCTTGTGCCTCACTCAGTTCATTCATGATACCCATTACATTACGCTCGTTGACGAATGGTGCGAAACGCGATGAGAAGTTCATTTCTTCATTACTCATATAAATTAAGTCCCGTTGCCGGAAATTATAGATAAAGTTTTCCCGTATCATACGTTGGCAATATTCCAGAAAGTTCTTCTGACGTTCACGTCCCATAGCTGCTACTTGCTCGCTCCACAACTTCATTTCACGTAGTTTGCGTTGGTAGGAAAGACGCATCAAGTTGACGAATAACTCAAAGAAAAGTTTATTGTCTTCACTTAAATGAATGGTTTCCATTGCCTTTACGAAACTGCCGTTAGACAATCGCGCTACGTTTTCCGCATCCTGTTGTTGTAGGCCGAACTTAGATTGTAGGGCTTCAGTAATACTGCTTTCATCCAGTTTTCGGATGTTGAGTCGTTGCGTGCGGCTTAGAATCGTTTGCAGAATAAGTTCCGGAGCTTCGGAAATAAGTAGAAACACAGTCTTTTCAGGCGGTTCTTCCAATAGCTTTAATAGCTTGTTAGCACATACAACATGCATCTTTTCCGGTAACCATATAATCATGACTTTGTATCCGCCTTCACTGGATTTCAGACTTAATTTACGTACTATTTCATCACTTTCTTTGGCATAAATCAGTGCTTGTGCGTTCTCTGCTCCCATTTCGTTAAGCCAATGGCTTAACCCGAAATAAGGATTTGCTAATATAAAACTTCTCCACTCTGATATGTAATCATCTGAAACTACGTCTTTTCCTGATTTCTTTTTTACTACAGGATAAACAAAATGAAGATCGGGATGCACTAATTTGTTGAATTTGATACAAGACGGACATTTGCCGCAAGCATCGTTTTCACCTTTATCCGTACAACAGATATAACGGGCATAGGCAATAGCCAATGGCAACTTCCCTACTCCTTCAGGTCCGCAGAGTAGTTGTGCATGTGGAATTCTTCCCTCTTTGACTTCAAGGATGAATTTTTGTTTGGCTTCTTCTTGTCCTATTATATCTTTAAAAAACATATTAATATATCTCCTTTGCTATTTGCTTGATACTTTCTATGGCAGATACAGTATAGAAATGGATACTTGGTACTCCATGTGCCATTAGTTCCTTACACTGTTGTATGCACCACTCTATACCTACTTGCTTTGCCTCCTCATCTGTTTTGCATTTTGCCGCTTCTTGCGCTAATGGTTCGGGAAGGTCTACTTTAAAAGTTTTGGGAACCATACTCAGTTGCGATATTTTAGCAAATGGTTTTATTCCCGGAATGATGGGTACATTGATTCCTTCTTCACGAACACGCTTGACAAAGTCAAAATATTTACGGTTATCATAAAATAACTGTGTTACAGCATATTCTGCCCCAGCTTCTACTTTTTTCTTCAACCAATGAATATCCGATTCTATATTGGGGGCTTCTTCGTGTTTCTCCGGATAGCAGGCAACTCCGTATGAAAATGGAGTACCGGTTACTTTGATGGGAGAACCATCGACAAAGAGCCCTTTGTTGAAGTCATTAATTTGTTGTTGAAGTTCTATGGCATGGTGATAGCCGTTTCCTTCAGGGGTGAAAGCTGCTTCATGTTTCGCTTTGTCACCTCTCAATACTAATAAGTCGGTAATGCCTAAAAACTGTAAATCCAGCAATACATATTCAGTCTCTTCACGAGTGAACCCGCTACAGAGGATATGGGGAACAACAGTAATGTTATATTTGTTTTGAATGGCAGCAGCAACCGCCACTGTCCCCGGACGCCTGCGCATTTTGCGTTTTTCGAATAATCCGTTTTCTAAATCTTTATATACGTATTCACTTCGATGGGTAGTGATATTGATATATTTAGGGTCAAATTCTCGTAGCGTATCTATTGTATTGTATAGTTTCTCAATGCCTGTCCCTTTTAGAGGTGGCAGGATTTCAAAAGAGAAAGCGGTCTTTTCGTTACTTCTTATTAAATCTATAACCTTCATCTTGTTGTTTTTATGCGGATTTGTTCTGCATAATGTGCATATCTTGGCAAAAATAAGAAAAAAAAGGGATAGAATAGAGAAAAGAAATGATTTTGTTAGAAATAAACTATTCCTAATAATTATGTTTGGAAGAACGGAGAAATTAGAACGTCTTATTTGGGCGTTTAAAGAGATTCGTTTAACTTTGCTGTATGTCTATGGTTAGAATCTAATATTTTGAAAAACAATGAAAAGGATTAACTTGATAACTGTTTTTTATATTGTTCAATTAATTTTTGTGATTGTGCAGGCATCTCCTTTACGTCAGGAGCTTCATGAAGGATGGATTTATCGTCAGGCTCGCGGGATAAACTGGTATACGGCAGAGGTACCGGGAACTATTCATACGGATTTGATAAATAGTGAACTTATTGATGATCCTTTTTATCGTTTGAATGAAAGAGGAGTACAATGGGTAGATAAAGAGGACTGGATTTACCGCACTACTTTTGATGTGGATAAACAGCTACTTGATAAATCCAATATTATGATTTGTTTTGACGGATTGGATACTTATGCAGATGTGATTCTGAATGGGGTAAAGATTCTTTCTACTGATAATATGTTTCGGAGGTGGAGTGTAGATGTGAAAAAATTATTAGGCGAGAAGGAGAATGAGTTGGAAGTTTATTTTCATTCTCCTGTAAAGGTTGATCTTCCTAAATGGGAGAAAGCTCCTTTTCATTATCCGGCTTCAAACGACCAATCGGAAAATGGCGGATTATTAGATAGGCAGATTAGTGTTTATGCCCGTAAGGCCGGCTATCATTATGGCTGGGACTGGGGACCTAGATTAGTGACTTCCGGAATCTGGCGTCCGGTTTTCTTAGAGGCTTGGGATGATGTTCGTATCACTAATGTTTATTATGCCCAGAAATCAGTGACGGCTCGGGAGGCAAGAATAGATGCCATTGTGGAGATTTGTGCTGACAAAGAGATGGATGCAGAGACTCTCATATTGAATCGAACGGATAATCGGACAGAGATAAAAAAAACGATTCGGTTAGTAAAAGGAACGAATAAGATATCTTTGCCGTTTAGTATTATTAAACCTAAACTCTGGTGGACAAATGGCTTGGGAGAGGCTTTCTTATATGATTTTGCAATGAACGTGAAAATAAAGAATAGGGAAGTTGATGCTTATGAACAGAAAGTGGGCCTCCGCTCTCTAAAACTTGCTACGGAAAAGGATAAGTATGGTGAAAACTTTTATTTCGAGCTGAATGGACAGCCGTTGTTTGCAAAAGGTTCAAATTATATTCCTTGTGATAATTTCTTGCCTCGGGTGACTGATTCTCTTTATGAACGTACCATTCAAGATGCTGTTCGTGCCAATATGAATATGCTTCGTGTGTGGGGAGGAGGTATTTATGAGAATGATATTTTTTATGATTTATGTGATAAGAACGGAATTTTAGTTTGGCAGGACTTTATGTTTGCTTGTTCTATGTACCCGGCTGATGGTGATTTCTTGGAGAATATCAAACAGGAGGCGATTGATAATGTGCGCCGTCTGCGAAATCATGCTTGCATTGCTTTATGGTGTGGAAATAATGAATGTATAGATGCTTGGTGTAATTGGGGATGGAAACGTGATTTTGATAAACAAAATCCAAAAGCTGCTGATGTTATTTGGGAACAGTACAAAAAACAATATTCTGTTGTGTTACCGGAAATTGTAAAAGAGCACCATCCGGAAGCATATTATCGTCAGTCCTCTCCATATTCGGATGAGAAAGGAACTAGAAATGTAGCGGTCGGGGATTATCATTATTGGGATGTATGGCAAGGATTAAAATCTCTGTCAGAGTTTAATCATGCACGGAGTCGCTTTTTCAGCGAGTATGGCTTTCAGTCTTTCCCGGAGTTTGAATCCATCAAGCGGTATACTATAGAGTCTGATTGGGCTTTGACTTCTGAGGTTATGATGGCACATCAACGTGGCGGGATAAATGCCAATACGCGTATAAATGATTTCTTATTAGCTGAATATCACAAGCCCAAAGATTTTCCGTCTTTTGTCTATATGAGTCAGTTATTGCAGGCGGATGCTATGAAGATGGCAATGGAAGCACATCGTCGGGATATGCCTTATTGTATGGGATCGCTGGTGTGGCAGCATAATGATTGTTGGCCTGTAGCATCATGGTCAAGCCGGGATTATTACGGTCGTTGGAAAGCTCAACATTATTTTACGGTAAAATCTTTCTCAGATATATTGATTTCACCGATTGAGGAGGAAGGTAAACTGAAAGTCTTTGCGGTTTCCGATCGATTGAAGAAAGCAATAGGGCGTTTAACTGTAGATGTTATAGATTTAAGGAAAGGTGTTGTTACTTCTCGTTGCGTAAGAGCAGATGTAGCGGCTAATACAAGTAAAGTAATATGGATAGGAGATATAAGAGAACTACTTGGTAATTTGGAGCGTGAAGATGTTGTACTTCGTTTTACTTGGCAAGACAATCAAGGACAGGCTTATACAAACAGTTGCTTTTTGGCAAAACAAAAAGAGATGAATTATCCGAAAGTTCATATTGCAACAACGATTATTCCTGTAAAGGATGGGTACGAAATTACATTAAAGAGCGATGCTTTTGCTCGTGCTGTATTCTTATCAATCATAGGAGATACGGACAATTTTATTTCGGACAATTATATTGATTTGTTTCCTAATGAGAGTGTTACAGTGTCTGTACAAACTCAACTTAGTATGCAGGATGTTAGAGATAAGTTAAACGTTATATCTTTTGTGGATACTTATTGAATCTTGATTTTGTCCTAATATCTGTAAGATATAACTAGCCTGTTTTTCTATTTATATGGGTGAGTTTATTGACGTTATGTGATATGCAAATAAATGACAATGATTACTTCTTTTAAATAAATGGAGGAATAAAGGGTGATTCTTAAATTTATTATCTTACCTTTGTATCCGAGTTTGAGTTATGAATCATTATTGTATAGTCTTCTTTCTATATATTTATTAAGTAGATCTCTCTTTTAATCATCCTCCTCATACCGATTTAGTATTTATCATGGAAAAGAAATTGTCATGTACACTCTTTTCGATAAATCAATAATAAGAATTAGCTTGAATAAAAGCAAATAATAAAAACGCTGTATCGATACAGCAAAATAACATTTATGACATTTAAAGAATTAAATATAGCCGAACCTATTTTAAAGGCTATTGAAGAAAAAGGATATATAAGTCCGACACCTATTCAGGAAAAAGCGATACCCGTTGCATTGGCAGAAAAAGATATATTAGGTTGTGCACAAACCGGTACCGGTAAGACCGCCTCATTTGCAATACCTATTATTCAACATCTATTGGTCGAATCCGGGCGAAATAGTCGTCAGGGAATTAAAGCGTTAATATTAACTCCGACACGAGAACTTGCATTGCAAATAAATGAATGTATCAGTGATTATACCAAATATACAAAAGTTTGTCATGGAGTAATATTCGGAGGTGTAAATCAGCGTCCGCAAGTTGATATGCTACGGAAAGGCATTGATATTCTGATTGCCACTCCGGGACGTTTGCTAGATTTAATGAATCAAAAGCACCTCAGTTTGGATAAGATTCAATATTTTGTACTTGATGAAGCTGACCGTATGCTTGATATGGGATTTATTCATGATATAAAGCGTATATTACCTAAACTCCCTAAGAATAAGCAGACTTTATTTTTCTCAGCGACAATGCCGGACAGTATCGTTGCGTTGACCAACTCTTTACTAAAGAAACCGGTGAAAATCAGTATAACTCCGGATTCTCCAACTGTGGATGCAATAAAACAGGTCGTTTATTTTGTAGAGAAAAAGGAGAAAAGCCATTTGTTAATTTCGATATTGCAAGAGAATGTAGAACAGTCGGTACTTATTTTTTCGCGTACCAAGCATAATGCAGATAGAATTGTCCGAACTTTAGTTAAAGCCGGTATTGGGAGTCAGGCTATTCATGGAAATAAGAGCCAGTCCGCCAGGCAAACGGCTCTGTGCAATTTTAAATCAGGAAAGACGCGAGTAATGGTTGCCACTGATATTGCTTCCAGAGGTATTGATATTAATGAATTGCCATTGGTTATCAATTATGATCTTCCCGATGTCCCCGAGACTTATGTGCATCGTATAGGACGTACAGGAAGAGCCGGTAATGCAGGAACGGCACTGACTTTCTGTTCGCAGGAAGAACGTAAACTGGTAAATGATATTCAAAAGCTGACAGGGAAAAAACTATGTAGAGCTGAGCTTCCTGTTTAACTCTTAATAATTTCAAAGTAATAATATAAATAGAATAAATTATATGGCAAAATCCGTAACAGTTGACAAACGTGAGAACGAAAAGAAAAGGCTAGCTCGACGAGCTGAAAAACAAAAAAAGAAAGAAGAGAAGAAACTATCCGGTAAGGTGAGTACTTTTGATGATATGATTGCCTATGTCGACGAGAATGGCATGATTACTTCTACTCCACCGACAGATAATATTGAAAAGCAAGAAATAAAGCAGGAAGATATTGTTATATCAACTCCGAAAAGAGAAAAAGAGGCTCCGGCTATTTTAAGAGGAAAGGTGGACTTCTTTAATTCATCTAAAGGGTATGGCTTTATAAAAGATCTTTCCGGAAATGAAAAGTTCTTTTTCCATGTCAATAATGTGCTCACTGATATATCGGAGAATGATATTGTTACATTTGAACTTGAACGAGGAGTAAGAGGGATGAATGCTGTAAATATCAGTCTTGAAAGTAAATTGCAAGAAAATAATTCTCCGGATTGATTTTGCGCTTGCGCTTATAATGCTGAACCGTTTTATGATCAAATGGATTAGTTAGGGTTGAGTTGTTTGGTAAGTTGGAGTTGTTTTTTTTGATAAATACGAACTAAAAAGTATAATTCAAAGTATGGCAAAAAGTAATATTATGAAAACAGGCGTTATCTCGCCTAATCAACAGGCAGAGAATATGTTGAATGACTATAAGAAGAAAGTGGGTGAGGTGGTTCTTGTAGCAATTACTCCGCGGACTACAATTGAACTTCCGGCTCATCTTTCTCCGGCTGAACGGGAAGTTCGTATTGAAGTTTATAAGAAGTTGCACAATTCGAAAATATAGTAATCGGAAAGATAAAAGACTTCATAGTTAGCTATAAATTATCTTTAATAAAATTCGGAGCCTCGGATTTGAACGGGATAAATGTGGGCTAATCTTTGTCAATACCGGATGTTATCCTACCTTTAAACATAGATTTCTACTTTATATTACGTTTATATCATTAGTGACCTTGTACTACAACTGCAAGTATGAGTCGTTAATAAGTTTCTTCCCATATTGTTTTGTTAGTTGCCGTCTTCATATCTTAGATGGGCCAAAGTTGTGATGTTTTTGAATATGATAGATATATATTGCTATGTTTTTGTTTGAAATTAATTTATTATAGCTATATAATTATCGGAATTATTTTATAGCTTTGTAAATCACACATTAAAACATACAGTATATGAAAGTACACTCTACTCTAAAAGTGTTTTTAGGAGGACTTGTTTTCCTGTCCTTTTTTGCGAACTATGTGTATTCGCAGGAACATACAACTATGAGACTTTTTGATGAAGTTGTTTTCTATGATGGTTATCGGGTGAAGGATAACCCGGATAAAGATAAGTTTAAGGAAGATGGCATACTTCGAAACTATACTTATCTTTATGCAGTGAAAATGACTCCGGAACAATTAGACCAGTTTGGTGATTCGATTGTGATGAATGTTTGGGTAAAAGCTTGTTGTGATAACTATGACCGTATCGGTAATATTAATCTGGCATTTGTCTATAAGAACGGTTATGATCCCTACAACAACATTACTCGCATTGAGCTGGGACGTTTTATTACTCCTTTTATGGATAAGAATAAGCAGCCGGATACCGTCCCCTATTCTTACCGGGTGGATTATTTAAGTTCTATTTTTAGAGATAAAGACTTGCGTGATACGTACGATTTATGGTTAGAGTTTGAGTTGTTTGGAGTTCCTTATGCCGCAAATGAGCAGATAAAGGGATGTGCAGGACGTAGTGATGTGTTCTTTGGAACGTTGGAGTTTTCAACTAATACTCCGGCAAAAGGATTGACCGATAAAAATGTATTGGTTCCGATTGTTATCAAGAAGCCGGAATATATGGCAAACAATCTGAATAATTATAATAGCATAGCTACTGATACATTAGGCAAGACGGTGAAAACTTATAGTTTTTATGTACCGAAAGATGTAACGGACGGACAGATTGTTTTGATTACTTCCAATCATGGTGCTAATGCCGGTGGTGAAGAATATAACCGTCGTTGGCATTACGTCTATATTACGGGGAAGGATGAAGCCGGAAAGTTTAAGGATAGAGAATTGGTTCTGACTTATAAGCCGGGGCGTACTAGTTGTGAACCTTTCCGGAAATATAATACACAAGGTAACGGAATTTATGGTCGGACAAAGCAGTCTGATGAGGCTTGGCAATCCTTTAGTAATTGGTGTCCCGGTGATGTTATTGACAATCGGATTATAAACTTAGGTGCAATGAAAGCCGGTGATTACAAACTGACAATATCTGTTCCGGATGCGGTCTTTGCCGATAAGCAGGGGGATATTCCAGTTTCTGCTTTCTTTCAGGGCTTGACGGAGGGGCAATTGCCGACAGATGTGGAAGAAGAATTGGCGCCCAAGCAAGATGTGACTTTGTTTTTTGATGGGGAGCAGATTACTCTTGAAAGTAATGAAACGATTCTCGATGTGGAAATATGTGATGTACAAGGTAAATTATTGTATCACACTTCAGAGTATCGACCTATAAATATATCTTCATATCCCGGCGGTATGTATTTGGTTAATGTCGAATTGTCTAATGGAATGATTGAAACGCATAAGTTGATAAAAAAGTAAACCGGAAAGATTAAAAGTATAAACACTCCCGCAGAACCGGAAACCGGCTTTTGCGGGAGTGTTTGTTTCCGGCGGATTGTTTAAAAAGTGTATTAAAATTACCCGATCCAGTGCAGAATGGGAAATAAAATGCTTAACTTTGCAGACTAACAGATTAATAGACAGATAGAGATATGCCACTTAATTTACCTGATAAACTGCCTGCGATAGAGCTTTTAAAAGAGGAAAACATCTTCGTAATTGATAATTCACGTGCTACCCAACAGGATATTCGTCCGCTGAGAATAGTTATATTAAACCTGATGCCGTTAAAGATTACGACGGAAACTGACTTAATACGTTTGCTATCCAACACCCCGTTGCAGTTGGAAATCTCGTTCATGAAAATAAAGAGCCATACACCAAAGAATACCCCGATAGAGCACATGAAAGCGTTCTATGAAGACTTCGAGAAGATGCGCCATGAGAAGTATGACGGGATGATTATAACCGGTGCTCCGGTGGAACTGATGGACTTTGAAGAAGTGGGCTATTGGGATGAAATTAAGGATATCTTTGATTGGGCGCAAACGCATGTTACTTCTACTTTCTATATTTGCTGGGCAGCCCAAGCCGGATTATACCATCATTACGGTGTGCCTAAGTATTCATTAAAAGAAAAGATGTTCGGAGTCTTCCGGCATACTTTAAATGCGCCTTATCATCGTATTTTTAGAGGGTTTGATGATGTGTTCTTTGTTCCGCATAGCCGCCATACGGAAGTTAGGCGTGAAGATATACTGAAAGTTCCTGAACTGGAATTGCTCTCCGAGAGTGAGGAGTCGGGGGTTTATATGGTAATGGGGCGTGGCGGGCGTGAGTTTTTTGTGACCGGACATTCCGAATACTCTCCTTATACGCTTGATACGGAATATAAACGTGATTTGTCGAAGGGGTTGGATATTCCGATGCCAAAGAATTATTATCGGGAAGACAACCCGGACAATGCTCCTTTGGTACGTTGGAGAGGACATGCCAATCTGTTATTTTCTAATTGGCTGAACTATTATGTATATCAGGAGACACCGTATAATATTGAAGATATCAGATAGATGAAAACGGTTAGGAAGATAGAATTGCTGGCTCCGGCCAAGAATCTTGAGTGTGGCATTGAAGCAATACGTCATGGGGCGGATGCTGTCTATATCGGTGCGCCGAAGTTCGGTGCCCGTGCTGCTGCCGGTAATTCACCGGAAGATATTGCGGAACTGGTGAAATTTGCACATATATATAATGCCCGTATTTATGTGACGGTCAACACGATTCTTCGTGATGACGAGCTTGCCGAAACAGAGCGAATGATTTGGGAACTCTATCATGCAGGCGTGGATGCATTGATTGTTCAGGATATGGGATTACTCCGCTTGAATTTGCCGCCTATCCCATTGCACGCCAGTACGCAGATGGATAATCGTACTCCGGAGAAGGTGCGTTTTCTTGCAGAGGCAGGTTTCACGCAGGTGGTGCTTGCCCGCGAACTTTCATTGGCGGAGATACAACGAATACATGAGGCGTGTGATGTGCCGTTGGAGGTATTTGTGCATGGAGCACTTTGTGTGAGTTATAGCGGACAATGTTATGTCAGTCAGGCATGTTACGGACGAAGTGCCAACCGGGGAGAGTGTGCGCAATTCTGTCGGCTTGCTTTCAATTTGGAAGATGCTGAAGGTAATACGATTGTGCGTAATAAACATTTGCTTTCGTTGAAAGACTTGAACCAGAGCGATAATCTGGAACAGCTTCTTGATGCGGGAGCCACTTCATTGAAGATAGAGGGAAGGCTGAAAGACGTATCTTATGTGAAGAACGTTACGGCTTATTACCGCAAGAAACTGGATGCGGTTTTTAAACGCAGGGCGGAATATGTCCGTTCCTCTTCCGGAAGTTGTAAGTATGATTTCATGCCTCAACCGGAAAAGAGTTTCAGCCGTGGCTTTACAAACTATTTTTTGCATGGTCGTGAAGGAGATATTTCTTCTATGGATACTCCGAAGTCACTGGGAGAGGAGATGGGGACAGTGAAAGAACTGCGGGGCAATTACCTTACGGTAGCAGGGGTGAAGTCGTTTAATAATGGCGATGGTGTCTGCTTTTTGGACGAACAGGGGAAGCTGTGCGGCTTCCGGGTGAACCGGGTAGACGGTAATAAACTTTTTCCGCAGGAGATGCCTAAAGTGAAACCTCGCACGGTGCTTTACCGTAATTATGATCAGGAGTTTGAAAGACAACTTTCACGCCCATCTGCCGAGCGAAAGATTGCTGTGGATATACTTCTTGCAGAGAATAACTTTGGTTTTACTTTGGAATTGCGTGACGAGGACGATAATGCAGTCACTTTAATGTTGCAACGAGATAAAGAACCGGCGCGTACTCCACAGGAGGAGAATCTGAAAAACCAATTGGGCAAACTGGGAAATACGCCTTTTGAGCCTCGCGCCATTCAGCTGGATTTTAGTGAAAATTGGTTTATTCCGGCTTCTGTACTTGCGGACTTCCGCCGTCTGGCTGTGGACAAGCTGCTTGAAGCACGGAGGATAAATTATCGCCGTCCGGTCATTAAAATAAAACCGACCCATCATCTGTTCCCGAAGCAGGAATTAACTTATTTGGGGAATGTGATGAATGTCGAGGCTGCTTCATTCTATAAAGAACATGGCGTGCAAGCGGTTCAACCGGCTTTCGAACAGCAACAACCGGAAGGAGAGACGGTTGTGATGTTTTGCAAGCATTGTTTGAGATATAAGATGGGATGGTGTCCTACCCATCAAAAGGTTCGTTCGCCTTATCGGGAACCCTATTATCTGGTTGCGGGTGATGGTAAGCGTTTCCGCTTGAAGTTCGATTGCCGTAAATGTGAGATGCTGGTTATAAAAGAGGCTTGATGTGATGGGTAAAGCAATGAGAATCATAGGGCTGTCGGCACTGTTTTTACTGTGCATGGTAACTTCCTGCCACTATCCCGGTCCGGATATGTCTGATTGGGACATACCGCAACGGACAAGAGATTCTTTGACTTATCTGACCGAGCATCATTATACTTTAAATGCCAATTTCAAGGTTGAGGCGGATTCTTTGCCTTTGGAGCAATTGCCGGTGAAAGATGTATTTCGCAATGTGTATAAAGGTGAGCGGATTGTAGTGGCGGAATTTATGACACAGCCCGGTGACAGTATTGACTCCCTTTGGGTAAAAGTCGCCCATAATCAGGAGGTACAGGGATGGATACGGGAAAGTACATTGTTGGAGAACATCGTCCCGGTAGATCCTGTATCGCAGTTCATTCATCTGTTCAGCAACCGTCATGCCGTCTATTTTATTGTCGTGTTCTTGCTGTTTGCAGTTTATATTCTCTGTCGTGCGATACGCAAGAAACAGATAAGGCTTGTCTATTTCAATGATATAGATAGTATTTACCCGATGCTTTTATGTGTTTTGTTGGCTTTTGCCGCAACCCTTTACGGTACTATGCAAAGTTTCATACCGGATACCTGGGAGCATTATTACTTCAATCCTACGCTTAATCCTTTTAAGCTACCGCCATTGTTGGGTATGTTTATTACGAGTATATGGCTCATCATCGTTGTGTCCCTTGCTCTGCTCGATGATCTTTTTCATCAGGTATCCATTGCCAACGCTTTCTTCTATTTACTGGGACTCTCCGCTGTTTGCATTTTCTGCTATTTGTTTTTTATCTATACCACATCTTTTTATATCGGGTATCTTTTCCTCCTGCTTCTTGTCTTTCTCTTTGTTGTCAGGGCAAGGAGAAGTATTGGCCTTTACACTTATCGTTGCGGTAATTGTGGGGCGAAACTCCGTAATAAAGGGGAATGTCCGCACTGTGGAGCCATTAATAAATAATTTTGTTTGATGTAAATCAGTGATTCCTAAGGGGAAATTGTTGTATTGAATAAGTAAAACTAATCTCCTTTCCCCATGATATTAATCTTTTTGTAGTTATAAAGTAGTTGTCTCACAACAGGTGCAATAGCTGTTTCACAGTATGTGAGTTAGCTGTCTCACCCGGGTGAAGTAGCTAACTCATAATATGTGAAACAACTATTCTGTCTAAAAGAAAATAGTAGTTGTTTGGAGGGATCACATTAATATATGGTATGTAGACAACTAATTTAAGATTATTTTCTCCATGGAAGTTTGTACTTGTAATCATCTTTATTTGGGGAGACTTGATAAACAATCCTTTTTTCCCCATTTTCCCACCTATATAATATGTATTTAAAATCATGCTCATTCTTTTTAGATAAGCTTTCTGAATGAATATAGAATAAAGTATCTTCATCTAATAGACTTCCAATAAACATTATAGAATCATTTTTATACTCCCATCCTTTATGAAAATTATTCTCATTAGATAAAACATGGAAATCTGTACTGTCTACTATTTTAAATATATCAGAAGAACTATTTTTACTCAGAATTAGTTTTCTCAAATCAATAAAATTGGTACAAATGATTGTTTCATTTGAATCATTGTATTTGCCACTTGACCAGATGATAAGGCTATTTTTAGAGATTTCATCTTCATTCATATCAACATTCCAAAGACTTGTTAATTGGTATGTGTTATTGGAATAAAGAGTTAAAGTCACATTGTTCCAATCATAACCGGTTATATATTTTCGCTCAAATTGATTACTATCCTGACTTAATTGGGATATAGAATATTCGGTGATAAATAGAAGTGTAATAAAAATATATATATTCATAACTGTGTTATTTTAGAGGAGTTGAATCTTGAGAGTATTCTGAGTTATATATACTTGGATGGTTTGCCCGTGATTGATTTGGGCTCGGTTTCTTCTATCTATATAGTATTTTTATCTTACTTCTTTAATATATTTACTTCCTCTGCATATACCATATCTATAATCTAAAGACAGGACAGGTCGTATGTATTGAGGGGTTTCAATTGTTTTACCTTGTTTATAAAGTGTGTATTGTTCGGGAAATATATCTTTTAAAACGCTCCAACCATATTCTTCTTTAATACTAAAATCAGGATTGTCATAGTAATTTTCAGGTTTTTCTCCATATGTTACAGCAATAATACGTCCATCTGCTTTTGCAAAGAAAAGGTCAGGAATCTTCATTAGTGCAAAGGCATTGTTTTCACCATATATTTTGTAATATACATAGATATCTTTAGGAGTGATTTCTAAAACCGGTATAAGCGCAGAATCTTTAATTTGTGGGATAAACTTATTGATAGCATGCCGTAAACTATCATCTTCAATTGTATAGGCAATAATAACATCATTATCACCGGTTTGTTTCTTTGTACAAGATATTGAAATAACAAGAGTTGTAAGTATTATAAGAATCTTTTTCATAATTATTCGGTAAAATATTTTTTCTTTTTAATACATATGCCATCTTTAAATGTTAATAGCCATACCGGTCTATCTCTATACATATTGGGTATGTTTTCATATCCCTCTATATAAGTAGCATATTGTTCGGGAAATATCTGTTTGTATATTCCCCATGCATATTTTTCTTGGATACAAAGGGCATTCATGCTGTTTTCGTATTGTATAGCAATAACAGTATTGTCTATCTTTGCGAAAAAAACATTTTTATTCATCATAACAACATCGGCATTTTCTTCATAAAAGATTCTGTAATAGGTGAATGGAGGTTGTCTTTTGATTGAAACTATAATTATACTGTCTGCACTGAAAAAATAAGGAGCTTCTGTCTTTGAAAAAAGAAGTAATTCTTCTTTTAAGTCTTTATTTCTTATTTCGTATAAGATTGGACTGTCAGGCACAGGTTCTCGTGGCTGGAAAATCATATCCTCTGTACATGATAATATAAATAGTAAACTAATTATTAATAAACTGTGTTTCATTATATATATCGTTTTTTCTCAATACAGATACCATCTTTAAACGTTAAAATCCATTTCGGTTGATTATAATAAATGTTGCATATTTTTTCAGCGTTATTTAAATAATCCCAATATTGTGACGGAAAGATTTGTTTATAAACTCCCCATGCATATTTCTCGAGCATAAAAAGATCGCTTTTCGTCATTTCGTAGTAACCTTCATATTCACCATGTAATGCTGCAATTATTTTATCATCCATTTTTGCAAAGAATAGATTCTTGTTTTCTTGTAATACCCATGCTTTTTCTTCATAGCGAATAGTATAATATACCAAAGGGGGTTTTCTCGTAATTAAAATAAGTACGATACTATCTTCAGACACAAAGTTAGCACATTCTGTTTTATAAAAAAGTTTTAGCTCCTTTTTTAAGTTGTCATTCTTTATTTCGTAGATTATAGGACTATCTTCTACGGGTTTCGGAGAAGAAGAACGATCACTAATGCATGAAATAGTTGTCAATATTATTAGAACAATTAATATCCTCATATTTAGAATTTCATTTTATTAAACCAATATCATTTATGATTTGCGTGTACCTACGTATATCAGTCTACGGTTGATTCTATTACTTATGACTGGCATAGCTTATGTGGATACATTCTTGTGAATAAGCGGTGAAGCTGAATAGTAAGAGTAAGGTTATTAATGTTTGTTTCATAGTTCTCTTTTTTTAATATATGGTTAGATGAAACGAAAATATAATTATAAGTAGTAATCTCTATATATTATGATTCAATTCAGTTTTTTCAATCTTTCAATGACTTTTTCTATTGGAATTGTAAATTTACTCCAATATACAATCACAGCGTCATATCCACCCGCATCTTTTTTGGGGGCATCATCGAAAATATATAATGTACCATCATCACAAGGATAATTTTTATCAGCTAAATGCCTTTTATGCATGTCAAGATACTGTTCTTTATTACTTTTTTTATTGCCGGAACTTCCAGTATAAAACCCTATTTTTTTATCTATAAAATTGAAATCTTCTCGAATCGTCTCAAAAATGACATTGAGATATTCTCCTTCTGATCTATTCAGAAGTAAATCATTATCCACTTTCAACTGATATATTTGTTTCATCCTGTCATTTGAATTGCATTTATGAATAATTGAACAACTTGACATGAATATTTCTAAGGACACTATTATTAATAATCTAATCATATTATTTTAGCTTTTATGGAACTTGATAAAGATATGGGCTTGAGTAATGCTAAAAAGTGACACGTCTTAATTGTCTTCTCTTAATATTTTAACAATTTTGTCTATTGGAATTGCAAATTTACTCCAATAGATGATTGCTGCATCATACCCTCCTGATTCCTTTTTGGGGTTGATATCAAAAATATATAAATAACTACTGATGATTGTAGAGTTATTCTGAAATCTTTCTTTCTCTTCTTGAAAATATATTTTTTTATTTTGTTTGATACTAGCTTTAATAAATCCAATCTTTTTATTTGTGAAATCAAAATCATTTAAGCTGTCTTTAAAAATTATATTGAAGTATTCACTTTCATAGGTGTTTAAAAATGGAGAACTATCACTCCCCATTTTATCCAACTGTTCCAAAACTTCTTTTGGAATATTATTAAAACTTCGTACTTGTCCTAATAAATCAATATTAGAAAGTAACATAATTATTATTATTAAATATTTCATATCCTTGTTATTTATAGCGTTCGATAAAGGTTGAACTGCATCCCAACAGTTGGACAGTTAATTACTTGTTTTTATAATAGACTCTATATTTTGCAGGACTTTATCTATTCTCTTTTGCTATCGAAAAGCAAAAGAGTCGAATTGAGAAAGCGTAAATATAATAAATACGAATAGTAATGAGACCTTCTTTTTCATTATCTGATAGCTTTATAAATCATTCCTTTTCTTCCAGCTTACAAAATACCCCAATTTCATATTGCATAATTCTTGAGTAAGCAGTAGCATCTATTAATGACAATATCTCCAAAGTTATACATTTTTTTATCATTTTATCTCTTTTGCCTCGTTTTATGAGAGTTTTCCATTTTATTTCTGTCGGAATCGGATTCCGGTATGTTTTCTCCGGTCTATATCGTTTGTTCGACCCAAAGGTATGAATCCGAAGTGAGGGATAGGTGTGAAAGTAGATCTTCAGAGCAGTTTTCTTCTATAAGTTTCATCCTTCAGTGGACTTATTTCTCATTGACATATAATGAGTTATCCTGAATGATGGAATCATTCAGCGAGATTTCAGCCACAGTTTATCGGCTGAATCTTTTTCCTGAGAAAGGTTCTGGGTAAAAAGCTGATAATCAATATAAAATCAATAAACTGAAGGATTGAAGGATATTTGAGAGTAATTCGTATTTTATACTGCTTTTTACCTGTAAACACCTCGATGTTTTTAAAAAACATCGGGTTGATTGAAAAAAACATCGGGACGTTTGAATATGAGCATACGGTCGATTGAAAACAAAGATACGGTCCTTTGTTCACAAACTCCTATCGTTTATAAACAATCGACCGTATGCTCTAATCAGTTAGAATTTATATCTCAAGTCGATACCGAATTGTCGGGGACGGCCTTTCTGCATGAACGACCTGCCCATCGATTCAAAATAGAAAGCAGTATATTGCTTGTCCAGGAAATTACTTGCCCATACATCTATCTGTATGCCTTTCAGCATAGTGGATACGCGGGCATTGAGTGTTCCGTAGAACTTTTGTTCGATATCGTTTTGCTCTGTCCAGTAGATTTTTCCGGCACCGCTATAATAAAGATTCAGTGACAGATAGTCAAAAGCAGCAGTCTTTTTGAACCGGAAAGTATATTCTCCGCCTACCGTCAGGGTATGGCGGGGAACGAAGGGTACGAAATTACCGTTGTAACTTACTGTGACCAATTCTCCGTCTGCATTTTTCTCTCGTGATTGATAGTCGCGGAAAGTGGCGTGTGTAAGTCCGTAAGCTCCGTGTACCGAGAAAGCATCTGTTATTTGAGTACGCAGTGCTGCTTCTGCACCTATGCTTCTGCTTTTTCCTGCATTAACCGTCATCCGCCCGAAACCATTTTCGGAGAACTGGGCTATTTGCTGGTCGTGCGTGTCCATATAGAAAGCGGCAAGATCGGCTTGGAGCTTGTTGTTAAACAAGGTGAGGTGTGCTCCGATTTCGTAGTTCCAACTATATTCCGGTTTATAGATTGTGCTCTCTTTGATATCTGCACTTTCGCCGTAACCGGTAATATTTTGGGTTAATATATTGTCTACTCGTTCTTCAGGCATTTCAGCATCAATCATTTTTTCTTTCAGAGCATCAATCATTGCATTTTTTAACTCTCCTTGTATTAAATCGGAAAACATCTGAATATTATATCCTCCTGAACGATAGCCTTTGGATACAGAGGCGTATATATTGTTTTGCTTATTGAAATCATATTGCAATGCAAACTTAGGAAGCAGTTGTAAATAATCATTTTTCTCTTCTCCTGATAGTCTGGACTTAGCAAGGAGATTCTTATACTCCATACCTGGTCGTCCGGGTGCAAAAGATAGACTGAAATCAAAGTCCATTGGTTCATTGTATGAACTATATTTCATACTTGTTTTTTCATAATCAAGACGTAATCCTGCTGTTACGGAAAGTCCCTCAATAAACAGATTATTATAGGTTGATTGATGATAGATAGCCCCACTTAAAACAGGAGTATCAAAGTTTCCCGGAATATATAGTTCAGGATTATTGATTTGCATACTCATGATAGGTGATTTTATATTTTGAAAAATCTTATTAATATTATATTCAATCTGATTTTTTACTCCTTCTTCTTTAAAGGTGACAGGGCCGTCGGTATTCAGCCATTGATAGAATCCGAAAGCTCCGGTAGTCCATTGCCAGTTCTTGCCGGGCTTGGATTTAAGTATGATTTCTTCGGAAATAGTATTGAGCTTCTGCTTTTGGGTAAGATTGAAAATATCCGCTTCTGTAAAGTCCTGATCCAAAAACATACGGTCGTTTAGGTTCTGGTATCCGGTCACTGCACTTAGTATAAAACTGTTCGCTTGGTATTCAATGTTGACCCCGGCATTCAGTAATCCACGGCGGTAAGTGCTTTCATCATTATAGGCAATGGGAGCAATCTGTTGTGTGGCCTTGTCATACTGACCGTAAGCATAACCGCCTTGATCGCCATATTCGTAGTTGACGGTGAAATCCAATTTCAGATTCTCATTGGGCAGCCAGATAGCACGGATTCGTCCGCCTCCTGCACTTAGTTCGTCTGCTTTTTTATTGACACTTGGCGCATAGTTCTTAAAAAAACCTCCTTTGTACTCATAGAAGCCTCCTGCCGAGAAAGCTAACTGATTGCTGATTCGATGGTAATGGGTGAGTGAAGCACTATAATTATTATAAGTAGCGGCACTTAATTTAATGTCTGTACCCTGATAACTGAAAGGTGAGCGGGTATGTACTTTTACCAGTCCGCCCATGGTATTTCTCCCGTAAAGAGTTCCCTGCGGACCGCGAAGCACGTCAATTCGTTCGATATCAAAGAAGTTGAAATCGAAAGCCGATTTATCTATATAAGGTATATTGTCTACGTACAGACCTACCGACGGAGTATTGATTCTGGCTCCGATGCCACGGATATAGACAGCGGATGTGAGTCGTGAACCGTAATCGGGAATGAAGAAATTGGGTACGAGGTTGCTGACTCCTTTCAGGGAATTAATCTGATATTCCTGCATCTCTTTTTGTGAAATCAATGATGCGGCAACCGGAAGCTGACGTAACTTGGTATTCTCTTTGGGCGATGCGATAACAACGACCTCTTCGATATCGATAACCTTTGTAGTATCCTTAGGAATGATATTCGTTGCATTAAAAGGGATGGCAAATAGGATTGCAGCCAAGAATGTATAAGTCTTCTTCATCATAATAAAAGCGTTTCTTATTTAATTTCGGTTGCAAAGTAAACGCTATTTATCTGTTCTTACAATCCTAATTTATGAGGATATTATATACTGTCCGGTGATATATACCCGTTCATTACCGCATAGATAGTCAGTGCCGATACGGATTTGATTCCAAGTTTCTCCGTGATATTCTTGCGATGGGAGATGACGGTGGTCAGACTGATGTTCAATTTATCGGCAATCTCTTTGTTGATAAGCCCTTTAGTGATAAGTATCAGCACTTCTATTTCACGGGCGGATAGGTCGTGTCCTTGTGTCGGGTGCATAGGAGCGTGTCGGTTACTATGTCCGTATTGGTGCATCTTTAAGATGTCCTTTACCAGCGCTTCTTCCGTTTGGTAAATATTCAACATCGGCATTCCCGATAGCTGAGGCTGATTATCTCCTCCTGACAGGATTATGGCTTTGGGCATTTTAGGCAAGAAGAAAGCAGTATGCTCAAAGTATATTTGTGCCGCAACGAAATAATGGGCGTACATATCCGGAGTGTCGTCTATTAACTCCTCGAACGAACGGAATATACGGATGACAGCCGTCGGGATAAGCTCTTCCAGTATGCTTTGCAGTCCTATACAGCACAATATGTTAGGGTCTATTATTGCAATCTCTTGTTTTTCCATTTCTTTTTTATTTTAAATATTCTGCGAGACTCTCGGCACAACGTTCACCGTCTATTCCGGCAGAAACAATGCCTCCGGCGTATCCGGCTCCTTCTCCGCAGGGGAATAATCCACGAACGGTGATATGTTGCAGTGTTTCACTGTCACGTATGATTCTTACCGGGGAAGAGGTGCGCGTTTCCACTCCTATTAATACAGCCTCGTTAGTAAGGAATCCGTGAGACATCTTACCGAATTGTTGAAAACCTTTGCTTAACCGGTCACTGATAAAAGAAGGCAACCAAAAATGAAGCGGAGAGGCAATCAGTCCCGGACTGTAAGAACTTTCGGGAAGATCGTTTCCAAGTTTCTTACGGGTAAAGTCGACCATGCGTTGTGCAGGAGCAGTCTGCTTCATTCCTCCTTGCAGCCAGCATTGCCGTTCCAAATCTTCCTGGAAATGCAGTAAAGAGAGTTCGCCGAATTGAGCATATTCGGGAAAATCTTCCGGGTGGATTTCTACTACCATGCCGGAATTAGACCAGCGCGAACCTCGGTTGGATGGTGACATCCCGTTTACGACGACCTGTTCCGGTCCGCTTGCCGCCGGAACGACAAACCCTCCCGGACACATACAGAAACTGTAAACTCCACGTCCGTCCACTTGAGTTACGAAACTATATTCGGCAGCCGGCAAGAAAGAGCCTCTGCCATCCCGGTTATGATATTGTATCCGATCTATTAACTGTTGAGGATGCTCTAAGCGGACTCCTACGGCGATGCCTTTTGCTTCGATGGCAACATTATTGGTCTTTAGCCAACGGTAAACATCCCGTGCCGAGTGTCCGGTAGCGAGAATAACTGGTCCTAAGAATGTCTGCCCTGTATTGGTTTCAATGCCTTTTATTTCATTGTCCTTAATGATAAGGGCATCCATTCGTGTCTCAAAATAAACTTCTCCTCCACACTCAAGAATTGTATTACGCATATTTTCGATAACACGCGGCAACTTGTCCGTACCGATATGCGGATGTGCATCTATAAGAATGGAGGTGCTTGCACCGTGCTGACAAAAGACATTCAGAATCTTTTCGGTATTTCCTCGTTTCTTGCTCCGGGTATAAAGCTTACCGTCGGAATAAGCTCCGGCGCCACCTTCGCCAAAACTGTAATTGGATTCGGAGTTGACAATATGCTCGCGTGAAATCAAAGCAATGTCTTTTTTTCGTTCACGAACGTTCTTGCCTCTTTCTACCACGATGGGCTTGATGCCAAGCTCAATCAATTTCAGTGCGGCAAACAGTCCTCCCGGTCCGGCACCTACTACAATCGCTTGTTTCTTGCCGTCTACCTTATTGTAAATAGTGCGGGTATATTCGTCATCTTGGGGAACTTCGTTGATATAAGTGCGTATTTTCAGATTCACAAAGATGGTACGTTGCCGGGCGTCTATGCTGCGTTTCAGTATGCGTATGGCATTAATGCTTTTGATGTTAACGCCTTTCTCACGTGCGACGTAGGCTTTGAGTTGTTGCTCATTCGCAGCCAGTTCAGGCAATACCCTCAGTTGATATTCTTGAATCATAAAATCTCTTTTTTATCCGAATAAACATCGGAATGCTTCTTCTACTTTCCTTACTGGAACTAATTCTATTTTTATTTTCTTTGTATTCAATCCTTGCAAATTATGCTTTGGTAGGATAATCTGGTTGAATCCTAATTTCTCGGCTTCGCTTATTCGCTGTTCTATACGATTAACCGGACGAATTTCTCCGGATAGACCTACTTCTCCCGCAAGGCATACTTGCCTGTCTATTTCCGTATCCATGTTTGAAGAAAGAATTGCACTGATTACACTCAGGTCGATTGCTGGGTCATTCACTCTCAAGCCTCCGGCAATGTTCAGGAATACATCTTTTTGTGCAAGTTTGAACCCGACCCGCTTCTCCAGTACGGCGAGTAACATATTCATTCTTCTTATATCGAATCCGGTAGCGGAACGTTGAGGTGTACCGTAAGCAGCAGTACTGACGAGGGCCTGTGTCTCAATCAGGAACGGACGTATGCCTTCAATGGCTGAAGCAATGGATACGCCGCTCATTCCTACATGGTCCTGAGATAACAACAGTTCGGACGGATTACTCACTTGTCGCAATCCATCTTGTCTCATTTCGTATATTCCCAGTTCGGCAGTACTTCCGAAGCGGTTTTTGATGCTGCGCAAGATGCGATACATATAGTGCTGGTCGCCCTCGAACTGTAACACGGTGTCTACGATGTGTTCCAACACTTTCGGGCCGGCAATGCTTCCTTCCTTATTTATATGCCCGATCATTAAAACCGGAGTATTTGTCTCTTTGGCGAATTTAAGAATGGAAGCGGAACACTCTCTAACTTGCGCAATGCTTCCGGGAGATGATTCGATGGTTTCGGTAGAAATGGTTTGGATGGAATCAATAATAACTAAATCCGGATGGGTATTCTTTATGTGGACATAGATCTGTTCCAAAGATGTTTCGCAGACAATCAGACAGTCGGATGAGTTATGTTGGATACGGTCTGCACGCAGTTTCAACTGTCGTGCACTTTCTTCGCCCGATACGTACAATATCCGTAAATCCGGCAATCGTAGGACGGTTTGAAGTACGAGCGTAGACTTTCCGATTCCCGGTTCACCTCCAATTAAGACTAATGAACCCGGCACGAGTCCTCCACCTAAAACCCGGTTCAGTTCTTCATCACCGAGATTGATGCGTGGGTCGTCTCCCGTTATGATTTCATTTAATGCTGTTGGTTTGGCTTTAGGAGTTTCAATACCCGATACCGGTCGTTTGTTGGTCACTTCCTTCCGTACAACTTCTTCTACATAGGTGTTCCATGCACCGCAACTCGGACATTTTCCCACCCATTTGGGGGAATCCTGACCACAGTTAGTACATACATATACTGTTTTATCTTTTGCCATTTCTACCTTCTGTAAAGTTAGGTTACAAAGATACGTATATTTTATAATATATGTAAGGGCATTAAAATAAAAGCGAAGCCTTTGGGGTGGGCTTCGCTTTTTACGTTTGTGTTTCAATAGTAATTAGGTATTACAAGATAAACAAGGTTGGTATATAACGTTAAAATTTAGGTTGACTAATCTCTCCGGCTAATGAATAATTCATTGCCTTGTGTATTTCTTCGGTGGACAGTCCTTGTCCTTGCAAGAACATTAATTTGGTTATGGCAGATTCTGTTGTACTGTCATATCCGCATATCACACCTGCTTCAAGAAGCTGCAAACCTGTTTCGTATCGGTCCATTTCTACTGTCCCTGCACTGCACTGAGTAACATTGACAATTGTAATGCCCCGGCTTACGGCCTCTTTTAATAAGTGAATCAGCCACGGTTTACGCGGAGCGTTTCCCGTACCGTATGTTTCCAATATCACCCCTTTTAAATTAGGAATGTTTAAAGTTGCAGCAACGACACTCTCTTGTATTCCGGGAAATAACTTCAATACGGTTACATTTGCATCCAATTGGAAATGGGGCTTTAGAACCGTGTTTTTTTCCGGAAGGTATATCAGTTGCCGTTCATATTTTATATGTATTCCTGCTTCCGCCAGTATCGGATAATTGAATGAACGGAAAGCATTAAAGTTTTCTGCGTTAATCTTGGTGGTACGGTTTCCCCGCATCAAATGATTCTCAAAGAATATACAGACTTCCGGAACAGACGGTCTGCCGAGATATTGATCAGCGGCAATTTCAATACTTGTCAGTAGATTTTCTTTTCCATCTGTACGAAGTACCCCGATTGGTAATTGAGAACCTGTTAGGATAACCGGTTTCCCCAAGCCTTCGAGCATGAAACTTAATGCGGATGCTGTGTATGACATGGTGTCGGTTCCATGCAAAATAACGAAACCGTCATATTGATCGTAAGCTTCATATATGATGTCTACCAGTCGCGCCCATGCTTCGGGTTCCATATCCGAGGAGTCTATCGGGGGATTGAATTGATAAGAATCAATGGCAAAAGAGAACTTTTGAAGTTCGGGGATGTGCCTTTGTAATTGTTCAAAGTCAAAATTCTCCAAAGCTCCTGTTTCTACATTTTCAATCATCCCGATGGTTCCACCGGTGTAGATTAACAATACGGAAGCATTTTCTTTTGTCATATTCGGTTTTTATCACTTTTTCTGCTGCAAAGATAGGGTAATATTTGGTATTTCCTAACAAAATGATAGAAAAGTGTGCGGGGATATTAAAGCGTTCTTGTCTGTCGATCGTAATAAATATTGCGGTTTTACTACTTTAGCTATACAATTATCACATTTTTTTTGGAAAAAGTGATAGATTGTTCTAAATAATTGCTACATTTGCGACACGAATAAAAAAGAGAACGATAGAATATTATGATTAGATGCTATCTTTACACCACATCCATGTGTACCATGACCCTTCGGGGTTAAGGATAGTATTTGTGTATCTACGCGATTCACGCTTGCAGGAGCAAGCATTTTAACAACCAATTTTATTTATAATTTCAATAACTTGTTTCTCAATAGGAAGTGAGTTCTTAATTTATCATTCACATGAAAGTAATGAAATTCGGCGGAACATCCGTAGGTTCCGTGAACAGCATATTAAGTGTAAAAAGAATAGTTGAGTCGGTTGATGAACCGGTAATTGTAGTAGTGTCCGCTTTGGGCGGTATCACCGATCAATTGATAAAGACCGGTAATGTAGCTGCCATAGGGGATGCCTCGTTTAAGGAATCTTTTATTGCAATAGCTACCCGTCATATCAGTGTGGTAAAAGAATTAATACCTTCAGGGGAAAAGCAAACAAAACTTCTTTCGGAAATCGGTGCGTTGCTTGATGAACTGCAAAACATATTTAATGGTATTTACTTGATAAAAGATTTGTCTGTAAAAACATCAAATACGATTGTCAGCTATGGTGAACGCCTTTCTTCTCTGATTGTCAGTAATGTGATTGATGGGGCGGTATGGTTTGATTCACGGGAATTTATTAAGACTGAGCTGAAACATTCTAAAAACATTGTAGATACGGAGTTGACTAATCGGCTAATAAAGGAGACTTTTGCCGAACTACCTAAGATTTCTCTCGTTCCGGGTTTTATTTCAAGTGATAAGACAACAGGGGATGTTACTAATTTAGGGCGTGGAGGATCAGATCATACTGCTGCTATTATTGCTGCGGCATTGGATGCTTCCATATTAGAAATATGGACGGATGTAGATGGTTTTATGACAGCCGATCCAAAGGTTATTTCTTCGGCTTACACCATCAGTGAATTAAGTTATGTGGAGGCTATGGAGCTTTGTAACTTTGGTGCGAAAGTAGTGTATCCGCCTACTATTTATCCGGTTTTCCATAAAAACATACCTATAAAGATAAAAAATACTTTTAATCCGGATGCTGAGGGTACATATATAACTAGTAGTAAATCTCATAACGGGAAAGCGATTAAAGGTATTTCTTCCATTAACGATACTAGCTTGATAACAGTGCAGGGTTTGGGTATGGTAGGTGTTATCGGTGTTAACTATCGTATCTTTAAGGCTTTGGCAAAGAATGGTATTAGTGTTTTCCTTGTTTCGCAGGCTTCATCTGAAAATTCAACTTCTATCGGTGTGCGTAATGCGGATGCCGACTTAGCTTGTGAAGTATTGAACGACGAGTTTGCCAAGGAGATTGAGATGGGGGAAATATCCCGTATTACGGCGGAAACAGGGTTGGCAACAGTAGCGATAGTTGGGGAAAATATGAAACATACGCCGGGTATTGCCGGAAAACTGTTTGGTACGCTTGGTAAGAACGGAATAAATGTAATAGCTTGTGCTCAAGGTGCATCTGAAACTAATATTTCTTTTGTGGTAGAGTTTAGGTCGTTGCGTAAGTCGTTGAATGTCATTCATGATTCATTCTTCCTTTCTGAGTATCAGGTTCTAAACTTATTCATTTGCGGTATAGGTACTGTGGGGGGGAGTCTGATAGAGCAGATAAATATGCAGCAGAATAAATTGATGCGCGAAAATGGTTTGAAATTAAATGTTGTAGGTATTGCCGATGCCGATAATGCGATTTTTTCCCGCGATGGGATTATGTTGGACAACTATTTGCAGGACTTGAAAACGAAAGGTATTAAGAGTAATCCTGCTATCCTGAAAGAAGAGATATTGAAGATGAATATCTTTAACTCCGTTTTTGTCGATTGTACGGCAAGTGCGGCTATTGCCGATCTGTACAAGGATTTGTTGTCTCACAATGTTTCTGTGGTGGCAGCTAATAAAATCGCAGCATCTTCCAGCTACGATAACTATCAGGAATTAAAGCATATAGCACGCGTTCGTGGTATCAAATACTTGTTTGAAACAAACGTAGGTGCAGGACTTCCGATTATTAATACAATCAACGATCTTCGTAACAGTGGAGATAAGATTGTAAAAATAGAGGCGGTTCTTTCCGGTACGTTGAATTATATTTTTAATAAGATCAGTGCTGATATTCCATTTAGTAAGACGATTAAGATGGCGCAGGAAGAACGATATTCCGAACCGGATCCGCGTATTGATTTAAGCGGTAAAGACGTTATCCGCAAATTGGTAATCTTGGCGCGTGAAGCCGGATATAAATTGGAACAGGAGGATGTAGAAAAGAACTTATTTGTGCCGGATGATTTCTTTGAAGGTACTTTGGATGATTTCTGGAAGAAAGTACCTACACTCGATGCCGATTTTGAGGCTCGTAGAAAAGTTCTTGAGAATGAAGGAAAGCATTGGCGTTTCGTTGCAAAACTGGAGAATGGGAAAGGTTCGGTTGGTTTGATGGAAGTAGATTCACGTCATCCGTTCTATGGTCTGGAAGGAAGCAACAATATTATTTTATTAACAACTGACCGTTATAAAGAATATCCGATGATGATTCAGGGATATGGTGCGGGTGCAAGTGTGACGGCGGCAGGTGTTTTTGCAGATATAATGAGTATTGCAAACATTTAGTAACATGAAACACATTATTATATTAGGTGATGGTATGGCCGATTGGCCTGTAAAGTCACTTGGAAATAAAACACTTTTGCAGTATGCAAAGACGCCATACATGAATATGTTGGCAAAGATGGGACGCACAGGTATGTTGAAAACTGTGGCAGATGGCTTTCATCCGGGTAGTGAAGTGGCAAACATGTCTGTCATGGGCTACAATCTACCGAAAGTATATGAAGGCAGAGGACCGTTGGAAGCAGCAAGTATTGGTGTTGACTTGAAAGAGGGTGAGATGGCTATGCGTTGTAACTTAGTTTGCATAGATGGCGATATTCTGAAAAATCATTCTTCCGGCCATATTTCTACGGAAGATGCGGATATTCTGATAAAATATCTACAAGAAAACTTAGGCGACGAACGCGTTCGTTTTTATACGGGAGTGGCATACCGCCATCTCCTCGTTATTAAAGGAGGAAATAAAAATATTGATTGTACACCACCTCATGATGTACCTTTGAAGCCCTTCCGCCCATTGATGGTGAAAGCACAAACTCAGGAAGCGGAAGAAACAGCTCGATTAATCAATGATTTAATCCTGAAATCTCAGGAGTTATTGAGGAATCATCCATTGAACCTGAAGCGTATGGCAGAAGGTAAAGACCCGGCTAACAGTATTTGGCCGTGGTCACCGGGGTATCGTCCGAAGATGGAACCGCTTTCAGTTACTTTTCCCTCTATAAAGAAAGGAGCTGTTATTTCTGCGGTGGATTTAATAAATGGAATCGGTTATTATGCCGGTTTGCGCCGTATACAGGTGGAAGGGGCTACCGGACTTTATGATACGAATTATGAGAATAAAGTGGCTGCTGCATTGGAGGCTCTGAAGACGGATGATTTTGTTTATCTGCATATAGAGGCCAGTGATGAGGCCGGACATGAGGGAGATGTCGACTTAAAGTTACTGACGATTGAGAATCTGGACTCTCGTGCTGTCGGTCCTATTTATGAAGCTGTTAAAGATTGGACTGAGCCGGTAGCCATAGCGGTACTACCGGATCATCCTACACCGTGTGAACTTCGTACGCATACTAACGAACCGATACCTTTCTTAATATGGTATCCCGGCATTGAACCGGATGGAGTGCAAACTTATGATGAGTTTGCTTGTCAGGAGGGAGGATATGGCGTGATGAAAGAAGATGAATTTATTAAGGAATTTCTTAAATAAAGAATTATGCAATATTATAGCACAAACAAAAAGGCACTTCCTGCTACTTTAGAAGAAGCGGTGGTGAAAGGTTTGGCATCGGATAAAGGCTTGTTTATGCCGTGGACTATTAAACCGTTGTCTCAGGATTTTTACGATAATATAGATAGAATGTCTTTTCAGGAGATTGCTTATCATGTGGCGGATGCTTTCTTTGGAGAAGATGTCCCGGCTGATACATTGAAACAGATTGTTTATGATACACTTAATTTTGATGTTCCTTTGGTGAAGGTCAAAGAAAATATTTATTCTCTTGAACTTTTTCATGGACCTACGCTTGCTTTCAAAGATGTAGGTGGCCGTTTTATGGCACGTCTTCTCGGTTATTTTATTCGTAAAGAAGGTAAGAAACAAGTAAATGTCCTTGTGGCGACTTCCGGAGATACGGGTAGTGCTGTAGCCAATGGCTTTCTAGGAGTAGAGGGAATCCATGTCTATGTACTTTATCCGAAGGGTAAAGTGAGCGAGATTCAGGAAAAACAATTTACTACATTAGGACAGAACATAACAGCTCTTGAGGTGGACGGAACGTTTGATGATTGTCAGTCATTGGTGAAAGCTGCCTTTATGGATAAGGAACTGAATACCCATATGCAGCTTACCTCTGCAAATTCAATTAATGTAGCCCGTTTTCTTCCACAAGCTTTTTATTATTTTTATGCTTATTCCCAATTAAAGAGGATGGGGAAAGCTGATAATGTTGTTGTTTGTGTGCCGAGTGGTAACTTTGGTAATATAACTGCCGGATTATTCGGAAAGAAAATGGGACTACCGATTCGTCGTTTCATTGCAGCAAATAATAAAAATGACATTTTCTACCAGTATCTTCAAACGGGAAAATATAATCCTCGTCCGTCCATTGCAACGATTGCCAATGCGATGGATGTGGGTGATCCGAGTAACTTTGCCCGTGTACTTGATCTTTATGGAGAGTCTCATGAGGAAATTTGTAAGCAGATAAGCGGTACGACTTATACAGATGAACAAATTCGTGAAACAGTAAAGTGCACGTATGATGAAACAGGTTATTTGCTTGATCCTCACGGTGCATGCGGCTATCGTGCGCTTGTTGAAGAACTGAAAGACGATGAAACCGGCATATTCCTTGAAACAGCACATCCTGCTAAGTTTCTTGATACGGTAGAAAGAATAATCGGGGATAAGGTGGAAATTCCGGCAAAACTGCAAGAGTTTATGAAAGGCGAAAAGAAAAGTTTGCCGATAAGTAAAGACTTTGTTTCTTTCAAGGAGTATTTGATGAAAGAGTAGACCGACAACTCTTTATAAAGGAGAGTTTTCTTATATGGAATGAAGAATATGCCTACTTTTTACAGGAGGTGTGTTCTTCATTTTATTTTATCTGAATATTTTAAACATCTTGGCGGTTTTCTGATTACTGCTTGTATTAATGCGTTAGTATATAATGGAATACGCGTTATGTATTCTTTATTTACAATGATGATCTTATCTGTTTTTTTATCATAAAATAGAACGGAGTTTCTCTTGCTTTTCTTGAAAGAATGTTTATTTTTGTTGTTCGTATAGTGGTTTCTTAAAATAAGCCTATGAAGAAGTCTGTTTTTTCTTTTATGTTATTGATAGCGGTAAGTCTAAGCTGCTTTACGTTGAGAGTGTATGCAGTTCCCGCCAAACCAACTCCTCTGACTGTTACTTTGCCTGATGGCACTACCTTGACTGTTCGTTTGTATGGAGACGAATCATTTCATTACTATATGACAACAGATGGCTATTTGTTACTTCGTGATGATAAAGGATATTTTTATTATGCGGCAGAGGCGGTGGATAAAAGTCTGAAACCGTCTTCTTATAGAGCTAATGATATCATGAAACGTACGGTGGTGGAAAAAAACTTTCTCGCTTCTCTTGATAAACAGAAAATACAGCAGGCGCTGCAAGTAGAAGAATCGAGTGCAACGAGGAGTATGGCTCCAAAACGTGTGGCTCGGAAAGCTTCTTATCCTACAATAGGCGAACAGAAAGGATTGGTTGTTTTAGTACAATTTCAGGATCGCAAGTTTACTGTGCCAAATCCGGTCGAGGCTTTTTCTGCTATGCTGAACAAGGAAGGATATAATGAAAACGGTGCGATAGGCAGTGCACGCGATTATTTTATAGAATGTTCAAGTGGACAGTTTATTCCTGAATTTGATGTCTATGGTCCTATTACCTTGGCACATGAGATGAGTTATTATGGTAAGAAAGGTAAAACGGGGCGTGACGATAACCCTGAAGAAATGGTGATAGAGGCTTGCCAGTTTTTAGATTCGGAGATAGATTTCAGGGAGTTTGACCGGGATGGTGACGGTGAGATAGATAATGTTTATCTTTTCTATGCCGGATATGGAGAGGCCAGTAGTGGTATAGAAGAAACTGTATGGCCGCATTCGTGGGATGTATTTGATGGAGCGGGGAAAAAAGTTTATCTGGATGGTGTGTTGTTAAATCATTATGCCTGTTCAAATGAATTATCTTATCCGGGTAATGGGATGACCGGAATCGGGACTTTTTGCCATGAGTTCTCCCATGTATTAGGATTACCGGATTTGTATGCGGTTTATAATAAGAGTGCTTTTACACCCGGCTCATGGTCGATAATGGCTAATGGCTCTTATAACAATAATCAAAAAACTCCTCCTTATTATTCTGTTTATGAGAGATATGCCTTGGGATGGATTGATCCGATAGAGATTGGAGGACCCGATGAACTGGTACTTGATACGATTTCTAAGAATGCAGGGTATATTATAAAAACAGATTCGGAAGATGAATACTTCCTTTTGGAAAACAGACAGCAGTATAAATGGGACGAATATATCCCCGGACATGGTATGCTTATCTGGCATATAGATTATAATAGTGCCATTTGGGAGCAAAATGTAGTAAATGATAAACCTGCCCATCAGTACGTGGATATTGAGGAGGCGGATGGTATTCTTTCCGAAGCAACCAGAGATGGAGATGCCTTTCCCGGAGCGTCCGGAATTACTCAATTTACGGATGATACAGCTCCTAATATGCGGACATGGAGTGGAAAGAAACTGAATAAACCGATTACAGATATTGAGGAAAGAGACGGCATCATCTATTTTAATATGAATGGAGGAATTCCTGCTGTGTATCCGGTTAAAGCATTACCGGCAACTGAGGTACATGAAAACTCTTTTGTTGCTAATTGGGAAAGCAATGACGATGCGGTTGGATATACGATTGATGTGTTTACAAAGGAATGGGGAGTGCCGGATTCCGTTATTGTTGATTTTACCGGAAGTGTTTCCAAGATTCCGTTTGGATGGGAAACCAATAGTTCGCAAGGATATGGGGCAGAGGGATTTTATGGCAAGGCTAAGCCGTCTTTGTATCTGACGATAGACAAGCAATATCTCAAATCGCCGTTAATGGGTGATGATATACGCGGATTGAGTTTTTGGTACAGAGGCCTGAGTACTTCTAAAGATGACCGGATTGTGTTGAGCCTATACGTCAATGATGAATGGAAGGAATTTGATGAGATAACTTTGGATGTAGAAGGTGGCATGATTGCGGAATGGAAAGAGGGAACGGAAAAGGCTCTCCCTAAAGGTTGCAGGGCGATACAGCTTCAGTATAGACGTTCCTCCGGAAATGTGGTCATAGATGATGTGACTTTATATTACGGGGGTGAGGTGGTACAACATTATCTTGATGGCTATGAAAGTCAAGATGTGGGAAACACACTTTCTTGTTTGGTAAAAGGAGTAGAGAAGTCTTTTGATTATTATTATACGGTGAAGGCATTTAATGGGGAGGAATATTCAAAGGCATCCAATGAAATAGAGGTTCCTATTTTGAAGTTATTAGGAATTGAAGCAGTCTCTCAGGGAGATAAAGTGACAGTTTATACCGAAGGTTCCGGAATCATTGTTATCTCGAATCTGGTTAAGAAAGTACCGGTCTCAATCCTGAATATGCAGGGAGCTGTCTTAGTAAAGGATGATGCGATGCCCGGAAAGAATAGATACTCCTTTAATCATAAAGGCTTATACATTATTTGTGTCGGCGGAAAGGCGTATAAAGTGATGCTATAAGATAAAATTAGATCATACGGTCGATTGTTTACGAACGATAGGAGTTTGTGAACAAAGGACCGTATGTTTGTCTTCAATCGACCGTATGTTTAAAATCAATCGTCCTGATGTTTTTTTTAATCAACCCGATGATTTTAAAAAACATCAGGTCGTTTGAAAAAAACATCAAGGTTGTCGTAGAAAAAACTCTTGATAAGATCTGTTTCCTCCCCCTTCTTTCATCCTTCAGATTAGGATATTCAGTTTGAATACCAGCTTGTTATCCTGAACTTTCTCCCTGAAAAAGTTTCAGCCGGCATAGGAGGAAAGAAAATCCTGAATGATTCGGGTAACTTGCTGAAAGATTCCATCCTTCAGCCTAATTCATTCTGTATCAGTGTCGAATGTGCCAGGCTGAAGGATGAAAGATAGGGTGTAAAACTTTACTGTCTGTATGTTATAAGATAAATCCGATGATGGAAAGGATGGAAAAGAGCGTTGTCAGTTGTGCTGTGCCTACATCAAGATGGGCTATCTTTTCCAGTGACTCTTGATCGACATCTTTCAACAATCGGATGTTCTTTAAAGCCAACGGCAAACTTAATAATATGAGTAAGCTCCAAGTAGGGAGATAACCGGCACAGATCATTATTATTTCTATCAAGTAAGAACCTCCTATCAATAAGTAATAATATGCTTTTGCACGTTTTAATCCCAGAATCATGGATAGTGTTTTAATGCCGGATTGTTTATCCAAAGGCATATCGCGGGTATTGTTTGCGTGTAGTATTGCTGTTGTAAGCAATGCGACAGGAAGAGAAATAAAAAAGCTTTGCAGATTGAACGTCCCGTTCAGTGCATATACCGTTCCATTGACTATGCATATACCGAAGGAGAATAAGATGACGACATCCCCCCAGCCCTGATATTTCATCTTGTAATAGAGTAATGTACAGGCTATACCGAATATTCCGAAGAACAAGAGTTGCCAGGATGAATATAAGAGGACGATTATTCCCAGTATGACAGCTAAAGCCAGCCAGCATAGTCCCATGGTCAGGAACGTTTTTGCCGTATAAGTACCGTTTAGCATCATATTCGTATCTCCGTATGATTCTAATTTATCCACTCCGTTTTTTGCGTCGTGATAATCACTGATGATGTTTCCGGCGGCGTGAAATGCGACCGTAGATAGTAAAATAAGCGGTGCCAACCACCAGCTGACCTCATACTCGTTTCCTCTTTGCAGAAAGAAAACATAAGAAATGCCGATTAAAACCGGCATTACCGATGCCGGGAAAGACCAAGGACGTGTTGCTAAGATAAGGTTTCTGTCTAATGCCATGTTATTTTATTTTTTCTCTGATTTTAGTCAGGTATTTTTTCATTGCCTCCGCATCTTTGTCGGTGATAATCTCCAACAGCTTTTTGAGCTCTAAACGGATGCCTTCTACTTGTGCCGGAGTACGAGGATTAAACAGTATTTCTTGTAGCAGATAGTCATCCTCGCTCAATAATCCTTGGGCGATTGCCATATGCTTCTTAAAAGTCGTGCCCGGTGCTTCCTGATGTTTCATTACAGCTGCGAATACAAAAGTTGAAACGAAAGGTATGGACAACGAGTAAGCAACTGTTTCGTCGTGCTCATCAAAAGTATATTCAAAGATATTAAGTTTCAAAGAGTTATACAAGTCTTTGAAGAAAACTTTTCCCAAATGGTCGCTTTCGCTGATGATAATGGCACTTTCACTGCTTAGATTGCTTAGGCTGGCAAAAGTAGGACCAAACATCGGATGGGTTGATACATAGCGGAATCCGCTTTCTTCATAGAATTTCTTCAGTCCTGTTTTGACCGATGCGATGTCACTTAAAATGCAATCTTTGGGTAGTACCGGAATGACGGTACGAAAAGCATCCAATGTGTATTTTACCGTAGCTGCGTTGATAACCAGTTCCGGCTCGAAGTCCTTGATTTCTTCAAGTGAGGTGAAGCGATAAGTGTTGTACACAAAACGCAACTGATGCGGATTGGTATCAAACACGGCTGTTTCATGCTGAAAACTCAGTATGTCGGTAAAGAAAGAGCCCATTTTCCCGGCTCCAAGTAGTAGGATTCTCATTGTTTGAGTCTTATTTATTGATAATTTCCATTTGTTGTCTTACACTTTCTTCGTGTATCGCTTCAAATACATTCTTGATGAAACCTGCATCCATTCCGCAAAGTGCACCTTGAGCTCCGCGTTTATCCAGTATCTCATTGTAGCGTCCTGTTTGTAGGATGGTCATATCATGTTCTTTCTTGAAAGTACCGATTTCACGGCAGATACGCATTCTTTTTGAAAGAATTTCAATGATAGAGTTATCACATTCATCGATTTGATGGCGCAGCTCGTTCAAATTTTCTGTGGTTTGTGTCTCTTTACGGATGACGAGTAAATTTAAGATGTAGTCCAGAATGTCCGGAGTTACTTGCTGTGAAGCATCACTCCATGCGCAGTCGGGATTACAATGTGACTCAACGATCAGTCCGTCGAAGTTCAAATCCATAGCCTGTTGACATAGGGAAGCTATTAATTCGCGTTTTCCTCCGATATGGCTTGGGTCGCAGAAGATAGGCAATTCCGGAATCCGTCTGCGTAGTTCGATGGGGATGTGCCATTGGGGAAGATTGCGGTATATCTTTTTATCGTAGGAGCTGAATCCTCTGTGGATAGCTCCGAGACGCTTTAATCCGGCATTGTTGATACGTTCCAATGCTCCTATCCAAAGTTCCAAATCAGGATTTACCGGGTTTTTAACCAGTACCGGAATATCTACCCCTTTCAGGGCATCTGCAATTTCCTGTACGGCAAACGGGTTGGCAGTGGTACGTGCGCCGATCCATAAAATATCTATGCCTTGTTTTAATGCTTCATACACGTGTTTGGCTGTTGCCACTTCTGTGGAAACATACATTCCGGTTTCTTTCTTTACTTCTTTCAACCATGTCAAACCTTCCACGCCGATTCCTTCGAAGCCTCCCGGTTTGGTACGTGGCTTCCAAATTCCTGCACGGAATATTTTGATTCCCTTGTCCGCCAGTTGGCGTGCGGTTTGCATGACTTGTTCTTCTGTCTCTGCACTGCATGGACCTGCAATAACAATCGGTCTTTTGGCTTCAATGCCCGGTAATAAGATTGATTCTAATTCCATCGTTGTATTCTCATTTAATTGTTTTCATTATTTTAATTCTATCAAGAGCTTCGCTCAGTTTGTCTTCTTTGCAACAGAGAGAGATACGGATATAACGTGCCCCGTTACTGCCGAAGATGAATCCCGGTGTGATAAAAACCCGTGCTTCATGGAGTACCTTTTCTGTCAACTCTTCCACATTATTATATAGAGCGGGAATCTTTCCCCATAAAAACATTCCCACCTGCTTCTCATCAAAGGTACATCCCAGAGCTTTCATGATTTCTTCTGCCAGATGACGACGACGGCGGTAAAGTTTGATGTTCATTTCTTCATGCCACTCTGCATTATTTTGCAATGCTTGTACAGCTGCGAGTTGTATGGACCGGAATGTTCCTGAGTCGATATTGCTTTTTACTTTTAGTATCCACTGCACGAATTGTGCATTTGATGCTAGCATGGCAACACGCCACCCCGGCATATTGTGACTCTTACTCATGGAGTTGAATTCTATGCAGCATTCTTTTGCATCCGGTACACTCAGCAAACTGATCGGTTTTTCATTTAAGATGAAACTATAAGGATTATCGTTCACAATGACGATATTATGTTTCCGTGCAAAGTCTACCAGTTTTTCGTATAGTTCCATGGAAGCATTGGCACCCGTCGGCATATTGGGATAGTTTGTCCACATTAATTTGACACGGCTCAAATCCATTTTCTCCAACTCCTCAAAATCCGGCATCCAACCGTTTTCTTCTTTTAGATTATAGTTGATAATCTCTGCACCCAGTAATTTGCTTAAAGAAGTGTAAGTAGGATAGCCCGGGTTGGGAACAAGTACTGCGTCTCCTACATTTACAAATGCAAGCGTCACGTGCAGGATTCCTTCCTTTGACCCGATAAGCGGTTGTATTTCTGTGTCAGGGTTCAACTCTACGTCGTACCATTTCTTATACCATTCGGCAAAAGCCTTTCTCAGTTCCGGTGTCCCGGTAGTTGGTTGGTATCCATGAACGTCCGGAAGCATGGCGTTCTCGCACAGTGCTTTGATGGTTGCTTCAGAAGGGGGCATATCCGGACTGCCGATACCAAGACTGATAACATTCTTTCCTTCGGCATTCATCTGTGCCACTTCTTTCAGTTTACGCGAGAAATAATATTCACTTACGCTTTCCAGTCTGTCTGCCGGTTTAATGCTATATGATTTCATTGTTTTATTTATTTATATCCATTTCGAATGAACTGTATTCTCCTAAAATTTTTAACTCCTTGGTTAATGGGGTGATTGCATCTAATGCCTGACGGTATCGCAGATAATCATCAAATGTCAGGTCGACATAGAATAAATACTCCCATTCACGTCCGATGATCGGTAAGGATTGTATTTTAGTAAGATTCATTTTGTAGAAAGAAAGGATGGAGAGTACTTGTGAAAGGCTTCCTTCGGTGTGTGGGAGAGAAAAAACAATACTTGATTTGTCTATTGCCGTTTCTTTTCTCCTGACTTCTTCGGCTCTCCATGCATCTGCTATGATTAAGAAACGGGTGAAGTTGTGCTTGTTGGTCTCAATACCTTCTTGAAGAATTTTCATTCCATATAGTTCCGCCGCAGCTTTAGAACAGATTGCCGCATGACCTTTCAAGTTATTCTGTTTGATAAGCTCTGCGCTTAATGCCGTATCTTCTGCTTCCACAACTTTCATGGTTGGGTGATTGTCTAGGAATTCACGGCATTGCATCAGTGCTATGGGGTGTGAGTTTACTTCTGTGATGTCGTCCCAATCTTCGTCGGGCAAGCAGACGATACTATGGGAGATACGTAATTTGTATTCTCCTATAATCTTGGTGTTGCTTTCACGTAGCAACTCATGGTTTTGTAAGAGGCTTCCGGCGATTGTGTTTTCTATTGCCAACATTCCCAGCGTAGAACTGTCTTTTCTCACACTTTCAAATACTTTTCCGAAAGTAGAACAACAGTTTAATTCGATTGTTTCTCCGGCAAAATACTTATGTGCCGCAATATCGTGGTACGAGCCCAATGTTCCTTGTATAGCAATCTTTCTCATTTGATCATGTATATAATAAAAAATCCCGCCTCATGGAAGCGGGATTTTGTTGTTTATTTACTTGTTTGTTTTCAATCTTGATTTTACTTGATACATACAAATTCCCGCTCTACTTTCTGGCTAAAGTAAAAGTAAAAAAAGAAGAAATATGTATAAGAAAAAGACTTCATTCTATTCTTTTTGTTTTGTTTTCAGGGGCAAAAGTAATATTTTTATTTTAAATGCAAATATAAATAGTCTTTTTTTTCAGGTAAAAGACTTATTTGCAAAATAAAGAGTAATAATTCTGCATATTCATTATTTTGATATTCATAATAACGAATTGGAATATGTATACATTGAACATCCGTCCCGTTTATAACGGAATGTTGGCATACAGGTCCTTGAAATTATTGAATTGCCCGCTGATATCGTTTTCTGCATCCGGGTTGAGTTCCAATGCCTTTTTCATATCTTCTACCGAACCGTCTTTGTCACCTTTCAGTAATTTGGCGCGTCCGCGTTCATGGTAAGCGCGGGCAAAATTCGGATTGATTTCAATGGCTTCGTCAAATCGTTCGATAGCTTGGTCGAATTCTTTTTCGGAAATAAGCAACTGTCCCAGATTTAAGTAGGCTTGCTCGTTAAAAGGATTTATTTCCGTAACTTCTGCATAGTCCTGGCGTGCCCCTTCTTGGTCGCCGGTGGCTTCTTTCAGTTTGCCTCTCAGCAAAAGCGCATTTTCATCATCGGGCGTTTGCTCAAGGATTTTCTCAACATCATTCATTGCCTCGCCATATTGTTGCATTCCCTGTAAGACTTCGGCTCTCATGAGATAGGCTTCCGTATAATCTTCTTTTATCTGAATGGCTTTGGTGAGGTGTGCAATGGCGTTGAATTCATCTTTCTGACCATGTTCTGCTTTGGCTAGCAAAAGGTAAGAAGCCGGATTTTCTTCCTCTAGCTCTATTGCTTTTTCTGCATTAGCTTTCATGCTGTCATAGTTCTCAAGCATGAAGTAAACATTGGCAAGCGTGATATAAGTGGATGGCAATTCAGGTTCTAATATTACCATTCTTTCCAGTGCCGTACGTGCTTCTTCCAATTTGCCGAGCTGTATTTGCGTATTTGCCAGATAACTTAACGTTTCAAATTCTTCTTCAATAGCCAGTGCTTCATTGAAGCATTTGATTGCATATTCTAATTGCCCCATTCGTTGCGCACGAAGTCCGTCAAATTTGAATATCTCGAAGTTCTTCTTGTCATTTTTCTCTTTTTCTGCCTGCGGATCTTCAGTCTTACCGCCAAAAAAGGATTTTAGAAAGTTTGCCATTTTCTTGTTATGATTAGATTTTTTAATGTCTTTGCCGCAAAGATAATTCTTTTATTTGAACTATAGTAGCATTAAACTCTTGTTATTATTCCTTCTTGCATTGTCAGAACCTCTTCACGAAGCAGGTATTGAAGAACGGTTTGTACTTTTTTCTCTTTGTATCCGATAGCTTGTATGAGTTCTTCCACGGAGAAAGGCTTTTCTTTCAGGGCTTCATAAATGCTTGTTTCTATTTCCTCAAATTCTCCTTGTTTCAAACCGGAATCATGCTTGCTTAGACAAACGTCACATTGACGGCAGTTGTGTTCGTTCCGTTCACCAAAGTAACGAAGAAGCATACGACTACGGCAATGCGTATCAGAAGTGGCGTATTCCAGCATGGCTTTGATTCGGGTTGTGTACCGTTCTTTTCGTTCTTCGTATACGGAATGTGGAATATGCAGATGGCGCAACTCCACCCGTTCACGTTTATATATAATATAAGGTGTTTTCTTATGCGGGATATAATCGATAATTCTACGCCGTGAAAGGGTAATGAGTGATTCATATACTTGCTGACGACTCAGTCCTGTACGCACGGAAAGAGAATCTTCTTTTATATAGGTATAGTCGGTGAATACTCCCGTATATCCCCTGAGTATTGCTTGTATCAGTGATTCTATGGCTTCGCCCATCTCGTGAAGTTTGTATAGTTCATCTTTACGAAGTTTAAAGATGATGCGGGAAGCATTGTCTTGCTCGTCTGTATATTCAATATATCCGGCTTGGGTAAGTATTTTCAATGCACTGTCTGCCGGAACGGGGAAATGCTTGAATTTACGGCAAAACTCTTCAAGGTTGAAGTCGTACATGCATCCCATACCGTCGCCCATCGCCATCTGATAATAATAATTCAGGTGTTCATATACCTTATTTATATACTCTTTCTCCGGAAAGGTATCCGGAATACGTTTATTTAAAGTTGCTTTATCGGATTTGGAGTAGAGTATGACGGCATAGGCTTTGTTGCCGTCACGCCCAGCACGTCCTGCTTCCTGAAAATAGGCTTCGAGAGAATCCGGTAAATCTATATGTATGACAAGACGTACATCCGGTTTGTCGATTCCCATACCGAAAGCGTTGGTGGCTACCATCACCCGACTGGTGCCCGATTGCCATTTTTGTTGCCGTTGGTCTTTGACTTCATTGTTTAGTCCGGCGTGGTAGAATTCTGCAGTGATATTTTCTTTGTTGAGTAGTTCCGCTATTTCTTTGGTACGTTTCCGGCTACGGGCATAAATGATAGCACATCCCGGTACTTTCGATAAGATGCCCAATAATTCTTTCACCTTATTGTCTGTGTTCCTTACGATATAAGCGAGATTTTTACGCTCGAAACTCATGCGGAATACATTCTCTTTATGGAAATGCAAACGTACCTGTATATCTTTTACTACTTCGGGAGTGGCGGTAGCGGTAAGTGCGAGTACCGGAACACCGGGTAACAGGTCGCGTATTTCTGCTATCTTCAGGTATGCCGGACGGAAATCATACCCCCATTGTGAGATGCAATGTGATTCGTCTACCGTAATCATGCTCACTTTCATGCTACGTAGTTTGCTACGGAATATTTCCGTATCCAAACGTTCCGGTGATATATATAGGAACTTATAGTCTCCGAAAATACAATTTTCCAAAGCTACGATAATCTCCTGCCTTGTCATGCCGGAGTAGACGGCTACTGCTTTGATACCTCGTTTACGTAAGTTTTGTACCTGGTCTTTCATCAGGGCGATAAGCGGAGTTATCACAATACATAAGCCGGGTTTAGCCAGTGCAGGTACTTGAAAGGTGATGGATTTACCTCCGCCGGTAGGCATTAGTCCGAGTGTATCCCGTCCGGCACCGATGCTTTCGATGATATCTTGTTGGAGATTACGGAAAGAATCGTATCCCCAATATTGTTTTAATATCTCAAGATAACTCATTTTTATCGGAATGGCATTCTTGAACAAAGCGACACTTCCGTTGGATGGCAACGGAAGTTGCTTGTTCTTTTATTATCAATTTATTCAGTGGCGGAAGGTTTGATGTCTTCAATCTGTAACTGTATATCACTACGCTTATGCGTATTTTCTTCGATGGTATAACAAATATCGAACGACCGTTTGGTCTTGATGTACCGTACCTGAGAACTTTGTCCGAATGCAATGCCGTTCATTACATTATTGGATTTGTTGTCTACCAGTTCCAGCTTAATATGTTCCTGATCGCGTCCTACCACTTTACTTGTACCATAGTCATATACATTGTGCGTACAAAACACAGGCTTATGATTGTCCGGTCCGAACGGGTTAAACTTTTTCAGGTCGGCATAAAAGCGTGGAGTGATTTCTTTGAAGTCAATTTCAGCGTCGATGTCTATCACGGCACTGGTTTGTTCCGGCAGAATATGTTCGGCTACGAACTTTTCGAAGCGGCGTGTGAATTCTTCTACATTCTCTACTTTCATAGACAGTCCGGCTGCGTATGTGTGTCCTCCGAAGTTTTCCAGTAAATCACGGCAATTCTCGATAGCCTTGTATACATCGAAACCGGATACGGAGCGTGCCGATCCCGTAGCCATATCGTCTGTTCGTGTCAGTACGACTGCCGGACGGTAATAAATCTCCGTGAGGCGTGAAGCTACAATTCCGATGACCCCTTTATGCCAGTCTTCATTGTAAATGACAATGGAGCGGCGGTCGGCAAGTCCTTCCAGATTATCCACAATCCGGTTGGCTTCTTCCGTCATGCTCTTGTCGAGGTCTTTACGCGTTTCGTTATATTGATTGATCTGATTGCTTTTTTCGAGTGCGGCGGCAAAGTCTTTTTCTGTCAGCAAATCTACAGCTTCTTTACCATTCTGTATACGCCCGGATGCGTTGATACGTGGCCCGATCTTGAATACAATATCATTGACGGTAATTTCTTTATCGCTCAGTCCGCACACATCGATGATGGCTTTGAGCCCTACACTCGGATTGGCATTCAACTGCCTCAAACCGTGATAAGTAAGGATGCGGTTCTCGCCCATAATCGGTACGATATCCGATGCTACACTTACGGCGACAAGATCGAGCAGGGGGGTAAGCTGATGGAATTCTATACCATTGTTCATAGCGAATGCCTGCATGAATTTGAATCCCACACCGCAACCCGAAAGATGAGGGTAAGGATAAGTAGAGTCCAGACGTTTGGCATTTAGGATGGCCACTGCCGGAGGCAGTACCTCGTCGGGCACGTGATGGTCGCAAATGATGAAGTCGATACCCTTCTCTTTTGCATAGGCAATTTCTTCGACGGCTTTGATGCCGCAATCAAGTACGATGATAAGCTTCACGCCTGTCTCGTAGGCATAATCCACACCTTGTTTGGATATTCCGTAACCCTCATTATAGCGGTCGGGAATATAATAATCGATGTTGGAGTAGAACTGTTGCAAAAACTTGTAGACCAACGCAACGGCAGTCGTTCCATCCACATCATAATCTCCGTAGACAAGAATCCGTTCTTTCTTTCCCATCGCCTGATTCAGACGGTCCACTGCAATATCCATATCCTCCATAAGGAATGGATCATGCAGGTCTGTCAATTGAGGGCGAAAGAACTTGTTCGCCTTTTCCGGAGAATCAATCCCTCTTTCTATCAATAGCTTACAAAGAATAGGGTGGATACCCAACTCTTTTGATAAAGCCTTGTATGCTTCTAATTCTTCAGGTGTAGGAGGTTGATAATTCCATTTGTGATTCATTTTATATATTGTTTTTTCTTTTTCTTCTATCGGAGAGGAAATAAACGGTGTAACATCTCCTTGAGAGTGTTCGTTGTTCCTCGGGGTGGGAGGGGATACCTCCCTCAAATGCCATTCGGGCATTCTTATATTTCAATCCGTAAAATTACGAAAAAAACAAAAGTTCTTACTGTCTTTCATGGATTATTTTGCAAATTATGATATAAGTGTTTTATTTATAACACTTTGGGCGAAGTCTGGAAAATAAGAGAAGTAACTGATACTGATTATTATATTTCTTTGTAGTTCACCCGATAATTATTGGAGATAAGCCTATATCTACTTTTTATAAGATTCTGTATTTATCTATTTGAGTTCATCTCTTTATTGGAAGATAATAGCTGTTATTCAACATACGGTCGATTGTTTGCAAACGATAGGAGTTTGTGAACAAAGGACCGTATGTTTGTTTTCAATCGACCGTATGTTTGTTTTCAAACGTCCCGATGTTTTTTTCAATCAACCCGATGTTTTTTAAAAACATCAAGGT
>ENA-USUG01000490-USUG01000490.1-human-gut-metagenome-genome-assembly--contig:-NODE-490-length-66674-cov-78.930973_pt1 | contig 66674 bp, 65 predicted proteins | sample MGYA00250059_ERZ773394 | MGnify/ENA primary metagenome ERZ773394 (study PRJEB29103, sample SAMN06111957) | human gut metagenome | biome: human gut; feature: ankylosing spondylitis patient; material... | reverse complement strand
TAACCTCGTTCTAAATAAACCGTCTGGCGGTATCTAACTGATTAACATTTCAACAAAGAAGCTGTGGTTGGAGCCTTTGTCAAACCGTCTTTGCGGTAGGAGGTGTTCACCAATCCACAGCATCCTATACAGTGTAGCATACCGCTGGAGAGCGGTCTATAAATACTACTCTTTTATAATACGAGGTGGTGATGGAGAGGATAAGCCCCTCCTCTTCACAGGGCAGGGTGCGGGCAGCTTTGCCGGCGGCGGCGCTGCACCACAGCCCAAGGGCTGCTGCACATACCGAGAACAGCACCGCCCATGCAATGATCCTCTTTTTCAATGCAATTCCTCCTATATGTTACGGCTCAGCCGTTTTCCTTCCAGAACAAGCCGCCGGAAGTCTGGAACAGCAGCCGGGGGTTCACGCTTCTGCTGCCCAGCTTGAAGTCCATGGTCAGCTCCTCACCCAGTACACCCACGGCCTGCCCCTTTTCCACGGTCTGTCCCTTGCTGACCGAAAGCTCCTGCAAGCCGTACAGGTAGCTGCGCAGCCCGCAGCCGTGGTCGATGACCACCGTGTTTCCGGTAAGTTCCAAATTGCCTGCAAACACCACCGTGCCGTTGGCTGCGGCGCGGCAGGGCGCACCGGGGATGGTGTACAGCTTTGTGGAGTTAGAGCGGCTGCCCTGCTGGCCGTTCGTTACTTTAATTTGTCCGTAGTCCACTAAGGTCATGGAATCCTCAGCCGGGGGCACAAAGCCGCCCTGCCACTGCTTGGCGGTGGCGGCAGCCTCGTACAGCGGCCAGATGGCACTGCGGAACTGGGCGTTGGCGCTGTCCGCAGCGGGCTCCTCGGCCTCTGCCTCCACCGTGCCAAAGTCCTTCGGCAGCACGGTCAGGGTGCGGGTGATGGTCTCGCCGTTCACCGTAATGTTTATCTCGTGCCCGCCGGAGGATGCGTTATAGGCTGCCGGGATATAGGCACGCCAGCCCTCTGCGGCGCGCACGCACTGCACGCTGCCAAGGTCGGTCTCGATGGCAGGCACGGCGTCCCCGGTCATACCGGAGATGCGCACGCCTACCGTGCCGCCCTGCTCCACCCGCTCGGCGGAAAGCTCCACCTCCGCGCTGGCCTGCAGGGTGAACCGGAAGCTGTACCGGTACCAGCCGGTGGGCTTTGCGGGGCGCTCCAGCCCCAGATTTTTGCGCAGCTGGCCGGTGCTGCCGCCCTCGAACTGGGTGATGACCCCGCCCTTGGGCACGCGCCACGCGGTCAGTTCCGCCTTATACTCGCCGTTCGCAGGGAAGAGGAAGTTCTGGTACTCCCCTGCGCTGCCCGCAAACAGCGCATCCCCCGCCGCATTCTGAATGGTCAGGGCGGTGTAGCCAGTCCACTCCGGCAAAGAAAGTTCCGGGTGAGCGGTGTACAGCACACCCAGCTTCTGCACACTCAGGGTGGCGGGGCTGGCGAACACCTTATCCAGCTGACCACCCAGCAACGGCACCTGCCAGCAGGAGCCGTTGGCTTCCAGCGCCTGCCCACCGAACTGTGCCGCATCGTCCGGGCAGCCGCCCTCGGCGGTAAAGGCATAGCTTACCCCCATCACAGCCGCCAGCAGCACCACCACACCCAGCGCCACACTGATGAGCCAAAGCAAAAAACGCTTCATGTTCCTTCTCCTTATGTACAAAAAGGGCGCACCGATGCAGTCCGTTCAGACAGACTGCTCCGTGCGCCCCGATGTGCTCATCTTCCCGGTAGTTTCCGGTATTTCAGGATCATTCTGCCTCGGTCTCGTCCTCGGCAGCAGCTTCCTCCGGCTCTACGGTTTCTGCGTCATCCTCGCCGAACAGCAGGCGCTCGTATTCGTCCAGTTCCTTCTCGCGGCGGTTCAGGTAAAGTGCCACAGCAGCCAGCGCACCAGCCACAGCAGCCAGAACAGCGATCACAGCGACCAAGCAAGATTTTTTCATAGATTCAGTACACTCCTTTTTGCAGTTGAAACGTTGTTTCAGCTTGATTTTTCCAGCGGGCGTCCCGCAAAAGGATCTTGATGCAAACGGCGATCAGCGCCGCTTTGTAGCTTTTATTATACCCGCTCCCGCCCAAAATTACAACCGTTGCACCCTAATTTTCACGCCCCGAAGGTGCTGCGGGGCACAGTTTGGGCAGTGTGCCGGTTTTGGCGCGGTTCATTACAGCAAATTGCCAATATCACAGCAGCAGCGGCTTATACGCCCGGAACGCCCCGGGCAGGGCGTAGGTGGTGCGCAGCTGCTCCCGGCTTGCCCAGACATAGCCCGCCGGGGCACTCTGCACCGGAACGTGCAGCTGTACCCCGGACATGAGCCACTCGATGTGGGTAAAGATGTGCTTTGCGGCGGGCAGGGCGGCGGGAGCTGCCGTGCCGGTGTCCAGCCCCAGTGCCGCAAGCCGCGCCATCACCTCGGCCTGCAAAAGATGCTCGCCCTCCCACAAGACCGGCTGCCACAGCCCGGCCAGCAGGCCTTTTTCCGGCCGCTGCTGCACCAGAAAGCCCGCCGGGCTTTCCACAAGCGCCAGCGTTACCGGCACAATCTTGCGGGGCTTTGGCTTTGCCTTTTGGGGCAGCTGGGCGGTGGTGCCCGCCGCCCGGGCAAGGCAGACTTCTGCCAGCGGGCACTGCCCGCACAAAGGTGCGCCATTGGGCACGCAGACCAGCGCGCCCAGCTCCATCAGCGCCTGATTGTAATCCCCGGCCTTTTCCGGCGGCTGATGCTCCATGACCCGGGCGGTAAAGGCCTTTTTCACCGCCGGTTCTGTAATAACTCCGGGGTCATTATACAGGCGGGAAAACACCCGCAGCACATTGCCGTCCACGGCGGGCACAGGAAGGCCGAAGCTGATGGACGCGATGGCTCCGGCGGTGTACTCCCCGATGCCGGGCAGCGCACGCAGGGCGGCATAGTCGGCGGGCAGCTGCCCGCCGTACTGCGCACAGACGAGCTTTGCGGCCTTTTGCAGGTTGCGCACCCGGCTGTAATAGCCCAGCCCCTCCCACAGCTTATGCAGCTTTTCCTCCCCGCAGGCGGCAAGCGCGGGGATATCCGGCAGCTCCTCCAGAAAGCGGTAGTAATACGGCAGCACCGCCGACACCCGGGTCTGCTGCAGCATCACCTCGCTGAGCCACACATGGTAAGGGGTGGGGTCCTCCCGGAAGGGCAGGCTGCGGCGGTTCTTGTAAAACCACTCCAAGAGGGCAGGCGAAATGTTTTCCACTTGTTTTGTGCTCCTTGTTGAAAAATGAAGAACAAGAAAGCCGCCGCAGAGGCGGCGGCTTTCTTTGATTACAGTATGCGCGCTTCTCAGAAGCCGTATGCGGTGCGGGGGAAGGGCAGCACGTCACGGATGTTCTGGATGCCGGTGAGGTACATGATCATACGCTCAAAGCCCAAGCCGTAGCCTGCGTGCTCCACGCCGCCGAACTTGCGCAGGTTCAGGTACCACTCGTAGTTGGTCTTGTCCATGCCCAGCTCGTCCATGCGTGCCACCAGCTTGCCGTAGTCCTCTTCACGCTGGCTGCCGCCGATCAGCTCGCCGATGCCGGGCACCAGCATATCTGCTGCGGCCACGGTCTTGCCGTCGGCGTTCTGCTTCATGTAGAAGCTCTTGATCTCTTTGGGGTAGTCGGTGACAAAGACCGGCTTCTTGTACACCACCTCGGTCAGGTAGCGCTCGTGCTCGGTCTGGATATCCACGCCCCACTCCACGGGGTACTGGAACTTCTTGTTGTTCTTTTTCAGAATTTCGATAGCCTCGGTGTAGCTGATGCGGGCGAACTCGCTGTTTGCCACCAGCTCCAGACGCTCGACAAGACCCTTGTCGATGAACTGGTTGAAGAAGGCCATCTCGTCCGGGCAGTTGTCCAGCACATAGCGGATGACGTATTTGATCATAGCCTCGGCGTTGTCCATGTAGCCGTTCAGGTCGCAGAAGGCCATCTCCGGCTCGATCATCCAGAACTCCGCAGCGTGGCGGGTGGTAAAGCTCTTCTCGGCGCGGAAGGTGGGGCCGAAGGTGTACACCTTGCCAAAGGCCATGGCCATAGCCTCGGCCTCCAGCTGGCCGGAAACAGTCAGGTTGACCGGCTTTTCAAAGAAGTCCTTGCTGTAATCCACAGCGCCGTCCTCGGTCTTGGGCAGATTGTCCAGATCCAGCGTGGTCACGCGGAACATCTCGCCGGCACCCTCGCAGTCGGAAGCGGTGATCAGCGGAGAGTGGGCGTAGACAAAACCGTTCTCCTGGAAGAACTTGTGGATGGCGTAGGCAGCCACGCTGCGCACGCGGAAGGCGGCGTTGAAGGTGTTGGTGCGGGGGCGCAGGGTGGGCATGGTGCGCAGATACTCCATGCTCATCTTCTTTTTCTGCAGGGGGTATTCGTCGGCGGGGCAGTCGCCCAAAATCTCCACGCTCTCGGCGTTCAGCTCAAAGGGCTGCTTTGCCTGCGGGGTGAGCACCAGCTTGCCCTTGATGCGCAGGCTGCTGTACAGACCGGTGTGGATGACTTCATCGTAGTTTGCCAGCTTACCGGCTTCCAGCACGACCTGCAGGGTCTTGAAGCAGCCGCCGTCCGACAGGGCGATGAAGCCGATGTTCTTGGAGTCGCGGATGTTCTTTGCCCAGCCGCAGACGGTGATCTCGGTGCCGTCGGCGGGGGTGTTTTTGAACAGCGAAACGATCTCAGTGCGTTCCATAGTGTTTGTTCTCCCTTTCGATATAAAATGAAAAAGACAGCTTTGTTCTCCCTGAAAGTTCAGGGCGAACAAGCTGTCTTGTAATGTCCGCGGTGCCACCTGAATTACCGGAAGTGTCCGGTCGCTCACGCGCTCTTTGTTTAAGCGCTGTCCCTGTAACGCTGGACCTGCGGCGCACCTACTGAGCGGCAGACGCGCTGCCGTGTTCAGTTTGCTGCTCCCGGGTGTTCGTTCACGCGGCGCACGGGCGCGGCTCTCAGCTGTGCCGCACTCTCTGGGCCGGACGGCCCGCGCTACTTTTCCCGTTCCTTGCATTTGTTGTTTTAAAATAGCACGTTGGCGGCATTTTGTCAACCTTACGGTGCGGCATCAGGCAAATTTTCGCTTTTTTGCTTGTCAGAACGCCTTTTCTCTGGTAAAATGGAAAAAAGCGGTATTCCGCAAAAACAGATTCTGGAGGAGATCATGAAACACACACACCATATCATCCGTCTGCTGACCCTTGCCGTGGTCAGCTGCGCACTGGCAGCCCTGCTGAGCGGCTGCACCAAGGAGGAATTCATTGCCGGATACAACGAATTTATGTTCGGCGACTGGTTCCCCACCTACGGAGGCACTTCCCAGTCCGGCACATCGTATGATCCCGACCACGTCTACGACCCGCCAAACCCCGAGTGCGATGCCAAGATCTCCTCTCTGCTGAGCCAGCTGTACTCGCTGGAATCCTCGGCACGGTCTGCGGTGTCCTCCGCAATATCTGCCGCAAAGGATGAGTACCACGCTCTGCCCGCCGAAGAGCGGACCTTTGCCAATAAGGTCAGCATCGCCTACAAGCATCTCTCCTCGGTGGAGAGCACCTACGACAGTGCCGTCTCCTCGGTGGTCAGCGAGATGCGCCGCGTGCTGCGGGAGTATAACCAGCCCGAGACCGTGGCCGATCAGGCATGGAGTTACTATCAGTCTGCCAAGAGCAGCATGATCTCCAGCCTTGGCGGCTGACCCTCAACTTAATAGTGCATCCGCGAGGCCCTGTGCTGCCAGATATCCGGCGTACAGGGCCTCATTTAAGTTGTTGCCGTGCCCGCCGATCTCGATCAGCAGACTGCCGGTGGTCAGGTCCTGATTATAAAACCGATAGCTGAACAGCACCGGGCGGGTAAAGCCGGGATATTTTTCCTCCATGCTGCGCTCCCACGCAGCGGCAAAGCGAAGGTTCTGCCGCCATGCGGGCAGCTGCACGCTGGTGCCGTTGTCGCACCCGCAGATGATCATCACCTGCGCCGCCTGCCGCCCGTCTATGCTGCACACCGGGGCGCAGCGAGTGCCGTTTTCCCGCTCGATGGCGTCGCGGTGGACGTCCAGCACCACCTTGATGCTGGGGTACTGCGCCAGATACTGCTGCACCACCGCACGGCTGTTGGCGTAGCTGCCGGTGTAGCTGGGGTAGTCGTTCAGGGTCTCGTCGTGCAGGGTGCAGATGCCCGCCGCATTGAGGGTATCGGCCATCACCCGCCCCACCGCGCACATATTGATGCTGCGGTCGGTGCTGCGGGCACCGTCCCCGGGGGTGAACCACAGCCCGGCAGAAAGGCGGTAGTCCTCGGTGGCGTGGGTGTGCATGATGAGCACCTGCGGCGCGGCGCTGTCTTTCTCGATAGCAAAGGGCAGGGGCTGCGCCGCCTCGGCGGCAATATCTGCCGCCGTCTGCCGGGTGTTATTCTTGATGCTGCCCGCGCCGCAGGGAATGTACTTTTCGCCGCTGCCCTGCCCGAACTGCTGCTCTGTCACCGTACCCGCATCGGCAGGGCGGGCTTCGTCCGGCTGCAAGGCCACAAGATACTGCTCCACCCCGGTCTGTACCGGAGCGGCAGCCTCCTGCGCCGGAGAGGGCGCGGATGCAGCCTCCGGCACGCTTTCTGCAGCCGCAGCCGCCCGGCTCTCCACCGTCTGCTGCCCCAGATGCAGCAAAGTCTGCGCCGCAGGCACCGGCGCTGCCAGAAAGGCCGCCAGCACCAGCGCGGCGCTGCGGGCAAAGAGGCACAGCGCTGCAAACAGCACCACCGCCTGCAAAAAGGGCACTGCCCTGCTCTGCCCCGCAGGCAGACGCCAAGGCTCTCTGCTGCGCATGGCAAGACCTCCTTTCTTCACCCCGTCAGCCAGAAAAGCTGCTGCACGGTAAGGCGGGGCTGCAGGGCGCGGTTGACCGCACCTGCCAGCAGCGCCGCGCCGTGGGCAATGACGCTGTCCAGTGCGCGGGGGGTGACCACAAGGTCTGCCCCCTCCTGCGCCTGCATCAGGGTGGGGATGCCCGCCGCCACCACCGGCACGCCCAAGGTGTCCCGGGTCAGGTGGCGGGCGTTGTCGGCCTGCGCCGGGTAAAGCCCGGTATCCGAAAACTGTACCGTGCGCCCCAGCCGCTGCCCCTCGGCAGAGCAGAGACTGTCTACACAGACCACCGCCGCCGGGCGCAGCTGCCCCACCAGCGCCGCCGTCAGCTGCTGCAGCGACAACCCGGTGGCTGCCGCCACCCCGGGCGCAACGGCTGCCACCGGGCGCAAGCCCCGCACCGGCGGGGCAGCGCCCGCGCCCATGGTGACAAGGATGCGCTGCACCGTGCGCGGGCCAAGGGCATCGGCGGTAATGCGGCGGTTGCCCACCCCCAGCACCAGCACCGGGCCTTTGGGCGGCAGCAGGGCGCACAGTTCCCGGGCGCACACCTCGATGACGGCGGCGTCCCGCTCGTCCAGCACGCTGACGCTGGGCATTTCCAGCGTGACATACCTGCCCCGGGGGCGGCTGAGCCCCTCGCGGGCAATTTCCACCCGGGTCACCGTGACCCCGCCGTGGCGGGCGGTAGCCAGCCGCACCCCTGCGGGCAGCGGCTGCGCCGCGCCCGAAAACAGCTCGTCGGCCATATCCGTAGTACGCATTTTCCACACTCTCCGTTCCTTTTTGGGGCAAAAGCCCGCTTTCTTGCCGGAAAGTATGGGAAAAATAAAACTTTTCCAAACAAAAATCAAAAAAACGCTTGCGCTGGTACGCGAAATATGGTATCATAGGGTGCGCTGTTATAGGTAGCCAAGGAGGTGGAACGAATGCCTAACATCAAATCTCAGAAGGACCGCGTCGTGCAGGCTGCTGCAGAGCAGGCTCACAACAAGGCCATTAAGACCAACCTGAAAACAGTCGTCAAGAAGGCAGACGCTGCCATCGATGCGAATGCCGCTGACAAGGACGCAACCGTCCTGGCTGCTGTTTCCGCGATCGACAAGGCTCGCGCTAAGGGTGTCATCAAGAAGAACACCGCCAGCCGCAAGATCAGCCGTATGGCAAAGCGTGCTAACAAGAACGCTTGATCGCGCAGTTTGATTGACGAACAAAACCTCTGTACCGGGTACCCGGTACAGGGGTTTTTGTTTTTTCCGGGGCTATGCCCCGCACAGCGCGGCAAGGCTCTGCCGCTGTACCGGCTCCAGCAACTGCTCAGGCGGCAGCGGCTGCGGCGGCACCGCCATCCACCACACCGCCCACGCTGCGGGCACAACCACCGCCAGCGAAAGCCCCGGGTACAAAAGTGCCGGCTCGTGCAGCCACGGGCTGCCCGGCGGCAGCACCAGCGCTGTGCACAGGCACAGCGCCGCCCACAGCTCCCACAATATGGTCTGTCCGCTGTGTTTCATCCGCCTCACCTCCGTTTTGCCCCCAGTTTACCAGCCGTCGGGCGCAAAACATCGCGAAGCAGCGCAGACAAAACATCAGTTCTGGTCGTGGCTTCTGCCCGCAAGGCTGCACACCACGCCGCAGACAAGGCTTGCGGTGATGCCCGCAGAAGCCGCAGTCAACCCGCCGGTCAGGATGCCGACAGCACCCTTTTCCGCCACGGCGGTGCGAACCCCCTTTGCCAGCAGATGCCCGAAGCCCAGCAGGGGCACGCTCGCCCCCGCACCGGCAAACTCTGCCAGCGGCGCATACAGCCCCACCGCCGAGAGCACTACCCCCGCCACCACATAGCCGGTCAGGATGCGTGCCGGGGTCAGCTTTGTCAGGTCGATGAGCAGCTGCCCCACCGCGCAGATAGCGCCGCCCACTAGAAACGCCCACAGATAGTTCATTTCAGTTCTCCTTTTCCGGCGCGGTCAGCTCTACCAGATGTGCCACCGCCGGGATGCTCTCCTTCTGCAAAAAGGTGGTCTGGCTCATCAGTGCCCCGGTGGCGATAAACAGCACCCGGCGGCTGCCGCGGCGCAGAAGCTTTGGCAGGATATGCCCGCAGAGCACGGCGGCGCAGCAGCCCGCGCCCGAACCGCCGCTTTTTACCCGCTGTTCCCCGGCATCGTACAGCAGGCAGCCGCAATCCGCGTGGTTTTTCAGCAGCAGCCCCTCTGCCGCCAACAGCTCCCGCAGCATCTGACTGCCCACCAGCCCGAGGTCGCCGGTATAGATGCAGTCAAAATCCCGCAGTTCTGCATGGGTATCGGCAAGATAGTGCAGCAGGGTGGCGGCGGCTGCCGGTGCCATAGCTGCGCCCATGTTGTTGATATCTTTAATATCATAATCCTGCACCCTGCCAAGAGTGGCGGCGGCAATGCCCACCCCCTGCCCTGCCGGGCGCAGCAGGCAGCACCCGGCGGCGGTAGCCGTCCACTGTGCCGTGGGGGTGCGCACTGCGCCGTAGCTCAGCGGGGTGCGGAACTGACGCTCTGCCGCGCAGAAATGGCTGGAGGTCATAGCCAGCAGGTTCTGCGCCGCCCCACTGCTGCACAGCGCCGCGCCCAGCGCCAGCGCCTCGGCCATGGTGCTGCACGCCCCGAACAGCCCCGCAAAGGGCACGCCCAGCTCCCGCAGCGCGTAGCCGGAGGCGGTGCACTGCGCCTGCAAGTCCCCTGCCAGCGCAAGGTCCACCCGCTCTGCGGGCAGAGACGCTTTTTGCAGGCAGAGCCGCGCCGCCCGCAGCTGCAATTGCTTTTCGGCAGCCTCCCAGCTGCGCTGTCCCAGCCGGTTGTCGGTGGTCAGCTCGTCAAAGCCCGCCGCCAGCGGGCCCTCGCTCTCTTTTTTGCCGCCCACCGCCGCCTGTGCGGCGATGACCGGCGGGGTATGAAACAACAGGGTATCGCCCCGGCGCTCTGTCATAAAAAATTTCTCCCTTTCTGCAAAAAATGCCCCGGAACGTGCTATACTGTTGCTGTGACTCTGCAATATCCGGCGGGGCTGTTCCGTATTATAAAGCAGAGGCCCCCAGCAGCCAGAGCACCGCGCCGTACACCACCGCCGCCAGCGTGCCGTACACGATGACCGGCCCGGCGATGAGGAACATCTTTGCTCCCGTGCCCGGCACCCGTCCCTCGGCTTTGAACTCGATGGCCGCACTGACCACCGCGTTGGCAAAGCCGGTGATGGGCACCAGCGACCCCGCCCCGGCCTTTGCCGCCAGCTTCTGGTACCAGCCCAGCGTGGTCAGCACCGCCGAGAGCAAAATCAGGGTGCAGCTGGTCAGGGTGCCCGCCGCCTCGGCGTCCGCGCCCTGCCGCAAAAACAGCTGCCGCAGCCCTTCGCCCAGCAGGCAGATACCGCCGCCCACGCAGAACGCCCAAAGGCAGTCTGCCAAAAGCGGCGAGTGCGGCCCCGCCTTCTGTACCCGTCGTGCATATTCCTGCGCTGTCATCTTCATCTTCCCGCGCCCCCTTTTGCGGATAGTCTGCCCGGGGCGGCGGGTACTTATCCTTTTTTGTGAAAGAAGGTAGATGCTATGTATTCTTCCCATCACCATAAACATCACGCCCTGCGTCTGCTCTGCCTGACGGCGCTGGTCTGCTTTGCGGCGGGCGGCACCGCCTACGCCTGCACCCGCAAGGCTGCGGTGCCGCAGCTGCCCGAGCTGCCTACCGAAAGCCTTGCGCAGCCCGCCGAAAACGGCACGCAGCAGAGCACCCTTACCGCCGCACAGGCGCAGGCGCTGCTGGACGACCCCCGTATGATCCTTGTGAGCCGCACCCACCCGATAACGGAGGACTACCCCGTTGAGACCAAGGAGTGCGGCTCGGCCACCGCCATCAACAAGACCTTGCAGACCGAAGCCGCCGAGGCCTTTCTCTCCATGCAGGCCGCTGCCGCCAAGGACGGCGTGGATGTGCGGATGCAGAGCGGCTACCGCAGCGTCAGCTACCAGAAAAAGCTGTACGACAACAAGACCCAGTACTACCGCAATAAGGGCCTGAGCGAAGCCGCCGCCCGGGAAAAGGCCGCTGCCATCGTCAACCCGCCGGGCTGCTCGGAGCACAACTGCGGCCTTGCCGCCGACCTGAACAGCCCGGAGCACACCACCCTTGACACCGGCTTTGCCGACACTGCCGCCTTCCGCTGGCTGTGCGAGAACGCGGAGCAGTACGGCTTTATCCTGCGCTACCCCAAGGAGGCGGAAAGCGTGACCGGCATCACCTACGAGCCGTGGCACTGGCGCTATGTGGGCCCGGAAAACGCCGCCCTGCTCAACCAGAGCGGCCTGTGTCTGGAGGACGCGGTAGCCGTTTTGCAGCGCATTGCCGCCGGGGAGACCGTGACCGGTTAAAATCCGATGAAAACTGCCGGAAAACCCTGTGGGGTGCGTTGCAATTTACCTGCTGTTATGGTAAGATAAATACAGTCTGCCCGTGTGCGCGGCGCAGCCCCGCACCCCGACAAACGAATTCAACAAAAGAAGGAATATTTTATGATAAACCGCACAAAACTCTCTGTGATCGCCGTCAGCGCCGTGCTGGCTGTTGCCCTGACCGGCTGCGGCGGCAGCGCTTCTTCCGCGCCGTCCTCCGTGTCCAGCGCCTCCGCCTCTGCACCGGTCTCCGATGCAGCTTCTCCGGCGGCGGATACCGCTGAAAACGGCACTGCCGATCTGGACAGCGCTGTGGAGACCCTGCTGGCTGCTGACCCCATCTCCAACCAGTTCGAGATCGCTGCCATGAACATCGAGTACGACTTCGGCCTGAAGGCGGAGGACGTAGCCGCCTACAAGGGCGTGAAGAGCAACGACAACGGCGATGCCGGCCTTGTGCTGGTGGTGGAAGCCGCTTCCGGCAAGGCACAGGACGTGGTGACCGCGCTGGAAAGCTACAAGCAGGATCAGGTGGCTTTCTACGGCAACTACGCCGAGTTTGCACAGGCACAGAGCAACGTGGAAAACGCTATCATCTCCTCCAAGGGCGACCGTGTGGTCATGGTGATCGCCTCCAACGAGTGCACCGCAGACCTGAACAGTGCTGTGAACAGCGCCCTGAACAGCTGAATCTGATCTTCTGAGCCGGTGCCATCTGCGGCATCGGCTTTTTTCAGTAGAAAGCCCCTGATGAGGGGGATTTCTGCTGAAGCTGCGCCCGCATCCGTCATGCCACCTTCCCCCGGCCGGGGGAAGGCTGAGTCTGTAATTCCGTGTAAAAAAGGAGGCTGACCCCTTGGTTTTCAGCACCATCATCTTCCTGTTTCGTTTTCTGCCCATCACGCTGGCGCTGTACTATCTTGCCCCCGCAAAACTGAAGAACACCGTGCTGTTTTTGTGCAGTCTGGTGTTCTACTGCTGGGGCGAGGTGCGCTTTTTCCCGGTCATGGTGGCGCTTATCCTCATCAACTATCTCAGCGGCCTTGCCATCGAACATTTTGATGCAAAGCCCGCGCTGCGCCGCTTTTTTCTGCTGGTGGCGCTCATTGGCAGCTTGGGGATGCTGTTCTACTTCAAGTACGCAAACTTTGTGCTGCGCAGCGTGAATGCCCTGCTGGGCACCGCCTTTGCCGAAATTCAGGGCATTGGCACCCTGCCGCTGGGCATCAGCTTCTACACCTTCCAGACCCTTTCCTACTCCATCGATGTCTACCGCCGGGATGTAAAAGCCGAGCGCAATATCATCGACTTCGGCGCTTATGTGGTCATGTTCCCGCAGCTCATCGCGGGGCCTATCGTCAAGTACCGGGACGTCTCCGACCAGCTGCACGTCTACAAGCACCGCTATAACCTCAAACAAATTGAAGAGGGCATGACCCTGTTCACCTTCGGTCTTGCCAAAAAGGTGCTGCTGGCGGACGCCGTGGGCGCATTGTGGACAGACATTATCGGGGTAGCCGACAGCCCCTCCACCACCTTTGTGGGTCTGGCAAACGCCTCCACCCCGCTGGTGTGGCTGGGCATCATCGCATACAGTTTGCAGCTGTACTTCGATTTCTCCGGCTACTCCCTCATGGGCATCGGCATGGGCAAGATGCTGGGCTTCGATTTCCCTGCAAACTTCAACTACCCCTATATCTCCGCTTCCATCACTGAGTTCTGGCGGCGCTGGCACATGACCCTGTCCGGCTGGTTCCGAGAGTATGTGTATATCCCGCTGGGCGGCAACCGCAAGGGCCTTAAGCGGCAGATTTTAAACCTGTTCATCGTGGAGCTGCTCACCGGCATCTGGCACGGCGCGAACTGGAACTTTATCTGCTGGGGTCTTTACTATTTTGTGCTGCTGGCGGTCGAAAAGCTGTTCCTGCTGCCCTACCTGAAAAAAGGCAGGGTGTGGCCGCATCTGTACACCCTGTTCCTCGTGGTGGTGGGCTGGGCAATGTTCGTGGGCAACGACACCGGCGTGTCCTTCGGGCTGCTGTTCCAGAAGCTCTTTATCCCCTCCGGCGGGGTGTCGCCGCTGTATTTCCTGCGGAATTACGGCGTGCTGCTGGCGGTAAGCGTGGTGTGCTGCACCCCGCTGATCGAAAAGCTGTGGGATGTGCTGCGCAAGAACGTAGTCACCCGCTGCGCTGCCATCCTGACGCTGCTGGTGGTCTCCACCGCCTATGTGGTGGGCAGCACCAACAGCCCGTTCCTGTATTTTAACTTTTAAGGAGGCGGGAAGATGTCCAAACACGAGAAAAAGACCTCCTCCCTTTTGCACTACCCGGTGCTGGTGGTGTTCAGCCTGTTTTTCATCGGGCTGTTCGCGCTGGATATGGTCACCCCGGATCGCAGTTACAGCGAGCTGGAAAATACCACCCTGAGCCAGCGCCCGGCGCTGACCCAGTTCACCGCCAAGGGGCTGAACAGCTACTTTACTGCCTACACCAAATACGTCAAGGATCAGGTGGCGGGGCGCGATGAGTGGATCAGCCTGCAGAGCGTGGTGGAGACCACCCTGCTGCAAAAGCAGCAGAACGGCGGCATTCTGCTGGGCAAGGAGCACATGATGTTCCCCCGCACCTACGGGCTGCTTTCCAGCGAGGAGCGCACCCTGCCCAAAAACACCGCAGCGCTCACCAGCCTGTGCCAGCGCTACCCGGGCAAGGTGAATGTACTGGTGGCACCCGCCGCCAGCGATATCTATAAAGAGAACGTGCCCGCCAACGCTCCCCTGCTGGACGAGGACGGCTACCTTGACCAGCTTTCCGCTGCGGTGCAGGCGGCCGGCGGCAGCTTTGTGGACGTGCGCCCCACCCTTACCGCCCACAAGAGCGAGTATATTTATTACCGCACCGACCACCACTGGACGAGCCTTGGCGCCTACTACGCTTACAGCCAGCTGTGCCAGACCCTTGGCCTTACCCCCTTTGATACCGCCGCCCACACGGCGCTGACTGCCGACGGCTTTTACGGCACCCACTACGCCAAGGCGCGCACATGGAACGCCGTGCCGGACGTGATCACCTACTACGACCTTGCCAACACCCTGACCGTATGGAACGTGACGGCGGCAGGCCAGCCCGCCGAGGGGCAGACCACCGGCCTGTACGACACAGAGAAGCTCACCGTCTATGATAAATACGCCATGTTCCTGCACGGCAACAACGGTTTAAGCCGGGTGCAGGGCAACGGCAGCGGGCGCATCCTTGTCATCAAGGACAGCTACGCCAACTGCTTTGTACCCTACCTGACCGCCAACTACGCCGACATTGACGTGGTGGATTTCCGCAACTACAACTACGGCTTGGACAAGCTGATCGCCGATAACGGCTACGACCAGATCCTTGTGCTGTACAACTTTGACAGCTTCAAGAGCGACCCCTACCTCTACCGCGCCGGAGTACAGGGGTAAACAGCCAAAAGCCTAAATTATTGCAGTCTATTTTCACAAATTTATAGCCGCAATTTCATGCGTCCCGCCAGTTTTTGCACAGATGTGCCAAAACCCCTTGATAAAATCCGACCACTGTTGTAGAATGACCATATAGAGAACAATGCTCTATCAGCCTTTGGGTATAGACGCCGGGGGATCGGGATGCAATGCGGCATTTCCCTTTGACAAAGGAGTATTGATGATGAAAAAGATGAATTATCCCGCAGATTATGCGGTACTTTCCAACGAAGAAATGACCTATACCACCGGCGGCGGCGCAGTGGATGATGCTGCCGGTATCGCCACCACTGCCGCAACGGTCGTAGGTGCTGTGGTGCTGGCCTCCAGCTATATCTGGGGCATCAAGCAGGCACGCACCTGGCTGCAGCAGGACGGCAACAAGGACGGCAACTTCTTTACCGTGATGGGCCGCGCCACCGATGCCATTGCCGCCGATATGGGCAAATCCGCCGGCAACTTTGTGCGGGATGCCGTTTCCACCACCATGGTGGTGGCGCTGGCTCCCCTGAGCGCCGTTCTGCTGATCGTGCGCTGACCTTTTTAATCAGATAAAACGGTGCGTTTTTGGATGCACCGTTTTGGATAGCTTTGTTTCAAAAGGAGTGTTATTATGGAAAAAATGATGATGCCCGCGTACTACAATGTACTGTCCACTGAGGAAATGACCTACACCGAAGGCGGCGCCAATGCTACCATGTCTGAGGCTCTGCTGTGCTGGCTGATTCCCCCGTACGGCTGGTTCAAGGGTCTGACCGCTGTCCGCAATTACCGCCGTAAGAACCCCAACACTTGGACTGAGACCGGTCTGGATGCTCTGACTGCCGATATGGAGAAGAGCACTGCCAACGCCATCCGTGACATCGCCTGCACCGCTTACATGATCAGCTCCACCGCTACCGGTGTCGGCCTGATCATCAATGCAGCAGTCATCCTGCTCTGATCCATCTTATCTCATAAGACCGGCTCGGAGTACACCAAAGAACAAAGCAGGCGGAGGCGCTGCCCGAAAGGGCAGCGCCTCCGCTGTTTTTGTAGGGTTCACACGCAAAAAACGGCGGCACGCTCCGATGGAACGCGCCGCCGTTTGGCATTTTTATAATACAATCAACCCGGGTATCGTGCCTGTTTTTCAGCAAGCGGTATCTCCAAAAAATGGTTTTACTGTATTGGGCGAAAGCCCGCTGCGCTGGGCTTTCTCCTGTTCATAGGCTACACGGGTCGCTTCCTCTACAAAGGCTCTGACCTCCGGCGTCGCCGTAGACCATGTAACATTGAAACGATGACAGATCTGATAGAACGTGCGATAAAACGCATCCCGTTCCGGGTCGCGCTGAAAATACTGTTTTGCTTCCATCGAAAACACCTCACTTCAAATATGTCACAAAGATATTCATCGCCGCCTCGCCGGACAGTTCATAACGCGGCGCTCCGCCAAAACTCGGCAGTGGGCACGCGCCATAATCCCGAACATAGTGTTCTGCCAACTCCGGAACCTTTGCTTCAAATGTGACCGTCCCGCCACATCCATGATCGATCGACAGCTTGATACCGTAGGCAATCAAAACCCGTCCGATTCCCTGATATCTTTTGGAATGACCAACAATTGTCGGGTTGCTTTCCGGCTGGCTTTCAATATAGGTAATGTGTACCATCACATCATTTTCCAGTATCTCATACGCTGCCAGTGCAACCAATTCGCCATCCGTTGTTTTTAACGCATACTTTTCAAAAGCATCCTTCTGGATATAGGCAGACATCCAACTCGTCTGCCATACAGGCTCTTTTTCCGTCTGTGCCGCATCTGCTTTTTTCATGCGTGTGATCCTCACACCTATTTTCTGTTCATCATCCGTTTTCAGAATAAACGGTATAAACCTTGCCATATAAACCTCTTTCCCAAATGCGACGTCCCGAATCATCAGTTATATTATACTCGATTCTGTGTAGCTTTTCAACAAAAACAAAAATCCCCTGAACTGCTGTTCCCGGCAGCTCAGGGGATTTCATACCTTATGCGTTGAACATATCTTTCAGCTTTTTGAAGAAGCCCTTACGCTTTTCGTAGTTTTCTTCTTTCAGCGTGCCCTCAAATTTTTTCAGGGCATCGCGCTGCGCCTTGTTCAGCTTTTTGGGGATCTCCACCTCGCACTTGACGTACATATCGCCGCGGCCACGGCCGTTCAGATACTGGATGCCCTTGCCGCGCAGGCGGAAGGTGGTGCCGCTCTGGGTGCCCTCGGGCACGGTGTACTCCACCTTGCCGTCAATGGAGGGCACCTGCACGGTGTCGCCCAGCACAGCCTGACTGTAAGTGATGGGCACGGTGACCCACACATCGTAGCCGTCGCGCTGGAACACCTCGCTGGGGCGCACCGTAACCATGACGATCACATCACCGGCAGGACCGCCGTTTGCACCGGCATCGCCCATGCCGCGCAGTGCAAAGCTCTGGTCGTCGTCGATGCCCATGGGGATGGACACCTCCAGCGTCTTTTTGGTAGCCACCTTGCCGCTGCCATGGCAGACCTTGCAGGGGTTCTTTACCAGCTTGCCCTTGCCGCCGCAGCGGGAGCAGGGCTGCTGGGTCTGCATCACGCCAAAGGGGGTGCGCTGCTGGCGGATGACAAAGCCGCGTCCGCCGCAGTCCGGGCAGGTCTCGGGGCTAGCACCGGCGGCGCAGCCGGTGCCGTGGCACTCAGTACACTCCTGCTGACGGGTGATGGTAATGTTCTTCTTGCAGCCGTGCACGGCCTCGTCAAAGCTCAGGGTGATGCGCACCCGGATGTCCTGCCCCTTGCGGGGGGCGTTGGGGTTTGCCTGACGGGACGAGCCGCCGAAGCCGCCAAAGCCGCCGCCGAAGATATCGCCAAAAATGTCGCCCAAGTCCACACCGTCGCCGCCAAAACCGCCAAAGCCGCCGGGGCCGCCGCCGTTCTGTGCTGCGTAGGTGGGGTCAACCCCGGCAAAGCCGTACTGGTCGTACAGCTGGCGCTTTTTCGGGTCCGAAAGCACCTCGTTTGCCTCGTTGATCTCCTTGAACTTTGCCTCGGCGTCCTTATCGCCGGGGTTATAGTCCGGGTGGTACTTCATGGCAAGCTTGCGGTATGCCTTTTTGATCTCGGCATCGCTTGCGCCCTTGGATACCCCCAGCACTTCGTAATAATCACGCTTTTCCTGTGCCATATCCACTCACCTCTCCGGGAACGCCCTCCCCGGGTAACGCCCCGGTCGGTTCCTCCTGTAACTTGATCTCTACATTTCTTGCCTCTCCCCTTGGGAGAGGTGGCATTGCGCAGCAATGACGGAGAGGGCGAACCCGCTTGTTTCTCCAGCATCCTCGCCCTCTCAGGCGCTGGCGCGCCAGCTCCCCCAAAGGGGGAGCCAAGTATGCAGAGGCATCTCTCTATAACCAGCAAGAGCCGCCCCGGCCTAAACCGGAGCGGCTTTTGCTTTATTGCGCGTGTGCCCGCCGGTTTGGCCGGACACAGCGCTTTGTTTCAGACTTAGACTTCCTTGAAGTCGGCATCCACAACGCCGTCATCGTTGGGCTTTGCGTTGGCTGCACCTGCGTCAGCACCGGGCTGTGCACCGGCGGCCTGCTGTGCGGCAGCGGCTGCCTGATACATCTTCTCGAACACCTGGCTCAGGGCTTCCTGCTTTGCCTTGATGTCGTCCACGTTGCCGGACTGGACAGCGGTCTTCAGGTCGGCCAGCTTGCTCTCGGCCTCGCTCTTCACGTCGGCGGGCAGCTTGTCGCCGTTCTCCTTCAGCATCTTCTCGGTCTGGAACACCATCTGGTCGGCACCGTTGCGGATATCGACCTCTTCACGCTTCTTCTTATCGTCGGCAGCAAACTGCTCAGCTTCCTTCACAGCCTTGTCGATGTCCTCCTTGGACATATTGGTAGAAGCAGTGATGGTGATGTTCTGCTCCTTGCCGGTGCCCAGATCCTTAGCGCTGACCTTCACGATGCCGTTGGCATCGATATCGAAGGTAACTTCGATCTGAGGCACGCCACGGGGAGCCGGAGCAATGCCGTCCAGATGGAACACACCCAAGCTCTTGTTGTCGCGGGCAAACTCACGCTCGCCCTGCAGCACGTTGACCTCAACAGAGGGCTGGTTGTCGGCTGCGGTGGAGAACACCTGACTCTTGTGGGTGGGGATGGTGGTGTTGCGGTCGATGATCTTGGTGCACACGCCGCCCAGAGTCTCAATGCCGAGGCTCAGCGGGGTGACATCCAGCAGCAGCAGACCCTTCTTCTCGCCGTTCAGAACACCGCCCTGAATAGCAGCACCGACAGCCACGCACTCATCGGGGTTGATGCCCTTGAAGGGCTCGCAGTTCAGTTCCTTCTTCACGGCGTCGTAGACAGCGGGGATACGGGTGGAACCACCGACCATCAGGACCTTCTTCAGGTCGGAAGCGCGCAGACCTGCATCCTGCAGAGCCTTGCGCACGGGGGTCATGGTGCGGTCGACCAGATCAGCGGTCAGCTCGTTGAACTTTGCGCGGGTCAGGGTCATATCCAGGTGCTTGGGGCCGGTAGCATCGGCGGTGATGAAGGGCAGGTTGATCTGGCTGCTCATTGCGCTGGACAGCTCGATCTTAGCCTTCTCGGCAGCTTCCTTCAAGCGCTGTGCAGCCATCTTATCCTTGCGCAGGTCGATGCCGTTCTCGGTCTGGAAGGCGTCTGCCATCCAATCAATGATGCGCTGGTCGAAGTCATCACCGCCCAGATGGGTATCGCCGTTGGTGGCCAGAACTTCGGTAACGCCGTCGCCCATCTCGATGATGGACACATCGAAGGTGCCGCCGCCCAGATCGTAGACCATGATCTTCTGGTCGTCCTCTTTATCCACACCGTAAGCCAGAGCAGCTGCGGTGGGCTCGTTGATGATACGGCGGACGTTCAGGCCTGCAATAGTGCCTGCGTCCTTGGTTGCCTGACGCTGGCTGTCGTTGAAGTAGGCAGGCACAGTGATGACAGCCTCGGTGACGGTCTCGCCCAGATAAGCCTCGGCGTCAGCCTTCAGCTTCTGCAGGATCATAGCGCTGACCTGCTGGGGAGTGTACTCCTTGCCGTTCAGGGTCACCTTGTGGTCGGTGCCCATCTGACGCTTGATGGAAGAAACGGTGTTGTCGGGGTTGGTGATAGCCTGACGCTTTGCAACCTGACCTACCAGACGGTCGCCGGTCTTGGTGAAGCCGACAACGGACGGGGTGGTGCGGGCACCCTCAGAGTTGGCGATGACAACGGGCTCGCCGCCCTCCATAACAGCTACGCAGCTGTTGGTAGTACCAAGGTCGATACCAATAATCTTACTCATAATGAAGTCTCCTCTCGAAAGAACAAATCTTGTTTATATGATGCTTATGATGATGTCAAGCGGATGTTATTGCAAACTCCCTTGCGGGAGGTTCGGCTTGTTTATTCGGCCACCACAACGGTTGCATGACGGATGATCTTGTCACCCAGCTTGTAACCCTTCTGGAAAACGGTGACCACCGTGCCGCTCTCCTGCCCGTCCGGGGCGGGGATCTGCTGCACAGCATTCATAAAGTTGGGGTCAAAGGGCTTGCCCAGCACCTCGATCTCCTCCACATGGAGGGCTTCCAGTGCCTTTGCCGCCTTATCCAGCGTCATGACCACGCCCTTCTTGTAGTTCTCGTCGGTGGTGGGGGCGTTGGCCGCCATGTCCAGCGTATCCAGAATGGGGATGATCTTTTCCACTGCGTGGGAAACACCGTCGCCAAACTTCTGGTCGGCCTCGCGGGTGGAGCGCTTGCGGTAGTTGTCGTACTCGGCAGCCATGCGCAGCAGCTGATCCTTGGCCTGTGCAGCGTTCTTTTCCGCTGCATCCAGCTTTGCCTTAACGGCTTCCATCTCCCGGGCCTTCTTGTTGAACCAGCCGCCGTCCTTCTTCTTGTCCTCTTCGGTAGCGGCAGCCTCGGCAGCAGCCTGTTCGGGCGCTGCGGCAGCGGTCTTTTCCTCGGGGGCAGTCTCCGGCTGCTCGGTCTCGGGCACCGTGTTCTTTGCTTCTTCGCTCATTCCAGATCCTCCTTATAGATCACAGTCCGCCGCGGTACGGCAGCCTGCGGGGTGTCTTTTCGTTTGCCGCTCATGCCCTCGCCCAGCTGGTCTGCAAACTCGTGCAGCAGAGGCATCAGCTTCTGGAAGGGCATCCGGGTGGGGCCGATCAGGGCAATGGAGCCCCACAGCCCGCCGCCTACCAGATACCGGTCGCTCACGATGCACAGCCCGGGGATCTGCGGTTCCAGATCCTCGCCCAGCAGCACGCTTTCGCTGCGGTTTTCCGGGGGTGCGATCAGGTCTGCGGCCTGTTCTTCGTCGTTCAGCAGGGTAAGGATATCACCCACCCGACCGTCCAGCTGCGGCCAGTCCAGCAGGTACTGCTCGCCGCCCAGAAATACATGGGGCTTTACGCTGTCCTGCAAAATTGCGGCTGCGGCGCTGACCACCGGCACAAGCTCCGGTGCAATCTGGCTGCACAGCTCGCTGAGCATCCGGGTGGAAAGATCCACCGGTGCCACAAAGGTAAGGTTGCGGTTGAGCAGCGCCGCAAGGGCAGCTGCATTTTCCCGGGAAAGCCCGGTGCGTACCCGCGCCACCCGGGTGCGGACGTAACCGGCGGTGGTCACAGCCAGCACTGCGGCTGCGCTGCGGCCCACCTGCACCACCTCGTAATGGGCGATGCACAGATCCTCGGCGCAGGGGGTGCTGACGGCGGCGGTGCAGCCGCTGATGGCGGCCAGCGCCTTGGCAGCGCCCTGTGCCAGCTTTTCCGGCTCGTGGTCAAGGCTGGCGAACACCGCATCTACCCGGGCGCGGGTAACGCGGTCCAGCGGCTGATCATCGGTCAGCAGATTATCCAGATAATACCGGTAGCCCTTGGCGCTGGGCACACGCCCCGCGCTGGTGTGGGGCTGCTCCAGCAGACCCAGCTTTGTCAGCGCCGCCATCTCGTTGCGCAGCGTTGCGCTGGACACTGCCATATCAAAGTAGTTTGCCAGCACGCTGCTGCCCACCGGCTCGCCCTCAAGGCCATACAGCGCCACGATTGCCTGCAAGACCCGTTGCTTGCGTGCATCCATCGTCATAGCGCCTGCCTCCTTTTTGTATCGCTTTTGTTTGTTTAGCACTCCTTGTTCCTGAGTGCTAAGACCATTATAACCGTTTTTGCCCTGCTGTCAAGCCCTTTGCAAAAATGTTTATAAAGATTCATAATTCTGTCATAAAGGGGGTGTGCGCCCTAGGTGGGGGCGGGGCTGAGAGGGTTACCGTCCCCTTGGGAAAGGTGGCAAAGCCGCAGGCTTTGACGGAAGGGGTTTCTTATTATAATATGTACTACTTCTCCCGCCTTTTTCAGCAATTCGTGCAGTTTTAGTCCCATTCGTGCACAATTTCTTTTGTTTTTGCCCAGTTTATGGTATATTTATAGTAACGAGACCCCCGTATAAACCCCACACGAAAGGAGCGAAACTCTATGAAAGCCAAACGCATTGTAAGCATCCTGCTGACCGGCAGTATGCTGCTGTCCCTGCTGCCGGTGTCTGCACTGGCAGCCGCCCCGGTGTTCGATGCACCCGCCCAGACCACGGCCAAAAAGGCTGCACCCCTTGTACAGGAGGCCGACGTCTCCCGCAGCACCGAGGAGGAAGCCGCCACCCGCAGCAGCCGTGATCTGGACGCAGAGAACAACACCGCCGAAAGCATTACCATCGATCTGGACGCCAAAGGCAATCCCACAAGCCAAGGTGACGTTGCCCATTGGTACTACAACGCAACCGCCTTGTTCTTGAACTCCGGCACCTTCACCCTGCAGCCCTCCTCGGAGCCCGGGGCAGCAAGCGCATTGCAGCCGGGTCTCTTTATTAAGAGATCTGCCGAATTTAAGGGCGGCACCGCCGGCAATTGGACCACCAACCGGGGCACCATCTCCGGCGGCACCTTCCAAGGAGAAGCGTCCAACCAGGGCACCATCTCCGACGGCACCTTCCAAGGGGCTATGTCCAACGACGGCACCATCTCCGGCGGCACCTTCCAAGGGGATGTGAACAACAACTACCGGGGCACCATCTCCGGCGGCACCTTCCAAGGAGAAGCGTCCAACCGGGGCACCATCTCCGGCGGCACCTTCCAAGGAGAAGCGTCCAACCGGGGCACCATCTCCGGCGGGACCTTTGAAAAGAAAGTGCTGCTCATGAATGGTGACGCTTCCATCACCATCAGCGACGGCCTGTTTGACGGCGTGGTTGTCAACAAAGGACGTTACGGCTCGCTTTCCATCACCGGCGGCCTGTTTACCAAAGATGTGGATGTATACACCATCAGCACGGGCAATCTTTCTATCACCGGCGGTTATTTTGTGGCAAAGCCTATCATGCCGCAAGGCAGCAACACCGGCTTTGCCACTGTGCGCGATCAGAATGGCAGAACCTTCCAAGTGCCTGTAAATGAAGACTTTTCTGAAAACGGCTACGGAACCCTTTATGTGCCTCACGGTACATCTGAGCAGGCAAACCCCATTACCGTAAAGACCGATACCGTATTGACCGACTGCCTTGCAGACGGCGAATCCATTATGGATAGCGTACAACAAAACGCGGACGGCAGTTACACCATCGAGGTATCCCAGCCGAAGTCCATCGTGCTGGTGACCGCGGAGCCTACACCGCCTACACTGGATGACTCCGAGATCGACTCGGCGTTCTCCTCCGGCGCAGCCGCACTTGGCATCGTGCTGGGCGCTGCGGGTCTGGGTTACCTTACCTATGCCTACGGTTCTTCCCTGTATCTGCACTATGCGCTGCCGGGCGGCTTTATCCCCTCCACCCGGCAGGAGCTGGCAAACGTCCTGTGGACGACTGCCGGCAAGCCCGACCCCGTAAGCACCGCACTGTATACCGATATCCCCGCTGACGCTATCGAGCAGCAGAAAGCCGCCCGCTGGTGCGCAGAGCAGGGTCTGCTCTCCGACCACGGCGCAACCTTCGGCCCGGACACCAAGGTGACCAATGCACGCATCATCCGCGCATGGAACAGCCTGAAAAAGGTGCCTGTGACCATTACCAAATAATCATCCTCACATTCATCCTTTCATGTACACCGCCGCCCGGCTTGTCTCCACAGGCCGGGCGGCGGTGTTTTCACTCCTCCATCTGCTTTGCCAGAAAGGCCGCTGCCACTGCAACCGCCTTGCACTGGGCGTCCTCCGGGCAGGCGGTGCGGTCCTCGGTTAGTAAGCCCACCGCGCCGGTCACGTCCCCTCCCGCCAGCACCGGCGCGGCGCATAGCAGCACCCGGGGTGCGCCCTCGCAGGGCAGCAGGGTCTTTTCCGGGTTGCCGGGGCTCTGGTAGGGCTTGCGGGCATCCATCAGCTTTTCCAGCGGCTGGCTGATGCTGCGGTCGGTCAGCTCCCGCCGCCCGCTGCCGCTGACCGCCAGAATGCGGTCCCTGTCGCACACAAAGGCGGTCAGTGCAAACTGGCGGCTGAGCACCTCTGCCAGCTGGGCGGCAAGGGTGTTCACCTCGCCCATGGGCGAGTACTTTTTAAAGATCACTTCCCCGTCGCCGGTAGTAAAGATCTCCAGCGGGTCGCCCCGCCGGATGCGCTGGGTGCGGCGGATCTCCTTGGGGATCACCACCCTGCCAAGCTCGTCGATGCGGCGCACGATACCGGTTGCTTTCATTATTTTGCCCTCCTTGCGGTTTCCTTTGTATGTAGTATCTGTCAGCGGCGGCAAATTATACCGGCAGCACATTTTTTGCTTTGCCCGCCGCATTGCGTTCCGGGCGGGGTTCTGCTACAATAAATAGGAATAAACCCAAAGAAAGCAGGTGTCCGCATGGCACACATCCTTATTCTGGGCGGCGGTGCCGCCGGACTGGCCGCTGCGCTGGCGGCTGCACAGACCGCGCCCGCTGCCCGCGTCACGGTGCTGGAGCGCAACCCCAAGGTGGGCAAAAAGCTGCTGGCTACCGGCAACGGCCGCTGCAATCTGGACAACACCGCCATTGCGCCGGAAAAGTACTTCACTGCCGACCCCGCCGCGCTGCGGCCTTTGCTGGCAGCGGTGGATGCCGCCGCGCCGCTGGCGTGGTTTGAGCAGCTGGGGCTGTATACCCGCACCGATGAAGCCGGGCGGGTGTATCCTTATTCTAATCAGGCGGCAGACGTGCTGGCGCTGCTGGAGCTGCATTTGCAGCGGCACACCGTACAGCTGCGCACCGGCTGCACGGTAAGCACCCTGCGGCAGAGCAAGGGCGGCTACGCCGTGCAGTTTACCACCGCCGAGGGCAGTACCGAAAGCCTGCGGGCAGATGCCGTTATCTGCGCCATGGGCGGTGCCGCCGGGCCGCAGTTCGGCACGGACGGCTTCGGCACCCGCTTTGCCGCCGACTGCGGCGGGCAGATGCGCCCGCTTTACCCCTGCCTGACCGCCCTGCAATGTGCAAAGCCGAACAAGAGCCTTGCAGGCATCCGCGCCAAAGCCGCCGCCCGTCTGCTGGACGGCGACCGGGTATTGGCAGAGGAGACAGGCGAGGTACAATTCACCGACTACGGGCTTTCCGGCATCTGCATCATGCAGCTGTCCGGCCTGCTTGCCCCCGGGCGCAGGCTGAGAGACCCTGTCGTGGAACTTGACCTGTTCCCGGAGCTGAGCGAGATAGACCTGACCCGTCTGCTTGCCCGGCACGCCATTCAGACTGCATCCGACACCCTTGCCGGGTTCTGGACAGGGCTGCTGAACGTCAAGTTGGGCTACGCCCTCTGGGAAGCTGCCAATATGCCCAACAACCGCTCGGTCAAGCAGATGCAGCCCCTTGCCCACACCGCCAAGCACTGGCGGTTCGAGGGGCTTGCCCCCTGCGGCTGGCGGCAGGCGCAGACCACCGGCGGCGGGCTTGCCCTGACCGAGGTGGAACCGACCTTCCAGTTCAAGGGCTGTCCGGGGCTGTACTTTGTGGGGGAAACGTTGGACTGCGCTGGAAGCTGCGGCGGCTTCAACCTGCACTGGGCGTTCGGCAGCGGCCTTGCCGCCGGGCGGGACGCCGCAAAGCACCTTTGCAGCCGAAAACGGTAATAAAAAAGGGACGAGGGAAAGCCCGCGGGCTTTCCCTCGTCCCTTTTATTATCTAAATCAGGCAGCTTTGTTCTCGCCCTTGGAAAGCAGCTTTGCACGCTCCAGCGCGGGGCGCAGTGCCAGATACAGCACCACGGCGCAGGCAGTGGAAGCCACACTGTTCACAAAGGTGACGCCGCCGGCGATCTTGGTCAGCGCCTGTGCCACGGTGTACTCCTGCCCAAAGATGTACACGTTGCGGAAGTAGCCAAGGAAGGGGTCGGTGAACACGTTCAGCAGCAGACCGGAACCCGCAGAGACGATCACCTTGACCAGATACCCGGCGCTGTGACGGTCCTGATCCCGCAGCTTGAACACCTTATGTGCCACGGCACCGCAGGTGATGCCGATGATGAACTTGAGCACGAAGGTGGTAATAGCGTAGCCCGGGTCACCGGCAAGGATATCCGCCAGCGCCAGACCGATGGCACCCGCCAGACCGCCGGATACACCGTCCAGCAGCAGCGCCGTCAGGGCGGTAAAGGTGTTGCCCAGATGGAACGAGGAGCCGCCGTAGAAGGGGATGCGGAAGAACAGGTAAGCCACTAAGCTCAGCGCAGCCATCACGCCGGTAAGCGCCAGCTCGTGCACTGTAAAGCGGCGCTTGTACAGCACACTGAAAAACAGGATCAGGATAACGACGACTGCCAGCAGCAGCCACATTGCAGTAGTAGACATGATACTTTCCCTCCAATCGCGCCGATAACCCCACAAAACTACTTGACATTTGGGTGTCCGGCGGGTATGCTCCTATTATACGCAGAACTGACCCCATGAAAATACCCAGAATAAAGTTTTTTTATGGGGTCAGTTTGACGCAATGCCCAGATGGGAGGGACATTCTATGGTACATCTGACCACGGCACTGGACCCGGCTTCGGCGGTGCCGCTGTACGAGCAGCTCTACCGCAGCCTTGCCGCCGAGATGCGGGCGGGCACCCTGACGGCGGGCACCCGGATGCCCGGCAAGCGGCGGCTGGCGGCAGAGCTGTCGGTCTCGGTGAACACGGTGGACACCGCCTACCAGATGCTGGCAGCCGAGGGCTATCTGACCGCCCGGGAGCGCAGCGGCTTCACGGTGCAGGAGTATCTTGCCCTGCCGCAGGGGGTGCAGCCGCCCGCCGCGCCCTCTGCGCCGACGGCAGTGCACCCCGCCGATGCTGCTCCGCCGGTACAGTTCGATTTGTCCACCCGGGGCGTGGACCCGGGGCTGTTCCCCTTCCGCACATGGGCGCGGCTGCAAAAGGAGCTGCTCTACTCTGCGCCGGAACTGCTCACTCCCGGGGATGCCCGTGGCGATGCCGCCCTGCGGCAGGCGCTGGCAGGGTATCTGGCCGAGTACCGGGGCGTGCAGTGCGACCCGGAGCAGCTGGTGGTGGGCGCAGGACTGGAATATCTGCTGGGGCTGCTGGCCCCGCTTTTGCCCGGCCCTGCTGCCGTGGAGACCCCCGGCTACCCCCGTGCCCGGCAGGTGCTGGAAAACAACGGCGTACCCTGCCGCTGCCTGCCGGTGGATGCGGACGGGCTGTCGCTGACGGCTCTTTCCGCCAGCGATGCGGCGGTGTGCTACGTCACCCCCAGCCACCAGTTTCCCACCGGGGTCACCATGCCCGCCGGACGCCGGGCCGAGCTGCTGCACTGGGCGGCCCGCGCCCCGGGACGGCGATACATCATTGAGGACGACTACGACTCCGAGTTCCGTTTTGACACCCGCCCGCTGCCCAGCTTGCAGGGCATGGCGGGCGCAGACGGCCCGGTGGTGTATCTGTCCACCTGCTCCCGCAGCCTTGCCCCGGGCATCCGCATTGCCTACATGGTGCTGCCCCGGCAGCTGCTGGGCGCGTGGCAGGCCAAGTACCGGCTGTACTCCGGCACGGTAGGGCGGTTTGAGCAGCAGACGCTGGCGCGCTTTATCACCGGGGGGTATTTTACCCGGCACTTAGCGCGGGAGCGCACCGCCTACAAAGCCCGGCGGGATGCACTGGTGGCGGCGCTGCGCACCTCCTTTGCACCGGAGGAGCTGACCCTTGCGGGGCTGCACACCGGCCTGCACCTGCTGGCACAGCTGAAAGACCCGCCGCCGGACGCCGCCCTGCGGGCTGCTGCCCGGCAGTACGGGGTGCGCTGTTCCCTGCTGAGCGACTACGACCTGACCGGCACGGCGCACTCTGCCGCCGGGACGCTGGTGCTGGGTTATGGCTCACTGCCGGACGCAGACTGCGCCGCCGCCGGGGAGAGGTTGAAAAAGCTCTGCACCGCCGCCCGGGAGGCATCAGACACCGTATAGTGTCCGCCTGCCCAGTCCCCGGGCAGGGCGTCGGCGGTGATATCCACCGGCTCGGCGCTGGTGGCTAAAAATTCCAGCGTGCGTTCCAGTGTAGCAAGGTCTACGGCGGTCAGGCTGGTCAGCAGACTGCTGCTCACCTCTCGCAGACCCTGCGGCAGGGTGGTGGGCAGCAGCTCCAGTGCCTGCCGGAAAAACGCATCCCATACCGCCGCCCGGGCGGCGGCGGTGCGCCGGGGCGAAAGAGAAGTGTCGGCATCCAGCGCCGCTAAAAAGCTGTGGGCATCGGCGGCGGAGATGCCCTGCACCCCGGTGCCCTTGCCGTACCGCGCCAGCTGCTCCGGGGTGAGCGCCCCGGTAAAACCCACCCGCACTGCGCCGTACCGCGCCGCAAGCTTTGTCAGCACCGCCGGGGCGATGGCAAGATAATCGGTATCCTCCGGCAGGGCGAACACCTCGCCCAGCGCCTCCCGGCAGCGGGCGGGGCCTGCGGCGGCGTAACAGTCCGCGAGGGGGACGTTCTTGCCCCCAAAGGGCACTTCCAGCGCGGCGGGCACCGCCAGCAGATGGATGCAGTTCTGTCCGGCGTTCAGGTAGGCCAGCACAAAGCCCGGGGTCTCGTCTGCCACGCACAGCAGCACGGTGCACTGGTCAGCGGCTTTGGGCAGACGGACGGGCACCCCGCTCTGGCTTTTTGCGGCCTGCCGCAGGCTGCTGCGCAGCTGGGCGCGGCTGAGCAGCACCGTGCCGCCCACCAGCGGCAGCAGCACCAGCAGGGCGGCGCACAGCGCCGCCCAGAAGGGACGCCAGCCGCTGCGTTTTGCGTGTTTCATGGCTCTGCCTCCTTTTTGTGCATAAAGCATGACCCAACGGGCGACCCTTTATGCAGAAAGGCAGGGATGCTGTATGGATAAAACAAATACCCCCAACGAAAAAGACCGCGAGGAACAGGAGGACTTCTGGCTGACGCTGGAACCCCTTCCCGCCCCAGACCCCGAAAAGCCCTCCGCACCGCATGAGGACTAAGGCTGCTGCATAGGATACGGTAAAAAGGGGGGATGGGATGCCGGAGCGGTTCATGCGGGGAATCGAGGCTTTGAACGGCATCGTGTGGGGGCCGATGGGGCTGGGGCTGCTCTTCGGCACCGGGCTGCTGCTGACGGTGCGCACCGGGGGTTTCCAGCTGCGGCGGTGGGGCTACTGGATGCGGCACACCCTCGGCGCCATCCTGACCGACCGGAGCGTCACCGCCCATACCGCCCGCGAGGAACAGGCCATCAGCCAGTTCCAAAGCCTGTGCACCGCGCTGGCGTCCACCATCGGCACCGGCAACCTTGTGGGGGTGGCCACCGCCATCCTTTCCGGCGGGGCGGGGGCGGTGTTCTGGATGTGGGTCATGGCGCTGCTGGGCATGATGACCAGCTACGCCGAGAACGTGCTGGGCATCTACTACCGCCGCAAAGACCCGGCGGGCGGCTGGCGCGGCGGGCCGATGTACTACCTGCGGGACGGCCTTGGCGGCAAACCGGGGCGGGTGCTGGCGGTGCTGTTTGCCGCGTTCTGTGCGCTGGCAAGCTTTGGCATCGGCAACCTGAGCCAGCTCAATTCCATCGCGGGCAATCTGCAGGCGGCTTTTGGCGTGCCGGAGGCCGTCACCGGCGCAGTGCTGGCGGCAGTGTCGGCGGTGATCTTGCTGGGCGGGCTCAAGCGAGTAGCCGCTGTGGCGGAAAGGCTTGTCCCCGCCATGGCACTGCTGTACATCGTGGGTGCGCTCACCGTGGTGGGGGTGCATATCACCGCTGTCCCGGCGGCGCTTGCCGCCATCGTAAAGGGCGCGTTCGGGCTGCGCGCCGCCGGTGGGGGCATCGTAGGCTATGGGCTGTCCCAGGCGGTCACTTGGGGCTTCAAGCGGGGTGCTTTTTCCAACGAAGCGGGGCTTGGCTCCTCGGTGATGGTGCACGCGGCTTCCAACGTAAAGGAGCCGGTGCAGCAGGGCATGTGGGGCATTTTTGAGGTGTTTGCGGACACCATGGTGGTGTGCACCCTGACGGCGCTGGTGGTGCTGACCTCCGGCTTTGTGGATCTGGACACCGGGCGCATTGCCGCCGGGGCGGCGGGCAGTGCGCTGGTTGGGCAGGCCTTTGACGCCGTGTTTGGCACGCTGGGGTCAAAGCTCATCGCAGTGTGCATCCTGCTGTTCGCCTACTCCACCACTCTTGGCTGGAGCTGCTACGGCTGCAAAGCCGTGGAGTATCTCTTCGGCGCAGGGGCTGGAGCATTTTACCGGGTGCTGTTCGTAGCGCTGATGCCGTTGGGTGCGGTGATGCGGCTGGACCTTGCATGGACGCTTTCCGACACCTTCAACGGCCTGATGATGCTGCCGAACCTCATCGGCGTAATTGCGCTGTCCGGTACGGTGGTACGCATCACACAGAACTATCTTGCCCGCAAGCTGCACGGCAGCCCCGCGCCGCCGCTGTTGTCGGCGGGCGAAACGATTTAAAATGCGCTCCGCGTTGCTCTGCGCATCATCAGCGGAAAAAAGATTTTTAATTTGTGGGTTCTGAAAAGCCTGCGGGCTTTTCAGAACCCCTTTTTCACAAGTGGTGTCGTAACCGGGAGCAGTCGCGCAGCGATGACGGAGAGGGCGAGGACGCTTTCGGGGGAGACGCCCCCTTGTCCCGGGGCGGGGTTTGTGCTATGCTAAGGGGTACAAGCGATTTTTTGCGCTGAGAGGAGGAGCCCCATGGCCGCCGTAAAAACACGGAATACTGCTACCCTTATGACCGAGGGCAGCATTGTAAAAAGCCTGCTGCTGTTTGCCCTGCCGCTGATCTTCGGCAACCTGCTGCAGCAGATGTACAACACCGCCGACAGCATCATCGTGGGCAATTTTGTGGGCAGCAACGCCCTTGCCGCCGTGGGCTCCAGCGGGTCGCCCATCTACCTGCTCATCGGCTTCAGTCAGGGGCTTGCCGTGGGCGCGGGCGTGGTGGTGTCGCAGTATCTGGGCGCGGGCGACCACAAGGAGACCCGCGAGGCGGTGCACACCTCCCTTGCCATTGCGGTGGTCATGGGGCTTTTGCTGACGGTGGGCGGCGTTGCCTGCGGGCGCGCTTTGCTGGTGGCCATGAACACCCCCGCCGAGGTGCTGGCCGACGCTGTGACCTATATCCGCATCTACTTTGGCGGGGTGCTGTTCAGCGTGGTGTATAACATGACCGCCGGCATCCTGAACGCCGCCGGCAACTCCCGCCGCTCGCTGGTGTATCTGGCATGGGCGTCGGTGACCAACATCGTGCTGGACTTTGTGTTCATCGTGGGGCTGCGGATGGGGGTGGCGGGCGCTGCCATCGCTACCGACTTAAGCCAGCTGGTGTCCTGCGTGCTGAGCCTGCGCTTTTTGATGAAAAGCGAGGACGCCTGCCGGGTGGAGCTTTCCGCCATCCGGCTGCACCGCAAAATGGCAGGCCGCATCATCCGGGTGGGCCTGCCCACCGGCATCCAGAACATGGTCATCTCCTTTTCCAACGTGCTGGTGCAGGCCAGCGTGAACAGCTACGGCGCCGCCGCCATGGCGGGCTTTGCAGCCTACATGAAGATCGATGGCTTCAACATTCTGCCGGTGAGCAGCATCAGCATGGCAGCTACCACCTTTGTGGGGCAGAACTACGGCGCGGGGCGTCTGGACCGGGTAAAGCGCTCGGTGTGGGTCACCCTTGCTATTGGGGTCATCTACACCCTTTGCACCGGCGCGGCGCTATTGGCCGGACAGGACGCCATTCTGCACCTGTTCACCGCCGACGAGGCCGTGGTCACCTACGGCAAGCTGGCCATGCGGTGGTTCTGTCCGTTCTACTTCCTGCTCAGCATCCTGCACGGCCTTGCCGGTGCCGTGCGCGGCACGGGTGCCAGCATCCCACCCATGGTGGTGCTGCTGGTCTCGCTGTGCCTGTTCCGTGTGGTGTGGATCCAGTTTCTGCTGCCCTTCTTCTCCGGCATCGAGGGCGTGTTCATCCTCTACCCCGTCAGCTGGGGTCTGGGCGCATTGTTCATGATCCTGTATGCGTGGAAGGGCAAATGGATGGAGTATCATACATAACATTTTTACAAACAACGACCCGCCGCACTGAAAGAGATGCGGCGGGTCGTTGTTTTTCAGGTACTCCTGTCGGGGCAGCTTACCATGCAAAGCCCACGGAGTCCATGTCGATCTTCTTTTCCATCAGCCCCAGACGGCTCTCGATGAAGTTGACAGCCATATCCGGCCACTGGGCGATCTGGGTGTAGTAGTCCACATAGCCCTTGGTGCCAGTGCCCAGACCCACACCGTGGGGCGCATCAGGTGCCAGATAGAAGCTGAAGTCCGTGAAGATATTTGCGCACTCCGGCAGAGAGGGCAGCATCATCGCACTCAGGCCATCTTTCTGACCCACAACACCAAAGACCGGAGGCAGGTTGGGGTTCTTCGTGAAGTTCAGACCAGTGACGAACAGTCCGTAGATGGGAATCGCCACATTCAGGTCAGCGCTCTCATGGTCCACAGCATCGCAGACGTAGCTGGGGTAGACCTTATCCGGGGTATTCGTAGTGCCGAACTGGTCGGCCACCACCTGCATCACATTCATGCCGCCAGCAGAGAAGCCCACAGCGATCATGATATCGGTCTTGCCGATGTGTTTTTCAGAGGCGTTGTGGCGGATGTAGCGGATAGCACGGGCCAGATCCAGCTGCTGATCCACAGCGGCATAAGGGTTGACGCGGCGCTGCAGCACAAAGGCGTTGTAGCCGTTCTTGTTGAAGAACTCGGCCACCGGGTAGCCTTCCACCACGTTGTTGCGGTGGGTGCTGCCGCCGCCTGCAATAATGATCACGTTGCCCTTCACCTTGCCCTGATCTCGCAGCAAGTACGGGTTCAGGAAGGGACGGAAGCCCTCGTTATCGTAGCAATTTTCCCAGTTGGTGGGCAGCGGAGATTCCACGGCCATCTGATCTCCCCAAATTTCCCAAACGGTGCTCTTGGGGTCCTTGATCTGGCGCAGCGCCTTGCGGGCATTGGTCAGAGCAACACACATATCGTAGTGGGAGGCGTTGATACCGGGCACAGGTGCACCGTCCACCTTCTCGTACTGAGCACGGGACAGCTTGTGGAACAGCACATAGAACTTGTCAAAATCGCCCCGGAAAGCAGCCGGATAAAAGGCCACCTCGCGGGAGAGACGGAGTTCCTCTGCCACCATGGCCTGCACCTCAGCATCGGTGTGCACGCCAGCGTTTTCAGCAAAGGATGCGGGCGCCATGCCAGCCACTGCGCCCATGGTCACAGCAGAAGCGGCAGAAAGCTTCATAAAGTCTCTTCTGTTCATCATCATTTCTCCTTTTAAATGCAGACGGCTCATTTGTGCAGAGCAAAGCCGCCCAAAGCTGTGCAGCAAACGCCCTGCTGCCGGGCCCGATAGACATTCCAGTTGTATCATGCCATCGAAATCTGCACAAATCGTACCACAATATAACTAGCTTGTAAATAGATTTTGTTGTTTTTGTGTGAAATTGATATATTAGTATGTCAGTTCTTGTGAAAATCAACAAGCATGAGAATGGGTACAAAAAAGGACTGCCATGCACTCTGCACGGCAGTCCTTTTTATCTTATTACAGCTTTTCAAACACCAGAAAGCGGAAGGCGATGGTTGTGGTGAGCTGCGGCAGAGCCGCAAGGCGGGCGGCACCGTCGCGGGGCGTTTTCCAGTAGTAGGGGGTCATGGCAAACAGGGCTTCCAGCTGGGCGGCGGGCACGGTGATGGTTCCCTGCACCTCACGCTCATCAATGGCGCGGAAGCCCGGGTACTCCACCTGCTGCACCGGGTTTTTGTAGGGCTTTTCGTAGAGCACGGCCTTCATCTGGTACAGATGCTCTGCCCCCGGCACGACGTAGATCATGTGCCCGCCCGGGCGCAGCACCCGGCTGAACTCCTCCTGCGCAAAGGGCGAAAAACAGTTCAGCAGCACATCTGCCCAGCCGGTGCGCACCGGCTGGCTGAAGCTGGACGCCACCGCATACTGCGCGGCGGGCAGCGCCTTTGCCGCCAACCGCACCGCGGGCTTTGCGATATCGAACCCGGCCAGCTGCAACGGCTTTTCTGCCGCCGCGAACTGCTGCGCGATGCAGCGGTCGTACCAGCCCTCGCCGCAGCCTGCGTCCAGCAGATGCAGCGGGGCGTCCTTCGCGGCGGGCACGCCGTGGGTAAGGCACAACTCCCCCAGCGCCTGCCCGAAAATGCCGTAATATCCGGCGTTCAGGAAGGCGCGGCGGGCAGCTACCATCTCCTTGCTGTCCCCGGGGGCTTTGGTTCGCATACTCTGCACCGGCAAAAGATGCCAGTAGCCCTCCCGGGCGCGGTCAAAACAGTGGCCTTTTTCACATTTCAGGTCATTCTCCCCTTGCAGCGCGCCGCCGCACAGGGGGCACTGCCACGGGGCAAAGGCTTCGTTCCGGCTCATACTTCTTCGCTGTGATCCTCAATGGGTGCAGTGGCACCGCCGTGGGCGTCCATATACTCCTCAAAGCTGGTGTACTTCTGCTGGGGCGGGCGGCGGCTGATGAGCACCAGCCCCGGGTCCTCGTCCCGGGCGGCAGCATTGCGGCCGCGGCGGGCAGGCTCGGCCTTGGGAGCGCGGGGTGCGCTGCCGGTGCGGCTCTGATTCCCGGCATTGCCGCGCTCGTTGCGGGCAGGGCGGGCGTTATTATTCTGGGCAGCGGGGCGGGCATTGCGCTGTTCACCCCGGTCGCTGCGGTCGTTGCGGCGGCTGCCGCTGCGGTTTGCGTTCTGGTTATTCTGGGGCTCCTGTGCGCTGCGGATGGCGGGTGCTGCCGGAGCAACAGGAGTCTTGCGTGCCGGGCGCAGCGGAGTAGCCTCCGGGGCGCTGACAAAATGGGGGTCAAATTTGGGCTGGACGTTGCTGCCTCGGGCGGGGGCGGCATTCTCGCGGCGGGCGCGGGGCGCTGCCGCCTCCTTGGGGGCGCTTGCGCCCCGATTGTTGGCGCGGCGGTCGTTGCGGGCCCCGCGCTTTGCGTTGCTGTCTTGCATCAGTGTTTCCTCTTTTTTCGGTTTTGCAGGCACCGCGTTCTTTGCAGCCTTCGGCTCCTGCTTCGGCGCGGGCGCAGCTGTCTTTGCAGCTTTTGCGGGCGCAGTTTCGGCCTGTTTTTTCGGCGCTTCGGCCAAGTTTTCCGCTTCGGGGCGGGGCTTTTTGCCGCGCACGGGCAGCACCGGGCGCACCGGGGCGGGCACGCCGTCCCACGGATGACCGGATACCACCGGGATCTTGCGGCGGTTCAGCTTTTCAATGCCTGCCAGATACTCCTGCTCCTCCGGGGCGCAGAAGCTGACGGCGGTGCCGTCCGCACCGGCGCGGGCAGTGCGCCCGATGCGGTGCACATAGGTCTCCGGCACTTCGGGCAGGTCGTAGTTGAACACATGGGAAAGCTCGCTGATATCAATGCCGCGTGCGGCGATATCGGTCGCCACCAGCACCCGGGTCTTGCCGGACTTGAAATCCTCCAGCGCGGTGACGCGGGCGGTCTGACTCTTGTTGCCGTGGATGGCGGCGGCGGGGATGCCCTGCTTTGTCAGATCCTTTGCGATCTTATCCGCGCCGTGCTTGGTGCGGCTGAACACCAGCGCATTGACCACCGGCGGCTGCAGATTTTTGATGAGCCACGGCAGCAAAAGCTTTTTGTTGCCCTTTTCCACATAGTACAGGCTCTGCTGGATGCGGTCCACGGTGCTGGACACCGGGTCTACCTTGACAAAGGCGGGGTCGCGCAGGATGCCGGCAGCCAGCTGCTCGATCTCGGCGGGCATGGTGGCACTGAACATCAGGTTCTGGCGCTGGGCGGGCAGCTTTGCAATGACCTTTTTCACGTCATGGACAAAGCCCATGTCCAGCATCCGGTCGGCCTCGTCCAGCACAAAGATCTCCAAAGCGGACAGGTCGATAAAGCCCTGTCCGATCAGGTCATTCAGCCGTCCCGGGCAGGCGATGAGGATGTCCACGCCCTTTTTCAGCGCTTCCACCTGCGGTGCCTGTCCCACACCGCCAAAGATGACGGTGCTGCGCAATTTCAGGTACTTGCCGTAGGCTTCAAAGCTTTCGCCGATCTGCAAAGCCAGCTCCCGGGTGGGGGTCAGGATCAGCGCACGGACAGCGCCCTTGCGGCGGGGCGCATTGGCGGTGAGCCGGTCCAGCATGGGCAGCGCAAAAGCCGCCGTCTTGCCGGTGCCGGTCTGGGCGCAGCCCATCAGATCCCGGCCTGCCAGCACCGGCGGGATGGCCGCTGCCTGAATGGGCGAGGGGGTCTCGTAGCCCGCTTCCTGCACAGCGCGCAGCAGCGGGGCGGACAGATTCAGTTCTTTAAATGTCATGGTTCTCCTATTATTCTGTGATCTTCCGGCACTCGATGTAGTAGCGCTTTTCCTCCGCATGTCCCATGCTGAAGGTCTTGCGGGGCAGCACGCCGCCCATCACGACGCCGCGGAACAGGTCGCTCTTGGCGAAGGGCGGCATCAAAAACGCCACGGCGCCCTGCTTGCACAAAGCGCGCACAGCCGGCTCGTCATGCACATAGTCCACCTTTGCTTCCGGGTGGCGCTCGATATAATCCGAAATAAAATCGTCGATGGTGCCCACGGTCAGCGGCTCGGTGGGGTCCTCAAAGCTGAGCACATTGGCCATGTGGGGGCCCGCCAGCGTAAAGGGCTGCTTTTTGCTGCCGCCAAAGCAGCAGCCTGCCATGTTGGCATCGCTCCATGTAATGAGGCTCAGCAGCACGGTGGCGCAGTCCACGTTGAACAGCACCCGGTGGATGGGCTCGATCTCAATAGCCGGGGAGTGCACGTTGCACACCTCTGCCAGACACCAGCGGGCGGGGTGCTTTTCTGCCTGCTCCGGGGTCAGAGTCTTTTTCAGCTCCTCCCAGCAGGCCTTTGCGGTAGCCAGCGAGTGGTTGCCATCGCCCACGGCCAGCGTCAGCGGGTCGCGGCGGGTGGCATCGGGGTATTTCTTGTCAAATTCTTCCTGACTGCCCAGCACGGTCAGCGCATTTTCGATCTGTGCGATGAGGGCGGGGTCCTCCACTGCCCAGCCTGCCACATGGCCGCCGCCCAGCATCAGCTCGCCCTCGTATACCTTGGGCAGGCTGTCCTTGTGGGCGGCAATGGGCTCGATGAGGGTGCAGTCCGGGTCATCGGCCAGCATCATGATATGGGGCGTTTCCAGCGCAGCGCCGGTACGCACCTTCATGCGGGGCGGGATGCGGCTTTCCACGGTGCACTCGCTGGGGCGCACGGTGCATTTTTCGCCCCGGCGGTAGCTGTATGCCTCCAGGTCCACACGTCCTACAAGACCCTGCCGCACCCGGCCGCTCTGCTCGGTGCGCTCTACATAGATAAAGCCATCCACCGCCCGGGTGAGCACGTTCTGGGCGTAATCCTGCATGGTGGCGTGGATCTTTTCCACCCGCGCGTCAGCGTCTCCGTCCTCCAGATACACCTCCGGCAGGATCAGGTTCAGGGTGCTGGGCGCACCCGCAGCGGTCTTTTCTGCCCGCTGCCAGTAGCTGCGGTCACTGGTAAACTGGTCACAGGCGATGCAGCCCCACTGCTCCAGCGGCACCTGCTCCGAAGGCAGCAGGATGTGTGCGGGTGCAAAACAGGTAGTCGGTTTCATAGTCGTTTCCTCCCCTCTTTAAAAGCCGCTTCTCAGCGGAACGCTGCGGTATCGTGCACCACAACGTGCTTCACACCGGCGTCGGCAGCGGCCTGCTCCAGCGCAGCGCGGCTGTCCGCGTCCAGCGCGGTGCTGCTGGTGACCAGCAGATTTTCCATGCCAAGGGACGTACCGGTGGTGCCAAGGGCATCGGTGGCAGCGGTGCACAGTGCGTCCGGGTAGCTGACCCACAGGGTCACGCTGCCCGCAAAGCGGGTCTGCCATGCGGCGATATCCGCCGTCAGCTGGGCGGCGCGTCCCTCCCGGCTCTTGCCGCCGGAAGCGCCGAAGTCCTGCTTGCGGGTGATGATATTGGGGAACTGCACTCCGGTAAGCACCACCTGCTCGTAGCCCATGCCCTGCACCTCTTCAATGAGGTCGCCGACATACTGCACCGCGCTTGCGGCAAAGGGGTTCATCCACGCCTTGCCGCCCTTGGCTGCGCTGACGTTGTCCAGCCAGAGACTGTTGCTGTCGTAGTGCACGCCCATGCTGCGGTCGGTGTACACCGACACCGGGTCGGTAAAGGCGGCAAGCTGTGCCGCCGGGATAATGCCTTCTTCCCGCAGGATGGCGGCGATGCTTGCCGCATCCACCGGGCTTTCGGTGATGCTTTGGGCGGCATTTGTCACCCCGGAAGCGTAGTACACCGTGCCAGCGGCGTCCTTCAGGGTGACAAGGGCATAGTCTGCGCCCTGCTGCTTCAGCTGCCGGGCAGCGGCGCGGATGGCGGCTTCATCGGTCAGGGCTGTCACGTCCAGCTCTGCCCAGCTGCCGCCGGTGATGGCCTTGCCGTCCAGCGGCTTTTCCTTCTCCGGCTCCGGTTCAGACGCTGCCTGCGAAGCGGCGGCGCTGCTTGCCGCCGCAGAGGAAGCGGCTGCTTCGGCGCGGGAAGCGCTTTCGGCTTCCAAGTCCCGATCCTTGACCACGGTATACCATGTGTGGGTGGCCCAATCCAGCACATGGGGTGCGGCAAACCATGCGGCTGCCAGCACTGCCGCCACCAGCACAACAATGCCGATGCCGCGCTTTACGCGCGTTTCCCGGCTGTAAAAGCTGCGGTTATAATGCTTGACCTTCTGACGTTTATTCTTAGCCATGGTATCCTTTCCTCCCTGTCTGCGTTACAGGATGACGGAGTGTCCGGTAAAGCCATAGATCGCCAGCGCCAGCACGCCGATATACACCAGCGTGATGGGCAGGCCGCGGAATGCCTTGGGGATGGCTCTGCTGCGCAGGCGGTGGCGCGCTTCGGTGACCAGCAGCACCGCCAGCACATAGCCAAGGCCGCTGCCAAGGCCAAAGCCAAGGCTCTGGCCAAGGGTAAAGGACTGGGTGCGCTCCACCAGCACCGTGCCCAGCACGCCGCTGTTCAGCGCGGCCAGCGGCACGATGCGCAGCAGCTGGGCGCGGCGGGGCAGGCTGCGCAGCAGCCACAGCACCAGATGCTCCGCCAGACACACCACGGCAATGCTGGCAATATACACCAGCGGGCGCAGCTGGGCGCGGTTATCCAGCGGGGCAATGAACCGCCCGGCAAGAAAAGCCACCGGCGCCACCAGCACCTGCGTGATGCACAGCATCATGCCGAACAAGGCGCTGCTGGTGCGGTCGTCCCCCACCAGCTGCACCATGCGGGACACGCCCAGTGCACGGGTAAAGACAGCGTTCTGTGCAAAAATGGCCAGCAGTGCATAGCTGAAAAACACTGCCGAGCTGCTTACAACTTCCTTCACGGTTCGCGGTCCACCTCCTTCTGGTAGTGCACGGTCAGGGTATCCCGTGCTTCCCTTTTCAGATATTCCTTGCGCTTTGCAGCCGCAGCGCGCCAGATGGCGCACAGGATGCCCAGCACGATAAAGCCGCCCGCCGGCATCTTAGCCAGTGGCAGCAGCGCCCAGCGCCCCACCGGGGCACCGAACACGGTGCCAAGGCTGAGCCACTCGCGCACCACGCCCACCACGAGCAGCAGCAGCGCGTAGCCCACGGTGATGCGCACGCCCTTGGAAACGGCCTTGTGCACTGTCTCCTGCACGCGGCCGAAGCGGTAGGTCAGAAGCGGCTCCACCACCAGCATGGGCAGGTAGATGCCAAGGTTCAAAAGCCCGGTGCCAAACACGAAGTTCAAAATGGGATATGCCGCCAGGTACACCACAGCGGCGCTGGCTGCGTACAAAAGTGCACGGGGCAGCAGCTTTTTTTGCAGCTGCTCCGGGGTAGGCTCCTCGTCCCGCAGGGGTACAAGGCGGCTGAGCAGGCAGGCCAGCACGCGGGAGGGCACCAGCAGCAGCGTCACCGCCGCCGCCAGCATCAGGCCGTTCTGGCCGGTGGTAGCCACGACCACCAGCGGTGCCAGACCCATGCCCTGCATGACCACCGGGTTATTCAGGAACACGCGGTCGTGATGGGCAAACTTTTCGGGGTCCTTTAAAATCAGTTCCGCAGTACGCTTTTTCATTCCGCAGCCTCCTTTCGTTCGGACGGCAGACGGTGCAGCAGACGGTACAGCCGCTCCTCGGTGCGGTCAATGAGCGCGGACACGCTGTTGACGGCCAGCAGTGCAAAGCAGACGCCGGTCTCGTACACGCCGAAATAGCGGAAGCCCATGGTGGCAGCACCCACCAGGGCGCCGTACAGGATGCGTCCGAGCCGGTGATGGGCGCAGGTGTAGGGTTCGTTGAGCAGGAACACCGCACAGAACAGCACCGCACCGGTGTGCAGCTCGTCCCGGATGCCCTGCAGGCGGGGCAGCAGGCTGCTGAAGAGGGTGCTGTCCGCCAGACCCACCTGACGCGGGAAGAAGAAGGCGATGAGCCCGCAGGTGATCAGAAAACTTGCCGATGCGCCGATGTGCACGTCCTTCTGGGTCCACAGCACGAGGCCGCAGGCCAGAATGACAAGCGCCGCGCCGGTGCCCATGGGGGCAGCAAACTCGCCCAGCACAACGGCGAGGGCGTTCAGGTTCAGGATACCGCCGCTGCGCAGGGTATCCTCGATGGTGCTGCTCACTGGCACAGCGGAGGCGTTCCACAGGGGCAGCGGCGTATAGGGCTGCGGGTAGCGCACCACCTGCTCCGGCCACGATACCGCTGCCACGGCGTAGCCCACGGCAGCGGGGTTGAAGGGATAGCTGCCGTAGCCGCCAAAGACCTCCTTGCCGATCAATACGCCCGCCAGCACTGCCACCACCAGCACATAGATGTCCACAGTGGCGGGCATGAGCAGGGCGATGATCAGGCTGAAGCTCTCGTTGGAGAGATCTTTATTGGTGTACACCCGATGGCGCAGCAGCGCCACCAGACGGTCGCACAGGTTGCCGGTAAGCAGGGCGATGCCGCACAGCAGCAGCGGACGCGCCCCATAGAAATAGCAGGCCATGCACAGCAGCGGCACACACAGCCAGAAAACGTGCTTATAGTACCGGCCGGTCTTTTGCAGCTGCCGCTCCTGCTCTTGGATCAAAGCTTCATCCATATACGGGCCTCCTTACAGGCTGGCCAGTGCGCCCACAGCCGCAGCAGGGTCGGCGGCGCCGAACACGGCACTGCCCGCCACCAGCACGTCGGCTCCGGCTTCCATGCACAAGGGTGCGGTGGCGGCATCCACGCCGCCGTCCACCTCCAGCAGGTAGGAAAGGCCGCGTGCTTCCCGCTCTGCCTTGAGCCAGCGGAGCTTGTCCAGCGCCGAGGGCATGAACTTCTGCCCGCCGAAGCCGGGCTCCACGCTCATCACCAGCACCAGATCCAGCTGGTCCAGCCACGGTGCCAACGCCTCGGCCGGGGTGCCGGGCTTGATGGTCAGACCCACCTTGCAGCCCAGCGCACGGACGGCGTCAATGGTGGCCTGAATATCATCTTCGCACTCCAGATGGAAATTATACAGGGTCGCACCGGCCTTGATAAAGGGCTCGGCGTATTGCAGCGGGTGGCTGATCATCAGATGCACGTCATAAAAGGCATCCGGCAGCGCCTTGTGCAGGCTTTTGAGCACCGGCACGCCAAAGCTGATGTTGGGCACAAAATGCCCGTCCATCACGTCGTAGTGCAGCATCTGTGCGCCGGCATCCAGCACCATGCGGCAGTCTGCACCCAGCTTGCCAAAATCAGCAGAAAGAATCGAAGGACTTACGATGGCCATAATATTTCATTACGCTCCGTTATTTTTAGCATTTTTTATCCCATGCGTTGCGCGTTTTGCAGGGTTCTGCCGGGCAAAAAATACGCGGGCATGGTTACCTTTTAGTTTACATGAAAACGGCCAAAAAATCAAACCCGCAGCAGTTTTTTTCACCGAAAAGTCGTAAATAGCGCAAAAAGTCCATTGCGCGGCAGCATCTCCATGTGCCGCGCAGCTGCCGCCGAAGGCTTGCCATTTTGCAGCAGCTTTCTTTGAAGCAGGACGATTTGGAATGGCCTCCGCTGCTTCCGGGTTGCGGCACCCAGCATCCGCTTCGTGCCTTGGGCGGCACTCGCGTCTTGCTGGCCGCTGCCCCAACAACTCCTCCCTGTTTCCGCCGCTGGCGGCGGTCGTCGTCGTTGCTAGCCATATTCAGCGGAAAATAGATTTTTAATTCCGCGTTTGTCGCACTCTGCGGAGTGCTCCAAACGCATTTTCACAAGAGGGGGTCACAGCGGTAAGCCGGATTTTTATTCCAACAACGCCAAAGCAGCCAGACCGCCCGGGCGGGGCAGTCTGGCTGCGGGGTCTTATTCTACCGGCTTCATGCTGGCGGGGTCCTCCACTGCGCCGGGCTGCCCGGCGGCATCCGGCAGGCGCTTCATGCCGCCGGGATTGGGGGAACAGGTGGGCAGGGTGAACACAAAGCGGCACCACTCGCCCTGCTGGCTCTCCACGCGGATCTGCCCGCCGGCCAGATTGACCAGCACCTTGCAGATGTTCAGTCCAAGGCCGGAGCCGCGGGCGTGCAGACCGCGGGAACGATCCTCTTTATAGAACCGCTCGAACACATAGGGCAGCGCCTCCGGGCTGATGCCCTGCCCGGAGTTCCAGATGGAGATCTCGGCCTCGGGGCCCAGCTTTTCCACGCTGAAGCGGATGGTGCCGCCCGCCGGGGTGAACTTGATGGCATTGTCCAGCAGGTTATACGCCACCTGATGGATCAGGTCGGGGTCGGCGTAGACCAGCACCTTTTCATCCATGGTCAGGCCTTCCAGCTCGATCATGCCGTCATTGATGCGCTGCTCTGCTGCCAGTGCCACGCCGGTCAGGGTCTCCCAGATATTGAACATCCGGGCGTTCACCTGATACTCGCCGCTTTCCAGCTTGGAGAGATCCAGCATATTCTGGATGAGCCGTGCCAGACGGCCGGTCTCCTCGCTGACCAGCTGCAGGTAGTGGTTCTGCATCTCGGGCGGGATGGTGCCGTCCAGAATGCCGTCCACAAAGCCCTTGATGGTGGTCATGGGGGTGCGCAGTTCGTGGGCGATGTTGCCCATGAACTGACCCCGGGAGTTATCGTTGGACTGGATGTTCTCCGCCATCTGGTTGAAGGTGCGGGCAAGGTCTGCCACCTCGCCATCGCCCTCCACGCCCTCCACGCGGACGGAGAGGTCGCCGCCGCCAAAGCGCTGGGCGGCATCGGTCACCTTCTGCAGCGGGTCGGTGAGCTGACGCATCAGCAGGCGGGTCAGCACACTGGCGCACAGCAGCATTACGCAGGCGGACATGAGGAAGTTAGACCAGAACTGCTGCTTGAAGTCGGTGAGCTGCGCGCCGGAGGAGCACAAAAACAGCCAGCCGCTGAACAGGCTCTGGTCGTCGATGGTCTCCACCGCCGCGATATAGCTTTTTTCGGTCAGGGCACCGCCCAAATCGCCGAAAGCGTGGTAGTGCCGGGCGTCCGGGTCAGCCACTGCGTTGGCGCGCTGGCAGATATCCAGCGGCACGGTGGTGGTGGTAAGCTTGTCCGGGTCGGAGGCAATAAGCACATTGCCCTGTCGGTCGGTGAAAAACAGATACGCCTCGGCGCTCTCGCCGATGATCTCCAACTTGGTGTTCAAAGCGTCCAGCTCTGCGCCCTGCGGCATGGTCTCGCTGTTTACCAGATACTCTGCGGTGCGCTTGGCGACATTTACCACCTGATCCAGTGTTTCGTAGCGATCCTTCGCAAAATAATTCTTGAACAGCACCCACTCCGAGCAGCCCATCAGCACGATGCCCAGCACCATCAGGGTGGACACCATGGAGAAAAAGGCCGTGGAGATACTTTTACGCATTATTGACGCACCTCGAACTTATAGCCCACGCCCCAGACGGTTTTCAGTTCCCACTTATCGGAAGCACCGGCCAGCTTTTCGCGCAGGCGCTTGACGTGGACATCAATGGTGCGGCTGTCGCCGTAATACTCAAAGCCCCACACCTCGTCCAGCAGCTGGTCGCGGGTGTACACGCGGTTGGGGTGGGAGGCCAGACAATTCAGCAGTTCCAGCTCCTTGGGGGGAGCTTCCACTACCTTGCCCTTGACCCGCAGTTCATAGCTGTTCATATCCAGCCGCAGGTTGTCGAACTCGATGACGCCCTCGGTACTCTCGGCGGCAGCGGAGGTCGTCTGGCAACGGCGCAGCACCGCCTTGATGCGTGCCACCACCTCTTTTGCGTCAAAGGGCTTTACCATGTAATCGTCTGCGCCAAGCTCCAGGCCCAGCACCTTGTCAAAGGTCTCGCCCTTGGCGGTAAGCATCATCACCGGGGTGTTGCCCGCCTTGCGGATGCGGCGGCAGACCTCAAGACCGTCCATGCGGGGCATCATCACGTCCAGCAGCACCATGTCCGGCTTGACCGCGTTGAACTTTTCCAGTCCTTCTTCGCCATCGTTTGCCACCGTGACCTGATAGCCCTCCTTGGTCAGGTACAGCCGCAGCAGCTCGCAGATGTTGGCGTCGTCGTCCACCACAAGGATCTTTTCGTTTGCCATAAGTGTTTTCCTCCCCTTTTATGCAGGTTTTTGCTGTATCTTCAGCCCTTCCGGGCGTTTTGACAGGCTCTTTCCTTTCTATTATACGGGACAGTTATGACAAAATAAAGAAGGAAGTGTAGTTTTTTTCACATTTCTGCCTAGGGTACGCCTTACGCAGCCGCGTTATCGGCAAGAAACGTTTGCCGCAGGCTCTTCAAAATTTGATTTCTTGCCGATAAGCCATCCCGGATTATTTCAGGATTCCTTCTTCAAGATAGCCCTGCCCCCTTGCGCTGGCGGGGTTCATCGCGTATAATGGTAGATGTATCGTTATGTCAAAAAACGTGTAAGGAGCGTATTTTATATGAAGTTAGGTATCGTCGGCCTGCCCAACGTGGGCAAGTCCACTCTGTTCAACGCCATCACCTCCACCAAGAATGCGGAGGCTGCAAACTATCCCTTCTGCACCATCGAGCCGAACTCCGGCATCGTGGCAGTGCCGGACAAGCGGCTGGACAAGCTGGCCGAGATCTGGCAGACCAACAAAAAAACTCCCGCCATCGTGGAGTTCGTGGACATTGCGGGTCTGGTGAAGGGCGCAAGTCAGGGCGCCGGCCTTGGCAACAAGTTCCTTGGCCATATCCGCGAGTGCGACGCCATCGTGCACGTGGTGCGCTGCTTTGACGATGACAACATCATCCATGTGGTGGAGGACGTGACCAAGGCCGAGGCCGTGGACCCCATTGCCGATATTGAAGCCATCGACTACGAGCTGATCCTCTCCGACCTTGAGGTGGTGCAGAACCGCGCTGGCCGCATGGCAAAAGCTGCCAAGAGCGGCAACAACAAGGGCGCTGCCGCCGAGGCCGCTTGGCTGCAGCAGCTGGCCGACCATCTGAGCGCCGGTAAGCCCGCCCGCAGCTTCGATTTTGACCCCGCCGACACCGAGCAGCAGACCGTGCTGCACGAGATGGGTCTGCTGAGCGCAAAGCCGGTGCTGTATGCCTGCAACGTGGGCGAGGACGACCTGATGGAGGGCATCGAGAACAACAAATACGTCCCGCTGGTGGCTGCCCGCGCCAAGGAGGAGGGTGCCCGCTACATTCCCATCTGCGCCAAGACCGAGGAGGACATTGCGGATTACAGCCCCGAGGAAAAGAAGGCATTTCTGGCCGAGATGGGCATCGAGGCCAGCGGTCTGGACAACCTGATCACCGCCAGCTACGACCTGCTGGGTCTGATCTCCTTCCTGACCGACGGCAAGAAGGAGTGCCGCGCATGGACCATCCGCAAGGGCACCAAGGCTCCGCAGGCTGCCGGTAAGATCCACAGCGACTTCGAGCGTGGCTTCATCCGCGCCAGCGTCATCGGCTACAACGATCTGGAAGCCAACAACTTCGACTACGCCGCCGTCAAGGCCAAGGGCCTGCAGCGCACCGAGGGCAAGGAGTATGTTGTGCAGGATGGCGACGTCATCGAGTTCCTGTTTAATGTTTAAAGGAGTCCACCATGATCTTGGGTATTATGGGCGCTATGCCCGATGAAGTAGACCAGCTGTGTGCAAAGCTGGAAAATGTCACCGTTGAGCCCTACGGCGGCGTGGAGTACCACAAGGGTACGCTGGCCGGCAAGCAGGTGGTGGTGTGCTGCGCCGGTATGGGCAAGGCCAACGCCGCTGCTACCACGCAGGTGCTCATCACCAAGTTCGGCGCAGAGAAGATCATCTTCTCCGGCATTGCAGGCAACATGACCAGCAAGATCGGCATTGGCGATGTGGTCATCGGCAAAACGGTGCTGTACCACGACGCCCAGCTGGATATGATCTGCCAGAACCCGCCGTTCCTGAAGGAATACTCTGGCGACCCGGCACTGATCGCCGCCGCCGAAGCTGCCTGCGCCGAAGCCGGGGTAAAGGCACTGGTGGGCAAGATCGCCACCGGCGATCTGTTCGTGGGCGACAGCGAGACCAAAGCCGCCATTGAAGCCAAGTGCGCCCCGGACTGCGTGGAGATGGAGGGCGCTGCGGTAAGCCAGATCGCCGCCAAGAACGGCGTGCCCTGCGTCATCCTGCGCGCCATGAGCGACAACGCCGACGAGGACGGCCACGAGGTGCTGGTGGTGAAGAAGTTCTCCATCGGGGAGTATGTCGCCACCGCTACCAAGATCGTGGCAGCGATGGTGGAAAAGCTGTAAAAGTCTTGAAACAACAACAGCCAGACCGGCAATGCCGGTCTGGCTGTTTTGTGTTTATGTCAGTTTTTGGTCAGGTCTTTGGTATACAGGGCGCGGGTGGCGTTGAGCACGGCAATGACCATCACGCCCACGTCCGCAAAGATGGCTGCCCACATTCCGGCAATGCCCAGTGCGCCCAGCAGCAGGCACAGCGCCTTGATGCCCAGCGCGAACACGATGTTCTGGTGCACGATGCGCAGGGTGCGGCGGGCGATGCGCATGGCCAGCGCGATCTTTGCGGGGTCGTCATCCATCAGCACCACGTCTGCCGCCTCGATGGCGGCATCCGAGCCCAGCGCGCCCATGGCGATGCCCACGTCTGCGCGGGACAGCACCGGTGCATCGTTGATGCCGTCACCCACAAAGGCAAGGTTTTCTTTAGGCTGCTTTGCGGCAAGCAGCTTTTCGATCTGATCTACCTTGTCGCCGGGCAAAAGACCGGCGTGGTACTCGTCCAGACCCAGCTGCTGCGCTACCGCCTGTGCCACCGGCTGTGCATCGCCGGTCAGCATGACCGTCTTGCGCACGCCGGAAGCTTTCAGGGCGCGGATGGCATCGGCGCTGTGGGGCTTTACCACGTCCGCAATCAGCAGATAGCCCGCATAGCGGCCCTCTACGGCAACGTGCACGATGGTGCCCACGCCCTCCACGGCGGGGACGGTAATGCCCAGCTTTTCCATCAGGCGGGCGTTACCGGCGGCAACGGTCCTGCCGTCCACCTTGGCGGTCACGCCATGACCGCCCAGTTCCTGCACGTCTGTGACCCGGGCGGCGTCGATGGGCTTGCCGTAGGCAGCTTTGATGCTCAGGGAGATGGGGTGCTTGGACCAGCTTTCTGCCAGCGCAGCGGCTTCCACCAATGCGGCATCGGTCACGCCCTCGGCGGGGTGGATGCCGGTGACCTTAAATGTACCCTGCGTCAGGGTGCCGGTCTTATCGAACACCACAACGCCGGTGCTTGCCAGCTCTTCCAGATAGGTAGAGCCCTTGATGAGGATGCCGCAGGAGGAAGCGCCGCCGATGCCGCCGAAGAAGCTCAGCGGGATGGAGATGACCAGCGCACAGGGGCAGCTGATGACAAGGAAGGTCAAAGCGCGGTAGACCCAATCGCCAAAGCGGGCGGGCTGTCCCATAAGCAGCAGCACCACCGGCGGCAGGAAAGCCAGCGCCAGTGCGCCGTAGCAGACGGCGGGGGTGTACACCCGGGCAAAGCGGGTGATAAAGTTTTCCGCCCGGGCCTTTTTCATGCTGGAATTTTCCACAAGGTCGAGAATTTTAGAGACGGTGGACTCGCCAAATTCCTTGGTGGTGCGCACCTTCAACAGGCCGGTCATGTTCACGCAGCCGCTGATGACCTCGTCCCCGGCGTTCACGTCACGGGGCAGGCTTTCGCCGGTCAGGGCGGCAGTGTTCAGGGCGGATGCGCCCTCCACGATGACGCCGTCAATGGGCACCCGCTCGCCGGGCTGCACCACGATGACCGTGCCCACCTCGACATCATCCGGGTCTACCTGTTCCAGCTTGCCGTCCTCGCCTTCGATGTTGGCGTAGTCCGGGCGGATATCCATCAGGCTGGCAATGCTCTGGCGGCTTTTGCCTACCGCCACGCTCTGGAACAGCTCACCGATCTGGTAGAAGATGATAACGGCGCAGCCCTCCACATAGTCGCCCAGTGCAAACGCGCCCACGGTGGCGACCGCCATCAGGAAGCACTCGTCAAAGGGCTGGCGGTTCTTGATGCCCTTCAGCGCCTTGCGCAGCACGTCCCAGCCCACCACAAGGTAGGGGATGCAGTAGAGCGCCAGCTCCACCGGCATGGGCAGGGCGGGCAAAAGCTTGAGCACGATCACCAGCGCCACGGCGATCAGGATCCGCTCAAGGGTCTTTTTTTGTTTCTTGTTCATAAGCAACGCTCCTCGTTTTGGGGTGCATCGGGTGAAAAACAGGTGGTTTTCCACAGGTTTTTCGGCAAAAAATGGTTATTCCACAGTTTTAACCGCGTTTTCCACACAGTTTTCCGCTAAAAAAGCACTTTTCCACGCTTCTTTTTCTCTTTTTCCGCAAAGTCTGTTGAAAACCCGGTGGAAATTGTTGAAAAGTGGCGGATTTTTCCACAGAAAAACTCCCCCGGTCAACACCGACCGGGAGAGCTTTGCCGCACATCAGATATCAAAGATCTCGCAGTCGTCCTCTACCTTCTTGCAGGCAGACAGCACATTCTCCATGGTGGCGTGGGGGTCGGCACCCTCGGCGAACTCCACCTTCATCTTCTGGGTCATAAAGCTGACGGTAGCCTTTTCCACACCGGAAACGGTATTGGCGGCATCCTCCATCTTCTGGGCGCAGTTGGCGCAGTCCACTTCGATCTTGTAGGTCTTTTTCATAATAAGTACCAGCCTTTCTTTTTGTGCGGGCATATGCCCGGTCATTCTTCGATATGGCCCATCCCCATGGAGAGGATGCTGCGCACATGGTCATCGTCCAGTGCGTAAAAAACAGTTTTGCCCTCCCGCCGGAAGCGCACAAGCTTGGAATCCTTGAGCACCCGCAGCTGGTGGCTGACGGCAGACTGGCTCAACTGCACGGCGTCCGCGATATCCTGCACGCAAAGTTCGCTGTCATGTAAGGCATACAAAATTTTGATGCGGGTGGAATCGCCGAACACGCGGAACAGATCTGCCAGTTCGTACAGCACCTCGTCATCCGGCATCTCCACCGGCTGCTTTTCCTTTTCCGGTGCGGCTTGTTCTAGCCCGGTCATGCTGTCCTCTCCCTTCGCTTCGATATATGAGCATCTGTTCATGTGTTCATGATAGCACGCAGACCGCCCCCTGTCAAGCAAAATCCGCAAAGTTTTTTACATCTCCGTAAAATTGCTGAAAACTTCCGTAAAACGCAAAAAAGATGCAAATTTAATTTGCAAACAGGGTGCGGGTTTACCCCTTCCGTCTTGCCGCTGCGCGGCAATCCACCTTCCCCAAGGGGACGGCTCTTGGTGGTGGCGATAAAGTTTCTGGCAGTGCCATAAGGCGTCCCCTTGGGGGAGCTGGCGAACGTAGTGAGCCTGAGGGGGTATAAAACCCCCTGAAAAAATATGCAAAAAATAGTGCATTCCGGCGCGTTTTGTGATATCTTATAAAAGTGCGTGAACACAAATAACACAACTGCGTCCAAAGGACGCATAAGGAGGAACTGTATATGAAGCTGGAAGCCGGAATCTGCGGCGAGCAGAGCGTGCGCGTGAGCGCAGAGAACACCGCAAAGACCATGGGCAGCGGCACGCTGGACGTGTTTGCCACCCCCGCACTGGTGGCACTGGCCGAAAAGACCTGTTGGCAGAGCGTTGCCCCTGCACTGGAAGCAGGCAGCGGCACGGTGGGCACCAAGCTGGAGCTGGAGCACACCGCACCCACCCCTGTGGGCATGACCGTGACCTGCCGCAGCGAGCTGGTGGCTGTGGAGGGCCGCAAGCTGACCTTTAAGGTGACGCTTGCGGACGAGAAAGGCCCTGTGGGCGGCGGCACCCACGAGCGCTTTGTCATCTTTGAGGAAAAGTTTGCCGCCAAGGCTGAGGCCAAAAAGGGCTAAGGATCGTCCGGTTCTGTTTCGTCCAGCCGCAGCGGCGGCAAGTCTGCGGCTAGCAGCTGCTGCTCGGCGCGGGTCTGCGCGTCCTGCAAAAGCTGCACAGCCTGCACACTGGCGCGGAACAGCTCAAAGTACATGGCCTTGTAATCCGGCACGGTGCACACCCCCTTTGCGTTTCTGTGGGTAGTCTGCCCCACAGCCTGCGCCCCGATACGCCGGAGCGTTTTCGCAGACAATGATTGACACCTGATATGAGGAGCTTATGAAAAACAAAAACCTTTCTTGGGCGGGGGCGCTGTTCGTCTTTGCCCTGCTGCTGTGGTGTACGGCGGTGACCCCCGGCAAGGTGGCCGACCCCGCCACCTACACCTGTGCGGTGTACAGCACCTTCTTTTCCCTGCTGCCGCCGGTCATTGCCATCGTGCTGGCGCTGAACACCAAGGAGGTGTACACCTCGCTGCTGGTGGGCATTGCTTCCGGTGCGCTGCTGTATGCCAACGGCAACCTTGAACTGGCGCTGAACACCCTGTTCTTCAACGAGGACGGCGGCATGATCACCAAGCTGTCGGACTCCGGCAACGTGGGCATTCTGGCCTTTCTGGTGATGCTGGGCATTCTGGTAGCGCTGATGAACAAGGCGGGCGGCTCGGCAGCCTTCGGCCGCTGGGCGTCCACCCACATCCACAGCCGGGCGGGCGCACAGTTTGCCACCCTGCTGCTGGGCGTGATGATCTTTGTGGACGACTACTTCAACTGCCTGACCGTGGGCTCGGTGATGCGCCCGGTGACCGACCGGCAGAAGGTGTCCCGCGCAAAGCTGGCTTACCTGATCGATTCCACCGCCGCGCCCATCTGCATCATTGCGCCGGTGTCCAGCTGGGCGGCTGCGGTCACCTCCAGCGTCCCGGCGGGTTCCGGCATCAACGGCTTTACCATGTTCCTGCGCACCATTCCTTATAACTATTACGCCGTCCTGACCGTTGTGATGAGTCTGTTCCTCATCTTTACCGGGGCAGAGTTCGGCCCCATGAAGCTGAACGAGGACAACGCCAAAAACGGCGACCTGTTCACCACCGCCGACCGTCCCTACGGCGACGATGTGGACGATGGGAATGATACCAACGGTCACGTTATCGACCTGATCGCGCCGGTGCTGGTGCTGATCGCGGCCTGCATCTTCGGCATGGTGTACACCGGCGGCTTCTTTGAGGGCGTGGACTTCATCACCGCTTTTGCGGACTGCAACGCCTCGGCGGGTCTGGTGATGGGCAGCAGCATCGCCCTGCTGTTCACCTTTGTATTCTACCGGGTGCGCAGCGTGATGACCTTTCAGGACTTTGCCGCCTGCATCCCCGAGGGCTTCAAGGCCATGGTCAGCCCCATGCTGATTTTGTCCCTTGCATGGACGCTGTCCGGCATGACCGGCCTGCTGGGTGCAAAGTATTATGTGGCAAACCTGCTGGGCAGCTCTGCGGCGGCGCTGCAGTATCTGCTGCCGGTCATCATCTTCCTTGTGGCGGTGTTCCTTGCCTTTGCCACCGGCACTTCCTGGGGCACCTTCTCCATCCTGATCCCCATCGTCTGTCAGGCCTTCCCGGACGGCGAGATGCTGGTGGTGTCCATTGCCGCCTGCCTGTCCGGCGCGGTGTGCGGCGACCACTGCTCCCCCATCTCGGATACCACCATCATGGCCTCGGCGGGCGCACATTGCAGCCATGTGAACCACGTTTCCACCCAGCTGCCTTACGCCATTACGGTGGCAGCCTGCTCGGCGGTGTGCTACATCATCACCGGCCTTGCACAGGCGGTGCTGGGCAGCCGCGCAAGCCTGCTCACCTCGCTGGTGCTGCTGGTGGTGGCCATCGTGCTGGAACTGGCGGTGCTCAGCGTCATCCGCGCCCGCACCCGGGCAAAAATTTCCGGGGATGCTGCGTAAAAATTCCGCTATGCAGCGGGGCATTTTCGTGGTATACTAGCCGTATAGCAAGAAAACTAAAGCATCGGAGGCGCATGACCCATGCTGGAAAAAGCTTTTCAGGATGTCTACACCAAATTCAAGCTGCATTTTTATCAGAACGTGTTCCAGCGTTTTGCCACCCGTGAGGCTACCCTGACCACGGTGGAGTCCTTCTGCATGGAGGGCATCATGGCGATGGGCGAGCCCACGATCGCGGAGTTTTCCCGCATGATGCAGATCTCCACCCCCAATGCGGCATATAAGATCGGCAGTCTGGTGAAAAAGGGTTATCTGGAAAAGATCCAGTCCACCACCGACCGGAGGGAGTACCACCTGCGCCCCACCAAAAAGTATATCGATTACTACAACATCAGTTACTCTTACCTGCACACCGTAGTGGAGCGTGCCCGGCAGCGCTTTACCCCCGCGGAATGCGCTAAGCTGGAGCAGATGCTTACCATTGTGAGCACCGAGCTGATGCCGGAACTGGACATACTGAAAAAAGGCGAGAACTAAAAACGATAAAACGGCTGCTGCACAAAAACGTGCAGCAGCCGTTTTGCGTTGGACGTTTTAGAATGGCTTCCGCTACGCTCTAGCCATATTCAGCGGAAAAATTATTTTAAATTTCGGGGTTCAGAAACGCCTGCGGGCGTTTCTGAACCCCATTTTCACGGGAGGGGTCGTGGAGGAAAACTGCCGACCAACCGTTGCACCCCCCCCCGTGAAAAAGTAAATCGGGAAAATCCGCAGATTTTCCCGATTTACATATAAAAATAAAATTCCGCTATTGATGCGCAGAGCAGCGCGGCGCGTATTTCCAATCGTTACAGCACCATAAACAGTGTGCCGGCGGTGATGAGGGCACAGCCGATGAGGCTTTTGGCGGTAAAGGGCTCGTGCAGCACCACAAAAGCCAGCGCAAGGGTGATGACCACGCTCAGCTTATCAATGGGCACTACCTTGGACGCTGCACCCACCTGCAAGGCGTGGTAGTAGCACAGCCAGCTTGCGCCGGTGGCAAGACCGGACAGCACCAGAAACAGCCAGCTGCGGCGGGAGATCTCCGCAATGCCGGTCTGGGTGCCGGTGAGGAACACCATGCCCCAGCTCATCAGCAGCACCACCGCCGTGCGGATGGCAGTGGCAAGGGTGGAGTTGACCCCCTCGATGCCGATCTTTGCCAGAATCGAGGTAAGGGCAGCGAACACCGCCGACCCCAGCGCGTAAACGAACCACATGGCAAACGCCTCCTTTTTGCCCCAGTATACGCCTTTGTACGGCGGAATACAAGGCTGCCGGGAGGAGGACGATTTGGATTGCGCGCCGCGTTGCTCTGCGCATAGTCAGCGGAAAGAATATTTATAATTTCGGAGCACCGGAGCGTCTGCGGACACTCCGGTGCTCCATTTTCACGAGAGGGGCTGATGGGTTGAAAAATTTTCGCCTTTCTGTACAAACGCACTGAAAAATTGTAGGATAAGAATGGAAAAGACGTCACTTTCACGCTTTACAACTTTACCTAGATAAAGTAAAATAAGAACAGAAGCCTTTCATTCTATGGTGCGGAGGATGCCGCGCCGGATGTTTTTGTGTATAGAGACGCCGGAATTGTGCCGGCGCAGGGAAAGAAACAAGGGAAAAGAACCACGGGAAAGGAAACGAGGGAGCGAAATGGAGTTCAGTCTGGAGCATCTGCAGCCAAAGGAGCGCGCCTCCTTTGCGCTGCGCAGCCTGTACGAGACGGCAGGCTGCCGCAAGTACCACATGGGACGGTTCGAGGAGTACAGCCTGTATCAGGAGAACCGCAGCTTTCTGTCGTCGGAGCAGGTCATCACCTTTACCGATTTGGACGGCCGTCTGCTGGCGCTCAAGCCGGACGTGACCCTGTCCATCGCCAAGACAGCGCAGCCCGCCCCAGGCGAGACGCTGCGGTACTACTACCACGAGAACGTCTACCGCCCCTCCGCCGAAAGCCACACCTTTAAAGAGATCTCCCAGATGGGTCTGGAACTGCTGGGTGCTGTGGGCGAAGCCGAGGTGCAGCAGGCGGTATGTCTGGCGGCGCAGTCGCTGGCGGCGCTGGGCGCAGAGTGGGTGCTGGAAGTCAGCCACATGGGCTACCTGTTCGGCCTGTTCGATGCGCTGGGCGTGCCGGAAGCCGCCCGGGCGCAGCTACTGGAAAAGCTGCGGCAGAAAAACGCCCACGAGCTGCGCGCCGCCGCGCTGGCTGCGGGGCTTTCCGAAACGGCGGCAGACGCCTTGTGCGGGGTGCTGGAGCTTTCCGGCAGCTACGCTGCCACCCTTTCCAAGGCGGCGGCGCTCTGCCGCAACCCTGCTATGACTGCCGCCGTGGCAGAACTGACCGCCCTAGCGCCCACGTTGGGACAGGCGGGCGGCAGCATCCGATTAGACCTGACCTTAGCCGGTGAGATGGAATACTACAACGGCCTTGTGTTTCAGGGCTATCTCAAAGCCCTGCCCCGCCCGCTGCTGAAGGGCGGACGGTACGACCTGCTGCTGCAGAAATTCACCCCCGGGGCGGGTGCCATCGGCTTTGCTGTGTATCTGGACGAGTTGGACCGGCTGAACGCGATGCCGCCGGTACAGCATCAGGACACCGGCAAGGTGATGCTGAACGTGGCGCTGCCCAAAGGGCGGCTGGGCGACAAGGTGTATAATCTGCTGGCGGGCATCGGCTACGGCTGCCCGGAGGACTACAACGCCACCCGCAAGTTGGTGGTGGAAAACCCGGCAGCGGGCATCCGGTATTTTCTGGTCAAGCCCAGCGACGTGGCCATCTATGTGGAGCACGGCGCGGCCGATGTGGGCATCGTGGGCAAGGACATCCTGACCGAGGCCGCCGCCGATGTGTACGAACTGCTGGACACCGGCCTTGGCCGCTGCCGGATGTGCGTAGCCGCCCCGGCGGGCTACCGGGACGACCCCAGCCGCCCGGTGCGGGTAGCCACCAAGTTTGTCAACATTGCAAAGCGCTACTACGCCTCCATGGGGCGGGATATCGATATCATCAAGCTGAACGGCTCCATTGAGCTGGCTCCCATCCTTGGGCTTTCGGATGTCATTGTGGACATCGTGGAGACCGGCACCACCCTGCGGGAGAACGGCTTGCAGGTGGTCACCGAGTTCATGCCCATCTCGGCGCGGTTCATCGCCAACAAGGCCAGCTACCAGTTCAAGCACCGGCAGATGGACACCATGCTGGAAAAGCTGCGCGACACCTTGCACAAGGAGGAAGAAAAATGATCAAGCTGTATAATTTTGACGAGCTGAAACCGGAGGAAATTCTGAACCGGGACATCCGCGCCGAAAAGAACGTAGAGGACGTGGTGGACGCCATCATTGCGGACGTGCGCGCCCGGGGCGATGACGCCCTGAAGGACTACGCCCTGAAATTTGACGGTGCAACAATCGAAAATTTACAGGTGACGCAGGCCGAGATTGACGAAGCCTTTGCGGGCATGGACCCGTATTTCCTCGAGACCCTGCGGCAGGCGGCGGAGAACATCGAGCAGTTCCACCGCCAGCAGGTGCACAAGAATTTTGTAATGAACGACCGCCCCGGCATTGTACTGGGGCAGAAATATACTCCCATTGAAAAGGCCGGTGTCTATGTGCCCGGCGGCACGGCGGCGTACCCTTCCACCGTGCTCATGGACGTTATCCCCGCCAAGGTGGCAGGGGTGTCCGAGATCGTCATGACCACCCCCGCCGGGAAGGACGGCAAGGTGAACCCGGTCATTCTGGCCGCTGCCGCCACCGCCGGAGTGACCAAAATTTTCAAGACCGGCGGCGCACAGGCCGTGGCGGCGCTGGCTTACGGCACCCAGAGCATTCCGGCGGTGGATAAGATCGTTGGCCCCGGCAATATCTACGTTGCCACCGCCAAGCGCAAGGTGTTTGGCAAGGTGGGCATTGATATGATCGCAGGCCCCAGCGAAATTCTGGTGCTGGCAGACGGCAGCTGCAATCCCGCGTGGGTGGCGGCAGACCTGTTAAGTCAGGCCGAGCACGATAAACTGGCAAGCCCGGTGCTTGTCACCGACAGCGAAGCCCTTGCCAAGGCGGTACAGGCGGAGTTGGAGGTGCAGATCCCGCAGCTGCCCCGCGCCGCCATTGCCCGCGCCAGCGTGGACGACAACGGCAAGATCATCCTCTGCACCGACCTGCACAAGGCCATCGAGGCCTGCAACATCATCGCGCCGGAGCACCTGGAGGTCTGCGTGGAGGACCCCTTCGGGGTGCTGAACGAGATCCGCAACGCGGGCAGCATCTTCCTTGGCCGCAACGTGCCGGAGGCGCTGGGCGATTACTTTGCCGGCCCCAACCACACCCTGCCCACCAGCGGCACCGCACGCTTTTCCAGCCCGCTGGGCGTGGACGATTTCGTCAAGAAGTCCAGCTTCATCTACTACACCCGGGACGCGCTGGAAGCCGTTGCGCCCCGCATTGCAGACTTTGCCGAGCGCGAAGGTCTGCACGCCCACGCCCGCAGCGTGACCATCCGATATGAGAAGTAAGAGGAAACCATTATGAGTCGTTTTCTTTCCCCTGCCCTGTCCGCTGTCACCCCCTACACGCCCGGGGAGCAGCCGCAGGATCAGCAGTACATCAAACTGAATACCAACGAAAGCCCCTATCTGCCATCTCCCCGGGTGGTGGCAGCCGTAAGCGAAGCCGAGGTGGAAAAGCTGCGCCTTTACTCCGACCCCGCCTGTGCCCAGCTGCTGCGCACGGCGGCGGCGCATTTCGGCTTGCAGCCTTCCCAGGTCATGCCCGGCAACGGCAGCGACGAGAACCTGTTCTTTGCGCTGCGGGCTTTCTGTGACGAGAGCCACCCGCTGGCCTTTGCGGACATCACCTACGGCTGCTACGGCGTGTGGTGCGGTTTGCTGCACATCCCCACCCACATCATCCCCTTAAAAGAGGACTTCACCCTTGACCCCGCCGATTACCACGGCCTGCACGAGACCATCGTCATTGCAAACCCCAACGCCCCCACCGGGCTGTGCCTGCCCCGGGATGCCATCGAGGGCATTTTGCGATCGAACCCGGACAGCGTGGTCATTGTGGACGAGGCCTATGTGGACTTTGGCGGCGAGAGCTGTGTGCCGCTTATCGACAAATACGACAACCTGCTGGTGGTGCAGACCTTCTCGAAATCCCGGCAGCTGGCGGGTGCGCGGCTTGGGCTTGCCATGGGCAACGCGGCGCTGATCGCCGATTTGAACCGGGTCAAGTTCAGCCTGAACCCCTACAACATCAACCGCCTGACCCTGAAGGCCGGGCAGGCTGCGCTGGAGGATACCGCCTACTTTGAAAAGACCCGCGCCGCCATTATGGACACCCGCGCATGGACGATGCAGCAGCTGACTGACCGGGGCTTTACCGTACTGGACAGCCGCGCAAACTTTGTATTTGCCAGCACAGGGCGGATAAACGGCGGTGCGCTATACAAAAAGTTAAAGGAAAACGGCATTCTGGTGCGGCATTTTGATGCGCCGCGCATTGAAAACTGGCTGCGCATCACCATCGGCACACCGGAGCAGATGCAGGCGCTGATGGACGCTGTGGACAAAATACTGGAGGTGTGACAATGACAGAGCGCATGGTAACGCTGGAACGCAACACCAACGAGACCCAGATCGAGCTGACCCTTGATCTGGACGGCACCGGCCGCTACGAGATCGACACCGGGTGCGGCTTTCTGAACCACATGCTGGAGCTGTTTGCCCGGCACGGACGGTTTGATCTGGTGCTCACCTGCCACGGCGATGTGCAGGTGGACTACCATCACACCACCGAGGATGTGGGCATTGCGCTGGGACAGGCCTTTGCCCGGGCGTTGGGCGAGATGCGCGGCATCTGCCGCTACGGCAGCTTCTATCTGCCCATGGACGAGGCACTGGTGCTGTGCGCGGTGGATCTTTCCGGGCGCTGCACCCTGAACTGGGACATCCGCTGCCAGACCGAAAAGGTGGGCGATTTTGACGTAGAGTGCGCCAAGGAGTTCTGGTACGGCTTTGCCCGCAGCGTGCCCGCCACCGTCCATTTTGTGCAGTTTGCGGGCGAGAACACCCACCACATTCTGGAAGCCTGCTTCAAGGGCGCGGGCCACGCGCTGGCCGAAGCCGTGCGCATCGACGCGGCACACCGGGACGAGATTCCCTCCACGAAAGGACTGCTGGTATGATCGCCATTCTTGATTACGGCGTGGGCAATCTGTTCAGCCTGCGTTCCAGCTTGCAGCAGCTGGGGCTGCAGGCGGTGGTCACCGCCGATGCCGATGTCCTCCGCGCCGCCGACCGGCTTATCCTGCCGGGGGTGGGCGCATTCGGGGATGCCATGGCAAAGCTTACCGCCACCGGCCTTGTGCCGGTGCTGAAGGAGCAGGCGGAAGAGAAGCCCCTGCTGGGCATCTGCCTTGGGATGCAGCTGCTGTTTGAAAAAAGCTACGAATACGGCGAGCACGCCGGGCTGGGCTTCATCAAAGGCGAGGTCTGCCCGCTGGGGCCCGACCTCGCGGACAAAAGTCTGAAAGTACCGCAGATGGGCTGGAACGCTTTGCACATCGTAAAGGACGACCCCCTGTTCCGGTACATCCGCGAGGGCGAGTATGTATACTACGTTCACAGCTACTACGGCAAAAACTGCGCCGAAAGCACCCTTGCCGTCAGCGATTATTCCATCCCGGTCACCGGCGCGGTGCGGGCGGGGCGGGTGTACGGCACCCAGTTCCACCCGGAAAAGAGCGGCGATACCGGGCTGCGGATCCTCAAGGCGTTCAGCGAATTGTGAGCGGGCTCGCCCTCTCAGTCACCGAGTAAAACGATTTTAAATGCCCTCCGCTTGCGCTCTGGGCATATTCAGCGGAAAAATTATTTTTAATTTCGCGTTTGTCGCGGCCTGCGGGCCGCTCCAAACGCATTTTCACGAGAGGGGTCATAATGTATGCAGCTATTTCCAGCCATTGACCTGCGCGGCGGGCAGGTGGTGCGCCTGACACAGGGCGACTACGACCGCATGACCGTTTACGGGCAGGACCCCTGCGCACAGGCACGCAGCTTTGTGGCCGCCGGGGCAAAAAATCTTCATGTGGTGGACTTGGACGGTGCCAAGGACGGCACCCTTTCCAACTACGACACCATTGCCGCGCTGGCAAAGCAGGGCGGTTTGTACATCGAGGTAGGCGGCGGCATCCGCACCGAGGAGCGCATTGAAAAATACCTTTCCCTCGGGGTGGGGCGCTGCATTCTGGGCAGCGTGGCGGTGACGGATTTTGCCTTTACCGCCCGGATGCTGCAAAAATACGGTGACAAGATCGCCGTGGGCGTGGACGCTAAGGACGGCTATGTTGCCATCCACGGCTGGAAAGAGGTCAGCGCCGAGCCGGGCGTGGCCTTCTGTAAGCGGCTGGCAGAGGCCGGCTGCACCGCCATCATCTACACCGACATTGCCTGTGACGGCGCGATGCAGGGCACAAACCTGAGCCTTTACCGCCAGCTGGCGGCGGAGGTGCCCGGGGTGGCCTTTACCGCCAGCGGCGGCATCTCCTCCGAGGCAGAGCTGCTGGAATTGCAGCAGATGGGCACAGCAGCGGCGATTCTGGGCAAAAGCCTGTACACCGGCGCACTGGACCTTGCCCGCTGCGTGCAGCTGGTGCAGGACTGAGAAAGAGGGAGCTTTATGATAACCAAACGCATCATCCCCTGTCTGGACGTGCGCGACGGCCGGGTGGTCAAGGGCACGAACTTTGAGGGCATCAAGGACGTAGCCGACCCGGTGGAGATGGCACGGCTGTACAACGCCGCCGGGGCGGACGAGCTGGTGTTTTACGATATCACCGCCAGCTTTGAGGGACGCGCCCTCTTTACCGACATCCTGACCCGGGTGGCGGGAGAAATTTTTATCCCCCTGACCGTAGGCGGCGGCATCAACACGCTGGAGGATTTTGACCGGGTGCTGAAATGCGGCGCGGATAAGGTAAGCGTCAACTCCGGCGCTCTGAAAGACCCCGGGCTGATCCCCGCCGCCGCGCAGCGCTACGGCGACCAGTGCGTGGTGCTTTCCGCAGATGTGAAGCGTGTGAACGGACAGTTCCGGGTGTTCGCCAAGGGCGGGCGTGAGGATACCGGCCGGGATGCGCTGGACTGGATCAGCTGGTGCGCTGCCCACGGCGCGGGCGAAATATGCCTGAACAGCATCGACACCGACGGCGTGCGCAGCGGCTTCGACCTTGAAATGCTGGACGCAGTGGCCGCCCGGGTGAATATCCCCATCATTGCCAGCGGCGGCGCGGGCAAAAAAGAGGATTTTCTGGAGCTGTTCCACCACAAGGGCATCGACGCCGGGCTGGCGGCAGGCATCTTCCACCAGAAGCTGCTGGGTATCCGGGAGCTGAAGGAATACCTGAACGCAAACGGCGTGGAGATGCGGCTGTAAAAAACACAAAAACACCTTGCATTTTTATCTTGAATACGATAAAATACACAGTATCCCCATCCGGGGAGGGAGAACCGTCATGGAACTGAAATTTGATGAAAAAGGCCTGATCCCCGCCATCGTGCAGGATCACTACACAAAGCAGGTGCTCACCCTTGCCTACATGAACGCCGAAACACTGGCGCTGACCATTGCCGAGGGGCGCACCGTGTTCTGGAGCCGCAGCCGTCAGGAGATCTGGCGCAAGGGCGAGACCAGCGGCAACGTGCAGCGGGTGGTGTCCATTACCGCTGACTGCGATGCCGACGCACTGGTGGTAGAGGTCGTGAAAGACGGCCCCGCCTGCCACACTGGAGCGGAAAGCTGCTTTTTCAACGAGATATACGTCTCCCCGGAGCTGAAGCAGTTCAGCTGGCAGGGGCTGTATAACCTCATCAAGGGCCGCAAGGATACCCCCACGGAGGGCAGCTACACCACCTACCTGTTTGAAAAGGGTAAGGAGAAGATCCTGAAAAAGGTGGGCGAGGAGTGCACCGAGGTCATCATTGCGGGCGAAAAAGAGGACAAGGCCGAGACGGTCTACGAGATCAGCGACCTTGCCTATCATGTGCTGGTGCTGATGGTCAGCGCGGGCATTACCGTAGAGGATGTGACCCGGGAGCTGGAAAAGCGCCACGTCATCGACCACAAGGTCAAGCAGGAAAGGATGCAGTGAGAAGCCTATGGCAGATTACAGAAAATCCAGCGTACATTGCCACTCTACCCTGTGTGACGGCAAGAACACCCTGCAGGAGATGGCCGGTGCCGCCTGTGCACAGGGGCTGACCACCCTTGGGTTTTCCGGCCACAGCTACACAACGCCCGACCGCGAATACTGCATGACCCCCGGCCGCACCGCGCAGTACCGCGCCACCATTGCCAAGCTGAAAAACGAGTACCGGGGCAAGGTGGATATCCTGTGCGGCATCGAGTGGGACCTGCTGAGCGAGGGCACGCCCAAGGGCTTTGATTACTGGATCGGCAGCGCGCACCATCTGTACGGCAAAAATACCGGCAAATACTACGAGATCGATTTCCGCCCCGAGGATCTGCGGGACTGCATCAACAACGATTTTGACGGTGACCCGCTGGCAGCGGTAGAAGCCTATTTTGCCGAGGTGGAGAAGATCGCCGCCAAAAAGCCGGATATTCTGGGACATATCGACCTTGTCAAAAAGCTGAACGCGGACGGCAGCTTTTTTGACGAGGAATCTCCCCGCTACAAGGCAGCGGCGCTCAAGGCGCTGCACGCCGCCCGGGAGAACGACTGCATTCTGGAGGTAAACACCGGCGGCGTATACCGGGGCTACCGCAAGGACTTCTACCCCGGCGCATGGCTGCTGGGCGAGTGGAACAAGCTGGGCGGCAGGGTGATCATCACCGCCGACGCCCACGACACCGCCGCGCTGACCTTCGGCTTTGACGAAGCCGCCGCCGCCATCAAGGCCGCCGGCTTTACCGCCCTGACCGTGCTGACCGTCAACGGGTTTGAGCAGCAGGAGTTATAAAAAAGTAGTTGCGAAACACCTACGGTGTTTCGCAACTACACAAATAAATTTTTTTAAATCGTTTTACCGCAAAAGAGGCCACTGCACACAAAAAATGTGCAACGGCCTCCTTTTTGCGCGAAGAAAGGAACCCTATGACCCAGACGCGACCCCTGAAAACAAACCTCTTTAACCGGAATGCAGACCTGCTGCACGGGCCTATTTTCAAGAACCTTTTTCTGTTCATGCTGCCCATTCTGGTGTCCAATTTATTCCAGCAGCTGTATAATACCGTGGATACCATGATCGTGGGCAACGTGCTGGGCGATACCGCACTGGCCGCCATCGGCTCCTGCGGGTCCATCTACGAGCTGCTGGTGGGCTTTGGCATCGGCATCGGCAACGGGCTTTCCATCGTGGCTGCACGCTCCTACGGGGCACAGGACGAGGATCTGCTCAAAAGGACGGTGGCCGGTTCGCTGGTCATCGGGCTTTGCGCCAGCTTTGTCATTACCACGGCGGGCTTTTTCGGCCTGCGGCCGCTTTTGCAGCTGCTGGACACCCCCGCCGAAATTTTAGAGGACGCCTACCGGTATATCATCGTCATCGACTTGGGCGTGCTGGTGATGTTCCTTTATAACCTGTGCGCCGGGCTGCTGCGCGCCATCGGCAACAGCGTGATGCCGCTGGTGTTTTTGCTTATCAGCTCCGGGCTGAACGTGGCGCTGGATCTATGGTTCATTGCCGGGCTTGGCATGGGCGTGCAGGGTGCGGCGGTGGCTACCGTCATTGCGCAGGGCATCTCGGTAGTGCTGTGCATTCTGTATGTGATGCGCCGCGTGCCGCTGCTGCTGCCCGCCCGCAAGCACTGGGCGGTGGGACAGCATTTGTACTGGGAGCTGTTCAGCCAGAGCATCTCCATGGGGCTGATGAGCAGCATCGTGTCGGCGGGGTCGGTGGTGCTGCAATACGGCATCAACGGGCTGGGCACGCTGACCATTGCAGGGCACACCGCCGCGCGCAAGCTGTTCTCCTTTACCAGTATGCCGCTGATCTCCATGGCGAACGCCGGCTCCACCTTTGTCTCCCAGAACCGGGGTGCAGCCCAGCCGGAGCGGGTGCGCAAGGGAATGCGCACCATGTACCTGTGCTCGGTGGTCATCATGGCGGCAGAGGTGGTGCTGATGCAGCTTTTTGCCCGGCAGCTGGTGCAGCTGATCTCCGGTTCCTCCGCGCCCCTCGTGCTGGAAAACGGCGCACGGTATCTGATGTGGAACGCGCCGTTCTACGCGGTGCTGGGGGTGCTGCTGTGCACCCGGTACGCTTTGCAGAGCCTTGGGCAGAAGGTGCTGCCGCTGTTTTCCAGCGTCATCGAGCTGGTGGGCAAGGTGATCTTTGTGCTGGTGTTCATCCCGCGCTACGCCTACAACGCCGTCATCCTGTGCGAGCCCATCATCTGGTGCTTCATGGCGGCGTATCTCGTGGCAGTGTACCGCCGCGACACCTTTGTGTATCCAAGAAAGAATCAATAAATAAACAAAAACAAGCACCGGAGCGTCTGCGGACGCTCCGGTGCTTGTTTTTATGATGTTTTTACCATGCGGAAGGTCTTTCCGCGCTTAATGCAGTCCAGCAGCAGGTCGTATTCTGCGGGCACCTCGCCGATGACGTTTACCTTTTCGTCTGCGGGCAGGTCAGCGCGCACAAGCTGGATCTCGCCGGAGTAGCGACCGTAGCCAATGTTATCCATGGTCACGCAGCGGCGGCGGCGCTCTGCGCAGTTGTCCGGCTGCACAGTGCTGCCAAAGCAGGAGTAGAGCCGGGATTCCTGATACCGCACAAGCCCCTTGGGCGAGTCCGGGCGGCAGGTAAAGGTGCGGTCGTACAGGGTCTCATAGCCGGGGCGCAGGACGACCGGCAGGCAGAGCTCGCCGGTGGTGCAGAAGTGCCGGATATACTCCTGCTCCCGGGCGCTGACCTCCGGGTCGCCCGCAAAAATGCCGTCCAGCCCATAGTTCAGCGCCAAGTCCGCAAAGGCCGCCGAGGGGGCAGCGGTGCGGTGGGCTTCCAGCGTGGGCAGACCCTGATACAAGGGGCCGCGCAGCAGGGCGTCGCCGGGGATAAAGCCGTACACCTGCAAGCCCTCCGCCTGCAAAGCTGCGGTGCTCTCGCGCAGAAATTCCGGGTCAAGGCCGGTCTCCGGGCGGGGGTAGAAGTTGTGCATGGCGATGACCGTGCCACCGCCCGCCGCCAGCTGCCGTGCCACCTCCGGGGTGGTGGTGGAGGCATTGACGGCAACGGGCAGCTGCTGCGCAAGGGCACACATCTCCTCCAGCGAGAAGCCGTAGTCCAGCCGCAGACCCCACAGGTGCAGCCGCTTTGCCAGCGCGGTCAGGTCGGCACAGCCGAACTGCCGGATGGTCTTTTCCGACACATCTGCCAGAATGCGCCAGCCCTGCGCGGAGAGAAAATCGCACATTTCCTGCACGCGGGCGCAGTAAGCGGCATCAAATTCTTCGCTGATATGCAGTGAGATAAAAACAGGCGCGCCGCCTGCCGCAAAAGCGGAAAGCGACGCACGCTGTTCCTCAAACTGCGTCAGATACACTGACCGTCCGAGTGTTTTAAGCATTGGCAACGTCCTCAACAGAGACCATTGCGTTGGTCACGATAAAGCCCATGATGTAGCAGATGACCAGACCCACTGCGTAGCAGCCAACGGAAGCAGCCACACCGTGAGGGCCGGCGGTCATGACGAACAGAGCCAGCAGACCGGAGGGGCCCCAAGCGGTAGCAGCCACCTGCATGGCCATAACGAAGGCACCGCCGAAGCCGGCACCCAGACCGGCGCTGATGAAGGGCTTGCCCATAGGCAGGGTGACACCGTAGATCAGCGGCTCGCCGATGCCCAGCAGACCTGCGGGCAGTGCGCCGGTGATAACGTTCTTCAGGCGGGTGTTGCCGCACTTCTTAGCCTTGAAGTAGATAGCGACAGCAGCGCCAACCTGACCTGCACCGGCCATAGCCAGAGCGGGGTACAGGGTAACGTAGCCAAAGCTCTCCAGCTGCACGGAGTACAGAGCAACCAGACCATGGTGCATGCCCATAGCGACCATGGGCAGGAACAGAGCGGTGGAAATATAACCGGCAATGATGCGCACGATCAGGATATCGCTCATGCACAGCTTTTCAACCACCCAGCACAGCGCGGTGGAAACATAGCCGGTAGCGGGCATGATGATCAGGATATAGGGCACGAGGCACAGGATCATGGTGATCAGCGGGGTGAACACGATGTCCAGAGATTCGGGCATCCACTTACGCACCCAGCGCTCGATCTTGACAAGGCACCATGCGCCCAGCACAACGGCCAGCACGCCGCCGCGGCCTGCACGCAGGATGGAATCCAGCGGCACAGCCTCGTTGAAGAGACCCAGAATGGAAGAGATCTTGTTGATGCCCTCCAGACCGGTGATCATGCCCAGCATACCGCCCAGAATGGGGGTGCCGCCGAACTTTTCGGCTGCGCGGTAGCCGACCCATGCGGTCAGGTAGCCAAGGAAGCAGGTGTTCATCAGACCCAGCAGGGTGCTGATAAGGGCCAGTGCGGGGATGTCGGCGTAGTTCGGCACCACCTGACCGATCAGGGAGTTGATGCCGGCGCACAGACCGGAAGCCACAACGCCCGGGATCAGGGGGATAAAGATATCGCCGAAGGTCTTGAACAGCTCCTTGACCTTGCTCTGCTTCTGGCCGGCCTTGACTGCGGCCTTGTTGGTCTGCCAGTCGTTGGCGGTGGAAGCGGCGGCGTCCGCCGGGATGCCCATGTCGCGGCAGATATCTGCGCACTTGCGGCACTTGCCGGGGCCGACCACGATCTCCACATAGCCGGTACGGTCATGCACGATGCCCATCACGCCCTCGATGGCCTTCAGGCCCTCGTCGTCGATCTTGGCGTCATCTTTAACGCGCACCCGCAGACGGGTCATGCA
>ENA-USUG01000484-USUG01000484.1-human-gut-metagenome-genome-assembly--contig:-NODE-484-length-67138-cov-8.974113_pt1 | contig 67138 bp, 74 predicted proteins | sample MGYA00250059_ERZ773394 | MGnify/ENA primary metagenome ERZ773394 (study PRJEB29103, sample SAMN06111957) | human gut metagenome | biome: human gut; feature: ankylosing spondylitis patient; material... | reverse complement strand
CCAACTCCCCGCCCCAGCGGGCAAGGAATGCCTCGGCGCTCGCCGAGCAGGGGATCAGTGCCAGCAGTTTGCCACTCTGCTCCGGAGCGGCGGCAAAGTCACGCAGGGCGCGCACACGCAGCCTGTCATTCAGCGTGCCCAGCGACACGGGGCGGTGGCGCGTATACAGGATCAGACTGAGGGACAGCCGTTGCCCGAACCACCAGCACATCACCTGGTGACGGCGAAACAGTCGGCGCGCCAGACGCCCGGCGGCGGGGGAATCCACTGCTGTTCCCAGCAGGACGGGGACGGCGGTATCGTACAGCCAGGGGGACTCCATCGGCGTTATCTCCTTCTCCGCGCCCGAGCAGTCTGTCGGGCACTATGCTTTTCGGCTTATTATACCACACAATCCGGCGCCTGTCATCGGTTTGGAAGAAAATTTATGCGTTTTTTACCGATTCCGGCGAAAAACGCTGCGCCGCCTCCGGTCAGCGCTTCCCCAGCACCCGCGCACAGACCGTATCGGTGAAAGCCGTGACGGCGCGGAAGTCCATGGCGGCAGTGTATATTTTCTCAAGGGCGAAGTGTGCCTCGGCGGCGGATGCCAGATGGCGGTCGGCGGCGCGCAGTGCTCCCTCGCGCAGGTGTTCCGCTTCGCGCAGGAGCGGACGGATCTGCCGCAGGCTGTCCGTGTCCAGACAGGGGCGCAGGGACAGCATCCGGGGGTGCTCCGGGGCGGATACATCTGTCGCGGCATCGGCGCGGGACGGCTCGCCGGGGGTGTACAGGATGCAAAGACCGCTGTCCCGGAATAGGATGCCGTCTGCGCGGTCGGGGCGCAGGGGATCGCAGAATGCCGACGCCGCGATGCCGCGCTCTGCCGCCTTGTGCCGGAGCAGGTGCAGGAGACGGTACCCGGCACCGGTGCGGTCGCTGATGCAGAGCAGTTTTGCCGCCAGCCGTTCGGGTGTGTCCAGCCGCGCACGCCCCGTCATGGCAAACGCCCGCCGGAATACCCCGGACGGAACAGCCCCGGCGACCGCGCGCGTCCAGTCCCCGCCCCGGATTGCCAGCCGCAGGAGCCGCTCCGCCAGCGCGTCCAGCTTTGCCTCCCGCAGGCAGGGAGCTGTCAGGCTTTCCGCCACGCGGTCAGCTTCCCCTGCCGCCCGCAGACAGCGGTATGCGCGCTGGTACGCGGCGGATTTACGCAGATTCAGCCGCACGATGGCATCCCGCTGTGCCGTCAGCATCCGGACGTCCCAGAAGGCGCCGAGGTCGAGCAGGTTTTCCCGCGTGCCGGGCAGTGTCGGCTCCCATGCGTGGGGGGCGGTGCCGTCCAGCATCCCGACCGTCCGCCCGTCCGGCGCGGTCAGGAGCAGGCCGTCCAGCGAGGCAGGGTCGGAGGAGCAGAGCAAGAACACGACCTGCCAGCCTGCCTCCCCGGCACACCGCGCTACCCGGCGCATAAGACCGCTTTTCCCGGTTCCGGGGCCTCCCTTGACGATGTACAGTGCGTCCGCCCCGGCGCCCGCGCTGAACAGGGCGGGGAAGTGATTCTCAAACCCGTGCTCCGAATTGGCGGCGGCAAACCAGATCTGCCGCGTCCAGCCTGCGTTTTTCTCCGTGTCCATACCGATTTCCTCCCGTTGCGCCGGCTGTGCCGGCAGTTTTACTCACAGAGTATGGAAAACGGGACGCTTCGGTTACAAAAACGGCGAAAAAATCGCGGTTTCCTGCAACCGCCGTGCGGCGGATTCTGTCCATATAGGTGAAGGGCCTTTCTGCGGGAGTGCCGATCAGACCGACTGCGCAGCTGCGGCGCGGAGGCGATCGGCGGTTTCCAAAACAATCGGAGGTAATGCATATGAAGGACGGTAATCAATCCCGGTACGCCTCGGATGAGGATATTCTGACTCTGTACAACCGTCGTGACGAGCAGGCAATAGCCGCTACGCAGAGTAAGTACGGTTCCTACTGCCGTGCTGTTGCCGACCGCATCCTGCGTGTCCGGGAGGATGCCGAGGAATGCGTCAACGACACCTACCTGCACGCATGGAACGCCATACCGCCCGCCCGACCGGGGAGTCTGCGGGCATTCCTCGGCGCAATCGTGCGCAATCTGGCAATCAACCGACTGAACTACAACCGGGCGAGGCGCCGCAGTGCGGCAATCGTCGCGCTGGACGAGTTTGCCGAATGCCTGCTGGACGGCACCGAGCCGATAACCGACACGGTCGCTCTGCGGGCGGCGTTTGACAGCTTTCTTGCCTCCTTGCCGGAGCGGGAGCGCGTGATATTCGTGCGGCGGTACTGGTACCTCTGCCCGGTGGCTGAAATTGCGCGGGGAATGGATATTCCGGAGGGAACGGTCAAGAGCATCCTGTCCCGCACGCGGGAGCGATTCCGGATACATCTGGAGAAGGAGGGTATTTTTGTATGAAAAAGAAGCAATGGGCGCAGAGCTTTTCCCTGATAGACGAAAAGTATGTTGAGGAGGCGGATCCGATGCGCGATGCGGGATGCGTCTCTGCCGTGCGGCGTCTCCGCCGCCGCATAATCACGCTGGCGGCGTGCGCAGCCGCCGTACTGCTGGGGCTTATCCTGTTTGTCCCGTACCGGACGGAGGTTCCGGACGTGTCCCGGTACGCGGACAGCGAGTACTATGCCGTCATTCAGCGGTTGAATGATGGGCAGGTGACAAAGCCGCGCTACCGCAACAATCTCGACTACCTGCTTTCAAAAACATTATCCAAGACGGATGGTGATATGAACTTCGCAACTGGTGGGACGGGCACCGCAAACGGCGGAGAGGCGCGTCCGGAAACCGGTGCCTACCGGGAGACGACCGACAATCAGGTGGCGGGCATTGTTGAGGGTGACCTGCTCAAGCGGACCGATACCCGGATATACTACGCGGATGTAGACAGCGCGATGCTGCGCGTATATTCGGTCATGGGGGAGGATTCTGCCCTGCTTGGCAGCTTTGACCTGACACAGGTCACTGTCTACCCGTGCGACATGGAGATGTACCTGTCCGCCGACGGCAGATCCGTGACGCTCCTGTGCAACGGCGGGAATAACCAATCCATGATACTGCTTCTGGATGTGACGGATCCCGCCGCCATCCGGGTCACGAAGCAGGTATCGCTGAGCGGAACACTGGTGACATCCCGGCTGACCGGGAACGGGCGGACGCTGCTGGTGGTGACTTCCTCGCGTGCCGGCGGGAGGCAGGATTACAGCGACCCGCTGAGCTTTGTTCCCGGCTTAAACCGGGGTGACGGGCAGGGTATGCGTCCGCTGACGGCGGACTGCATCACGGTTCCGGCGGAGATGAGCGGCACCCGGTACAGCACGCTGACTGCCCTGCATGCGGAGACGTTGGATGTGCTGGATACCCGGTCGGTGCTGGCAGGAAAATTGGATGCCGTGTATGTGAACGCCGGGACAGTGTACCTTGCGTGGCGGTATACGGCTACGGAGACCGTCGGGGCGGATATCGTCACGCGGTTGCGCACCGGCATTCTGGGCATCGCCTATGACGACGAGGGACTGACCGTCCGCGGCTCGGTCGCACTGGACGGCTGCCTGCGAAACCAATACTGCATGGATGAGCGGGACGGCATCCTGCGTGTCGTGACGGGAACCGAGAAAGGGCGGTATCCCGCCGCCGCACTGGTCGGGCAGAACAACGCCGGCTTTGTGAGCAGTCTGAATGCCAACCTGTACTGCGTGTCGCTGGCGGCGGACGGCTGGCAGGTGGTCGGGCAGGACATCGGCTTTGCCCCGGATGGCGAGACGCTGCAGTCGGTTCGCTTTAACGGGCAGTATGCCTACGTCTGCACGGCTGTGACAGTGACATTGAACGACCCCGTGTACTTCTTCGACCTGTCCGACCCCGCGCGCATTGTCCGGAAGGACACCGGCACCATCCCGGGCTTCTCGCACTCGCTGGTGCAGCTGCCGGACGGAAATCTGCTGGGTCTTGGCGTGGGCGAAACGGGAAGTACCTTCAAGGCGGAGGTGTACGCAGAGAGCGCGGCCGGTGTCACGTCCGTATGCACATGGACACGCTCCGGAACGCGATTCAGTCAGAACTACAAGGCATACCTGATCGACCGGGAGGCGGGACTGTTCGGCGTTCCGCTGTACGAGACCTATGTACTGCTGCATTACGACGGGCATAGCCTGACATCTGTTCTGGAGGCGGACATTCCCAGCCCATCCCCGATCAGTCCGGACTCGGACTTTGTGCGGGCGTTCCTTGCCGATGGCTGGCTGTATATCCTCAGCGGGGACAGCCTGATTGTGCGTGCCGTCGGGGCATGAGAACCGGTTTGGATTCCGGGGGAGCCTTTCCTACGAGAGGCTCCCCCCGGGTTTCTTCCCGGGAAATTGTGACCGTTCTGAAAACTCTTGCAGTCTGTTCCGGCGATTTGTGAAAAAAACTCTTGACAAGTGCCCGCCTTTATGCTATAATAGGCGGCGGTTCGTGAGAGCGGTCTGCGAGTGTAGTTCAATGGTAGAATCCCAGCCTTCCAAGCTGGTCGCGTGGGTTCGATTCCCATCACTCGCTCCATATGCGCCTTTAGCTCAGTTGGATAGAGCAACTGCCTTCTAAGCAGTAGGGCGAGGGTTCGAATCCCCCAAGGCGCGCCATCCCGGCACGCCGCAGGTGTTCGGGCAGGAGCTCTCGCGTTCCGCGGATTTTGTTTCCCCTATGGTGGGTATAGCTCAGTTGGTTAGAGCGCCAGGTTGTGGCCCTGGAGGTCAAGGGTTCGAATCCCTCTACTCACCCCATACTGTCAGGCGGTGTTCTGCCGCCGCGAAAAAGTCCCGGAAGCGGGGCTTTTTCGCGTTTCGGGGGCTTTCACCGGGTGTCTCCGGCTGACGCCCCTGCCGTTCTGGCATGGGAAACAGAGCAAATAACTCTTGCTTTCCATGCCGGAATGTGCTATAATGAACGGGAGAGATGTCGAAGCCGGGGATCGCGTCCCGGAAGAAAGGACAGGATACCATGAAGGTGGAACTGCGGAATCTGACAAAGGTGTTTCCCGCCAGGGACAAAAGATCCGGCGAACCGGTCGTGGCGGTGGATCATTTCAATTTCACAATCCCGGACGGGGAACTGATCGGATTGCTGGGACCTTCCGGATGCGGCAAGAGCACCACGCTGTACATGATCTGCGGGTTGCTGGAGCCGTCGGAGGGGCAGATATTCTTCGGGGAGGATGACGTGACGGATCTGCCGCCCGAGGAACGCGGCGTGGGGCTGGTATTCCAGAACTATGCGCTGTACCCGCACCTGACGGTCAGGCAGAATATCCTGTTCCCGCTTCAGAATTTCAAGGGCGCGGATAAGCTCTCCAAAGAGGAGATGAACGCGAGGACGGAGGCGGCGGCACGCCTTGTGCAGATCGAATCCCTGCTGGATCGCAAGCCTGCCGAGCTGTCTGGCGGACAGCAGCAGCGGGTCGCCATTGCGCGGGCGCTGGTCAAACGGCCGCGCGTCCTGCTTTTGGACGAGCCGCTGTCCAATCTGGACGCGCGCCTGCGCCTGCGGACGCGCGAGGAGATCAAGCGCATTCAGCGGGAAACCGGCATCACGACCGTGTTCGTCACGCACGACCAGGAGGAGGCAATGTCCATCTCCGACCGCATCGTGGTCATGAAGGCGGGCGTCGTACAGCAGATCGGCAAGCCGCAGGAGGTGTACGATGCGCCGGTTAACCTGTTCGTTGCGCGCTTTCTCGGCACCCCGCCCATCAATGTGTTTGAGGGACGCGTGGCAGACGGCGCCCTGTACATCGGCAATGACCGGGTGCTGGACGCACCGGGACAGCCGAGTCGTGCCGTGTGGGTCGGCGTGCGCCCGGAAGGCTTTTTGCCGGACGCGGAGGGCGGACTGCACTGCGCCCTGACCGGAACCGAGGTCATGGGGCGGGATACCAGCATCATCGCCACGCACCCTGCCGCACAGAGCCAGACCATCCGTGCCATCATTAACGCCGATACCTGCCCGCCCCTGACGGCGGGGGAGGTGCACTTCTCGCTCAAGCCGCACAAGGTTCTGGTATTTGACAGGGAAACGGAGGAGCGGGTATTCTGACCGCCCTGCGGCTCCTACGTCCAAACTGAAGTAAAAAATCAATAGTCACCCCGCGTCTTCCGTCACTTTGACGCTTGCGCGGGGTGGCTGTTTGTAGTATAATGGAGTAGTATAATAGAAAGGGAGGGGTATGCCCTTCATAGAAAGCGAGATAAAGCAGTATGTTTACGGATTTGACCGGAAAGAGACGGTATAAAATCAACCTGCATTGCCACTCGACCCGCTCGGACGGACGCATTTCCTACGAGGAGGTGCTCGCCGCCTATGCACGCGCGGGATACGATATGCTTGCCGTGACCGACCACTGGGTGTGGGGCGAGGCGGGCACATTCACCGGAAGCCTGCCCGACGGCACGCCGCAGACCATGCGGATCCTGTCCGGCTGTGAATTCAATGTCGGCGGCGGGGACAGCCTGGAGGGTGTTCTCCATATTCTCGGGTTGGAATGTCTCCAGCGACCGGCGCTGACGATGGCGCTGTACAACGATGCACGCCTGTCGCCGCTGGAAAAAGCGCGTATCGTCATCAAGGAGATACACCGCGCGGGCGGTGTTGCCGTGCTGGCGCATCCCGCGTGGAGCCTGAATACACCGGAGCAATTCTACCAGCTCGGTGCCTATGAGGCGACCGAGATATACAATTCGGTGTCCGCGTGGGGAATGTCCGATCGTCCCTACTCCGGCGTCCTGATTGATGAGGTGGCTGCCCGCGGGCTGTGCCTGCCCCTGCTTGCCACCGATGACACGCACTACTATGACGGGGATCAGTTCCGCGGAATGATTATGGCGGATGCGGATTTCGTGGATTCGGTCGGCTTTTCGCAGATGATCCGCGAGAACCGCTTCTATGCTACCATGGGACCGGAGGTACACCTGGAGCGGGTGGACGAGAATACCGTGCGGTTGCGTTGTACGCCTGCTGCCAAAATCGTTTTTCTGTCCAATCTGGTCTGGACGGACGGGCGCGTCCGGCGCGGCAGCGGGCTGACCGAGGCGTCCTATAACTTCCAGGACGGGGAGACATACGTTCGCGCAGAGGTGACGGACGAAAACGGGCTGACCGCATGGAGCCGCATTGAGGTCAGGTAAATGCGGCTTGCGCCTGTCGGGAGCTGATGAGAGAGGAGGTGTGCCCATGCCGGAGGTTTGCGACGGTATCCGGGCACGCCTCTTTTTGCTTGCCGATCCGGCGTACCGCGCGTTTCAGCAACCGCTGATCCCGACGATGCCGCCGGAGCGCGTGATCGGTGTCCGGACGCCTGCCCTGCGGGCGCTGGCGCGGGAGCTGGCAGGAACGTCGGCGGCGGAGACATTCCGCGCCGACCTGCCGCACCGGTATTTTGAGGAGAATCAGCTGCACGCCTTCCTGATCGAACGGATCCGCCACTTCGGGGAGACTGTAGCCGCACTGGAAGCCTTCCTGCCATATGTGGATAACTGGGCGACCTGCGATCAGATGCGACCGCCTGCACTGGGGCAGGACGGGGCGGCGTTGGCAATCCGGTGCCGCGCTTGGTTGGCGTCCGGGCGGGTGTATACCGTCCGATTCGGGCTGGTGACGCTGATGCGGTATTTTCTGGGGGCGGGGAAGAGCGCCTTTCCGCCAGATCCGGAGGTTCCGGCACTGGCAGTCGCGGCGGCGGGAGAGGATTACTATACCCGCATGGCGGCGGCTTGGCTGTTTGCGGAAGGGCTGACGTGGCAGTACGAACGGTTCCTGCCGTGGCTGACCGACTGTCGCCTGCCGCCGGAGCTGCACCGTATGACGGTCCGGAAGGCGCTGGACAGCTACCGCGTGCCCGCCGAACGGAAGGCAGTTATCCGTCGGACGTGGACAGCCCGGACGGAAGCAGCGGACAGGACATGACCGGCACGGCACGGCGCCGCAGAGGAAAAGATCTCCGGACGGAACCCGGAGGTTTTTTCTTTTGCGGCATCGCTTTTTGCGATAAGGGACATACCGGGCGGCGGATCGGCGCTCACTCCTCCCCGCGCCGCTGCTTCGGGTAGCGGCGCGGCTCCTCGGTTTCGCCGAGCAGGTAATCCACGCTGGTGCCGTAGAAGCGCGCCAGCCGGATCAGAATGGCGGTCGGGATATCGTTTTCCCCTGTTTCGTACTTGGAGTAGCCTGTCTGCGACATGGAAAGCATCTTTGCCACCTGCGTCTGCGTCAGGTCGCGGTCTTCCCGCAGGTCACGGATTCTCGGATACATCGGTCGGCTCCTTCGATTTCTTAAAAGTAATACAAATATCATAATTTAATCTGTTTCAGAGTATTGATATTTAACCTGAAACAGGTTATAATGGAGGGCAGACAGGGGAGAAAAGTGCCAAACTATTTGTTAAAATGCAAAAAAATCGTTAAACAAGGAGGACAGTATCATGGATGAGTGCAACCCGAACAGATCGGGGACAAAACGCAGGCGGCTGGGGAAAAAGGTTATATTGGTCTTGATTGCCGCTATACTGACGCATTCGCTCGTTCTTGCGAGCATCGCTGCGCCTCTGTACCTGCAAGCACCGGCATTTCTGATGGAACGGGGGGATTACGCCAAGGCGTATCAGATTGCTCTGAAGTCGGAAAAGAACAGTATTCTGGCGGAAAGTACGATGGTAGAGGTCATCAGAAAACATAGCGAGGAACTATATCATCCGTCTTCGTTTGAACTACTTGGATGCTTCTACGCGGCGCGGTTGATTGATGGTTTAGATCATAGCGCGGCGAGGTTGTTTTTTATAATCAAGTACAGAGCGTTGAGTTTGGATGGTACGAGGAAAGTAGTGATATGGAAATATGGAGGAGTTGACTGTGGCTATGTTGACGAAACCTACGATGGTTTGGAGGACGACGAGAATGGAAGGATGTATACATATGCTCCTGTCATCGACATACCCGGAATAGAATTGATAAAAATGACTCAGAAGCAGTTGGATAGAATCAATAAACGTGCTGCGGATGAAACGCTTGGCAATATTACACCGGTACCGGCAGGAAAGATTGACTACTCGCTAATTCCGGAGAGGAAAGACTGAACCGCACATATTCACGCGCAGGACAGGGGCGTGCTTCGCATATCGCAAAAGCTCGCTTCATGCTATTGACAATTATTAAGGAGGAAAACATATGAAAACCGCATCCAAAGTGTTTGTGATTCTTAATCTGTGCTGGAAAATACCGCTTTTTGTTATTTACTTCTTAGCAGCATTGACTTTAATGGCGGGAGATCCGGTTTTTGCCGGGATGACCGGCTTGGTGGGCGTTGGATTGCTGTCAGGTATGATCGCTTTGTTCATAGTTGCCCTGATATTCGTCCCCGGGATTGTTTTCGGCTTCATCGCACTGGTCAGACTAAACCGCGCCGTTTGCCGGGACGATGTTCCTACATGGCTGGGCGTCTGCACGTTGATTTTTACCAGCCTGCTCGGCGGAATATTCATGCTCTGCGTATCGGACAGGGACTTTGAGCCGACTGCAACGGTTTCCCGGACGGTATACTATCAGACCGTGCCGGTCGGACAGCCGATGAACGGCTTTGACCCGAATGCCCGGAATCCGTACCAGCCCGTGAATCAGAACCCGTACCAGAATCCGTACCAGCCCGTGAATCAGAACCCGTACCAGAACCCGAATCAGCCGATGTACCAGAACCCGAATCAACAGATGTATCAGAACCAGACACCGAATCAGACTGTCAATCAGAATCAAAACCAGTACCCGAATCAGCCCGCAGGTCAGAATTGCAGCCCGAGCGCGAACGGAACCGCGCAGGCAAACGCGCCCCGGACTGCGCCGGACGTTGATACTGCCGCAGACGGCAACGCGAATGCCTGACACAGGATATGCAAAACCAGTCTCAAAAAAACCGATTCATAATTACGGAGGAAGTCCCATGAGAATCGTTGTTCTTATTTACATTATATCCCCGCTTGATTTCGTTCCGGGACCAATCGACGATGTCGTTGTTGGAGTTCTCGGGGTAGCGTATCAAATATTGCGCAATCGTAAGAATAAGAAACAATAAGGAGGGGAAATTCGGGTGCTACAATCCCCGCCCGAAACCGCGCTGTGCCGTCGGATTTCTGGCGGTGGCTGGCACATACAAGCCCTCCCATATAGTTATCCGTCACACAAAGAAAAGCCAACGGTCAAAAAAATTCAGAAATCTTTCAAATTACCCTTGACAAATCAGCCGAAAGGCTGTATAATGAGCGTAATCGTGCAGGATGTCTGCAACAGCAGCTGCACAAAAAGAATTGAGGTATTACATGTACACTGACAAGACTTTGGTCTGCAAGGATTGCGGACGGGAATTCGTTTTTTCTGCGAGCGAGCAGGAGTTTTACGCCGAGAAGGGCTTCGAGAACGAGCCTCAGAGATGCCGGGACTGCCGGGCTGCACGGAAGGCAAACCGCGGTCAGGGCAACGGTCGTCCTATGTTCGACGCTGTGTGTGCTGAGTGCGGCAAGCCCTGCAAGGTTCCCTTCGAGCCTCGCAACGACCAGCCCGTGTTCTGCAGCGAGTGCTTCAAGAACCACAGAGGTTAAGGAAACCGCTGGCTGATTCGGCGGCACGTCTCCGGCACGGCTTTCCCCGCCTTCCGGTGGGGAGGATCGATGCCCGGAGGGATTGCCCCTGAAAGTCAACAGAACGCCGCGCACGTATCTTTTTAGGGTACGTGCGCGGCGTTTGTGCGGTTTTCTGCGTCGGAAGGGGCTCTTTTGTCGGTCGGGGAAGCGAACACCCCAAGAAAATTTGAATTTTTGCAAAAACCCCTTGACAAACAGACCCCTTTTCGGGTATAATACAATGGTCATTGCCGATGTGTGTAACTATGCCCGCCGCATGGAGGGATCCCGGAACACAGGACGGTAAATCTTACAAGGAGGTGCAATCATGCTCAGAACTTACCAGCCGAAGAAGCGCCAGAGAAAGAAGGAGCACGGTTTCCGCAAGAGAATGAAGACTGCTGACGGCAGACACGTTCTCAAGAGAAGACGCGCAAAAGGTAGAAAAAGACTGACCTACTAAGGAGCACCGACCGCTTCAGCCACGCGCTGCATGCCGGACGGTACCCTGGGATTGTCTGTGGGCGCAAGGCGTCCGGATGAGCTTCACCGCATAAACCACCGAGATCGGATAGACCAAGAGAGCGCAAGCGCCGTCTGGCTGTCTCGCCTCGGTGTTTTTTGACGGACGACTGCCCGCGGGTGCAGAAAGACCCGCACCGCTATGAAAGAAATCGCAATTCGGGAAAATCACCTTTACCAGAAGGTCTTTCGCCGGGGCAAGCGCGCCGGGGGAAGACTGGTGTCGGTCTGCGTCCTCCGGGACCTGTCCGCCAACCGCCTGCGCCGGGCTAACCCGCGCAAGCAGGCTGTCAACCGCATCGGGCTGTCGGTTCCCAAGCGGGAAAGCGGCGCCATCGGGCGTAACCGTGTCAAGCGCATCATCCGGGAGGGGCTTCGGCAGGTCACGCGCGAGCGTCCGCTCAGAACCGGCTTTCTCATCGTCATCGCCGCCCGCCCCGGTATCGAGAAGCGGAAAAGCACCGAGATTGCCGCCGAGTTGCGATACCTGTTCCGCAAGCTGGATATGTTCCGCCCGGAGCCGGATGCACCTGCGGACGGCACGGACAGCGGCAAGCCATGAAACGCGTCTGCATGGCGCTGATCCGTTTCTATCAGCGCGCGCTGTCTGCACGCAAGCCCTACCCTACCTGCCGCTTTACCCCTACCTGCTCCGCATACGCCTACGAGGCGTTTGAAACGCGGGGCTTCTTCGCCGGATTTGTCCTTACAGTGTGGCGCCTGTTACGTTGCAGCCCGCTTTCGCCGGGCGGCTATGACCCCGTCCCCCGCACCGGCTTCCGCACCATGCCCCTTCGCTGGAGCAAGTACGACCCCAAGCCCCCGGCGGACGAGCCGCCCTGTGGCGATGCGTATGACGGCGCGAACAGCAATGCGCCGGAGTGCCCCCCGACCCCGCCGGATACCGACAACGACCGGGATGCCGAAGCATGACAGTCCCGGCACTCATACCGGATAAGCAGCGGTCAGAATCAGAGGAACCGCGCCCGATCCGCGCCCTTGCAGCCGTGCGCCGCGCGTTGTATCGGATGAAACAGGAAAGGAATCCACGATAATGATGAAGAGATCAAACAAGCGCACCCTTACCCGCGCCATTCTGTTCCGGACGGGACTTATTCTTCTGGCGTTGGCGATCCTGGGTGGGGTGCTGGTCAGCTGTGCCGGCGGGACTGTCGCGCCGACGCTGACACTCAACAAGGAAGCCATCACGCCGAGCGAGGAAAACGGCAATGCCATGAACAAGGAACAGCTGAGCACGCTGGCGGAGAATATTCTGAAGAATTCCGCCGCCGTGACCATCCGGCAGCAGCTGGTCGCCGCCCTGAACGGGTACGACATGACGGCGGAGGGCTTTGACGATGCGGCTCTGCCGGAGGCACAGCCGGACAAGAGTGTGGAGTTTGCCCTCAACGTGCTTAAGTCCGAGCAGTACAAGGTCGAGGTGTACGAGTCTGCCGACAGCATGACGCGGGCAGATCTGGAGATGCTGGTCAACAGCTTCCGCACGACCGTCAGTCTGGACGAGAACGTCAGCTTCCTGACCCGCATCCTGATGTGGATCGCGGTCGCTTTTGAGTGGATGATCAAGGTGCTGGGCTTCGGAAACTTCCTCCTCGGAACCGTGTTCTTTGCCATCGCGGTGGAGATCATCATGCTGCCCATTGCCATCATTCAGCAGAACAACGCCCGCAAGCAGGCGCGGTTCCGTCCCAAGGAGATGGCGATCCGCAAGAAGTACGCCGGGCGCACCGACCAGGCGACCATGCAGGAGATGCAGCGCGAGATCCAGGAGATGTACCAGAAGGAGGGCTACAACCCCATGAGCTCCGGCTGCCTGCCGCTGCTGGTATCCCTGCCTATCGTGTTCGCCCTGTACTACGTGGTCATTGACCCGCTGAAGTATATGATGGGTTGCCCCACGGATCTGGCGAACGCCCTTACCACCTTTGCGACCGCGCCCCGCGCCGCCGGCGGTCTGGGAATGACGCTCCAGTCCAACCGCGGCACCATCGAGATCCTGTCCAAGATCCGGGAGATGGGCGTCTCCACCCTGGAGCCGATGAAGGATTTCCGCTTCTTCACCAACGGTGCGGATTGCTTCAGCAAGATCAGCGAGGTGCTCAACACGCACAGCATCCCGGATTTCAGTATCGGTTCGCTCAACTTCGGACTGACGCCGGACATCGCGCACCCGAGCCTGCTGCTGCTCATTCCCGTGCTGACCTTCGGCGTCTACTTCGGAACCTCCAAGCTGACGCGCAAACTGACCTACCAGCCCACCACTGCCAATGACCCCGGAATGGGCTGCTCCACTACCGTGATGGATATCTCCATGCCCCTGATGTCCGCTGTGTTTACGCTTTGGGTACCCGGCGCGGTCGGTCTGTACTGGGCGATCAAGAGCATCGTGGGATTGGGCAAGCAGTTTATTATGAGTAAGGTTATGCCGATGCCTACCTTCACGGAGGCGGATTACAAGGCGGCAGAACGCGAGCTTGCAGGAAAGAGTAAGAACAAGCCGGTCAAGAAGAGCGGCACCCGCAACCCCAACGTGCGCTCCCTGCATCACATTGATGACGAGGATTATGACACGTCCGCCAAGCCGGCAAAGTCCGGCAAGCCGACGGCAACAGAAACGCCGGATGCCGACAAGCCCGCAGAGGCACCTGCCGAGACCCGGATGGGGGAGGGCGCTGTGCTGAAGGAGGATGTGCCTGCCGAGGAGCGGCGCGCAAACCGGAAAAAGAAGAAGGGCGGAGAGTCTCCCGCCGAAACAGACAAGCAGGATGAGGTAAACGGACATGAAGAAGGAAATTGAAGTCAGCGCAAGGACTAAGGAAGAAGCCATTGCCCAGGCAGTCGCTGAACTGGGCGCACCGAGTGAATCGGCACTGGTCATTACGGTGGTGCGTGAGGCACGCAAAGGCTTTTTGGGATTCGGCGCCGTGGACGCGGTGATTCATGCGGCATATCAGATTCCGGACGAGCCGGCGGTTTCTGCCGGGGAGGACGGGGATGCCGAAGCCGCCGTGCGTCCCGCACGCGAGCCGCGCTCCGATAAGCCCCGCCGTCCGCGCGGAGACCGCCGGGGACGTCCTGCACGCGCACCGCGCCAGGAGGGCGAGACGGAGGAGACGCCGGAGGCGACGCAGGAGACGCCTGTCCGCCCGCGTCCGGAGCCGATTGATCCCGAGACCGCTACCGCAAGCGAACAGACGGCATACCGCTTTATCTGCAAGCTGGTGGAGGATATGGGGCTGTCCGACGTGACGGTCGCCATGCACCCGGGAACCAATGACGATATGGTCATCACGGTGGACGGCAAGGAAGCGGGCGTGCTGATCGGGCATCACGGCGACACGCTGGATGCTCTGCAGTACCTTGCCAATCTTGCCGCAAACCGCAAGGAGGAGGGTGAGAAGCGGGAGTACGCCCGCATCACTGTGGATGTGGAGGATTACCGCGCCAAGCGTGAGGATGCACTCCGTGCGCTGGCACGCCGCAAGGGTGCGCAGGTGCTCAAATACAAGAAGAGCATTATGATGGAGCCCATGAATCCCTACGAGCGCCGCATCATCCACTCCGAGATCCAGATGATGGAGGGTGTTTCCACCAACTCCATCGGCGCCGAGAATAACCGGCGCGTGGTCATTTTCCTGGAGGCGGAGGGAATGCCTACCGCCGGGATCCGTCCTGTCGCGGAAGGCAAGGGCGACAGACCTGCCGGGGAAAAGACGGGGCGCAATCGCCGGCGCCGCAAGCCGAAGTCCGAGCGGACGGTAGACCCGCTGGCACCGGCGATCCGCCGGGAGCCGCAGCCGTCGCTGTTCGGCGAGGACGATGAGCATGACCCGTTCGACATTGACCTGTCCGCCGCCCTGCCGCCTGAGGAGGATGCAGGCGATGCGGTTGCGTCCGGGACCGAAGTCGCAGCAGAGACCGAGGTCACGTCAGACGTTGCCGACGGGCACGACGACGCAGAGTAACGCGAGGAGGGCAGACTTTCCGTTTGGGGGTCTGCCCTCTTTTTGGGAGGAAGTATGAGTACCTACGCTTTTTTTGATACGGTTGCCGCTGTGGCAACGCCCTTTGGAAAGGGCGGCGTTGCGGTCATCAGGCTGTCCGGTACGGATGCGGCGGCGGTCGCTGCGCGGCTGTTCCGCCCGCGCTCCGGCAGGGCGCTGACCGACTACCCCGCCCGTGTGGCGGTCTGGGGGGATATCCTGTCTCCGGACGAGCCGGGACGTGTACTGGATGACGGGCTGTGCACCCTGTTCCCCGCACCGCACTCCTTTACCGGGGAGGATGTGGCGGAAATATCCTGCCACGGCGGCGTTCTGGTCACGCGCAGCGTGCTGGATGCCTGCCTGCGGGCGGGTGCGCGGCAGGCTTTGCCGGGCGAGTTCACGCGTCGGGCGTTCCTGAACGGTCGGCTGTCCTTGGACGAAGCGGAGGCGCTGGGCAACCTGCTGGAGGCGGGCAGTGATGAGCAGCTGCGCCTGTCCCGCGCGGGCATGAGCGGGCATCTGGCGCGCGAGACCGAGGCAATTTACGGCGCCCTGTGTCCGGTGCTGGCGAATCTTGAGGCGGGCATTGACTTCCCGGAGGAAGATCTGACAGAGCTGACTCCGGCGGAACTGGCGGCGGCAGTCGCGGAGGCGGAGGGGCGCGTTTGCCGCCTGCTGGCGACATACCGGACGGGGCACGCCATTGCGGAAGGCATCCCGACCGCCATCTGCGGGGCGCCCAACGCGGGAAAAAGCTCGCTGTACAATCGGTTGGTGGGGCGGGATGCCGCCATCGTGACCGCTGTTGCCGGCACGACGCGGGACGTGCTGTCCGAGACGGTGCCGCTGGGGCGCGTGACACTGCGGCTGTCGGACACGGCGGGACTGCGTGAGAGCGCGGATGAAGTGGAACGCATCGGCGTCAGCCGCGCCCTTGCCGCGCTGGGGGCGGCAGAGCTTGTGCTCTGGATTGCCGATCCGACCGCACCGGCAGAGGCAGAGGCGGATGGGGCGGCGGAGACGGTTGCCGCCGCCGAGGCGTCCGGCAAGGCGGTCATCCGGATCCGTACCCGTGCCGACCTGTTGCCGCACCCGTTGCCGACCGGGGACGGCTGGCTGTATATCTCGACCGTGACCGGGGAAGGGATGGACGCTCTGCGCGAGGAGGTGGAGCGGCTGTTCATTGACGGCGCACTGCGCACGGGCGAGGACGCCGTTGTGTTCAGTGCCCGGCAGGCGGCGGCGCTTTCGGACTGTGCCGATGCACTTTGCCGCGTTGCCGGGAGCCTTGCCGCCGGGCTGACTGCCGACATTTGTGCGGAGGATGTGCGCGTGGCGTTGGACGCGCTGGGGGATGTCTGCGGGCGCAATGTGCGGGAGGATGTCATTTCCGAGATTTTTTCCCGGTTCTGCGTCGGGAAATGAGTGCCTGCGACTGCGGGACGTATGCAAAGTGGGGGTAAAGACTCAAAATGAGTTTTTGCCCCCTCCTTCTCTCTGACGGCGTTGGCTTTCTGATTTTCGGTTTCCGTGCCGGATCGGGATCGGCGGAAAATGCGCGGAATGTGCGGTGGCGCGAAACAAGAAAAAATCCCGCACACAGGTGCGGGATTTTTTGGTGGGGGATGGTGGATTCGGACCACCGAAGTCAGAGACAACAGATTTACAGTCTGCCCCCTTTGGCCACTCGGGAAATCCCCCATATGGAGCTGGTGAACGGAGTCGAACCATCAACCTGCTGATTACAAATCAGCTGCTCTGCCATTGAGCCACACCAGCATTGACTGTTCGATCTGACAGCACATCAGCGGAACAGTGCTATTATATCACATTGCCGTGGGTTTGTCAAGGGGTTTTTGAAAAATAATACGGGTAAGGCGCCACTTCCTGCGCCGGGCGGGTGGCTGCTTGATCTGCCGTTTCGGCGCCCGCCGGGGACTTGCCCTCCTGCCTTGCCGACAAATTCTGCCGGGGAGCGGGAGGGCAGCCAACCGGTCGTTACCAGATCCTGCGGTAGATCTCCATGACCTCTTCCTTGAGAGGCTTGCGGGGATTGGTGGCGGTGCAACCGTCGGCAAGGGCGGCTTCAGCCATGGATTCAATCGCCGCCTCATACTGCTCCTGCGTGATCTTACCTGCCGTCGCGGCAGAAACGGACTTGGGAATGTTCATTTCCTCGTTGAGGAAGTGGATATAGCTGATGAGCGACCGGACGGTCGTGACCTCGTTGAGGTTGTTCACGCCGAGAATGCGTGCCATGTTGCAGTACTTGCGCACGCAGGCGGGATACTCGCCCTGCGAGCGCGACACGGGACCGATGCCGGTGTTGTACTCCACGATGTGGGGGAGCAGGATGGCGTTGGCGCGTCCGTGCGGGATGTGGAAGCGCGCGCCCAGCTGATGCGCCATGCCGTGGTTCAGACCCAGCGATGCCGAGTTGAACGCCAGTCCTGCCAGGCAGGAAGCGATGTGCATCTTGCGCCGTGCGTGCGTGTCCTGGTTGCTGCTGTAAGAGCGATACAGGAACTGCCCGATGATCTCCACAGCCTTCTCTGCCAGAGCACCGGAGAATTCGTTGTTGTTGATGCTGACGTATGCCTCCAGCGCGTGGGTCAGGACGTCCATGCCGGTGTCCGCCGTGACCGATGCGGGCACGCTCTTGACCAGCTCCTCGTCCAGAATCGCCTCGTCAGGCGTCAGGCTTTCGGAGACAAGCGGGTACTTGCGCCCGGCGGCAGGATCGGCGATGACGGCAAAGGAGGTCACCTCGCTGCCGGTGCCGCTGGTGGTCGGGATGGCAATCAGGTGGGGCGCATAGCCCTCGGTCATCTTGCCGGCAAAGATACGGATCGCCTTGGCGGTGTCGATGGCGGAGCCGCCGCCGACGGCGATGATGCAGGGCGCCTTCTTTTCCGAGACGGCGGCGATGCCGCTTATGACCTTCTCGATGGGCGGGTCGGGCACAACGTCAGTGAACACGTCAAAGGCGATGCCTGCACGCGTCAGCGGGTCGGTGACCAGCTTAATCATGCCGGAGGAAACAACGAAGGGGTCGGAGACGATGAAGACCCGGTCATAGTGCAGCTGGGCAAGCCTGTCCAGCGCCCGTTCACCGAAATAGACTTCTGTGTTTACGTGAAATTCTTTCATGGGTATGCGTATCCTTTCGTCGGATGGTTTGTATATATTAGGGAAGGGAAGCAAAAGGTTATGTATCGGCGTTGTTCCCGATTACGCGTTCCGCCATGCGCAGGAGCCGTTCGCGTAACCAGTCCGGCTCTACGATGCGGATGCCGGAACGTGCGGTCAGAATGGCGCACAGGAAGCGGTCGATGTTGCGGAACTCACACAGATAGGTGCCGGCGCGTTCGCGGGAGAGAATGTAGCTCCGCATTTCCAGAACCGTCAGCCTGTCCTCGATCCGCAGAACGGCGGTATAAGGAATCTGGCTCTGGATGATGACGCTGTCCGCCTCGGGGTGCTCGGCGCCGTCTTGCGTATCGGCGAAGCCGTTGTCCCGGACGTGCGACCGGGACTCATCGTTCTCGGACACCAGTATCACCGGCAGGGAGAACGGAGTCGTGTATGCATATCCCTGCCGACCGGCGTCATATTGCAGGGGCGCACCCAGATCGGTGCGCATATATGTGATGTCGCGCTGCGCCTGCCGCACGGATATGCCGAACCGCTCGGAGAGCCGCGCCGCGTTGGGGTATGTTTTCCGCGTCAGCTCGTCGTGGAACCACTGGATGCGGATGTAAGGAGACACTTTCATGGCTGTCCCACTGCTCACATCTGTGGAGGCAGGTCGTCCGTGACGTCCCCCTCGTTGGTTTCCGGCTCCGCTTCAACCGGGACATCGGATGCCCCGGCGGCGAACACGCACTGCGCCAGCCGAATCAGCATATATACCCCCATCAGGGCAGAGAAGCAGAGGTACACGAAATACAGCTGACCGCCTTCGGCGCGTCCGGAGGGAATGCACCCGGCGATCCGGGCGATCAGGCAGGGGAGTGCCCCCGCCACACCGAAGAAGGATCCGGCGGACAGGACCGTCAGCGCCAGACGCGGCGCCGGCTTGCAAAGCAGCATACGCAGATCGGCTGTCATGCCCAGCATGACGCCGGCGCAGGCGAACTGTACTGCCAGCTTGACCGGGCTGTTCATGGTGACGTAGGGGTCGTTGTAGGTGCGCCCGATGACGAGCATGCAGAGCAGGATCACGGCAAAGCCGAGCAGTCCGCGCACGTTCCTGCTGCCCACGCCGAGCAGTGCGAGCAGAAAGTGTGCGGCGGCACATACCGCCAGCACGGCACACAGGATGGGGGTAACTGCCTTGCCGGAACTGCTTTGCAGGAAAAACGGGATGGTTATCAGAGAGGCGATCAGCGGAACAGAGGCGGACAGGTCACGCCCGGCGCCGATGCACGGGGCGGACAGACCGCCCTCCGGAATGAGCATACCGCACACCGCCGGGATCAGCACAACGAACAGGCACAGTACCCGGTACACGACCGTTACGGCGGCACTGCGGAAATACCCGATGTCGCCATCATAGCCGGTGAGGAATGCCGCAGTGCGCAGACAAACGGCTGCCAGCGTCAATGCCGCAACCGACCAGAAAGCAACGCGAGGGAGCACCCGTGCCTTGTTCATGACAGATACCTTCCTTAATATAACAGCAGCTACAGCAACAATCCGGAATGACAGCGCCGCAGGCGCCCGCTTTTGCTCTCTGCATTCATCCGTATATTATACCGCGAATTTGTGAATAAATTGTATCAGAAATGGCGATTGGGAAACTTTTTTTGCGTTTTTCGTCCGAAACGGCAGCCGTACCAAACTGTGCGGGCTGAATGCGGAGCCGATGCGCCCGGAAAGCCGTGACGCGACGTTGTGCGAATTACACAAATGACGGCACGCAAAACCGCTGAAATTCTGCACGTAAACCGCCTGCAAAGTTTTGAATTTCTCTTGCAATTACCTGCGGTTTATGGTATAATCTGAAAGCTTGATGTGCGTAGATGTGAGAGGTTGCCTGCCGGTTTACCGAGACCGGACAGGGGAATTTTCACGGAGTATGTCCGAAAATCGGGCGAAGCAGTTCAGCCTGCTGCCCGCGCGCGCCTTGCTTTCCACGAAAGAGAATGGCGGTTGACCGCCGTTTTTACAGGGGACGCAAGAAACGCCCGGGAGCGTGCTGAATCGGTCAGCCCTCGCTTCACACATCGTGCCGAGGAATCAATTTTTCTGTATCGGTCAAGGAAAATCCGCGGCGCGAAATCTGAAAAGGAGGCAGAAAACAAATGGCACTGAAAGAGAAGATCAGAGTCCGGCTCAAGAGCTACGATCACACCCTCATCGACACGGCGGCAGAAAAGATTGTCGCGGTGGCGAAGGCAAACGGCTGTGAGGTTTCGGGTCCCATCCCGCTCCCCACTGACCGCGAGATCGTCACCATCCTGCGGTCCGTCCATGTCAACAAGGACAGCCGCGAGCAGTTCGAGTACCGGACCCACAAGAGACTCATCGACATCATGAAGCCGTCTCAGAAGACAGTGGACGCTCTGATGAACACAGAGCTGCCCGCCGGCGTTGAGCTCGAAGTCAGACTGTAATCAAGCGCCTGACTCCGACCGGAGCACCGGAACCCGGTTGCATCGCCGCGACCGGCGCCGGAGAAAGACCGGCACAATTTCCACCAGGCGCCTGTCGCAGGCGCAGCAAAGACAACAGCCGAGGGAGCTTTTCTCCGGTTCGGCAACTTTGTAAGTCATGTTGACCGCCGCCGCATGACGGCAGCCAACCAATAATTTACAGGAGGAAAACAGCAAATGAAAAAGGGCATTATCGGTAAGAAAATCGGTATGACACAGATCTTTGACGAGAACGGAAACGTGATTCCCGTGACCGTCGTGGAAGCTGGTCCCTGCGTGGTCGCTCAGAAGAAGACCACCGAAAACGACGGCTATGACGCCGTTCAGCTTGGTTTCATGGATGCGAAGGCGAAGCAGACAACCAAGGCTGAGAAAGGTCATTTCGAAAAGAACCAACTCGGCGTCAAGAAGCACCTCAAGGAGTTCCGCTTCGATGACTGCTCCGGCTACAACGTGGGCGATGTCATTACAGTCGATACCTTCGCCGCAGGCGACAAGGTCGACGTTACGGGTATGACAAAGGGTCACGGTTTCTCCGGTGTCGTCAAGAGATGGGGCTGCCACAAGCTCAGAATGACGCACGGTGTGGGCCCTGTGCACCGCCAGCCCGGTTCCATGGGCGCAAACTCCACCCCGTCCCGTATTTACAAGAATAAGAGAATGGCTGGTCAGTACGGTAATGTGCAGGTCACGGTTCAGAATCTGAAGGTTGTCCGCATTGATACCGAAAAGAACCTGATCGCCATCAAGGGTGCCGTTCCCGGCGCCAAGGACGGCATCGTGTTCGTCCGCAACTCGGTCAAAGCGTAAGCGGAAGGAGGAAACTGAATCATGGCAAATGTAAAAGTATTTAACATGGCCGGCCAGGAGGTCGGAACCATGGAGCTGTCCGACGTCATCTTCGGCGCGGATATCAACGGAGCCGTCCTTCATGCCGCAGTGAGAGCGTACCTGCTCAATCAGAGACAGGGCACACAGTCCACGCTGACCCGCACCGAGGTTTCCGGCGGCGGCAGAAAGCCCTGGAGACAGAAGGGAACCGGTCGCGCCCGTCAGGGTTCCACCCGTTCTCCTCAGTGGACACACGGCGGTATCGCGCTGGGTCCCAAGCCCCGCAGCTACCGCACCGGTCTGAATAAGAAGACCCGCAGAGCGGCTCTGTTCGGCGCTCTGTCCGCCAAGGTCGCGGAGGGTAAGCTCATCGTGCTGGACGATCTGACCTGCACCGAGTACAAGACCCGCCCGATGGTGGCTATGCTGAACGCGCTGGGTGTGGACAGCCGCGCCCTGATCGTCATGCCGGAGGTCAATCCCTTCGCCGTGAAGAGCTGCGCAAACCTGCCCCGCGTCGAGACGTCGCTTGCCACCAACCTGAATGTCTATGAGGTCATGAAGGCAGACAAGATGGTCATCACCGCCGCGGCTGTCAAGAAGCTCGAGGAGGTATACAACAAATGAAACGGATCGAAGATGTCATCATTAAGCCGGTGATCTCCGAGGCCTCCATGGATATGCTGTCTCAGGAGGAGGGGAAGGCGAAGAAGTACGTCTTCCACGTTCACTCTGCGGCAACCAAGCCCGAGATCGCAGCCGCCGTTGAGTATATGTTCGCCGGCACCAAAGTGGCGAGCGTCAACGTCATCAACATGAAGAAGAAGCCGAAGCGCATGGGCGTCCATTTCGGATACACCTCCGAGTGGAAGAAAGCCATTGTCACCCTGAAGGCTGATTCCAAGCCCATCGAGTTCTTCGAGGGTCTGAACTAAGCGGAGGAGGTTGAAGAAATGGCAACGATTAAGTACAAACCCACAACACCCGCCAGACGGAATATGACGGTTCCCGCCTACGGTCAGATCATCACCAAGGATACGCCCGAGAAGAGCCTGGTTGTTATCAAGAAGAAGCACGCCGGACGCAACAGCTACGGCCGCATCACCGTCCGTCACAGAGGCGGCGGTAACAAGATCAAGTACCGTATCATTGACTTCAAGCGCGCGGATAACACCCCCAATACCGTCATCGCCATCGAGTACGACCCCAACCGTACCGCCTACATCGCTCTGCTGCAGAACGAGGCGGGCACCAAGAGCTACATCATCGCACCGGATGGTCTGAAGGTCGGCGATGTGATCTACTCCGGCTCGGATGCCGATATCAAGGTCGGTAACACGCTGCCCGTGGCGAATATCCCCACCGGTACCTTCATCCACAACATTGAGCTGTACCCCGGCAAGGGCGCGCAGCTTGCCCGCTCCGCCGGCGTTATGGCGCAGCTGATCTCCAAGGAAGGCGGCGTTGCACAGGTTCGTCTGCCCTCCGGCGAGGTGCGCATCATCCGGCTGGATTGCAAGGCTACCATCGGTCAGGTCGGTAACTTTGAGCATGATACCGTTAAGGTCGGTAAGGCAGGTAAGACCCGCCATAAGGGCATCCGCCCGACCGTCCGCGGTTCGGTCATGAACCCCTGCGATCACCCGCACGGTGGTGGTGAGGGTAAGTCCCCGATCGGTCATCCGTCGCCCGTTACCCCTTGGGGTAAGCCCGCGCTGGGTTATAAGACGAGAAACAAGAAGGCGCGTACCGACAAGTTGATCGTCAAGCGCAGAAACGCTAAGTAAGGAGGGAATATATCATGAGCAGAAGCTTGAAGAAGGCTCCGTATGTGGAAGCAAAGCTGTACGCACGGATTTGCGCCATGAACGAGAAGCATGAGAAGAAGGTGCTCAAGACCTGGTCGAGAGCATCCACGATATTCCCGGAATTTGTCGGACACACGATCGCAATTCACGACGGTAAGAAGCATGTTCCGGTGTATATCACCGAGGAGATGGTCGGACACAAGCTGGGTGAGTTCGCACCCACCCGCACGTTCAAGGGCCACTCCGGAACCAAGACCGCGAACTCGTAAGGGAGGAGACTGAAACATGGAAGCAGTTGCATATCTGAAGCATGCCAGAATCTCTCCCCGCAAGGTACAGATCGTTCTGGATCTCATTCGCGGCAAGGATACCGATACGGCTATGGCAATCCTGAAGAACACCCGCCGCGGCGCCTCTGAGTACCTGATTAAGTTGCTGAAGAGCGCGGTGGCAAACGCCGAAAACAATTTCCAGATGGACGCCTCGAAGCTGTATGTCTCCGAGTGCTTCGTTACCCCCGGACCTACCATGAAACGCATGCTGCCTCGTGCCAAGGGAAGCGCCGACCGCATCCTCAAGAGAACCAGCCATGTGACCATCGTGGTCAAGGAAAAAGACTGAGAAAGGGAGGCCAGAATCAATGGGACAGAAAGTCAATCCCCACGGCATGCGCGTGGGTGTCATCAAGAACTGGGACTCCAGATGGTACGCAAGTAAGGAGTACTTCGGCGACACCCTCGTGTCCGACTACCAGATCCGCAAGTACCTGAAGAAGGCGTTGCAGGATGCCGGTATCCCCAAGATCGAGATCGAGCGTGACGCGCGCCGCGTGCGCGTGTTCATCCACTGCGCTAAGCCGGGCATGGTCATCGGCAAGGGCGGTAGCGAGATCGACAACTACAAGAAGGAGCTGGAGAAGATGACGGGTATGCCCGTCTCGCTCAAGGTCGTTGAGATCCGCCAGCCCGACCTGAATGCCCAGCTCGTGGCAGAGAACGTCTGCGCTCAGCTGGAGCGCCGCACGTCCTTCCGCCGCGCCATGAAGATGGCGATCCGCAACACCATGCGGAACGGCGCCAAGGGTATCAAGATCGCCTGCTCCGGCCGTCTGGGTGGAGCCGAGATTGCACGTGCCGAGCACTACCATGAGGGTACTATCCCGCTGCAGACTCTGCGTGCGGACATCGACTACGGCTTCTGGGAAGCCAATACCACGTACGGCAAGATCGGCGTGAAGGTCTGGATCTACAAGGGCGAGATCCTCAGCGAGGTCAACCGCTCTGCGGCTGCCGCTGACGGCGCTGCCCGCCCGGACCGCAAGCCCGGTGAGCGCCGCGACCGCCGTCCCGGCGGAGACCGCCGCCCCGGTGGTGACCGTCGCCCCAGCGGTGATCGTCGTCCCGGCGGAGACCGCCGCCCCGGTGGTGACCGTCGTCCCGGCGGAGACCGCCGCTTCGGCGACCGCAACGGCAAGCCTGCCAACGTGCGTCCCGCCGAGAGAACCCCGAGAACTGTTGCCGCTTCGGCGGCAGCTCCTGCCACTGCCCCGAAAGAAGGAGGCGAGAACTGATTATGTTGATGCCCAAGAGAACAAAGTTCCGCCGTGTACAGCGCGGAAGAATGAAGGGTAAGGCAAGCCGCGGCACCACCCTTTCCTACGGCAGCTACGGCCTGATGGCGACTGAGCCCGCATGGATTTCCAGCGTGCAGATCGAGGCAGCCCGTATCGCTATGACGCGGTACATCAAGCGTGGCGGACAGGTCTGGATCAAGATCTTCCCCGACAAGCCTATCACCGAGAAGCCTGCCGAGACCCGAATGGGTTCCGGTAAGGGCTCCGTTGAGTACTGGGTCGCTGTTGTGAAGCCCGGCCGCATTATGTTCGAGATGGACGGTATTGATGAGGCAACTGCCAAGGAGGCTATGCGCCTTGCCAGCAACAAGCTCCCCATCAAGACCAAGTTCGTCACCAAAGCAGCAGAGGAGGCGTAAGTCATGAAGGCAGAAGAACTGAGAAAACTGACGGCTCCTGAGCTTGAGACCAAGCTCGGCGAGCTGAAGAAAGAGCTTTTCAACCTCCGCTTCCAGCACGCGATCAACCAGCTTGACAATCCTCACCAGATCGCCGAGGTCAAGCATGACATCGCACGAGTAATGACCGTTCTCAACGAGAAGAACGCGTAACGAGGAGGAATTGTCATGACACAGGAAAGAGCACTGAGAAAGACGCGTGTCGGCATCGTTGTCAGCGACAAGATGGACAAGACTGCCGTCGTCGCCATTGAGGACAATGTGAAGCACGCCGTGTACGGTAAGATCGTCAAGCACACCCTGAAGGTTCATGCGCACGACGAGAACAACGAGTGCGGCGTCGGTGACCGCGTCGAGGTCATGGAGACCAGACCTCTGTCCAAGACCAAGAGATGGAGACTGGTTCGTATCATCGAAAAGGCGAAGTAAGCCAACTGCACACAAGCTGCGCTACCTGCCACGGAGCCCGGCAGGATAAACGGGGGTTCCGGAATTCGAATAGTAGATACGTTGTGGCGTATTGAAACAGTAGGAGGAAAACATGATTCAGCAGCAGTCACTTATGAAGGTCGCCGATAATACCGGCGCCAAAGAGCTGATGTGCATCCGCGTGCTGGGCGGCACAGGCCGTCGCTACGCGAACATCGGCGATGTTGTGGTGTGCAGCGTGAAGAAGGCAGCTCCCGGCGGCACCGCCAAGAAGGGCGAGGTCGTCAAGGCTGTCATCGTCAGAAGCACCCACGGCGTCCACCGTGCGGACGGCTCGTACATCAAGTTCGATGAGAACGCCGCCGTCATCATCAAGGACGACAAGACCCCGCGCGGCACCCGTATCTTCGGGCCTGTCGCCAGAGAGCTTCGTGAGAAGGATTACCTCAAGATCCTGTCGCTGGCTCCGGAAGTACTGTAAGGAGGTATCGCACAAATGGCTAATCTTCATATCAAAAAGGGCGATACCGTCATCGTTCTGAGCGGAGACGACAAGGGCGTTCAGGGCGAGGTCATCGCTACGTCCCCTGAGGAGGGCAAGGTCCTCGTCAAGGGCGCGAACATCATTCACAAGCACGTCAAGCCCCGCCGGCAGGGTGAGGCTGGCGGTATCGTGGACGCCGAGGGCGCTATCTACGCCAGCAAGGTCGCCCTGTACTGCCCCGATTGCAAGAAGGGCGTGCGTACCCACACCGAGACCGTGGACGGCAAGAAGGTCCGCGTTTGCTCCGGCAAGCGCGACGGCGCTCCCTGCGGTCACAAATTTGACTGAGGAGGAGAGAGATCATGGCAAGAATCAGAGATATGTACACCAGTGAGATCGCTCCTGCCCTCATGCAGCAGTTCGGCTACAAGAGCGTGATGCAGATCCCGAAGCTGGATAAGGTCGTCATCAATGTCGGCGTCGGCGATGCCAAGGAGAATTCCAAGGCAATCGACGCGGTCATGAAGGACATCGCCGCCATCACCGGTCAGAAGCCCGTCCCCACCTACGCACGCAAGTCCGTCGCAAACTTCAAGCTCCGTCAGGGCATGAAGATCGGCGTTAAGGTCACGCTGCGCGGTGAGCGGATGTACGAGTTTGTGGACCGTCTGTTCAACCTCGCGCTGCCCCGCGTGCGCGACTTCAAGGGTATCAATCCCAATGCCTTCGACGGCAGAGGTAACTACTCCCTGGGTCTGAAGGAACAACTCCTGTTCCCCGAGATCGAGTACGACAAGGTGGAGAAGATCCGCGGTATGGATATCTGCTTTGTCACCACCGCGCAGAACGACGAGGAGGCCCGCGAGCTTCTCCGCCGCATGGGCGCTCCCTTTGCGAAAAACTGATGGAGGTAAACGGAAATGGCTAAGAAGTCGATGATTCTGAAGCAGCAGGCAGAGCCGAAGTTCTCTACCCGCCGCTACAACCGCTGCAAGATCTGCGGCCGTCCTCACGCTTACCTCCGCAAGTACGGCGTCTGCCGTATCTGCTTCCGGAATCTTGCCTATAAGGGCGAGATCCCCGGCGTGAAGAAGGCTTCCTGGTAAAACGGTAAACGGTAAACCGGTTACCTTTCACCGGGAGACCCACTTTGCCGCCCGTCGCTACGGCACGGACGGTATCTATCCCGCCCGCGGCAGGCGCCGCATGGCGGGAGCCCCCACCTATCGGTAGGAAACACCGCGGACAATCGTCCGCCGGTGTTTAACCCCCGGTATGCCGCCACGGACGCCGTCCGGCGCCTTCAGTGGCAGCAAGATTATGATAACTTGCATCAGGAGGAAACAGTTATGCAAATGTCAGATGTAATTGCCGATATGCTCACCCGCATCCGGAACGCGAATACCGCGAAGCACGCTACCGTTGACATCCCGGCATCCAACATGAAGAAGGCCATCGCGCAGATCCTCGTTGACGAAGGCTACATCAAGAGCTTTGCCGTCGTGGATGACGGTAAGCAGGGCACCATCCGCGTGACCCTGAAGTATCTGGCGGGTAAGCAGAAGGTTATCCGCGGGATCAAGCGCGTGTCCAAGCCCGGTCTGCGTATCTACGCAAGCTGCGAGGACCTGCCCAAGGTGATGAACGGTCTCGGCATTGCCATCGTCTCCACCTCCAAGGGCATCATGACGGACAAGAAGGCTCGCACCCTCAACGTGGGCGGCGAAGTCCTCGCGTTCGTCTGGTAAGGAACGGAGGTGCAAAGAAATGTCAAGAATTGGTAGAATGCCGGTTGCGATCCCTGCCGGTGTCACGGTTACGGTCGCGGAAGGCAATGTTGTCACAGTCAAGGGCGCCCTGGGAACCCTGACAAAGAACCTCAGTCCCATGATGGACATCAAGGTCGAGGGTGGTCACGTCCACGTCACCCGCCCCAACGATGAAGCGGAGATGCGTGCGCTGCACGGTCTGACCCGCGCGCTGCTGCACGATATGGTCGTCGGTGTGTCCGAGGGCTATAAGAAGGTGCTGATGATCGTCGGCGTCGGCTATAAGGCAGTCAAGCAGGGCAATAAGCTCATGCTGTACCTGGGTCACTCGCTCATGCCCGTGACCGGTCTGCCGCAGGATAAGTTCATCATGGAGGATACCGACACCGTCAAGCTGGAGGTTCCCTCTGAGGACGAAATCAAGAAGCAGGGCATCGACAAGATGACCACCGAGAAGATCAGCTCCAGCCTTATCATCGTTGTCAAGGGCGTTGACAAGCAGGAGGTCGGTCAGACGGCTGCGGTCATCCGCGGCAAGAGACCCCCCGAGCCGTACCATGGCAAGGGCGTGCGCTATATCAACGAGTCTGTCCGCCGCAAGGTCGGTAAGACCGGTAAGTAAATGAGGGGAGTGCAACAGTATGGTGACGAAAAAGGATTCTAACCAGGCGCGTCTGAAGCGCCACATCCGCATCCGGAGCAAGATCTCCGGGACGGCTGAGCGCCCCCGCCTGGCAGTGTACCGTTCCAATGCGAACATCAGCGCCCAGATCATCGACGATGTGAAGGGCGTGACCCTGGTCGCCGCTTCCACCTACGGCGCCGGCTTTACCGCCAACGGCGGCAACAAGGCGGCAGCCCGCGAGATCGGCAAGCAGCTTGCCGAGAAGGCGGTCGCACAGGGTATCACCGAAGTCGTTTTCGACAGAGGCGGCTATCTCTATCACGGACGTGTATCGGAGTTGGCTGAGGGCGCGCGCGAGGGCGGCCTGAAGTTCTGATTGCGTATTCCGCGCAGTCAGTCCGGTTTGTACACTGTTCAAACGCTTGTTTGAACATCAATTCAGAAGGAGAGAAAACAGAAATGGCTAACAAGTTCAATCCGGGCGAGAACGAGCTGAAGGAAACGCTCGTCTGCCTGAACCGTGTATCCAAGACGGTCAAGGGTGGTCGTGTTGCCCGCTTCGCGGCACTGATGGTCGTGGGCGATGGACACGGACACGTTGGCGTCGGTCTGGGTAAGGCCGCCGAGGTCCCTGAGGCTATCCGCAAGGGCATCGAGGATGCCAAGAAGAATATGATTACCGTTTCCCTCAAGGGAACCACCATTCCCCACGAGGTTGTGGGTATTTACGGCGCCGGCAAGGTCATGCTCAAGCCCGCTGCCCTCGGTACCGGTATCATCGCCGGCGGTAAGGTACGTGCGGTTCTGGAGTGCGCAGGCATTTCCAACATCCGCGCAAAGTGCCTGCGGTCGGATAACCCCACCAATGTGGTGAAGGCTGTCATGGCAGGTCTGCAGGAGCTGCGCTCCATCGAGGAGGTCGCGCGTATCCGTGACATTCCTGTGGATCAGGTCAAGGCGTAAGGAGGGCAGAGAGACATGAAAAAGGTCACACTCAAGAAAAGCCTTATCGCCGCGAAGCCCAATCAGATCAAGACCGCTGAGTCCCTCGGACTGCGGAAGATCGGAGACTGCATCGTCCATGAGGACAACGCCGTTCTGGCGGGCAAGATCCGGGTTCTCGCTCACCTTGTCACGGTCGAGACCGTCAACGACTGATGAAGGAGGGATAAGAGAATGAAACTGAATGAGCTCAGACCCGCAGAAGGGTCCAGCAAGGCTGCCTGGAGAAAGGGCAGAGGCGCCGGCTCCGGCAACGGTAAGACCGCCGGTAAGGGTCACAAGGGTCAGAACGCCCGCTCCGGCGGCGGTGTCCGTCCCGGCTTTGAGGGAGGTCAGCTCCCCCTGTACAGAAAGCTCCCGAAGCGGGGCTTCCACAATAAGTTCGCAACCGAGTACGCGGTGGTGAACCTGAGCACGCTGGAGCAGCGGTTTGCCGATGGTGATACCGTCACCCTGGAGACCCTGCTGGAGAAGAAGATCGTCCGTAAGCCCTACGACGGTCTCAAGGTTCTCGCAAACGGAGAACTCACCAAAAAACTGACGGTAAAGGCTGCCAAGTTCACGGCAGCGGCGAAGGAGAAGATTACGGCGGCAGGTGGACAGGCAGAGGAGGTATAAACGATGTTTCAGACCTTAAAAAACGCATGGAAAATTCCCGAGCTTAAGAATAAGCTCCTGTTTACCCTGCTGATCATCGTTCTGTACCGTCTCGGTTCCGCCATTCCGCTCCCGTGGGTCAACAGCGACACACTGCAGAGCTGGTTCAGCAGTCAGGGCGGCAACGCGCTGGGCTGGCTGAACGTGCTCTCCGGCGGTGCGCTGTCCCGTGCAACGCTGTTTGCACTGTCTGTTTCGCCCTACATCACGGCATCCATCGTGGTGCAGCTGCTGACCATCGCCATTCCGAAGTTCACCGATTGGAGCAAGGAAGGCGAGAGCGGTCAGAAGAAGCTCTCCCTCGTTACCCGCTGGCTGACTGTTGTGCTGGCTTTGGTCACGGCTGTCGGCTACACGCTGTATATCTCCAACTCGGGGATGGTGCAGACCTACAAGAACACGTGGGAAAACGTGGTGGTCAAGATCGTGCTGGTGGCTTGCTACTGCGCCGGCGCAGCCCTTATCATGTGGCTGGCTGAGCGTATCAATGAGTTCGGCATCGGCAACGGTATCTCCATCATCCTGTTTGCCAACATCATTTCCCGTCTGCCCGCTATGGCAGAGAGCCTGTGGAAGCGTTGCTTCACCTCCGATGTCGTGGTTGCCAACAGCACCTACAAGTCGGTCGGTCTCGGCGCTAAGCTGAGCGGCGCGCCGCTGTATATCGTCGGTTCGCTGCTGTTCCTGCTGTTCATCGCTATCCTGCTGTTCTTCACCGTGCTGGTCGTCTGGTTCTCCAACTCCGAGCGCCGGATTCCCGTCCAGTACGCGAAGCGCGTTGTCGGACGCAAGATGTACGGCGGTCAGTCCTCCACCCTGCCCATCAAGCTGGATATGTCCGGCGTTATGCCGATCATCTTTGCCAGCTCCATCGTGAGCATTCCCTCGACGATCGCCGGCTTCGGCGGCACGAGGGCGTGGGCAACGTGGATCAATGACTTCCTCGGTTACACCAGTTTCCCCTATATCGCCATCTACCTGATCCTCATCGTGGCGTTCGCATACTTCTATATCATGATCTCCTTCAACCCCGTTGAAGTGGCGAACAACCTGCAGCAGAACGGCGGCGCCGTTCCCGGTATCCGTCCCGGCAGACCGACCGTGGCGTATATCACCAAGATCCTGAACCGGATCACCCTGCTGGGTGCCCTGTTCCTGATCGTGCTGTCCGGTGTGCCCATGATCGTCAACGCCGTCTGGTACTCCATCGACGGCTACGGGCTGTCGGAGCTGGCATTCAGCGGCTCGTCCCTGCTGATCGTGGTGGGCGTTGCGCTGGAGACCTTCCGTGAGCTGGAGGCTCAGATGACGCTGCGGAACTACAAGGGCTTCCTTGACTGATCCGCACGCGCAGCATCGGAGCAGGTAAGAGCGATGGCTGTGTATCCGCATAGCCCCAAAAGGAAAGACACATCCCATCCAATACAGAAAAACAAGAGGAGGAAACAACATGAAGCTGATTCTGTTAGGCGCCCCCGGCGCCGGTAAGGGCACTCAGTCCGCCCGTATTTCCGAAAAGTACGGCATTCCCGCCATTGCCACCGGCGATATTCTCCGCGCGGCAATCAAGGAGGGAACCGAGCTCGGCAAGTCTGCGAAGAGCTACATCGACGCCGGCAAGCTGGTTCCGGACGAGGTGGTCATCGGCATCATCCGGGATAAGCTCAACAGCGACGCCTGCCGGAACGGATTCATCCTGGACGGCTTCCCCCGTTCCATCCCCCAGGCAGAAGCTCTGGACGCCATGGGCGTGAAGATGGACGCGGTGCTCTCGCTTGAGGTGCCGGATGAGACCATCATCCAGCGCATGAGCGGGCGGCGGGTCTGCCGTTGCGGTGCGTCCTATCATGTTGTTTACCTGCCTCCCAAGCAGGATAATCTTTGTGATAAATGCGGCGATACCCTCTACATTCGTGATGACGATGCCGAGGAGACCGTCCGGAAGAGACTGGAGACCTATCACGCACAAACGGAGCCGCTCAAGGCGTTCTACGCCGCGAAGGGCATCCTGATTACCGTGCAGGGCAGAGAGGACGTGGAGGATACGACCGCCGATGTCTTTGCTGCTCTTGCCGGCGTGCAGTGAATTGCCACCTCCGGTTTCTGAGGTGGATGAAAACGTATGATTCAACTCAAAAACAGTGAACAGATCAAGGCTATGATGGCGGCGGGACGCATCACGGGCGAGGCTTTGCTCCGCGCCCGTGATGCGGTGCGCCCCGGCATCAGCACATGGGAGCTGGACCGCATCGTGCGGGAGAGCATCGAGCGGGCGGGCGCCAAGCCCTCCTTCCTCGGCTATGGCGGATTCCCCGGATCGGCGTGCATCAGCATCAATGATGAGGTCATCCACGGCATCCCGTCCCATACCCGCATCCTGCAGGAGGGCGATATCGTCAAGATCGACGTCGGCGCCTTCTACAAGGGCTTCCACGGCGACTCCGCCCGCACGGTTCCCGTCGGGCGCGTCAGCGAGGAGGCACTCCGGCTCATCCAGGTTACACGTGACAGCTTCTTCGCCGGGCTGGCTCAGCTCCGGGTGGGAAACCGGCTGGGCGACATCGGCGCCGCAATCGACGGATTGGTCGTGCAAAACGGCTATTCCACGGTCAAGCGCTATGTGGGGCACGGGGTAGGTCATGAGCTGCATGAGTCCCCCGACGTGCCGAACTACGGCACACCCGGCAGAGGTCCCCGCCTGTGCGTGGGTATGACCCTTGCTATTGAGCCGATGGTCAACATCGGACGCGAGGAAGTTCGGGAGCTGCAGGATGGCTGGACGGTCAAAACCGCCGACGGCAGCCTGTCCGCTCACTATGAAAACTCGGTGGCTCTGACCTCCGAGGGCGTTATCAACCTGACCGGTATCGACCCTGCGTTCTGATTCCGGTCGTATCACAACGAATACTGCACGGGCGTGCAGCTGCACAGAAAGGGAGGGATTTTTCTGCCGAAGGATGATGTCATTGAGTTTGAAGGCGTAGTTGAGGAGGCTTTGCCCAACGCAACCTTCAAGGTCAGGCTTCCCAACGGGCACCAGGTGGTCGCCCATATTTCGGGGAAGCTGCGTCTGAACTATATCCGGATCCTGCCGGGGGATCATGTGACCGTCGAGGTTTCGGTGTATGACCTCGGGAAGGGTCGCATCACCTGGAGATCCAAGTAAACAACCCCCAACAACGCAAGAAAGGCATGGTAATCACCAATGAAAGTGAAACCGTCCGTCAAGAAGATCTGCGAGAAGTGCAAGATCATCAAGAGAAAAGGCAAGATCATGGTCATCTGCGAGAACCCCAAGCACAAGCAGAGACAGGGTTGATCGACAGCCAAGACCGAATTTACACCCCCCTCTCCGGGCATACGTCCGGCGGGGAATAAAAAATCACACAGAGAGGTGAAAAAGAAATGGCTCGTATAGCTGGTGTTGATATCCCCAACAACAAGCGCGTTGAGATTGCTCTGACCTACATCTACGGCATCGGTCGCAAGAGCGCCAACGATATCCTGGCAGCCACCGGGATCAATCCCGATACCCGTGCCAAGGATCTGACCGAGGATGAGATCGCAAAGCTGCGTGACGAGATCGAGAGAAACTACCACGTGGAAGGTGATCTGCGCCGCGAGGTGTCCATGAACATCAAGAACCTGGTCGAGATCAATTGCTACACCGGTATCCGTCACAGAAAGGGTCTGCCGGTCAGAGGTCAGCGCACCAAGACCAACGCAAGAACAAGAAAAGGCCCTGCCAAGACCATTGCAAACAAGAAGAAGTAAAGGAGTGGCATAACAATGGCAAGAAACGATAAGGCCGCCAAGGTTACGAAGAAGCGCCGCGAGAGAAAAAATATTGAAAAGGGCACGGTGCATATTCAGGCTACCTTCAACAACACGATTGTTACCATCACCGATGTGAACGGGAATGCGATTTCCTGGGCATCTGCCGGTGAGCTGGGCTTCAAGGGATCCCGTAAGTCCACGCCGTTCGCTGCTCAGTCCGCCTCCGAGGCTGCTGCCCGCATCGCGGTCGATCACGGTCTGAAGACGGTTGAAGTGTACGTGAAGGGTCCCGGCGCCGGTCGTGAGTCGGCTATCCGCGCTCTGGAGACCGTGGGTCTGAACATCACCCTGATCCGTGACGTGACCCCCATTCCCCACAACGGATGCAGACCCCCCAAGCGTCGCCGCGTCTGATTTATAGTTGAAGGAGGAGAAATAACCATGGCAAGATATACAGGTCCGGCATGCAAGCTCTGCCGCAGAGAGGGCAAGAAGCTGTACCTCAAGGGCGATCGCTGCGTCAGCGGCAAGTGCGCTCTGGAGCGCAGAACATCGGCTCCCGGTCAGCATGGCGCGGATGTCAAGAAGATGAGAGAGTACGGTATGCAGTTGAGAGAGAAGCAGACCGCCAAGAGATACTACGGCGTGCTGGAGGCTCAGTTTGCCAACTACTACAAGGAGGCAGACCGCCGCGAGGGTATGACCGGTGAGAACCTGCTGATCCTGCTGGAGCGCAGACTGGACAACGTCGTTTACCGTATGGGTATGGCTGAGTGCCGCCGCGATGCCCGTCAGCTCGTGCTGCACGGTCACTTCACCGTGAACGGCAAGAAGGTCAATATCCCGTCCCTGATCGTGAAGCCCGGCGATGTGATTGCTGTTAAGGAATCCAGCCGTTCTTCCGTCAAGTTCAAGACGCTGGCGGAGTCCGAGGGCGGCGTCCGGATCCCCAAGTGGATCGATTCCGACAAGAAGAACTTCACCGCCAAGGTTGTGGCTATGCCTGCTCGTGAGGACATCGACTTCGAGTTCAATGAGCAGCTGATCGTCGAGCTTTATTCCAAGTAATCTGAATCTCCCATAGGCCCGCTGACCGGTGGGGGAGCAGACGCGGCGAACGCGCCGCGGACAGTTGACCCCTGTGACGCGCGCCTTCGGGCAAACCCCTGCGCCGGCGCGTTATAACCGGAGCAGGTGCCGGCAATTCGGAAACTTGTTTTCCCAAAATAGCAGAAGGAGGTATTATTTGGAATGATTGAGATTGAGAAGCCTAATATTACGACTGCCAACCTCAGTAGCGACGGTACGGAAGGTACGTTTATCGTAGAGCCTCTGGAGCGGGGATACGGCATTACGCTGGGGAATTCCCTGCGCCGCGTGCTGCTCAGCTCGCTGCCCGGCGTAGCTGTGACCAGCATCAAGATCGACGGTGTTCTGCATGAGTTTTCCACCATTCCCGGTGTTGTGGAGGATGTGACCGAGATTGTCCTGAACGTGAAGGGCATCACTGCCAAACTGCACGGTCAGGAACCCAAGACCGTGGTCATTGACGTGACCGGCGACCATGACGTGACCGCCGGGGACATCAAGCAGGATTCGGATATCGAAATCCTGAACCCGGAGCATCACATCTGCACGCTTTCCGGCAACGACCGGTTTTACATGGAGCTGACCTTTGACAGCGGTCGCGGATATGTGTCCCAGGATCGCAACAAGCAGCTGCATAACGACCCGGCCGGCATGACCGTTTCGGCTCCTCTCGGCACGATCTTCACGGATTCCATCTACACGCCGGTCTACAAGGTGAGCTACACCGTGGACAATACCCGCGTGGGCAATATCACGGACTACGATAAGCTGACGCTGGATGTAGTGACCAACGGTACTATTTCCGCCAAGGAAGCGATTTCCCTCGGTGCCAAGATTCTCAACGAGCATCTCAACTTGTTTGTGGATTTGTCAGATGAAGCAAAGAAGGCAGAAATCATGATCGAAAGAGAAGAGACCAAGAAGGAAAAGGTTCTTGAGATGACCATTGAGGAACTTGACATGTCCGTGCGCAGCTTCAACTGCCTGAAGCGCGCGGGCATTGATACAGTGGAAGATCTGACCAACCGGACCGAGGACGACATGATTAAGGTCCGTAACCTCGGTAAAAAATCGCTGGAGGAAGTCATCCAGAAGCTGCACTCGCTCGGACTCGACCTCAAAAAAGAGGAAGACTAAGCCGGAAGCGTTTGCGGCAGGTGCGCCCGAGCGTAACGTCCGGACGCACTACCCGAACCATGAATTTCAGAAGTAAAGATACAGCAGAAGGAGGCAACGAAAATGCCCGGAACCAGAAAACTCGGCAGACCGACCGACCAGAGAAAAGCAATGCTTCGCGGTATGGTCACGCTGCTGCTTGAGAACGGACAGATCGTGACGACCGTCACGAGAGCCAAGGAAGTCCGCTCCATCACCGAAAAGATGGTTACGCTTGGTAAGGAGAATACCCTTGCCAGCCGCCGCGCCGCTCTTTCCTACATTACCAAGGAGGCGGTCGTGGTGAAGCTCTTCACGGAGTACGCTCCCCTGTATGCCGACCGCAAGGGCGGCTACACCCAGATGTTCAAGCTGGGTCAGCGCCGCGGCGACGGCGCAGAGACTGTCCTGCTCTGCATGGTGGACTACAAGAAGCCCACTGAGGCGGCAGACGACAAGAAGAAGTCCAAGAAGGAAGCCAAGGCTGAGCCCGCTGAGCAAGCTAAGGCGGAGTAATTCCGAAAACTTCAAAAAACACTGCCCCCGACAGGAGTGCATCCTGCCGGGGGCATTTTGGGTCGTAGCCTGTCGTCGGTCGGAAATCGGAATTAAGGCATTACCGCGCAATCCACGCATGGCACACTTGCTTGCGTCTTTTCCGTCATACTTCAAAAAAATCCTTGTCAGTAGCTCTACTACAGCCTGCGAATTTTTGTATTGTCTGACGAAAAATCCGACTGCGCAATTGCACCATCGGAATTGCGCGGTAATGCCTTAAGAAATGCGGGGAGCGGCTTCCGAAGGAAGCTGCTCCCCGCATAGTAGTTACGGTGCCCCGTGTTTCAGGGAACCGAAATGTCGGATTGATAACCAGAGCGGTGTCTTAGTGCGCGATGCAACGCTCGGTGTCCTTGTCGAAGATATGGATGCGGCTGGTGTCAAAGGCGACCTTGATGGTGTCGCCGGCGCGGGAAGTGGAGCGGGAGGAAACGCGGGCGATCAGGTTGGTCTCGCCGACCGTCAGATACAGGTAAATCTCGGCGCCCATCAGTTCGGTCACGTCCACATAAGCATCAATGGTGCTGTCCGGCAGAACCTCGACCTGTGCGGGCTGGTCATGGATGCACTCCGGACGCAGACCGACGATGACCTCACGGTCAACATACTCCTTCAGCGCGGGATCGTTTGCCTTCTCGGCGGGCAGCTTGATGGACTTGTCCTCAAAGTTGAAGTACATATCCTCGCCCTTCTTGGTCAGCGTGCCGTTGATGAAGTTCATCTGGGGCGTACCGATGAAGCCGGCAACGAACAGGTTGCAGGGGCTGTCGTACAGGTTCTGAGGCGTATCGACCTGCTGAATCAGACCGTCCTTCATGACCACGATACGGGTTGCCATGGTCATAGCCTCGACCTGGTCGTGCGTGACGTAGATGAAGGTGGTACCGACGCGGTTGTGAATCTTGGTCAGCTCGGTTCTCATGGTAGCGCGCAGCTTCGCGTCCAGGTTGGACAGAGGCTCGTCAAGCAGGAAGACCTTGGGGTTACGCACGATGGCACGACCCAGCGCGACACGCTGCTTCTGACCGCCGGACAGAGCCTTCGGCTTACGGTCGAGCAGGTGCGTGATATCCAGAATGCGTGCAGCCTCCTCAACGCGGCGCTTGATCTCTTCCTTCGGGGTCTTGTTCAGCTTCAGACCGAATGCCATGTTCTCAAACACGGTCATATGCGGATACAGAGCGTAGTTCTGGAACACCATGGCGATCTTACGATCCTTGGGCGCCACATCGTTGACCAGCTGGTCGCCGATGAACAGCTCGCCCTCGGAGATTTCCTCCAAACCGGCGATCATACGCAGTGTCGTGGTCTTACCGCAACCGGAAGGACCGACCAAAACCAGAAATTCCTTGTCCTTGATCTCCAGGTTAAAGTCGGACACGGCGGTGACGCCGCCGGGGTACTTCTTATAAATGTGACGAAGAGATACGCTTGCCATTGAGATTTTCCTCCTAAAAATTTTGGAATCGGTACAGCTTCCCATTACACGCAGTTTTAACGGGGATGAACGCCGCGATGGGTAGCCGCGGCGAGAAGTATTTTATTCACCCGTATATTATAGCAGAAACCGAGACAAAAATAAAGTGTTTATTCCTCCAAACTTTCAGAAACCGATTTGTATAGTCTGCACAACGCTTTCCGCCGTCCGGCTACGGGCGCGGACCGGTGCCCCGGGACGGATTTTAATATATTAAGATTTGCTTTCAGCGGGGGTGGCGGCGGTTTCGCAGACGCTCCCGCAGGGAGCGGTAGAGGATAGCCAGCACCGATCCGGCGACGATGCCGCTGGCAATTCCCAGCGCGACGGTGACGGTGTTGAGACCATAGGTGACGGCATCGCTCAGGCGGCTCTGCACCAGACTGCTCATGGTGCGGTACAGGACGCTTCCCGGCACCAGCGGGATAACGCAGGGGATTGTATACACCGTCACCGGGACGCGGGTGCGGCGGGCGAGCAGCTCGGCGTACAGGGCGCCTGCCAGCGAGGCAAGCATATTGCAGACGAATTCACTGGCAAGGACAGTGTGTACGAGCAGGTATACGGCATAGGTCAGGAAGCCGCCCAGCGTTGCCAGCGGCAGTCGCCGCGGGCGGATATAAAAGAGAATGGACAGTCCCACGGTGCTGACCGTGGAGAATACCAACCGGATGACGATCTCGCGTGCGCTCACAGCAGGACACCCCCTCCCAGATGCGTATACAGTGCCAGCGCCGCCATGTAGCCCAGTGCCATAATCAGTGCCCGCAGGAGAGCCTGTACCAGCCGCAGGGAGCCGGAAACGGTATCTCCGCACAGAAGGTCACGCAGGGCGTCGCCGAAGGACAGACCGGGGATCTCGGGCATGATGGTGCCTATGATGATGGTGTCCAGATTCTGCCCCAGCCCGCAGACAATGCACAGCACCGCCAGCAGTCCGGAAAGAAACGAACCGACCGCCGTGATGCCCATCGGGTTGATGTTCTCGCGCACCAGCTTGTGGTGCTGTCCCAGTACGATCATGGCGCCGATCAGGGCGGAGCACAGCCCGTCCCGCCACGTGCCGCCGGCAAATACGGTAAACCCGCCTGCTCCCAGCATTCCGCCGACATAGCACAGCCATTCCGGAATCCGCCGCAGCTTGCGGATGGCTGTCAGTCGCTCGCGGACGCGGTCGGGCGGCTCCGGCACGGCGCAGACCGCGCGCGAAAGCGCATTGATCTCCTCCAGCCGCGCAAGGTGCAGGTACGCGCTCTCAACGCGGCACATCCGGGACACCGTTTCACCGTCCGGCATGGTGACTTCCGCCGTGATGAGCGACGGAATGGCGAACACGCCGACCCGGACGGCTCCGTAGGCGCGGCATATGCGTGTCATGGAGTCCTCGACCCGATGCACGTCGCCGCCGCTGCGCAGGATGGCTAATCCGATCTCCATGGCAACGTCCAGCGTGTCCTGTCCGCCGGGGCGGTATGCGTCGCCTGCGCCGGGCGGCGTGCCGACCGCGGCGGCGTTTGCCGCGTCCGTATCGCGCACAGTCCGATCGGCGGGCTGGCTGTTGCTGTTCTCCACAGGTTCCAAGGATATTCCTCCTATCGGTTCTTCGGGCGGTGTCCGCCGCACGGAACCATTGGATTTCACGCATATTATACCGCATTCCGGTCGCTTTGTCAACGAAAAACCGCAAAGCTGCGGGGCGTTGCAGGGGCAGGGAAGGGAGGCGTCGGGGCTTCCTGAATGAATTTTTGGAAGCACGCTAAAAAAATATCGCAAAGACACTTGCATATAAGAGCAAAATGTAGTATAATGAAGACGTCCCTGCGGCGCGATTGTGCTTTTCGCGGAAAAAGACGCCGCAGACTGCCCCGGCGGGGTTCCTGCGTGCGAGACGGACTGCCGCCCCTGTGAATTGCCCTGATGAATCCGTGTGAGGCTGATAAAGGAGTATCCTATGATTGGTTTTTATAATTATACCGTGTACCTGACGTATTTCAGTCTGATCGTGTCCGGCGTGGGACTGTACCAGGCTGCCAACGGCAGACCGCTGGTTGCCATTTTTTGCCTGATGGCGTCCGGACTGTGCGATATGTTCGACGGAAAAATCGCACGCACCCGACATAAGAGCACCGAAATGGAGCGGAATTTCGGCATCCAACTGGATTCCCTTGCGGATATTGTGTGCTTTGGTGTCCTGCCTGCCGTCATCGGCAAGAGCTTTTTCGATGAATTCGTAGAGAGAAAGAACATACTCATGCCCCGCCCCGCGCTGATTGCCAGCCATGTGGTGGTATGCAGCCTCGGCTGCCTGCTCATCCTGTGCGCGCTGATCCGTCTCGCTTACTTCAATGTCACGGAGGAGGAGCGGCAGAAGAATACCGACGAGCGCCGCACTTCCTATATCGGTCTGCCCGTGACCTCCGCATCGCTGATCTTCCCGCTGGTGTATGCGCTGACCTACACGCTGGCGCGCGTCCTGCCGGATCATGTGATACTGTATTTCTATGCGCTGGTCATGCTGGTGGTGGCGGTTTGCTTTGTCGCCCCCTTCTCGGTCCGCAAGCCGCACGGTAAGGCGCTGATTTTCCTCAGCTTTGTCGGCGTGGCGGAAATCGCCTATCTTATCTGCGTGATCCGGTTCCTGCGGTAAGCCCCCGAGCCGGATGCCGGCACCGCCCTCCTGCGGTAAGCGGGAGGGCGGTGTTGATTTATTTTTGGGGGATTTTTCGCGTCCGACACCCTCCGTATGCAGACAAAATATGCATTTGCGGGTTGACTTTCCCGGACGCATATGCTATAATGAAGTCATGAAACGCATTGCCGCCGGATTCCCGGCACGGCATCTACCGGATACAACCGCCATGCAGACGGCAAGGTCTGCACGGAAAGGAGTTACTATGAACCATCGCGCCCCTGCCAACCGCCGCTTGTTTTTGCCGATCCGCCTTTGCTTGCTTGTGCTGACTGTCGCAGTGTTTGCAGGTGGGGCGGTGTTTTTGTCTACCTGCCGGACACCCGGGCAAGCTCCCGACTCTCCGTCCGCTACCGCCACGGAAACGGAAACCGTCACAACTGCGATGTCCGGCGTTACGGAGCCGGGGAATTCCGAAACGGAAACCGAGCCGGAATCGGGTGCCGGCGAGGAGACCGCACATCTGCACGCCTACGGCGACTGGGCAATCCTGCGAGCCCCCACCTGTACGGGGGCTGGCGAACGCACGCACACCTGCACCGTCTGTGGGCACGTTGAGACCGAATCCGTTCCCGCAACCGGGCACACCTCGGTCGAGGATGCCGCCGTTCCGGCAAGCTGTACCGAGGACGGCAAGACCGCCGGAGCGCACTGCGCCGTGTGCGGCGACGTGCTGACCGCGCAGGAAACCGTTCCGGCGCTGGGACACCTGTCCGAAAAAACAGAAGCCGTACTGCCCACCTGCACGCAGAACGGGCATGGCACCGGGGTTCGTTGCGGTCGTTGCGGGCTTGTGCTGGCGGAGCCTCCGGAGATTCCGGCAACCGGGCATCAGCCCGAGACTGTACCCGGAAAACTGCCCACCTGTACCGAGGCGGGGCTGACGGACGGGGTTATTTGCTCGGTCTGCGGCACCGTGCTGACCGCACAGACCGAACTGCCCGCTGCCGGACATCACCCGGACGGAGAAGCATCCTGCACGCAGGAGGTACACTGCACGGTATGCGGTGCGCATCTGGCGGACAAACTCCCGCACACGCCGACTGCCATCCCGACGCAGGAGTCAACCTGCACGCAGGACGGGCACACGGGCGGCACCGCCTGCGCGGTCTGCGGGGAGATCCTGACACAGCCCGCTGTCACGCCTGCCACGGGGCACACCTTCGGTCCTGATGCGACCTGCACGGAACCGCAGATCTGCCTGACCTGCGGGGAGATCATCTCGCCCGCATCGGGACACTTCCCGGCTGTTAAGCCGGGAAAAGCGCCGACCTGTACCGAGCCGGGTATTTCGGACTATATCCGATGTGCCGTATGCGGTGAGGTTCTGCAGGAGCGGACCGTCCTTCCGGCGACCGGGCACACCGCTGTGGATACGCCCGAAATCGCACCGACCTGTACCGAACCGGGATACCGGGGCGGCACGCACTGCGCGACCTGCGGCACGGTTCTGACTGCTCCCACGCGTGTAATCCCGACCGGACACCAGTTGGTGTATGACCGTCCGGTTGCTGCCACCTGCACCGAGGACGGGTTGACGGACGGCTTCCACTGCGACGTCTGCGGCGTTGTCACGCAGCCGCAGCAACGCATTCCTGCCACCGGTCACTCGCCGGTGACCGACCGGTCCGTCCCGCCCACCTGTACGGCGGCAGGGCGAACCGAGGGCTCGCATTGCACCGTCTGCAACGCCGTGCTTGTCCCGCAGGTCGAGATCCCGGCTGTCGGACACACCTTCGGAGCCTGCCCCGAAACCCCACCGACCTGTACGCGTCCGGGCTATGAAGCCGGCGAGCACTGCCTTGTTTGCGGGTATGAGCGCACTGTCCGACCTGTCATTCCCGCGACCGGGCACACGCCCGTGACCGATCCCGCTGTTGCCCCGACCGCCGATGACTACGGATGGACGCAGGGCTCGCACTGCGCGGTATGCGGTACGGTTCTTGTGGCGCAGTCACGCCTGCCCAAAACGGACACCGTCCTGCATCCGGGCGATCCGGAACAGTTCCGGGGTGTCATGATCGTGTCGGTTTATGGAACAGGCAAGAAAAATACCGATGCCGCCGCTTCGCACGGCTTTGTCCAGTTGTACAACAGTACCGACCGGGACATCCGGCTTGCCGGTGCGGCGCTGTACTACCGCAAGGACAGCGGTGGCTACACCGAGCTGTCCTTCCCGGAGGATGCCGTGATTCCTGCCGGGGGCTACTACCTCGTGCGTGCCGCATCGCCCAAGGGATATAATACCGCCGGCGCCCTCATCAACGTGCTGTATGCCGACCTGGATTGGAATGTCTTTATCGACAACAAGGAGGTACACCTTGTTCTGGCTCCTTCCGGCTGGGATATTTACCCGACAGAGGATATTACCGCGCTGACCGATGCCGTGTCGGTGTTTGTCTCCTCCGAGAAGGAAACGTATGCCTCGGTCTTTGCCGTCAACAGCCTGTCCAAGAAAAAAGTCGCCGTGCGCACGGCGTACAGGGAGTACAGCGGCTACCACATCGAGAACCTGACACGGATGGCAACGCCGGAGCTGCAACGTATCAGCCCCCGCACCGCGGACGGGCGGATCAATCCCGTAACCTGCAGTTTCCGGGAGGTCACCTTCTCCCATACGGCAGGCATATACCGCGACACGGTGGAGCTGATTTTGACTCCGCCGAACGGCTATACCGTCTACTATACGCTGGACGGCAGCGATCCCCGTACCAGTGCTACGGCGCGGGCGTTTGACGGAAGCATTACCCTGACCGATTCCTCCGCGCTGGCATGGCGGGACACCTACAAATCATTCCGCACCGGCGCCACGGCGGGCGTGGATGCCATGGTGGGCGGGTATGTCGTGAAGGCGTATGCAAAGAGCGATGCCGATGCGACCGCTGTGTATACCAACACGTACTTCATCCTGCCGGAGGACTCCGCGTGGAACGTGAATATCGTCTCCATCTCCCTGCCTGCTTCTGAGATGTTCGGGCGGGACGGCTTCTATTCGTTCTATAACAATCTGGATGAGAACGGCTCCCGCCCGCGCGGCATGGCGGTCATGGAGGTGTTTGACCCGCGGGGAAGCCGGGTGGGGCACTCCAATGTGGAGCTTGCCGTCAGCGGATACGGCTCCTCAGCCAGCGCCCGGCGCTCCCTGCGTATCTACTATAAGGGAGCCAACAACCTGGAAGGCGGCATGGAGTCCGACCTCAACTACGACCTGTTCGGCGGACTTGCCAAGGGCAGGAACGGGCAGGCGATAACCAGCTTCTCGCGCCTGCTCCTGCGCAACTCCGGGCAGGATAGCTATCTGTCCGGTTTCCGGGATGCGTATATGCAGCGCGTTGCGGCGGGGTTGTGTGTGGATACCATGGCGTCCTCTGCGGCGTTGGTGTTCATCAACGGCGAATTCTGGGGCGTGTACAACTTCCGGGAGCGTTACAGCCCGGAGTATGTCAGCGATCACACCGGTGCGAACAAGGATACCGTCACAGTCATTGAGAATGCCAACAATCTGTACAACCAAAACCCGAATGTTGCGTTTGTTGACGGTAGCGGCGTGGCAGGTTATGCAGATGAGTTCAACTGGCTGCTGGAGTTTGCGGATACCCACGATCTCAGCGTTCCGGAAAACTTTGCATGGATTGAATCCAAACTGGATCTGGACTCCCTGATCGACCTGTGTGCTGTCCGCGTGTTTTTCAATGCCACCGACTGGCCGGAAAACAATATCAAACTTTGGCGCGATACCGCCCCGGACAGTGCGGATGCACGCTGGCATTTTGTCCTGCTGGATACGGACTGGGGGATGGGAATGAAGCAGACCACCGGTCCGGAAATGAATCTGCTGTTTATACTGCTCAATTATTCCAACGGTACCTACACAAAGGACTGTCCTCTGACGCGGTTGCTCCATGCTCTGCGGGCAAACCGGACGTTTGACGAGAAGCTGATTGCCCGCTTCTGGAGCCTCCCCGGCTATCTGAACGCCGACCGCCTGAATGAGGAGCTGGATCAAATGGTAGCCGAGCGCGAACCGCTTATGGGATTGCAGGCAGACCGCTGGCCGAAGGACAACCTATCCCTGTTCAGCAAGGAGATATGGTACGAGCAGATATCCGTCATGCGCGATTTCATTCTTCGGCGTGAGGAGCAGTACCGAAAGCATATGCGCAACTTCTTCCGCCTGTCCGACGAACAATTCGACGCACTTGTTGCATCGTACTATCCGGCGGCATAGAGTGCAGAGAGACTCCGGACGCAAAAGACTCCCCCGGACGGGATGGCTGTGAGCCATCCCGTCCGGGGGAGTTTGTATCCGTGCGGAAATGTCGTTCAGGCAAACGAAATCTGCGCCTCAAAGCAAATCTCCCCGTCGCCGCGGACTGCCTTGAACAGGTAACTGCCGTCCGTGTCCGGCACGGGGGCACGGCTGATCTGCAGAACATCGCCCAGCGGCGCCTCCTTCATGTAGGAAACAGACAGCGCGGACAGCGCCTTTCCTTCCATCGCCTCCGGTGGCACGAAATCGCAGATAACGTCCGGATAGCGGGTGTTGTTCATGTGGCGGTTGAAATCGGTGTCGCTCCAGAAGACCTGCCGCTCACCGACTGCCTGCATCGGCAGAGTAGGCGACAGCCGCACTTTGTCGGGCAGACGCTCCGGCTCCAGTGGCGCGTCGGTCGGAAACTCACCGTAGAAGTCCGTGACCTTGAGCAGGGCGTGCTGCCGGGTGTCCATCAGTGCCCATGTGGTCAGTGCCTCCGCCACGGTTTCCCCGCCCCGCAGGACGCGGAAACAGCGCAGGAAGGTATACCCGCGCGACAGGGGGCACCATGTGCGCACCTCAATGTCCTCATAGGCGTGCAGAGGGGCGTAGGCGGTCAGCTGGAGCCGCGCCAGCAGGAAACCCTGCCCCTCGGCGCGGAACAGCCGATCCAGATCATACCCCCAGCCCCGGCACTGCCGGTTTGCGGTCTCCTGCATATATCGCAGGAGCGCGGACGGACGGACCTGCCCGGTCTGATCGGCGTCGTGCCAGAGCAGGTTATAGGATTCTGCGTGAAACATATGTATTTGAAGCCTCCCTACAGTATGTAGAACCGGACAGCCGGTTCAGGTGTTTTTGATGATGATCTGATCCATGACGTCCGCGGCGTGTCCGCACAGATCACAGCACGCCTCCATGCAGTCAAATATTGCTTTGCCCGCAATCAGCGTGCGGGGCGCGGCATCCTCGGCAAACAGATCGTGTATCGCCGTGGCGTAGGCGTCATCCGCCTGCTCCTCCAGCGTATTGACCTCCGCCAGCAGTGCGCGCAGACGCCCTGAGGATCGGAAGTTGCGCAGTTCAATCGCCGCTTCGCACAGCTTGCCGACGCACCGGCGTGTCAGCCCGGCGAAGGCGGGGGCGCCCGCCGGCAATTCGGCAAGGCGGAACATATAGCACTCCAGCGCAACCTCGTCCAGCGCATCGGTTACGTCGTCCAGCAACTGCGCAAGATGCAGGATGTCCTCCTGGTCAATGGGCGTGATGAAGGCGGCGGACAGCCGGTTGCGGATGTCGTGACAGATGCCGTCCGCACGGCGCTCCACGGCGTGCATCTCCACGCGGCGCACTGCCATACCGGCGGCGGAATACTCCGTTAGTATATTCTCCAGCAATGCTGCCGCCTCAACACAAATCGCAGCCTGCTGCTCGATCAGCAGGAAATACTCGTTGGTTTTCTTTGCCATAACGCGTGCCGCTCCCATTTTTATTTCGGGCAATGCCGATAGAGGCGCTCTTTACAAACGGAGCAGTCAGCCAAACAGGCGGAGGAACAGGCGGGCGGTCGCGTAGCCGAGTAACCCGCAACCGGGGAAGGTGAATATCCACGCCAGCACAAGATCCCGGACGATCAGCCAGTTGACGTTGCGCAGACGCCGCGCGGCGCCAACACCCATGATGGCGGTTGTCTTGGTGTGCGTGGTGCTGACCGGAATGCCGGTAAGCGAGGACAAAAGCAGGCAGGCGGTCGCGGCAAGATCCGCGGAAAAGCCCTGGTACGGTTTCAGCTTTACCATATCCATGCCGACTGCCTTGATGATGCGGTAGCCGCCGACCGAGGTGCCCAGCCCCATGACGGCGGAGCAGACCAGCATCAGCCAGAGCGGAACCGTGAAAACGCCCCCGGCGGCGTCACCTCGGGAAAACGCCTCGCCCAACAGAAAGATCGCCATGAACTTCTGCCCGTCCTGCGCGCCGTGCATGAACGCCGTCGCCGCGCCGCCGCAGATCTGCGCACGGGCGAAGAAGTTTTCTGTTCCGGAGCGGTTCGCGCTCCGGAACAGAAGGGCGGTCAGGCGGGCGCAGAGGAAGCCCAGCGCGAATCCCAGCGCCGTGGACAGCAGGATGCCCCAGAGCACCTTACGCCACTCCGCCCGGTTGATGCCGCGCAGATCTCCCTGTATGGCAATCGCCGCGCCGGACAGCCCGGCAATCAGAGCGTGGCTTTCACTGGTCGGGATCCCGAAATACCAGGCGGCAGTCGCCCAGATCACGATAGCCGCCATGGCGGCGCACAGGGCGATCAGTGCGGCGTGTGCATCGTCACCGAAGTCTGCCATATTGTAGACGGTGGCGGCGACGCTGTGATTGACCGCTGTCATGACCAGCACGCCGAGAAAGTTACATACCGCCGCCATGCCGACGGCACGCCGCACCCCGATGGCACGGGTTGACACGCAGGTGGCAATGGCGTTAGGGGCGTCCGTCCAGCCGTTGACCAGGATTACGCCCAGCGTCAGCAGTGTGGAGACAAGCAGCATGGGGTCGGTTGCCATCCGGTGCAGGTAGGCGGCTGGACTGTCCAGCATGGGCGACAGCCACGCCGCGATACGTTCGGAAACAGGCATAGGCGCAAAACCTGCGGCACCCGCCGGAGCGGGGCTTCCTTTCCTGAGGGGTTGCCCCTATTGTGCCGCGCCCGCGCCGTATGTATGCGCGGAGAAATTTTCCGCAAATCCTTCCCGCCGCGCATCGCAAGCCGCACGCTGAGCAGAGAATTACAGGTGCCCATAAGCAGAACCCGGATCGGGTTCCCACAGAGGGAATATCCCGATCCGGGATAAATCCTGCCTGGATCAGAGCGTGTTGTCCGAACCGAGGACGTCCACGATCTTGTGCTTCACCATTGCCTTGACCGCCTCGCGTCCGGCGCCCAGATACTCGCGGGGGTCGAACACCGAGGGCTTCTCGGCGAAGGTGCGGCGGATTGCGGCGGTCATTGCCAGCCGGATATCCGAGTCAATGTTGATCTTGCAGACTGCCATGGTTGCCGCACGGCGGAGCTGCTCCTCCGGAATGCCGATGGCGTCGGGCATCTTGCCGCCCAGCGCGTTGATTTCCCGGACGAACTCCTGCGGCACGGAGGACGCACCGTGCAGAACGATCGGGAAGCCGGGCAGGCGGCGGGAGATCTCCTCCAGAATGTCAAAGCGGAGCGGAGGGGGAACCAGCACGCCGTCCGCGTTGCGGGTGCACTGCTCCGGCGTGAATTTATAGGCGCCGTGCGAAGTACCGATGGCAATGGCGAGTGAATCCACGCCGGTGCGGGTCACGAATTCCTCGACCTCGTCAGGCTGGGTGTAGGAGGAGTCGGCGGCATCCACATGGACATCGTCCTCGATGCCGGCGAGCTTGCCCAGCTCACCCTCCACCACGACGCCATGCGCGTGGGCATACTCCACGACCTTGCGGGTCAGCGCGATGTTGTCCTCAAAGGAATGCTTGGAGCCGTCGATCATAACGGAGGAGAACCCGCCGTCGATGCACGCCTTGCAGATGTCGAAATCTGCGCCGTGGTCCAGATGCAGGGCAAGGTCGATGCCGCTGTCGGCAACGGCTGCCTGTGCCAGCGCCATGAGGTACGCCGGTTTGGCGTACTTCCGCGCGCCTGCGGAGACCTGCAGGATGACGGGGGACTTAACCTCACCTGCTGCCTCGGTGATCGCCTGCACGATCTCCATGTTGTTGATGTTGAAGGCGCCGATGGCGTAACCGCCCGCATACGCCTTTTTGAACATCTCGGTAGTTGTGACAAGAGCCATATCTGTTTTTTCCTTTCCTGCCCCGGCATTTATCCGGGGCGCTCACTTGCGGGCACCTCTGAAAACACATCACACGGCGAATCGGCGGAATTTTTCCGCCACGCGGTCACAGAATCCTTTGCGGATAGGGAACTATGCGCGCGAACTTTGCTCAGACTGACGAAAAATCTCCCCGCCGCACGCTGATTGTTCAGAGGTGCCCATACGGTACGGGAGTATTTTACCACATATCACGTTGAAAATCAAGGTGTTTTGAAAGGATTTTTTGGATTTGGGACGGTTTGCCCCGTATGCCGCGAGTCCGCATGACATATGAGTCATGACAGCTGACAGCCTTGGACACGGAGCGCTTCATGATTTTGCAGAACCGTTCGTCCCGAAGCGGCAGACCGTGCCGTATTCCGACAAGCTCTCCCCCTCTGCCTGTCGGAAGGGAGAGATCCTGCGCGCATCCGCGCGGACGGCGTCGGATGGATATCCTTGACGGAGCCTGCAATTTTTGGTAAACTGTATCCGGACAAGCTATCCGGAAGGGAGTGTATACATTTGAGAAAACGGGAAAATTCAACCGAGATCACCGCGCTGAAGTGGACGGCGGCAGGGCTGAGCATCACGATCGCACTGCTGGTTGGTCTGCTTGCCTTTCTGATCCGGCAACAGGCGGGGGCTTACAGCCCGCCGACCGAACGCTCGACGGAGGAGATTTCTGTCACCGAAGGCGTCGGTACCGAAACGGATACCGGTGCCGTGACCGTGCCCGTGGCGCACGCCGCCGGACAATCGGCGACCGATGCACCGACTGCGGCGGATCCGCCGCCCACCTCCGAACCGGATACGGAAACTGACCCGGAGACGGCTACCGGGCAGACCGGCATCTGGCAGACAGAGATCCGCGTGTCTGTCGGGCTGACTTTTGCGGATAATCCGGACGGAACCTGTACCGTCACGGGGCTGGGGGACTGCACGGATGCCTGCCTGATTCTCCCGCCTGTGTCGCCCGGTGGACGGGTGGTCAGCGCCATCGGAGCGCGGGCGTTTGCGGGGAGCGATATTCCGGTCACGGTCTACATACCCGCCACCGTAACCGATATCGGCGCGGAGGCGTTTTCCGGTTGCACACGGCTTGCCTTCTTCACGACGGAGGCTGGACAGACCGCCTGCCGGGCAGTGGACGGCGTGCTGTACAGCTCGGACATGACGCGCCTGCTCTGCTATCCGCCTGCCCGCGATGCCGGAACGCTGATCCTGCCCGGTACGCTGGAGCGTATCGAGGACGGCGCGTTCCGGGGGGCTTCTGCGCTGCGCGAGATCCGTTTTGCCGGAACTGCGGCAGATTTCTCACGCCTGTACATCGGGAGCGGGAACAACATTCTGTCTGCCGTTGGCGTGACCTTCTGCGCGGAAACGAAAAACTGACACGATGCGGATATACGGTGAAGAGGCACATCCCCTGCGGTACGGGATGTGCCTTTTTGCTCCGTTCTCCCCGACCGTCAGCCGGGTACCGGGCGGCAGGTCATGCCAGTGCCGCGCGAATGCTCCCGCAGTCATAAATCTGTCGCTTTTTCCACTTTCTATTGACACATCCGCCCCTGTGTGGTATACTGTAAACAAGAAAGGCACCTGATCAGTCGGTTGCCGAGAAAACCTATAAATCAACATACACAAAGGATGGAGTACCTATGAAAAGCAAGTGGATGCGTATACCGGCGCTGTGCCTCGCCCTGCTTCTGCTGGGAACGGCGGCAACCGTTCTGTCGGGCGCAGCAGAGCTGTCCGTCGTGTTCGAGGAAAACTTCGATGAGTACGAAGGCGATGTCAATGCCAGTGCAACCAAACTCGCAACTTTCTTCCATGTGGATGCCAATGCCATCGGTGACGGGTATGTCCGGGTCGAGGAGGATCCGAGCAACGGGAATCTGTATCTGAAGAACCATGTTTTTACGCAGGTGTACAGTAAAACCGGAATCCGGGATCCCTATGAGTTCGCCATGACGGTGTACGAAATGCAGGGCGGACATCAGGCGGGCGTGTTCTTCCGTGCGCCGGCGTGCGAGTGCGCCTACTACGAGGGGGATGGCGGAGACCCGGACAACCAGATCTCCACCGGGCGCTCCGGTATCTGGGTGTTCGTGTACCAGGATCGCATCTCGGTCAACATCAAGGCGTTTGACAATTCCAAGCCCGCAAAGGTCGCGAACATATATCATGCCTTCCCCCTGCCGGAGGGTTCGGATTACGGCAAGGGCATCGAGCTCCGCATTATCGACAACGGAACCGATGCGCAGATCATGGCAGACGGAACCCTTGTCTGCACGCTGAAATTCAGCGAGGAGACCGGACGCAAGTGGACGCAGAACGGCATTGACCGCGCGATCATGCTGTTCAAGACCGTGACCATGCTCGGCGCGGACGGTGCCGAGATTCTGACCGCGTCCGACACCTACGTTTCCGCGACGGAATCCACCATCGGCTGGGCGACCCGCGCCGCGGATATGCGCATCGACAATGTGCGCGTGCTGATGCAGACCGCGCAGGAGACGACCGGCGCAACCGTCACGGACACGGAACCGGAAAGCACCGGCTCCGTCTCGGAGACCGAACCCGACAGCACGGCTTCTGCTACGGAGAACGTCACAACGGCACCCGTTCCCGCCTCCACCGGATCGGAGACGGAGGAGGAGACCGGAACCGAAGCCGGGACAACTGCCGGAATCATTACGGAAACGGTTGACGACAGTCTCGCCATCTGGATCATGGTCGCCGTCATGCTGGTGGCAGTCGGCGTGACAGGCGGCATCGTCACGGCAAAGAAACGCCGGCAGGAAAAGGAGTAATTCCATGAAACAGTCTGCACATACCGCCCGGCACGTCGCCCTGACGCTTCTTCTTGCCTGCATACTGGCAGTGTCCGCGATACAGATGCCTGTCTCTGCGGGCGGAGCAATCACGCCGGAGCCGGTGGCTGTCGGGCACAGCGACCGCAACTATCCGTGGCTGGAGCGCTCTACCGAAACCTACCTGTACGACTTCACAAGAACCGATATCCTCACTTACTCGCAGGACGCGAAGCTGGCGACAGCCAGCCTGCGCACCAACATGGTGTTTGCGGACGGCAAGCTGTCCTGCAAGCCGGGCAAGACGTTTTCCTTCGGTTCTGCGGTGTTTCTCGGCGATGACTATGGGCTGGCGGGCGGCGATCTGTCCTTCCGGCTGGCACTGACCGGCGGCAGACTGGCGATCGGTTCGCGCCTGCAGAAAAAAGCTGCCGCCGCCGGACAGCTTGGTCTGTGGTTCACCTTCGCGCCGGATGGCGTGACCGTATCCGAACCGAAAAGCGGCTTTTCCGTGCAGGTGCCGGGCGGCATCCCTGCCGGAGAGGCGACCGTGAAGCTGGAGGATCGGGTGGATACCCTGACGCTCACCCGTGACGGCGCGGTGCTCTGCTCAGTCGGCTACACTTCCGTATCCGGGGCGCTGACCGTGTACGGCGCGGATGGCAAAGCACTTGGAAGCACCGCGTCCACCGGGCTGAATCCGGCGGGATACTTCACGCTGTGGGCGGATGATTTCGGCGGCAGTGTGGACGACCTGTCTTTCACGCACTCGACCGTCAGGGACAAGACGGTTCTGACCGGAGACCACACGGTGGACTATGCCGCGTGGGTTGCCACCGATGACCGCGACCGCACTACGCCGACCGCCGGGGAAACCGGCGGCGTGCGTGCGGGCAAGCAGGTCGGGCTGTTCTATTTCCTTTGCTGGACGGGCGGGGATGACCACGAGACGCCGCAGGATATCACGGCAAAGTATCTTGAACTGGGGCTGGACGGGCTGAAGAGCTACCTTGCAGACCCCACGACCTCCGGCGGTTACTACTGGGCGGAGCCTTACTTCGGGTACTACAAGAACCTCGACACGTGGGTATACCGCAAGCACGCCTATATGCTGGAGGCGGCAGGCGTGGACTTCATCTTTCTGGATATGACCAACGGCGCGACCTATCCGGACGCGCTGGTCGCTCTGTGCGACACATGGCTGGAGATGCGGCACGAGGGGATAGCCACCCCGGACATCTGCGTGTTCACCAACGAGAAAACCGATGCGGACATGGCGTCCCTGCGCGGCAATATCTACTCGGACGCCGGCTGGGAGAAGTACTCCGAACTGTTCTATGTGTACAAGGGCAAGCCGCTGATCCTTGCCAACCGGACGAGTTGCTCGGCGGAGACGCGCGCGTTTCTGGACAAAAAGTTTACCGTGCGCAACTGCTGGGCATGGCGCGATGAGCCCGGCTCGTGGAGCTGGCTGCAGGAGTACCGCATTGTGGACGGGAAGGTGCAGCTGGTCAACGGCGGACCCGGTACCAATGCGGACGGCGAGTTTGAGCAGCTGGCGCTGTGCATCGGGCACCATCCCACAACCAACAAGGGGCGCTCCTACGCCAACACGGTCTTCCCGCAGGTCAACGACGATTTCGGATTCTCACTGGACTCCGGTGCCGGCGCGGGCTTTGAGGCGCAGTTCGAGGCAGTCATGAAGCTGGATCCGGACATGGTCATGATAACCGGCTGGAACGAGTGGACGGCGGGACTCAACCATGACGGCGACAAGCGGGCGACCTTCGCCGGAACCAAGACCGGGCAGGGCTACTACATGGTCGATCTGTTCAATACCGAATACTCCCGCGATGCCGAGCCGATGCGACTGCGTCAGGGCGACACCGTGGGCTTCGGGGACAATTTCTACTACCAGATGGTGTCCATGATACGCAAATACAAGGGCACTGCCGCCGTGCCGGGCGCGACCGGGCAGGGAACCGTAAACATCACGGACGCTGCCGGCTGGGCAGGTGTCGGTCCCGACTACCGCGACACAGTGGGCGATGCGGCGCTGCGGCATGAGCAGGGCTTCTTCAATAATACTGTGTACGTCAACAACACCGGGCGCAACGATTTTGATACCGCCAGGGTGTCGCAGGATGCGGAGTACCTGTACTTCACCGTGACCTGCGTCAATGATGTCGTGACCGACGACGGCATGAACTGGATGAACCTGTACCTGAACACCGACGGCAAGTCCGCCACCGGCTGGGAGGGCTATGACTTCGTCGTCAACCGGGCGCGCGACAGCCACTATGTGTCGATTGAGTCGCTGGCGGACGGCTGGCGCGGCAGGGCGGTCGGGCAGGCGCTGTACACCGTTTCCGGCAACCGCATGACCGTGCGCGTGTCCAAGGCGGCACTGGGCGTATCGGGCGAGTTGACCTCCTTCCTGTTCAAGTGGGCGGACAACTCCACGACGTCCGGCAATGTCATGGAATTCATGGATCTCGGCGACACTGCGCCCAACGACCGCTTTGCATACCTGTACGAGGGCAAGGCAGGGGAGAGCCGGAACCTGACCTACACGCTGCCGGGCGAGGCACTGCGGGACGAGACACAGCCCCTGCCGGGTATGCCGGACTGGACAGCCCCGGGCGAAACCGAGACAGGAACCGAGACCGCATCCGAATCCGGAGCCGGCACGGAAACCTCTTCGGAAGCAACCACGGGCGGCGACGAGCCGGAACAGAGCGGGAAACGGGTGCTGAAATACTCTGTTTTCCTCAAGGGATGCATCGTGCTGACCGGCGGCGTGCTGGGACTTTGCGCGTTCGTGCTGATTGCAATCCCGGACTGGAAGCGGGACAAAAAGAAAAAGGAATGACTGTAAAAACCTCCCCCGCGCAGAGCGCAGGGGAGGTTTTGGGGCGTCAGGATTCCCACGCGAGGCACGGATAATCGCCTGCGCGAATGATCCAGATGTCGTTTGACCATTTGAGTGTATCCATAAGGAATGCCTTGCTTTGCAGGTCGGCACGGGATTTTGGTTCACCGATTGCGTTGTCGGGCGTAATGGTCGTTGAGCCATTTTTGATAGTTGACGTGTTGAGGTAGTGGCATTTGTTAACGATACCGCCGCTATCGCTTCGCCCGACGAATCTTCCAATGTTTGTCATCTTGGAGTGAATCGTGATGTTGCCCGTACTCAGACACTTTGAGATAGCACTGCCGGCTCCGTTCCATCCGACGAAGCCACCCACATTATCTGCATTGTAAGTGTCGATATTGCCGGTATTGTAACAATTTGTAATGGTTCCTTGTGAACAAGCTACGAACCCACCTATGCCGTTGAGGTCACAAACGGAATCGTCCTTGAGATATGCTGATGGAGATTTTGATGTGATGCTCACTTCGGCATATGTATTTGATACGTAAGAATTTTTGCAGACGCTATAAGCAAACCCTCCAACCAAGGTTGAGGCGTTGTCACCGATTGAATCCACGATTGCTCCGGTAGTTTTACAGGAAGTGACTTTACCGCCTTCTAAATTTATCGTAAGAAAACCTCCGAGGCGAGCTACCTTTCGACGTTGAGTCGTTTCCCCTGCGACTACGTTGATCTTTACTTTTGATTCGGAATCTGAAATGGTTCCGCTGTTATATCCGACAAAACCACCAATGTCAGCAATTGCATATGCATTATTATCCCAAGATACTGAAGCTCCTTTGGCAATAAAATCGGAATACGATGCTGTAATTTCACTTTTGTTTATTCCGGCAATTCCTCCAATTACCAGAAATGCTTTTGTTATATAATAATTATTTTCTTCGTCAGCATAAGGTCTCCATTCGATTTGAGAAATCGATCTGCAGTTACGCATTTTTCCTTCGTTTATACCAACGATTCCCCCGCCATAAGCCTTTTTAGTAATGCCCCGACCAATAGCAATCAAACTGTAAAATGCAGTGTACTCATTAACTGTGCAGTTTTCTATCATTCCGGTGTTTTTTTCTACAATGCCGCCAGCTTGGTAGAATATGTTTTGATTCACGCTAAATACGAAATCCTCAAAGGTGATATTTTTGATTGTTCCGCTGTTTGTTGTAAAGAACCCGACATTTTCGCCGGTTCCGGTCATGGTGAAGTTATGAATTTTGAAACCCTGTCCGTCCAGCACACCCGAGAAGGCACAGCTACCTGTCCACGCAGCCCCTTCCATGTCGATGTCGTTTGCAAGGCAGTATTTTGCGGACGGATTCGATTTGATTTTGAGCAGGTCATCCGCCGTGCGCAGCGGGAGCATTTGGGAAAAGTAGGCGTACAGGGTGGTGTCCGCATTGAGCGGCCGGTCGAACCTGTATACCTGCTGATGGGCACTGTCACGGTACCAGCCGACGAAGTAGTAACCGTATTTGCTCGGAACGGTCGCCTGCCGCGGCGTGTCGCCCATGTAATACACCTGTGCCGTGAGTGCGGTTCCGCCATCGGTGTTGTAGGTTACGGTGTAGGTGTCCGCAACGTACAGCGCCTTGATGGTCATGTCCGACTTTACCTTGGAAAAGTCCTTGTCCCATCCGGAGAATTTCATCTTGCTGACCTGTGGTGCGTCCGGCGCCGCCGCGGGCTTTCCGTACTGCACCTTGCGGGTTGCCAGCGTTCTGCCGTCATTCCCGACAAAGGTGACGGTCAGCGTGTTGATCTGCCAGTGCGCAATGAGGTTCATGTCCTGCCCGATGGGTGTAGTGCTTGTCACCTGCCCGTCGTTGATGCCGTTTCCGGTAAACCAACCGGCAAAGGTGTAACCGGCACGTGTCGGGACGGTAAGATTCAGCGTCATGCCTGCCGTGACCTTGACCGTCTTTGCAAAGCCTGCTCCGGCGGTGCCGCCGTTCAGATCAAAGGTGACGGTGTACTGCGTCAGTCTGCCCGCCGCCAGATCCAACAGCCACTGCTCCTCGCTTCCGCTGTAACCGTAGACGCGGCAGTACGCGGCATAGGCGGACTCGCCGGCGTCACCCTTGTCCCCTTTGGCTCCCGCAGCGCCTGTCGCACCCTTGTCGCCCTTGTCACCCTTGGCTCCGGTTGCGCCCTTGTCGCCCTTATCCCCCCTTGCACCGTTCTTTCCATTGGTCACGGTGAAGGTGGCCTTGGTTCCGTTCGTAAAGGTGATGGTATAGGTGTCAACCGTGCCGTTGGTTCCGGTCTTGACCACCGAAAGAATGCCGTTCCCGACGGCGCCGGTTTCTCCCGTGTCTCCCTTGTCGCCTTTTGCGCCGGTTGCGCCCCGGTCGCCCTTATCACCCTTGTCGCCTTTGGCTCCGGTAGCACCTTTGTCTCCCTTGTCGCCCTTGGCGCCGGTCGCGCCCCTGTCACCTTTATCACCTTTTTCGCCCTGTGCGCCCGTGTCTCCTTTTTCTCCCTGCGCACCGGTGTCACCCTTTTCGCCAACCTCGCCTTTTTCACCGTTGGTCACGGCAAAAGTGGCGGTTTTCCCATCCTCAAAGGTGATGGTGTAGATGTCAGTCAGCCCGTCGCTCCCGGTCTTTTCCACCGACCGGACACCACTGCCCGCGACGCCCTGCTCCCCTTTTTCGCCTTGGGCACCGGGATCGCCTTTGTCGCCTTTTTCTCCCTTTTCACCTTGGGCGCCGGGATCGCCTTTTTCTCCCTTTTCACCCTGGGCGCCGGGATCGCCCTTGTCGCCCTTTTCTCCTTTTTCGCCTTTCTCACCTTGCACAACGGTCCCGGAATCTCCGTTGTTGCACCCCGTCATGGGGATGCAGACCCCCGCCGCCAGTAGCACAGCCAGCACGCAGCCGATAAGACGGCTGCTCTTTTTGTTTCGGTTCATCACGTTTTCCTTCCTTTCCCTGGTATAATTATAAACGCCCGTGTAGACTATGAATGCGAGTGGGCTATTTATAGCCCATATTGTACCATATATAGCCCATGTTGTCAAGAGAGTTGGGCTATAATTAGTCCAAAACTCTACAAGGGAGAAGGATATTATCATGATGAACACCTATACTGCCGTCCGTGACCGCCTGTTGCAGCTATGCGGGCAAAAGAATATGTCTCTGCATCGGCTGGCGACCGAGTCCGCCGTACCGCCTTCCACTGTCAAGAACATTCTGTACGGAAAAAGTACGAATCCGGGGATCGTCACCATCAAGATGCTCTGCGACGGATTGGGCATCTCGCTGGTGGATTTTTTTGATACGCCGACCTTCCGGTCGCTGGAGCAGGAGATACAGTAGAGGTTAAGGTAAAGGTAAAGGCGAGAAAAACGTACCGGCATCGGTTGGATGTATCGGTACCGCGATACCTGCACAAAAAAAGCCCGCCGCAATTCAAAAGAATTACGGCGGGCTTTTGGCGGAGAAGGAGAGATTTGAATTCCGAGAAGTTGATTTCAACCCGTCATATCCGTTCTATATGTTTGTACAGTTGCGTTTTTGACTCAATTCTGTGAATTTTTCATGGCGGAAAAAGCCGTAAAATATGGCAGTTGGGGTCGGAATTGGGGTCAGAAAACAGCGCTTTTTTGCAGGAATTTTCTGCAGCATTTTTCCGTCCCAAGCATCCTTGAACGCCTCCAATTGTGCTACACTTTATATGCACCAAAAATTCGCTTTTTGCAGAGCGAATGGATTGAAAAGCGCACTTCAAGCAGCCTTTTGATGCTGTTATTTCTTTCGGCTTTCCTCAATCAGCTTATCAAAGTCACTTTTGTACAGCCGATCCTGTGTGATTCGGTACTTTTCATATTCGCTCTTTGCGTGCGCTTTCGCGTCTGCCATCAGAACAGAACCGGAGCCTTGAAGCAGTTGCCTGCCGGTCAGGGACAGAAAGCCGTCCAGCCGTGTTTTCCAGTCCTCCATTGTCAGGGGAACGCGTCGCTTGGCAAAGTCCTCGGCAAGATCGAGAAACGAGTTGACCAGCCGTCCCATCGCTTCCAATTCGTCTTTTTTGAGGTAATTCTTTGCAACGGTAACATCGGATTTGAGAATCTTCCCGTCCGGAGCGCTCTCCCATGTGGAAAGCCCCATATGCTCCACGCGGCTGTCCGCTCTGTCCATAATCAACTCTGCGGCAGTATTCCCGGTAATGGCGTAGTGCATTTTGTTCTGCACATTCGCAAAAAACGCCTTTGTCAGCGGGGAATCCTTATCGTAATCTACGCTTGTTGCGTAAATATCGGTAATTTTCTGATAAAGACGGCGCTCACTCAAACGGATTTCACGGATCTCTTCAAGCAACCGCTCAAAGTAGTCCTCATCGAGAAATGCACCGTTTTCCATGCGCTTGCGGTCAATCACATATCCGGTAATCGCGTACTGCTTCAAAACCTGCGTTGCCCAGCGTCTGAATTGCGTTGCGCGGATAGAATTGACGCGATATCCAACGGAAATGACCGCATCCAGATTGTAGTGGTTGGTATTATAGGATTTGCCGTCTGAAGCAGTTATTCGGAATTTCCGAATAACTGAGGGTTCATCCAATTCTCTCTCGGAAAATACATTTTTCAGATGCTCATTGATTGTTGACACGCTAACATCAAACAAATTAGCCATCATTTTCTGTGTCAGCCAAAGTGTCCCGTCCTCGTAGCGCACCTCAATGGAATCCGCGTGCGCCTGCTTCTCAAAGATTAAGAATTCAGCGGCACTGCTTCGGATTTTCAAATCTTTTTCCATGTCATCCCTCCGTTTGCTGTGCAAAGGTATGCAATTCTTCACAACACCATTGTACCATACAAACGGTAAAAAATCAAGGCTTTTCTATCCATTCGCTATGGGCAGGATTTGAAAATGCACTTGCAAATATTACAAACCTATGGTACACTTACCATGAATCAATCATCCATCCGCCACACAACTTTGTGTGGCTTTTTTCGTAGAAAGGAGAACCTTATGAACATGACAACATGGCTCGGAGAGTGGCTGGAATGCACAGTCAAGCCAACCGCGAAGGAGCGCACCTATACCCGATACCACGAAATTGTAGCCCAACATTTGATTCCTGCGTTCGGCAGTCTGGAGTTGTCCGAACTCACACAAGCGGCATTGCAGAAATTTACCTCCGACCTGTCCGCGCACGGCAATCTGCGGGACGGCAAGGGGCTGTCCCCGAACTCGGTCAATTCGATTCTGGCGGTCATGCAGAACGCCATGAAAACCGCTTATCAGATGGGCTATATCCCCGCATATACCGCAGGTCGGGTCAGGCGACCTCGTATGGAGGAAAAGAAGATTGACTGCTTTACAGCTACCGAGCAGAAGAAGCTGGAGCAGGCGGCATTGACTGACAGACGCATCAAAATGCGCGGCATCGTCCTGTGCCTGTATACGGGACTGCGAATCGGCGAGCTACTTGCGTTGAAGTGGAGCGACATTGACTTTGCGAAAGGAGAACTGACCGTCAGCAAATCCTGCCACGACAGCAAAAAAGACGGTCATTATGACCGCCGAATCGAACCGCCGAAAACCAAGCATTCCAATCGGGTCATCCCGCTCCCGAAGCAGCTGATGCCGATTTTGCGCGAGATGAAACAAAAAAATCCGACCGGGTATGTGATCGGCGGAGAGAAAATCATTCCCGTGCGCTCCTATCAAGCAAGCTTTGCGCTCCTGCTGAAAAAGCAGAACATCCCGCACCGTGGCTTCCATGCCCTGCGGCATACCTTTGCAACCCGTGCGTTGGAGTGCGGAATGGATGTCAAAACACTGTCGGAGTTGTTGGGGCATAAGAACCCGACGGTCACGCTGAACCGCTATGTCCACAGCCTCATGCCGCATAAACACGACATGATGAACCGCCTCGGGAAACTGCTGTAAATTTACATCAATTGTCATAATAGGTGTAAAAAAGACCGCTATTTTTTCATCTATCAATCGCATAATGAAAAAACATCGGGCAAAATAGAAACTTTTTAAGCAAATGATATGGCTTTTTTAGAGAATAAATGGTATAATGGTCATGTAATCATTACATCTATTATGACAATAGGTGTAAAAATTAGGGGTGGAAATTACACCTATAGTTGAAAGGAGAAAATGCCATGAAAAAGACCGTCCGCGCCCTGCTTGCCCTGATTTGTGTGTTGGGGTTATTCTCCTGCTCCAAATCACCGCCGCCGAAAACAACTTCCTGCACGCGACACTCTGGAAGTGAGCGCTGTTCGGTGTGCGGCTTGGATTATTTTGATGCACTATGTTCCTACATGAAAGCCATGCGCTACGACTCATCAGAAGAATGCTATTTGGAAACCGTTGACGATTCGGTCTACTCCGGCTCATCCTTTGAAATATCCTATTACCCGAAATCGGATAATATCTATTTGGAGACCAAAGAGACATCGAGCGGGACAACGATCTCTACCATTCTGACGATTTCAAACGCAAAAGGATCTTACGAATACCGTGTGACACGTTCCAATGGCGGTATTTTGGCAGGAGAGATTACAGCATCCTCCTTTTCAGCCCAAACAACCACCGTGCCATATTCTTACTGTTCTTTTTCAAGTTCCGAAAAAAACACAGTTGTTCGCTATGCCGCAGAACGGATCAATACATTGGTAAAGTGCTTTGACTCGGCTTTGAAAGAAAGCGATACTTATATGACGGCTGAAAATTTTGGATTTAAAAACAATTGTTGAAAGGTGAAAAAGCATGAACAACAATTTTGATATGAATAAACCGCAATTCAAAATGGAGGATATAGATGCCTTTCGCATACAATCTTTCCTAAATTTCTGCATAATCATTTCAGTCTTAATTGTTATCCTCTCTATGGTGCTAGCCATTGTATCATTTGCAGCCACAAACATTGGTGCCGGAATCAGCTATATGTTTGGAGGAATAATGAGCGGAATGTTTTTATGGAAGTTCTCGGAACTTTTTTGCAGTTTCCTTTATGATGTAAAAGTAATGAGAACTCTAATAAAAGAAGCCCAGCGGAACGGTGTTCTTTTGGATGTGAAGTCAATAAAAAATCAACTCGAAAAGATTACAAAAAAGATGGATGATAACAATGAAGGAGGAAAAACAAATGATTAAAAAGTTGCGGAATCAAAAAGAAGAACGAATTTATTGCATTAAAACTCAAGGCTGTGAAGTAGCCTATCAATCTTTCAATTATCTGTTATCACCGCCACGCCCATTTGGTCCAAAGCTTTGCCGGGAAAGCGATGAATGTAACAGAACGGATTGTCCATATCATAATGCAAATGTTCATAATGATTAAAAATGAATTGATATAAATGTACAACTAAACCATATTATTGAGGTAAAAATTATGAAAAAACAATGGAGTTTCATTTCTCGAATTGCAATAATTTGCATGGCTTTTTTATTAGTGGCTTTGAATGCTGTTACACTTGTTTCATGCTCCAAAAGTGAAAAAACATGTAAAAAAATCATAAATTACAAGTGTACCTCTGAAGAGGACTTTATTTACCTTGCATTAAATTACCTACCTAATTGGAGCCTCTTTCTCGATTTGGATATATCTGAATATGATTATATAGACGATAAACTCGGCGGTGATATTAACTATCGACAGATAGTAGTGGAATCATCAGATGGCTATGAGCAATATGAGCAATACAGGTCAGACTACAATAAAGCTTTTCAAGAAACACAAGCTTTTCACAGAAATGATTCTTTGCGTGAGATTATAAAAAATGAAGATATAAACGATTTGGTTCAGAAACTTTATGATGCCCATATTACGGCAATGACAATTAGAGAATTATTTAAGTTAGGTCATTTGGATGGTAGCAGTGGCGATATTCTGGTAAAAAAAGGGGGATACTATTTACCCCTCGACTACATTCTTCTTTTGGAATCTAGCAAATCTAATGAATTATTAGAAAGTATGATTGAAGGATGTCTGAAACCACGTTTAAACGATCCGGAATCATTGGTTATTTATGAACAAGTGATGATTATTAATCCCGAAAGAGCAGAGAGAAAAGATTGGTATTCCTCTTTGGGGACACTTGTCGTTGATTATGGTGCAAAAAACCAATACGGTGGTATGACCCGAAGAATTGCAACAATAAAAGTTGAGCTTTTAAGTAATATATATCAGTTATATATTGAGTCAATGGATACCTCATCTGATGTTTTTTCATAAAGGAGTGTGAAAAATGGAGTTATCCGATCAATCGACATTTGATGCAATTTCTGTAGTAATTGGTGCCATAATAAGCGGTATTGTCTCATATCTTTGTGCGAGATGGCAGGGAAAAAAAGAGTTAGAGCGAATAGAGTTGGAACATAAAAAGCAAATAGAGAATTACCATCAGCAAAATATTTACGATTTGAAAAAACAGGCAATTCTTGATTCTCTATCCGTAATTGATCTTTATCTTTCGTGGCATACGTTTAATGGCACAATAGTGCCTGTCAGAGAGGAAACGAGTACGACCGCACTTACGATTAAAGTCAGAGAATGCTTCAATAATCTTTGCTTAACCTGTAATAACAACGCTTTAATACTTCTTTATGGTCAGTTGTTTTTTGACCATGATGCTAATGCGGTTGATTTATATTCCAAATATCGAAATGAAGCAAGAAAAGAACTTGGGCTTGAAGAAGTAAAATTCAATCAAGACATTATTTTTCTTTCTAATGTATCAACAAAAGATTTGGATAGGGAAACCCAATAAAGCGCTCTATTACAATTCAGGAAATGCGCATTCGGTAACAAAAACGAACTATGCAAAAATTGGCGCAGGAATTGGTTATATGATAGGAGGGAAATGATTGGCTGAACTTTTGTTAGGAAACTTTCAGGAGTGTTTTGTGGATTTCTTTACGATGTGAAAACAATCAGAGAGAAGTTAACAGAAGAGTCTCAAAGTAAAGAGTCCCAATAAAACAACATTTGTCTTTTTCCTAACTGCGACATTCGTCTTCTATTGTAGTCCTTAGCAGGACTCCAACAGAAGAAGCCCTGACGGGCTTTGCCTGATCAGGAATCAATATTGGGTTTTATAGGGATAAATGACAGGGTAATAACAGGATTCCGGGAGCGGTAAATGGAGGATATTTCCGCTCCCTATTTTTTTATTTTTTAGTGGGAAAAGATCACTCTTATCCGCCATTTGAGCATAAAAATAGTCCCTTTTATGTAAATTCGACCCCAAAGAACAAATAGATAGGACAATAGCAAGAACCGCGCTGCCAAAAAGCGCGGCTCTTTTGATATAGATATTTCAAAATACCAAAGGAGGTGGAAAAATGCTGTTTCTTATCGTCATTGTCCTCGTCATACTCATCATTGATCTGCATCGCTAACCCAAAACACAAATCAGAAAACAAAGGAGAAAATCATGAAAGAATTAACCAGCTACAATCGCGTTGCCGGATACCTGAACAAAATCTTTGATCTGCTCAATTCCCGGTTCTTTGAAAGTGAACTTTCAAGACCGACCATTACCATTCAAAGCACTCCAAAAGCCTACGGACATTTCAGTCTGCGGGGCGATACTTGGATCTCCAAAAATGGATGCTCCCATGAAATCAACATCGGAGCAGGGACGCTTGCAAGACCGATTGAAAGTGTATGTGCAACGCTGTTGCATGAAATGGTGCATTACTATAATTACATCCACGGGATCAAGGATTGCTCCAGAGGCAATACCTATCATAATCAACGATTCAAGCGCGCGGCGGAGTCGCGCGGATTGCTCTTGACCCACAGTCCGAAGTACGGTTGGTCGCATACCGCTCCCGCAGACGAACTTCTGCAATTCGTTCTGGACAACGACCTGACCGACATTCTCATCAATCGGAATGAAGCAACCGTGTTTCAGATACCGGGAACCGGAACGCATCAGATTCCAACCGACAGTCCCTCTCTGATACGCAAGCCGTCCAGCACAAGAAAATATATCTGTCCCCTTTGTGGAATCAGCGTCAGGGCAACGAAGGAGGTGAGGATCGCTTGTGTCAATTGTGGGAATACGGTTATGGTGGAGGAAAGAAAAATTTGACTGTTATCTTCTTTATTACTTATTTTATTTTATATAAGGAATATAATAGTCAAATTATAAATTCTATTAAGACTTCGCAACATCTATATGTTTAGTATATCTATACAAATGTATTGTCGCAGTTGAATAAAATATAAATTAGTCAAGAGAATTTATGTTAAAATTATTTTATTTTTCTATGAATTATTTTTCAAAAAGTACTTGGCGAAAACAATGTTTTATGGTATAATATGGGTGAGTAAAGAAATTAAGATATAAGAAGCTCACTAGAAAAAGCATTGGGAAGCTAGTTACTTCCCCCAACTGAATTATCGCATAAAGGCAAATTCACTTTTGCTCCTTGCGATTTTTCGTTGCGCCGCTTTTTGTGGGCTTTTTCTTTTTTCTTACATCAAGGATCTTATCGAAGCCGCTTTTCAAGCATTCAAAAGGCGGTTTACGGAAAGGAGGGTCGTCTATTGAAGCAACTAATCTAAAAAATAAAAGGAGAAAAAATATGAGTTCTTTATTAGTCGGCGAAAGCTACACTTATGCACAAATGGTCAAGTGCCTGAATCTTCCACTCAAGGGTGGGGATTCAAAAATAGCGCAGATTAAGCAAATTGAACGAGAGTATCGGCTACAAAAAGAAGGTATCCGGTACAATGTATTGGGCAAATACAAAGAAATAAAGCCAAAGCCCCAAAAGGCTATGAGCTCAAAATTCAATCAATTGTTCTTGAATATTTTGACCTTTTCAGCACTATATCCGCAAATTGCAATCGAACCCGCACAGGATTGCGGCAGTTTCTTCCAGTTTGATTTTACGCACACATATCTGTATCAATTCTTAGGTTTTCCGGAACGCCTTCATAAACGAGAAGAAACCTACCCTTTCACATCAAAGTTGTTCGAGGATGAGTTATACAATAAGTGCTCGGACAAGGTAGGTGATGCTTTGGATGGCTTATCCTCTTACGGTTATCTGCATTATAAAAATTCCTATTTGGTTGTCTATCCTTCCTATCGCTTTGAAGAGGCTAATTATGATATGGAAAACAGGATTAGAGAGGCAACCCTTCGAGCAATGAAAATCAAAGGCTTTAATACACTTCGAGCCGTTTATGCAAATAAAAAGCAAGAGGAAGTTCATAAATGTGCAGTTGCGATTTTGAATCAAATGACAGAGAATGAAGACGAGCAAGGCGAGACAGATGAAATATCTGCGCTGAATGCTGACGATCCGGAAGAGAAAATTGTAAATTTCTGTGGCTTATGGCATATTTACCTTCACAAGGACTCAATAGCCCGTGATTCTTTTATTACGGAAGAAACGGCAAGAAAAATGTATCGGGATTACTTTTCCCAGATCAATGATTTATTTGTGGTTGCTCTTCAAAAGCGCGGAAAAACAATTGCCGAGCAATTGTTCGCTTATCCAAAGGTCTGGATGGAAATTGACAAGCCATCCTATGAAAAGTTTCAAAATGACATTTCAGAACGACCTCTTGATCGTCATACCGTTCCTGCTTCATTGCAAAAGCGTGTGATGGAAATCTGGCAATCTATGATTGACGGAAAATATATTGATTAATTACAAAGGAGATTAAAAATGCAACATTCAACAATCAGCAATCCCTACAATCGCCCCGACCCGTATCAGCTATCCATTACTGATACGCTCCCAACAAAAGACACTTCCGCCCTTCCGCTGTTCCTGAGCGCCGAGCATATGGAGACCTTGGGCTTCTCCAAAAGTATTTTCTACCGGCTGGCACATCGGGAAGATATGCCTGTTGTCCACATCGGGAAAAGGCTCTACTTAGACCGCGACAAACTGTTGAAACTGCTCCGCAACGGGCTGACCATTGCGTGAGGGAGGGGGTCATATGGCGAAAAATGCGAATGGCTCCGGCTCAATCAAGCGCAGGGAAGACGGAAGATGGGAAGGACGGCTGATGATTGGTTTTGATCCCAAAACCGGAAAAGTCAGGCGAAAGAGCGTTTACGGAAAGACCCAAAAGG